>Ga0208371_1000057_pt1 | contig 71677 bp, 62 predicted proteins | sample SubbioCR12Aug_1A_FD_184827 | JGI IMG/M metagenome (GOLD analysis project Ga0208371, IMG submission 184827) | Serpentinite rock and fluid subsurface biosphere microbial communities from McLaughlin Reserve, California, USA - CR12Aug_1A (SPAdes) | ecosystem: Environmental > Terrestrial > Deep... | reverse complement strand
CCAGACATTGTAGACCGCGGTTTCAAATCTCCGCAGGAACGAGCCGAACAGGATATCGTCGGTATTGAGGAACTTGGTGTCGTTTTCCTTCACCTCGTCCTCAAATTTTTTGCGGTAGTTCTGCTCAAGCCGCTCCAGACGGCTGGCAGAGGGAAGGAGCTTTGCCAGATCGGGCAGGTCCTCTTTCTTCGGCTTGAAGAGGCTATCGCCCGGCACTTCGCCTTTTGCGGGTTTTTGCCGCGAAGGCTCGGCGATCCGGGGGGAAGGGACTGCTCGCTGCTGTTGTGGCGCCACAGGAGGGGGAGCGATGCGGTCCCGCGCCTGGTCGCCAGGCGGCGCAGATTCTACCGGCACCCGTTGCCTGGTCTCTGCCTGACGTTTCGCCTTTTCGTCGCCGGGAGGGAGTTGCTCTGTCAGTTGCGGCAGATCCTCAAGATCGACCATGATCGGTTCGGTCTCTTTCTTCTGCTCGCCAGGGGGAAGGTAGACAAGGAGCAGCAGAAACAGGACATGCAACAGAAACGATATGGTCAGCGTTATGTTGAGGGATTTTTCTTCTGAACCGAGTGACATGCATTCTCTGTGCGGGCTGGGATACACTGCGGATTGAATTGTATGCCTACCTCCGCCAAAATGCAACCCTCCGGGGGTAATGCACTGTCAATCCACAATTTGAAAAAACTTTGACAGGACAACGTCAATCACCTATCATCCGCAGGACTTCGGCGGCAACCTGCCGCCAGATAGTTTCCATCCGGAAACGGTTCTTTTACGCCCTGGCGGTGTCAATCTTCAGGATTCCTTGTGCGGCGTAGCGTTGCTACGCCGCGCAATCCCTTGATTTCCTTGCCAGGACAAAAAATCTCCCGTTTCCGATCTGGAAACCGCTAGTGTCTCATCCGGTTTTCCGGATGGACACCAGACCAGACCGCGCCCCAAGGACTTGCATTCATGACAGGACAGACAACAATGTGGCTCGGCTTCGGCATCGTAATAGCGGTGATGTTCGTCCTCGATCTGGGCGTCTTCAACCGGAAAAGCCATGAAATCCGCTTCCGCGAAGCCCTTGCCTGGACCCTCACCTGGGTTACCCTGGCGATGGCATTCAATGTCTGGATCTACTACAGCATGGGAGCAACCAAGGCGATCGAGTTTTTCACCGGTTATCTCATCGAAGAATCGTTGTCGGTGGACAACCTGTTCGTCTTCATCATGATCTTCTCCTATTTCCATATCACCAAGATCCACCAGCCCAAGATCCTCAAATGGGGGATCATCGGCGCCCTGCTGATGCGGGCCGTCTTCATCTTCACCGGTATCGAGTTGATCGAGCGGTTCCACTGGATGATCTACCTGTTTGGCGTCATCCTGGTGGTAACCGGCATCAAGATGGCCTTTGGCGGCGAAGAAAAGATCGAGCCGGAAAAAAACCTGCTGGTCAGGCTGGTACGCCGGTTTGTCCCCATCACCAAGAGGATTCGCGATGACCGCTTCTTTATCCGCCGCCAGGGGATCTGGGCCGCAACCCCCCTCTTCCTGGCTCTGCTGGTGGTCGAATCGAGCGACGTGATCTTTGCCGTCGACTCCATCCCTGCGGTCCTTGCGGTCACCCACGATCCCTTTATCGTCTATACCTCCAACGTGTTTGCCATCATGGGGCTCCGCTCGCTCTACTACCTGCTTGCCCACGTCATGGAAATGTTCGTCTATCTCAAGCTCGGCATCTCGTTCATCCTTACCTTTGTCGGCGTCAAGATGCTCCTGGTGGATATCTGGCACATCCCGATCTATTTTTCGCTCGGCGTGATCGTCGGCTCCCTGGCAATTGCCATTCTCACCTCGATCACCATCGGCCGCCACCGGCATCAGGCGCAACACTGAAAAAAAGAAGGGACCCCAAAGCCCCTCCCGCCAAAAAGCCCCTCCCGGATACTGCATAGAGGTTGTCTCGATTCAGGGAGTCGTCTCCTCCACGAGTTTGCTGATCCGAACGCGGACTATGGACGTTTTCTTCACCTCTTCGCAAATGAAGCGAAACCCCTGCCACGACACGGATTCACCCCTTTCCGGGAACCGGCCCAACTGATCGAGAATGAGTCCGGCAAGGGTATCATACTGCAGATCTTCACCCAGCTTGATCTCCAGCAGATCTTCCAGATCGCTCAACGAGATGAGGGCGTCAACGATCAATGAGCCATCGGCCAGCTTCTGCACCCGCCGCGGTTCTCCAACGTCATGTTCATCCTCGATCTCTCCCACCAGCTCCTCAAGCAGGTCCTCGGTGGTAGCCAAACCGCTGATCCCGCCATATTCATCCACCACCAAAGCCATGTGAATCCGATTACGCTGCATCTCCTTCAGCAGTTCATTGACCTTTTTCCCTTCAGGAACGTAAAACGGCGGCCGGATGATCGTCTCGATGTCAAAATCCTGGTCATTGACCATCCTGCCGAGAAAATCCTTGCCATGGACAAAGCCGACAATCTTTTCAATACTGCCGCTGAATACCGGATATCGGGAATACTGGTTTTCGAGAATGAACCGGAGCATCTCTTCCCGCTGCCAATCGAGGTCAAGTGCGGCAATTCTCGTCCGTGGCACCATGACTTCGCGTACGGCCGTATGGGTAAAGTCGAAGATGTTTTTGATGTACTCATGCTCACTGGCGCTGAAGACACCGCTTTCGTGGCCTTCGGCTACGATGAGCTGAACTTCTTCCCGGGTTATGAAGGCTCGCTCTTCGCCCTTGATCCGGAACAGACGGAGAACGGTCTTGCTGGATATGGTCAATAAGCTCACCACTACCCCGCATATCCGCTCAAGCAACCTGATGGGACCGGCAACCCGCAGAGCCATGGTATCGGCATACTGGAGACCGATGGTCTTGGGAACCAGTTCACCCAAGATAAGGGAAAAATAGGATACCAGGGCAACCACGATGGTAACGGCGATCGGTTCAGCAGCGTTGCTGATCAGTGTGACGGAAGATAGCCGCAACGCTGGCCGGAGATGTTCAACAGCGATAATGCCACCGACTGCCGAGGCAGTAGAACCGACCACGGTCACACCGATCTGGACTATGGCAAGAAGTCGGTGGGGGTCTTGCTGCAGCTCTTCCACCATCTTTGCCCGTTTGTTGCCTTCCTCAACCAGTTGTGCGACACGGCTTTTCCTGATGGAGATAATGGCAAATTCGGAACAGGAGAAAAACCCATTGATAATTATAAGGACAAAAATCAGCAGCAGTTCCAGGGTCACGGTATCCAAAAAGTACTCCTCATCTTCGGTTCTTCTTCTCTTATTACGGATAATTCTACCATTGTATATTTATCATCCGCTTTGCCTAATGTAAACAGGGGCGTTACTCGTACAGGCCCGATTTGCCGGAATACCGGGGAAAAAGCTGTTGACAAATCATGCGTTGGGGGCTATAGATTCCCCATAATTCCTCGTTAGGAAGAGGCGTTAGCACAAACAAAGGCTACTGCCCAGAAACGTCGAAAGACGCCAATGTGGTAGACCAAGTCTGGCCGGATTAAGGCTTTACTTAAGGTAGCTGGTGTAAACCTACGTTGTGCTCTGCCGAAACTCAACCAGGGGGAAATGGTAGTGTCGTCGTGCGCAAAAGCCCTTTCTCCCCGGAAGGGCTTTTTTGTATTGGAGACGGTCATGAACGGCATCGTCAGCGAACTGTTTGTCAGCTCTCTCCTGGGAAAAACCGTGCTCAACGATCTCGGCCAGGATATCGGCACGCTCCGCGATCTCATCATGGTCCCCGGCGAAACCTTTCCCATTGTCTCCCACCTCCTGCTGAAAAACCGCCAAGGCCTGTGCACTGCGACCTGGGAGCAGATTTCCCTCTTCAACCGGGCGGTTATCTCTTTATCACAGGCATCTGCCACCACTCTGCCGGTCTATCGTCCCTCCGAAGGGGAAATCCTGATCAAGCGCGACATCCTCGACAAACAGATCGTCGACGTTGACGGCGCCAAGGTCGTCCGGGTCAATGATGTCAAGCTGGGGCGCTTTAACGACCAGCTCTGCATATTCTCGGTAGACATCGGCTTTCGCGGGCTGTTGCGGAGACTGGGCTATGAGCGCCTGGGTGAATCGGTTGCCCATCTTCTCAAGCAGCAGATCCCCACCACGGAGATCAGCTGGCAGTTCGTGCAACCCCTGGAGATGCACACGTCGCGACTGGCTCTTACCGTGGCACGCGATCAGATGAAGGAACTGCATCCGGCCGATCTTGCCGACATCATCGAACAGATCCCGGTAACCAATATCCAGACCGTTCTGTCGACCATCGACACCGAAACCACCGGCGACACGTTGTATGAACTGGAGCCGGAATTCCGCAATATGGTGATCCAGCAGCTGGGAAGCGAGCAGGCCTCGGATATTCTCGAAGAGATGGCCCCCGACGAAGCTGCGGACGTTCTTGCCGACCTCCCGGAGGAAACGGCCCAGGAGCTGCTTGGGCTCATGGAAACCGACGAAGCCGAAGAGATCCAGGAACTGATGGAGCACGAAGAGGACTCTGCCGGCGGGCTCATGAATTCCGAGTTCCTCGCGCTCGCATCCAACATGACCGTGGCGGAGGCCCTGAGCCAGGTCAGGCTCGTCGCTCCGGATGTGGAAACCATCTACTACGCCTATCTGCTGGACACTGACGAGCGGATCGAAGGGGTCGTCAGCCTGAAGGAACTGCTCGTCAATCCACCGGACTGCCCCTTGACGGATATCATGGTCGACAATGTCAAGAGTGTGAAGATCGATGCCGAACCGGAAGAGATTTACGAGATTCTCTCGAAATACAATCTCATTGCCGTTCCCGTTCTCGACGAAGAAGGGAAAATGGCAGGGATTGTCACTGTCGACGATATCCTGCAGCATTTCCTCTCTGCCATAACCAGGCGCAAGCGCAATCTCTACCACTGAAAGCCGAAGGATTTACGGCATGTTCACCGGCATCAGTCTGCTGAAATTTTTCAAACCCCTGGGGAAGGTCAACAGAAAGAACATCCTGCTCTTTCTGGCCATACTCGGTCCGGGTGTCATAACTGCCAACGTCGACAACGACGCCGGCGGGATTACCACCTATTCCCTTGCCGGGGCGCATTTTGGCCACGCCATCCTCTGGGTGATGATCCCCACGACCGTCGCGCTGGTGGTGATCCAGGAGATGTGCGCCCGGATGGGTGCCGTGACCGGCAAGGGACTTTCCGACCTGATCCGGGAAACCTACGGTGTCAAGGTCACCTTCTATGTCATGGTGGCCCTGCTCCTCACCAACCTCGGCAATTCCGTATCGGAGTTTGCCGGGATTGCCGCCAGCCTTGAAATATTCGGCATCAGCAAATACCTGTCCGTCCCTTCCGGAGCCCTGCTGGTCTGGCTGCTCATCGTCAAAGGATCGTACCGCCTGGTGGAAAAGGTCTTCCTGGTTGCCTGCATGGTCTATATCGCTTACCCCATTGCGGCGTTCATGGCAAAACCGGACTGGCAGACCATCATGACGGCAACCATAGTCCCCACGATCAAGTCGGACAGTGCCTACCTGATGACCATCATTGGCCTCGTCGGCACCACCATTGCCCCCTGGATGCAGTTCTACCAGCAGTCGTCGGTGGTCGAAAAGGGGATCACCATCGAACAGTACGGTTTCTCCCGGCTCGATGTGTTCATCGGCTGTATCATGGCCATAGTGGTCGCATTCTTCATCGTCGTTGCCTGCGCCTCGACCATCCACACCCAGGGACTACGGATTGAGACTGCTGCCGACGCTGCCGTGGCCCTGAAACCGTTGGTCGGGAACTATGCCGCCAGCCTCTTTGCGTTCGGCCTTTTCAATGCATCACTCTTTGCCGCCTGCATCCTCCCCTTGTCGACCACCTACTATATCTGCGAAGGGATGGGCTGGGAATCCGGGATCGACAAGGATTTCCGGGAGGCTCCCCAGTTTTTCTGGCTCTTCACGTTCATCATCATACTGAGCGCTGCGCTGATCCTCATTCCCAATACCCCGCTGATAACCATCATGTTCCTCTCCCAGGTGGTCAACGGTGTCATGCTCCCGTTCGTGCTGATATTCATTCTCCTGCTCGTCAACAACAAACGACTGATGCAGAAATACCGGAACGGGATAGTTTTCAATTCCATTGCCTGGACCACGGTAGTGATCATGATCATCCTTACCCTGCTCATGACCCTGGACATGATTATTCCCAATGCAATCAACAGGTTATTCGCCACGTAACTGCCATTGATGCACTCTATTCACCGTCTCCCCGGCGATCAGAAATTTTTTCGCCCAAACTTGACAATAGTGCTTGCCTCGTTATACTTCGGTTAAAGTTCTCTGATAATTGCTCTGGGGTGCAGGTAAGACGAGTTGAGGGCTCTGACTATTAATAACCTATCGACCCCCGGTTCAGACGCGGTGAGCATGCCCTCCACGAAGAGGGAAGCCTGAAGCCTCTCCACGGGAAATGATGAAACCATGGTCAGTGACGTAAGCTGCTACGGCATTCTGGAGCAACGAATACAATTGGTGGTAACGGGATAACGACCGGATCTGTTGTTCTCATCCGCCAGGCGCGTGAGACCGCTTGAAAAAGGGGGAAACCGGCTGCACCATCCTCCGGGAACAGTCGTCAAAGAACGTTACCGAAGGCTGTAGCAAGGTCCTACCGACGGATGTCACAGAATGCCGATTACCACCAATTGTTGCTGAAAGAAAAAGCCCGTTCTTCACGAACGGGCTTTTTCTTTCAGCACTGTATTGCACTCTGATCAGCGAAGATCTGGCGGAACTCCTGCCCTTTGAGCATCAGCACTCAATTTCTCAAATTTGTTCTTGGCCGCTGACTGCTGCTCTTCCAGCAATTTTTTCGTATTCTCCAGTATCCGGTATTCTGAACGCGACATCTGATCGGATTTGGCAAGCCGGGAGTTGACCGCATCGATCTGGTCCTGGATAGACTTCAATTCTGCCTTGAGCATGGCAAACTCCTGTCGCCAGGCACGTTCGTCCTTTCCACCAAAAACCTTCCTGTTGTCAGAAGCTGCGGGGGACACCTCTTTTGGCAGATCACCGGATGTCTTTGGTTTCTCTTTGATGTCCGGTGCTGGAGACTCCATCTCCAATGTCTCTTCCGTATCTTCACCAACGATTCGCGCCTTTTTCCTGAACTTTTGGGGAATTTGGCCATAATCCTCCGCAAAATTAACAACTCCCCGCTCATCCTCCCAGGTATAGATGGCCGCCATGGACGGCACAGCCATAATTACGGCCATGAGAACGGCAATCAGCACTGATGCTCTCATTCATTCCTCCACTCAATCAGGGTAGTGCTAGCCCGGAGGCCAGGTGAACGTTCGACCTGCCAACAGATGGAAATGTATGTGAAATACCGACTGACCGGCACCGGCGTTGTTGTTATTGACGATCCGGAACCCATGCTCTGCTATCCCCTTGCTACGGGCAATTTCGGCAGCAACCAGAAAGATATGGCCGATCAGCTCGCGATCTGAAACCTGCATATCGAGGGAATTGACGAAATGGCGCTTGGGGATGAGCAGCAGATGGACAGGTGCCACAGGGGAGATATCTTCTATTCCTATAATCAGTTCGTCTTCGTACACCTTTTTTGCCGGCAGTCTCCCATCAACGATTTTACAGAAAATGCAGTCCTCCATACCCCTCCTTTCATGCGTGCTCAGTGCATTGACCAAGGTTTTCGTGTTCTCTGGCAAGATAGATCAAAAACTCCCGGTTCCCTTTCGGACCCAGAATCGGTGACTCGATAACGCCATAGACGTGGAGAGAGAGAGACCCGGCAAGCTGTGTTACCTTTGCAACGACATCACGGTGTTTCTCTTCATCCCGCACCACGCCCCCCTTCCCCACTTCTCCCCTGCCGACCTCGAACTGGGGCTTTATAAGCGCGACTATCCGCCCCGTGGGCTTGAGTAGCATTATAACGTGCGGAAGAATCTTGTCGAGCGATATAAATGACGCGTCGATCACTGCCAGATCAGGGATTTCGTCGAGTCGCGCCGGTTCCAGGTAGCGGATATTGGTTTTTTCAAGATTGACGACCCGCTCATCCTGGCGAAGACTCCACGCCAACTGGCCATAGCCGACATCAACGGCATAGACCTTTCGCGCCCCCCGCTGCAGCAGGCAGTCGGTAAACCCCCCGGTAGAAGCCCCCACATCGAGACCAACCGCCCCTGTCACATCGATATGAAATGCATCGAGCGCTTTCTGCAGCTTGAGGCCACCCCGACTCACGAAAGGGTGATCCGCCCCCTTCAGACGGATCTCCATTTCCACTGCCACCGGGTGCCCGGCTTTCGTCTCGACATGATCGGCAACAACCACCAGACCTGCCATGATGAGGGCGCGAGCCCGTTCGCGCGAAGGCGCCAGTCCACGTTCCACAAGCAGTTTGTCGAGCCGTTCCTTCTTCGGGTTCACTGCTGTTCCTTTGCGTCACTCCACAGATGCGTGGGAAGAAAGATTGACATCAACACAAACCTCAGTGTATTAAAGCTGTTACATATTCCATCTCAAAGGAGTAAGTATCATATCTCGCCATGAAAACGAAGAAAATTAGAAAAATAGCGGTTCTTTCCGCGGCGCTGTGGTGCTTTTCCAGTGCCGAACCGACATTGGCCTATCAGTCCCACGAAGCCCAGGAGTTCATGGCAGGCTTTACAGCCTACAAAAAAGGGGATTATTCCCTTGCCATCGGCAAACTCTCTCCGCTTCTCAGCCAACCCGACTCCCAACTGAGGGAACTGACATTGCTGTTCCTGTCCCGCTCCTATTTCAGGGATGGCAAGGGCGACGAATCTGCCTTCCTTATCCGGACCTGGGAAGAAGAATTCCCGCACAGCACTCTCAAGGCCAGCATCGAGCAGGATGTCGCCAAGAATGCCCAGAAGCTGGATGTTGCCGCCTACCGAAGCATAAAATTGAAACGGGAACAGGAACGCATTGCGCGGGAACAGGCTGAAGCAGCTCGTCTCGCTGCGATCAAGGCGGAAGAGGAACGCAAGGCTCGTGAGAAAGCGGAAGCTGAGCGGATCGCCAGGGAAAAGGCGGAAGCCGAGCGGATTGCCAAGCTGAAGGCGGAGGAAGAGCGTAAGGCTCGCGAAAAGGCCGAAGCGGAGCGGATTGCCCGGGAAAAGGCAGAAGCCGAGCGCATTGCCAGGCTGAAGGCGGAAGAAGAGCGCAGGGCTCGGGAAAAAGCCGAGGATGAACGCATAGCCAGGGAGAAGGCGGAAGCGGAACGGATCGCGCAGGAAAAGGCAGCAGCCGAGCGTATCGCGAGCCACAAGGCATATATCTACACCGCTGTCAGCACGCCCGCTTCCATGCTTGCCATCCCTGCCGAGGAGCAGGTCGTCGAGGTGGCAAAGGAAACGACCTTCCCGATTGTCGTCACCAACCCCGGCGTTGTGCCGGACCGCTTCGCCCTCTCGCTCGTGGCCCCATCAGCATGGAACGGAGCCTTTGTACAGGGAGGAAAGCATATCTCGGTTACCCCGGAAATCCCGCCCGGCGGCAGCGTGAAACTATCCGTTGTCCTTACCCTGCCCGCAGATCTGGTCGACGGTCAGAGTGCAGTCGTGCCGCTGCGTATGGTCTCAAAGATTGCAGACGAGCGACCCGTGCTCCAGGAACTTCGCCTGACCGCCTCTGCACCGCTCGTTCGGGCCATCGTGAAGAAGATCGACCGGGACGAAAAAGACCCGTCACACGCCCAATGCCTGGTCTCCGTGCTCAACGTCGGGAGTGCCGCGGCAGAGCGACTGGTCGTATCGCTCAGCCACTCGAAAGCGTATACAGCAGTCCAGGCTTCAGATGTCCCGTTCAGCAAGGTCTCTCGCACCACCCTCAAGAGCAGGCCGCTCAAGCTGCAGTCCGGGGAAATGCAGGAATTCCTTCTGGACTTCCAGTTGAAGGACGAAGGACGCGGCAAAGAAGGGATTGCCTGCCAGACAGCAGTCACCTTCGAATAGCCACGGAGAATGCCCCACGAGAAAAGGCTTCACGGAGATTCCGTGAAGCCTTTTCTCGTTTCGGATCGTTGAATTTGCGTCTACTGGATCAGGAAGTCATCTGCAGTCAAGGTTACCGGTACCGATGAAGTACCGTCAAACACGTGCATACTGACAGGAACAATGCTCAGGTTAGCCATGACCGGGTTGTATCCATATATGACATCCACGAGTTTAACTGAAGAATTACCCAAGGGGGTGCCTGGTGTTGTTTGATAAAATGTTACCAAATGCACATTTGGTTGGCTTTGTCCAGAAATAAGTTGCATAGTCAGAGTTGAGCTAGTTTCCTTATTATAACATGCTGCATTAGATGGTGCATTGTTAACTATTTGAAATGCTAAATCAAGAACGTTATTTCCAGCTATTTTAGTTATTGCACTGTCTTTTAACCACACGCTCTTAGTACTTGTCCCGATTTCTGGCAACATAGTAACAATAGTAGATGCTGTGGGATAAGGACTAAAAGATGCAGTCACTGTAGCATTGCCAGTAGTAATGCCATCGCTTGACTTGAGAAAGACATACGCCTTTTTGTCATATTTATTGGAAGGACTATTGATAATTGAGGCAGTAGCTGAAGTCCCGTAGGTGACACCTCCTGCTGAAATGACCGCCCCACCACCTGACACACTCATACTGACATCCCCAGATGTCAGTTCAGGATAAAATGACGCAACAATATCAAGGGGATCCTTCGCAGTAAGCAGATAGGAAGTGCTGGATGTCAGAACCATTACGGGATAGGTACTGTCAGCGAATTTGACAGAAACATCAGAGCTGTTGACAGTTCCATAAGTAGCTCTTACCGTATACGTACCGACAAGGGTCGACTGTAATACAGCCGTAGCCTGACCATTTGATATCGTTGAAGTTCCTCCACCAACAAATGTTGCAGCCGCACCACCTGACACTACGCTAAATAGCACAGAACCGCTTGTTGTGCTGGGAGAAACAGTAGCAGTAAATGTTATCGTATCAGAAATAAGCGCAGCCTGACTCGAAACCGCTAAATTTACTGTTTGTGCCTTGAATTGTACTAGTTTCGTGGTGCTGTTGGTCGTATTGTAGGTAGCGTAAACAGTTGATGACCCTTCAAAAGCACTGGTAAGTTGAGCCGTAGCAACGCCATTTGTGATTGCCGTGGTGATGGTCGATACCTGTGAAGTTGTGCTGAACGATCCCACTCCACTCCTAATCTTGAAAGTCACCGTGCCGCTCGTGACCGAGGGTGAAACCGTTGCCGTCAATAGGATTGCATCGGTATTGTCATTGACGGCAATGTCCTTCGACGAGGTAAGTGCAACCGTCGTCGTAGTCGTACTGCCACCCCCACCGCCACCACAGGCAGTCAATACGAAAAGTATGCCCAGGAACAAGAATCCTGCCTTCATCATCCTTCGCATGCAGGGTAACCTCCATAATGAATTTTTACTACTATACCAAGATGCATAGGAATTGAAAGCCTGCTCACCTTGCGGAAGCGACTGCACCACCAATAAAAACGGGGAGCCAATGCGGCTCCCCATCTCTTCAAATACAGTTCAGTCGATTTTCAACCCGTAGTATCCATGACCTTTTTGAGGATATCCCATCCCTTGAGAAGATCGAGCGCCCTTAGGATCTGGTAATCGTTCTTGATCTGCTCATCGCTCTTGTAGAGAGGCAGTTTCTCTTTCTTGTCGTCCTGCCCTTTTTCAGCTTCCTTATCCTCGAAATGGTTCTCCAGATCCTTTTCGCGGATATGCATGGAGTCCTTTTTCTCGGCCGCGGCAGGTATTTCCAGCTTTTCCACCGTAATGTCCGGGGTGATCCCCTTGGCCTGGATGGAACGACCGCTCGGGGTGTAATACCTCGCCGTGGTAAGGCGCAGGCCTGAGTTGTCGGAGAGTTCAATGAGTGACTGCACCGAACCCTTGCCGAAACTCTGGGTGCCCATGACAACGGCACGCTTGTGATCCTGCAGAGCACCGGCAACGATCTCCGAGGCGCTGGCACTGCCACCGTTGATCAGCACTACCATGGGGTAGTTCGGCTCTTTAGTGCCGCCCCGTGATGAATAACGGACCTTGGAGTCCTTTTCCCGACCCTCGGTATAAACGATCAGTTGCCCTTCGGCAATGAAATGCTCTGACACGCGAACTGCCTGGTCAAGGAGTCCGCCGGGGTCGTTGCGGACGTCAAGTACGAGTCCTTTCAGGGAGCCGCCATTTTCGCTTCTGAGGGCATTCAAGGCCTTGGCGAGGTCCGTGTCCGTCTTCTCCTGGAACTGCGCGATCCTGACATAACCATAGCCGTTGTCCAGGGTCTTGTACTTGATGCTCTTGACCTGGATGATATCGCGTACCAGCGGGAACTCTTTCGGCTTCTCGAAACCGTCGCGCAGGATGCTGAGGATGACCTTGGTCCCCTTCTGTCCGCGCATCCTTTTCACCGCTTCGGTAATGGAGAGATCCTTGGTGAATTTATCGTCGATCTTCAGTATCTGGTCACCGGCCTTGATCCCGGCCTTATAGGCAGGCGTATCCTCGATGGGAGAAATGACCGTCAACATCCCGTCTTTGATGGAGATCTCGATCCCCAGGCCACCGAACGCACCCTTGGTATCGATCTTCATCTCCTTGTAATTCTCGGGCGTCATGAAGGAACTGTGCGGATCGAGTGAGGCGAGCATCCCGTTGATCGCGCCATAGATCAGTTTCTTGGTATCTACCTCCTCGACATAACTCTTCTTGACGAGGGCCAGGACATCGGTGAACAGCTCAATCGATTCGTAGTCGTTCCCTTCAGCAGCACAATGACGCTGGGCGCCTATCCCCACCACCAGGATGAGGGCAGCTCCAACGGTTAGCCAGAGAGCCAGCTTGCGTGTTTTTCCTTTTCCGAACATCATTCCTCCCGTTTCTGCTCCTATTGCTGCACAATGGAAAATCGATTCACGGCTGACGACTCAGATACGTTATCTGAACCAGGGAGAAGGATCGATCGGCTTCCCCTGATAGCGAAGTTCAAAATAGAGCATCGGCCCACGTGAAGAATCCAGGTCCCCCACGCTGGCAATGACATCATTGCGAGCTACCTGCGAGCCCACCTTTTTGGCAATTCTCGATGCATGCCCATAGAGACTGAAGTAACCGCCGCCATGATCGACGATCACCATATTGCCATACCCTTTGAAATAGTCGGCAAAGATGATCTGTCCATCAAAGACCGAACGGATATCGGCCCCTTGCGGGGCTGCGATGGAAATGCCGTTGTTGACCGTATATGAATTATATTCAGGGTGTTTATGGCGGCCGTAACGCCCGACGATTTCGCCCCTTACCGGGATTGCGAGTCTTCCCCGCTGAGCGCCGAACCCCTTGTCTGCAACGGGTGGAAGCGGTTCACGTTCACCAAGGATTTTCTTTCTGCCAAGTTTTGAAGTATAGCTCTTTCTTTGCTGTGCTTCAAGCCTTTCTATCATGGTCTGCAAACGCCGTGCATTGGCCTGGAGCTCACGGAGAGCATCCTGGTGACTCTTGCCGGTTGCGCGAACCTGGTCAAGATATGCGGCCTTTTTTGACTTTTCCTCTTCGATCTCTTGTTTCTTGGCGGCAATGCCGGTACGGATGTTCTCTTTTCGTTCCGCATCCCGCTCAAGAACCCCCTTCAAGCCTTTCAACTGATCGAGCTTTGCCGAGTAATCGGCAAAGAGTCTGCGATCTCCCTGAAGAACGCCCTGCATATATTTTTGATTTTCCAGCATTTGCGGAAAGGATCCCGAGGCGAAAAACATCCGGGCACTGCCCAGTTCCCCTGCCTTGTACAACGCAGTAAGGCGGTGGCGGATATGTTCCCGTTTTCGTTCTGCTTCTGCCGCTATCAACTGTATTTCACGCTGGGTTTTGTCGAGCGTCTGCTCAACTTTAGCCAGGTCGAGAGTGAGTGCTTTAAGATTGGCCTCTTTCTCTTTCAGATTCTTGTCGATATTAACCAGTTCAGAGGAAACCTTTTTCTCTATCTTCCTGGTCTTTTTGATGAGTGTCTTTTTCTCCCGGATTTCCCGCCGGATGCCCTGCAGGTCATCGCGAACATCAGCCGAGGCCGTTGTTGCGGAACTGACGGAAAAGCTGACACTCAACAAGATGAATAGCGACCGAACCATGGCTAGAATGTTATGAACCTCTTGAGCGAGGTGAGACTGCCGATAAAACCGAGAAAAACACCGATAAACAGTATCCCGAGCAGGTATGAAGGTGGAAGGAACGCCAGACCGGCAGATGTCGGACCGAAACTGAGAAAATCACCGGCGTTGTAGAGAAGGCCATAATAACAGGCCGCGAGGAGAAGCAGTGCCAAGCTGGCACCGGCAAGGCCCTGCACGACCCCTTCGATGAGAAAAGGTGCCTTGATGAAAAAACGGGTTGCGCCAACGAGACTCAATAGCTCCAACTCGTCCCGCCGGGAATAGATGGTGAGCTTGATGGTATTGGAGACGATGAACAGCACTGCAATCAGGAGGAACCCAGCGAGCAGTGTCACGATCAAATGTGCAAACTGCATGAAGGTGGTGAGCCGACGGACCCATTCTTCACCATACTGGACCTCACCGATGCCAGGGACCTTTTTGAGTTTGCCGACAAAGAGTTCGACATCATCGCTGTTCCTGCTGGCGCGCTTCAAGGATATTTCCAGAGATGCCGGCAGCACATCCGGCACGACCCCTTGCAAAAGCGACTCCTGGCCTTTCAACCGGGCACGGAATCTCTTGAATGCCTCATCCTTGGAGATATAACGGATCGATTCAGCCCCTGGCAGGGCAAGAATCTTCGCCCGCATTCCTGACAACTCGTCAGCAGTCGGTTCCCTGTCGAAGTAGACAGTAACCTGGACCTGACGACTCCACTCCTGTGCGGCTCCTTCAAGATTCACGAGCACCAGCAGAAACAGGGAAAGTATCAGTAGGGACAACGAAATGGTTACTACGGTGACCAGGCTGATAAATGGATTCTGTCGAAGATTGAGAAAGGCCCGGCCCCAGAAATAACGAAATCTGCCGAAGAACCCCTCATTGGTCAGTCGAGGTCTGGCGGGGTGTTTAACGCTGTTCACGTGAGTCCTCCACGATTCTTCCCTTGTCCAGGACTACGAAATCTTTATGACAATTGTCCAGAAGACGTCGATCGTGGGTAGCGACCAGCACCGTTGTTCCCTTGATATTGGCTTCCCTGAAAATGTCCAGGATCTGTTCCCTGTTCATGTCGTCAAGATTCCCGGTCGGCTCATCGGCAAGGAGGATTTTGGGGTCGTTGACCAGTGCACGGGCCAGCGCCACTCGCTGCTGTTCCCCCCCGGACAGTCTGAGTGGATTCGTCTGCAGCTTATGCTCGAGTCCCATCCGTTTCATGACGTGGAAAACCTTCCGGCCAATGTCCTTTTGCCCCCAGCCGAGCACTTCGAGCGTAATGGCTACGTTTTCGAACACCGTCCGGTTGGGCAATAACTTGAAATCCTGGAACACCACTCCGATGGAGCGACGGAGCATGGCAATCTGTGTGCGTCGCATGCGGGTGAGGTTCTGACCGTCGATGAGAATCTGTCCGCTTGTCGGTTGAACAGCGGCAAAGATCAATCGCAGCAAGGTCGACTTGCCGGCACCCGAAGCACCGGTAAGAAAGAGGAACTCTCCCTTGCGGACATGGAGGTTGATTCCTCCGAGCGCGGCGATATCTCCCTGATAGGAAACGGATACATTATGCAATTGAATCATCTCATTGCCTTTCAGCAATTGATTTCAGTCTGATTTCAACCCACAGAATTGAGTAGAATTGATAGCAGGGGAATAGAGCAGGATAGGACAGCCATTACCATTCATTATACGGGATACTATTGGAGCCGATCAACTCAGAACCGCTGTGGATATCATAAACCGACCCCTCGATCGTGCTGCCATCTGTCGGCTGGGGAGGAGGAAGAACAATCCATGTATCGGTTTTGTCGGTAAAAGGATCCTTGGGAAGACCACGCAGGTATTTTTTATCCACCATCTCCTGCAACGAATCGGGGTAACGCCCCTGATCGGCATAATACTGATCGATGGTTGTCCGCATGTTGTAGAGGTTTTCACGCAGAACCGCTTCCTTGGCGCGGATGATCCCCCATTTGTAGTTCGGCACCGCGATTGCCGCAAGGATACCGATGATGCTCACAACGATCATCAGCTCGATCAGGGTAAATCCCCTGGCATGTTTCAACAGCCTGGCTAGTCTCATTCCTGCTTACCAATCCTTGTATTTGGTCCCGTCAATGGCTGTTTCCTCACTCAATGAATAGACATCGTAGACATCCTCAGCTTCGGTTGACGAGGATTGACTGTCCGGTTCGTCCTTGTAGGCACGAATACCCCACAGTGGCTCCTCTCCGGGCTTCGGAGGGTTGAACGGGTCTATCGGTATCCTGCGGAGAAACTTTTTCTTCATGCCTCCCGGCACCCCGAAGTCTTCGCCCTCGACCAACAGCTTCAGATCCTTGGGATAACCGGATTTGTTTACCACATCCTGAATCTTATGATCGGTTAAAGCCTTGTCATATGCCTTCTTGTAGTCATCAATGGCCAGCCGTATCGTTCTCAGGTTACGACGCAGCTCTATCTCCTTGAGCCGTTTCCCGGTCATCTGGATGGATGGAACGATAAGGGCGGAAAGTATGCCGAGGATTGCCAGAGTTACAATCAACTCGATAAGGCTTACCCCTCGCACTTCTCGCAGAACATTCCCTGATCCGGTTCCCGTCATACCTTGGTCACACTATTTCACTTCGACAACGGTATTGTACGGGAGAACATCGAATTGTTTCCCCCCCTGGCCAGTGAAATTGACCGCCATGAGTCCGAAGCTGGCCGGTCCCTGGTTTCTGGCCCGGAATGTAATGGATGCAAGTGTTCCGCTGCCGTTGACACCCCCGGCATCTGCCGGTCTGCTCATGGCAAAGGTCACCTGACCCGTATTTTTGTCATCGGTGGCACGAAATGACACCGGTTTGCCGTCCTGCTTGAGGAGGTTCCCTTCTGCAGCACTGACATATTCCACAAATATTGGGTCATAGGCAAGAATGAACGGCGCATTCTGCAGCCCAACTGCATCGGTTGCCTTGATTTCAACGATGAATTGATCTTTAACCTTTACAGTCGATGGTGCGCCGATGGTAACCGACAGATCCAATGGCTTCGATGGTGGGGCTGGAGTCTCCGCAGCCTTGACTGCGGCCTGGGGCTGAGCGGTTGTCGGCTGTGGCGGGGCAACCGGGATGAGTGGTGCAACTACAGGCGGCTGCGCTGAAGGGCTTACGGTTACGGCGGGTGATGCATCTGCGGCCGGAGTGGCAGCGGGCAGCGCTGCCGCAGGTGAGCCCGGAGCCAAGGGCGAAGGCGAAGGAACGGCAGGTTCAGGTACAGGCGGCATGAGCGGTGCTGCAGGTTGCTGCAACGCAGGCGGCGGCACGATGGGAGGTGCAGTCGAAGGCTGCGGAGTTGGCACCAACGTACCGGCAGGTGCAACAAACTCGGGTTCCTGCTCAAAGGAAGAATATGGCCGATGTACCGTAGGTTCGTCTTCACGGCCCGACCAGAAGACAGCAGCATCTCCTTCAGGCACGGTCAGCGAACGGACGATCCGAGGTGTAATGGCCAGTATCAGTTCCGACTTGTTGTTGGAATCGTCCTTGCCCGAAAAGAGCGCCCCGATGAGTGGGATATCACCCAGGATGGAAACCTTCTGCTTGGAATTCGTCTTGTCGTCCTGGATCAGGCCGCCGATAACGCTGGTTTCACCGTCTTTCAGACTGAGAACCGTGTCCAGGTTACGGGTACCGATGGTGACCACGGTGGTCAACGAGGTGGAATCGCCGATCTTTTCCCTCGAAAGAATCGAACTCACTTCGAGGCTCAGTTTCATGTTGACGTCGTTGTTGAGCTGGATGGTCGGTTCGGCATTGACCTTGACCCCGACATCCACATACTGGACGTTGACGCTGACCCCCCCACCAGTGGGTGAAGAGGTCGTCGTAATCGGCACCCTGGTCCCGACATTGAATTTTGCCTTCTCCCTGTTCTTGACCCTGATCTTGGGAGATGCCAGGGTTTCCGCATTGGAAAGGGTTTTCCCGAAGTTGAACGTGGCATTCGGGACCGTGACGTAACCCTGAAACTTCTTCCAGTTGAAAACCTGCAACAGATTGGCCGCAGAAACAGTATTCGTGGTAGTGCTGCCGGAATCGGTACTGGTTGTCGTCGAATTTGTCAAGACATCGGAAAAGAACTGCCCCCCCGGAGTTAACGTATTCATGGAGAGAGCGTATCTGCTCAACACCAGACCGAGACTTTCCGCATTCTTTTTCGATACTTCGATAACCTCGACCTCCAGGAGGACCTCGGCGTCGGGGACATCGTTGGCCTCGATAATCTTTCTCGCCACCTCGATCACCTCGGGAACATCGCGAATAACCAGGGCGTTCATCTCTTCGTTCACGTAAATCTTTTTCACCTGCAGCATGGTCCGGATCAGGTTAACCGCCTTCTTGGCATCAAGCTTGTTCAGGTAAAAGGTCTGGACCATGAGGTCTTCATACTGTTTCTGCTTTTCCGGTGTCCTCGGATAGAGAATGATCGTTGTTTCGTTCAAGATCTTCTTGCTTAACTTCTGCATGCCGGTGATGACATCCAGTACCTGCTGAAATGATGCATTTTCCAGGTAAATGCTGACGTTGCTGTCCTTGATGCCATCATCAAAGACAAAGTTTATCCCTGACAGCTGGGTAATGATGTTAAAGACATCCTTGAGCTTGGCATCCTTGAACTTGAGGGTAATAGGTTTGTTAGATTTCAGGCTCAGTTCTGAGCCGTCGAGCTTGGATTTACGACTTTTCATCAGTCGCTCGATGGCATCCTTTGCCTTTACGTTATCCGGATTGAACTGAAGAGCCTGTCGATAGGAGTTCAACGCTTCCCGGGGCTTGCGGCTCTTTTCGAGTTCTTCACCTTCTTTCAGGTATACCAGTGAATTCCTTAGTTTGAGTACCATTTCGCTCTGCTGCTTGGCGCGATCCAACGAAGAATCCAGGGCAACGGCTGTCTGGAATTCACTCAAAGCCTCATCGTACCGTTCCGCAGCCAGGAAGTCATCGCCCTTCTTGAGGTGAACCTGGGCCGCCTTTTCCCCTGCCTTGAGGAACCGCATCCGGTACTCGCCAACCTCGGGGTTTTCGGATGCAGCCATCGCGTACTGAACAACAGCATCATCAAGTTTCCCGTCAGCCTCGAACTCTTCACCTTTGCTGAAGGCGGATCGCCCTGCCCCGGCACAACCGGAAATGGTTACGATGAGCGCAATCAGTACCAGATGTATGTACGTTGTACGCAAAAATTGCATTGAGTAGTTCTCCTTACGTGAAAACCTGACTTGCACAAACAGGTTCAACTTTTCTGTTGCCCAATAAAGGACAGGAAGACTAGTGCCTTCCGGGAATTCCCGGGAATGGGGGCCTCGTCTGCGCTGGTGCGCGCAGCGGCTTGTTCTCCACTAAAGGAATGACCATCTCGCCACCTGAAAGAGAAGTAATGACCAATGCCTCATCTGTGATGCTGGTAACTTCGTATTTACCCATCAGACGGTCACCCTTGTGTGCCAGGAAAATCTCTTTATTGCTGGAAAGAAAGATCGTCTTGCTATTCCCTTTTTTCAGGAAACCGAGAAAGGTGAAGTTAGCCATATCCCGTTGCACCGGTGTCGGCTCCGCGAGGAGCGGAGGTGGTTGCGGCATCGGTTTCGCGACAGGGACAACCGGCTTTGCTGGTGGCGGCGGCGGAGGCAATGGTATTATTTTCAGCTCTTCGTGAAATACCGGTTTGAACAGGTTACGTTTATACCCAGCAAAACGCACGGACTCCTGGGCAAGGAGATCCAGTCGCAAACGGTTATCACCGCTTGTAATGCCGTGCTGATCGGGTGCTGGCTTCCTTGCAGTCGCCGGCTTGCCGGGAGTGTAGGTAAGACTCGCGACTGTTTTCTGCCGCGGCATCCGGAAATAACTGGAAACGGCAACGATAGCAAAGAGCAGTAGCAGAACGGCAAGGAGAGCCTTTTTTCGGTTCATTGCCCCTCCTGCCGCAGATAGATCGTAAGCCCGACACGCAAATCAACCCGCTCTTCAGTCATTTTGGGGTTGTTAAGAGATATCGCATCCACAATCACCATTTCGCGAAGATTCCCCAGATCAGCGATGAAACTCTTGATGGCTGCATATTTGCCTGTCACATTGAACCCGGTCCCGTAGACAATGAGATTCTCATCCTTGATTATCTCGGGCTTGTAAGTTATCCCGCCAATTGAAACCGAATTGGCAGCAGCCAACTCGTAAAGTTCTCCGACGATTCGTGCCAGGTCCTTTTTATTGGCTATGCGCGAACGCCATGTTTCCAAATCTGCCTTGCCCTGCTGATAGATAGCCACTTTATCAGTAAGGGGACTTCCAGCATTCTTGCGACGGGTAAACCACTGGCTCTGCAATTCCGCCAGTTGCGGAGACTGATAGAGGGACGAGTAGAGGAAGAGCCCCACATCGGCACATACCAGGACAAGAACGAGGATAAGGGCTTTCGGCCGAGTACGTGTGATTTCCTTTATTGCGGAATATGCTCGGTTCATCACATCCTTACCTGACAGGTAATATTGAAAGATATTCCCTTTTGAGTTTCACTCACCTTGGCATCACCCTGAGAAATAAGAAATATCTCTGAAAACTGTTGAGACTGCTCCATATTCTCCAACAATTGCCGCAACCGCTTGAATGAGAGCGTGGCACCTGACAATTTCAATACCTTGGTTTTGGGATCCGGCTCTATCTTTGTTACGGCAACGCCATCAGGCACGACCGATTCGAGTTGATCTAGCAGTGTCACCCAGTTGAATGTCTTCCGGGATATGACCGAATTGGCATAATGAATATGAGTCATTAACCGTTGATAGTCAGGCTCGGTAAACGCTGGGCCACGACTTCCAACCGTTTTCTTCTGCATGGCAGCCAGTTCTCCCGTTATCCGGCTGATTTCGCCTGCTTTGCTCGAAATACCCCAGACATTGAGCGCCAGTATCCCGAGAAGAACCATAAAAACCAGGGACAAAGCAAGATACAACTGGCTTTGGTTGATATATGTCCTGGTGGCAAGATTGATGGTAAGACGCATCAGAGATTCCTCAAAGCTGCACCGCAGGCTGCTGACATGGCGAAGAGTGCATTCCTGTCGACCATACTGCATGGTGCAGAACGAGAAAGGATACGCTCTACATCCAACAATACCGGTTCCTGAGAAGTTGCTTCGGAGACCAAACCCTTGAATTCTTCAGACTGTTCATATGAGGTAAGGCAGTAGACCTTCCCCAGAGAAACACCGGGGTGCTTATCCTGATGGACGAGCAGGGAACTGCTGATTTCCCGGTAAACCCGGTTAGGAGCAAAGGTAGAGGCACTCAGTTCTTTGGTGCGGTAAAACTCCAGCGCGCCATCACGGAACAGGAGGACACTGACGACTCCATTGAAATAGCATATGAAACCATAATCGTTATCGAGGGAAAACCGGTCGCCAAAGAGTTCATAGATGCCAAACGTCGTGAAATCAAGGTGGTTCGGCTCTAGCCCTGCCTCAACGAGAAGTTCTTCATATTGCACAAGAACCTGTTTGCAGATGAGGGAAACCAGAACTACGATCTCCCCGGTTTCGCGTTCCTGCACCTGTTGAAAGTCGAAATGGGCATCATTGATATCAAAGGGGAAATTCTTTTTCAATTTCCACCGGATGATGTCTCCTGCCTCAGCTCGACTCTTGAAGCGGGTGTCGAGGTCGAGCAGAATTACCCTGCCTGCGGCGTCAGGCAGGGAAACGGATGTTCTTACCGTTTTGGTCAGGAGCCTGAGATGCGTGTCACGAACGGTTGAAACGAATTTCCCGGGGTCAAGGATATTGGGCTCTCTGAGAGAAATGCGAATGGTATCGGCATGCAAAGGGGCGGTGTCCAATGCCTCAACCACTGGCTTTGTCCGCGAACCGGCAACCAGTGCCATTCGAATCCCATCAGGATAAATTTCGAGACCGAGGGACTTTCGGGCAAACATGACTACTCCACAAAGGTTACGCGGTTGATTTCCCGCAAGGTTGTTTCGCCGGCAATGACTTTTTCGACGGCAGATTCTCGCAGAAAACTGGTTCCTGCTTCCCGCGCTGCCTTCTTGAGATGTATTGCTGAACTTTTATTTACGATCAACTCTCTGAGTTCGTCGTTGAGATCCAACAGTTCAACGATGGCCGATCGCCCCCGATATCCGGTGTGATTGCATTCTTCACATCCATGTGCATCATAAAAGGTCGCTTCACGGCACAATGCCGGATCGATCCCGGATTCTAGAAGCACCTCATCGGTGAGTATTGTTGGATACTTGCATTTCACGCAGAGTTTACGCACCAATCTCTGAGCCATGACACAGTTCAGACAGGAAACGAAATTATAGGGATCTATTCCCATATGGATAAAACGACCAAGCACATCAAAGACATTATTGGCATGAACGGTCGTAAAAACCAGGTGACCGGTTAGAGCTGATTGGACAGCTATCTGGGCCGTTTCCGGATCACGGATCTCTCCTACCATGATTTTGTCCGGGTCATGGCGAAGTATCGAACGGAGACCGCGTGCGAAGGTAAGCCCTTTTTTTTCATTTACCGGGATCTGCACGATCCCCTTGAGTTGGTATTCGACCGGATCCTCGATAGTGATGATCTTCTCTTCCCCAGTGTGAATCTCCGAAAGTGCTGCATAGAGGGTAGTGGTTTTCCCGGACCCGGTAGGTCCGGTAACCAGTACCATTCCGTACGGCTCACGGATCATCTTGCGGAAACGCCTGATCTCCCGGATATCCATGCCGAGGGTGTCAAGGGTAAGCCCCTTCAAGTCCTGGGCAATGCTCTCCTTGTCAAGAATCCTGATGACTGCATCCTCACCAAAGGCACTTGGCATGATCGAAACACGAAAGTCAATGGATTTGTCATTGATTTTGACCTTGAAACGTCCATCCTGCGGGATACGCCGTTCGGAGATATCGAGCTCGCTCATGACCTTGAGCCGCGAAATGATCGGCCCCTGGAAATGCAAATCAATGGGATCCGTCGCCTTATACAGAACACCGTCGATTCGGTACTTGATAATGACGCCATTCATGGCAGTTTCGATATGTATGTCGCTGGCCCTGCGGTTCAGGGCATCCAGAATCGTGGAGTTAACCAGCTTGATGATGGGGCTGGTATCGGCGGAGATCTTCTCCACAGAGAGAATCTCTTCCCCTCTCTCCGACTCCGTCACCAACTGCAGCATGAAGTCTTCAGAGACCTCCTTGAGGACTCTGCTCGTTCCTTCTCCCCGTTTCAATACCTGCGAGATTTGAGAGTCTGCCGCCAGCTTGATGATCAAAGGCCGGTCAAGGAGTATCTCAAGCTCGTCGAGCTTTACCACGTCCGTGGGATCGGAAATGGCGACTACCAGTGAATCACCCTCCTGCTCCAGAGGTACAAAATGAAAGCGATACATTGTATCGGGAGGAAAGGAGTTCAACAGTGTTTCATCGATCCTGAACCCCTGGAGGTCGATGAAATCCAGTGCAAACTGCGCTGCCAGGGTTTTTGCAAGGACCTCTTCGGTAATAAGCCCATCATTGAGGCATATCTCACCAAAACGCTGGCCGGTACTTTTCAATTTGTCCACGACGTAGTTATACTGGTCAACGGTGAGATCACCGCTCTCCAGCATCAGGTCGCCGAGTTTTTTCCGGGTGAAGTATTGTGCCATTATCCGCCTACCGCCCCTGCAATCTTGAAGATCGGCAGGTACATGGTCAAGATGATTACCCCGATGATTATCCCCATAACGATCATGATCGCCGGCTCGATAGCCGTGGTCAGGACATGGAGACGCTGCTCTATTTCATCCTCGAAATATTCGGAAATATCCGAAAGCATTTCTTCCAATGCCCCCGTTGTTTCGCCCACCGCAATCATCCGCAGGGCAAGTGACGGCATGATCCTGGTCCCTTCAAAAGCTGTTGAAAGACTAACACCTTCCTCGATTTTGGCAACCGCATCCAGCATCCTCCGCTCGAGGACGCGGTTATTCAAAGTGCCAACCGACATTCTCAGCGACTCTACGATGGGTATACCACTGCCAATGACCGTGCCAAGGGTTCTGGTGAATCCGGTCAGCGCGTATTTTACATGCAGGTCATTCACCAGCGGAATCCTGAGCAGCCAGCTATCCACGAGATAGCGTCCATTACTTGTCGCACTCCAACGCCTGAACAGAGCGATTCCCCCGATCGTAAGCATAACCATCACAATGAAATATCGCTTCAGCCAATTGGTGAAGATCATCAAAATCTGCGTAGGTACCGGAAGTTGAGACCCGGCATCGGCATATATCTGACTGAACGTGGGGACAACGTAGACGAGCAGCAGGGTGATGGCCGCAAAAGCAACGGTTAAGAGGATCGCTGGATAATATAAAGCCGCAACGACCTTTTTCTTGATTGCTTCATTCTTTTTGACAAAAGCGGTAAAGCGGCGGATCGTCAGGGACAAATCCCCGGTTCGTTCGCCGGCACGCACCGATGCGACATACAGATGGGAAAATGCTCCGGGGTGTTTAGCAAGTGCATCAGAGAGTGATGCTCCCCCTTTGATGTCTTCCCGCACTCCAGTAAGAATTTCTACCAGTTTGCCTTTCCCGCCGCGTTCAAGAATCGTGTCAAGTGCCTGTATAATCGGCAATCCTGCCTTCATGAGAACCAAAAACTCCTGGTTGAATGAAAGGAGTTCCTTGATATCCACTTTCCGGCGATAGATTCCTGAATCCCAGAGAAACTGCAGTGGTTTCTTCTTTACAGAAAAAACAAAAAACCCTTGCTCTTCAAGGGTTTGCCTCAGCATGACCGGATCGACGGATTCGATTTCCTTCTCCAGGATCCGTCCATCGGTAGTACCGATTTTACATGAAAAAAGTGGCATAAGTATTGGTCTATAGCATACTCAAGATTAAATAAAAACCGAAAACCTGTCGCCAGCCCTTTACCAGCCTATCTGCAGGGAATCATGTTTATTTGTTATGACATGAAAGACAGAGGCGTGTCATGGGATATCGGAGATGATAATGGTTTTGCTGCGGATCATCGGACTGAATATGCATGTCATGGCAAGTTATGGCACATGTAATCTCTTTGTCAGCATCAAGCGGCAAGTTCTCGCGGTTCAATCTCGGTGTTTCACCAACCCCATGACCGAAATCGACACCGTGGCATTGTTCGCAGAGAGTAACATAATCCTCCTTGAGTTTCCGCTTGCTCGAGCCCAGAGTAAACCAGCTACTGAGACTCGTCTCAGATTCCACATGGCATATCTGACAATTCCCTTTCGTGCCGTGGGGATTCAACTTTGTATCAAGTGTCGGTTCAGCAGTGCCCAGTACTACACGGGGAAAAGCGAACACGATGAACCCAAGCGAAATAATGGCAATTCTCATAGAATCCCCGACAGTAAGATGATCAGTATGCTTTCGGATTGTGGTCGACACCATGGCAGGTCAGATAACATTCCCCCCTGAATGAACCCATCCCTTTCTCGTTGAATTTAAGCATACCACCGGAGCTTACCGAAACAACTTCGGTATTGAACCTGAGCAGGTATTTATATTCCGTACTGCCGTGAGAACTGTGGCAGGTATGACAGGAAGTCCCCCCGCTGCCGGCTGTACCACCCTGCTTTCCCCGAATGTGCAAGGAATGGTATTTGAAACTCTCATCCCCCAGGATACTGGACCGGTTGTGACAACGATAGCAGAGGGAGTACGCAAAAAAGCTTTCAGACTCATTATCCCTCGTTGAGTAATTATCCTTGAGAATATACTGATAATTGGAGCTATGGGGGCCGCGCGGACCAGCAGGGTCGTCGTTGCCGTGACAATCGCTACAGGTAATCGTGGAGATCTCCGACGGGCTGATCCGTTTTTCTCGATACGGTTTCAACAGACTGATGACTGCCAGATTCCGTCCTTCTGCCTCTACCGGATGGTACGAGGGGTTCATAGTGGAAAATTCGACCCGTTTGTTGATGGAAAGCCCGGGGAGATTCGCGCTGTCGGAATGACACCGGTAACAAAGTTCATACTCTTTGGAGATATCAGCAACAATATTCCCGATCTGTTTGCCCTTGATCCCGGCGAATTTGTTCTCACTCGAAACCTGATGAGGGCTATGACAATCCACACAGTCTGCATGACGTGGAGTGCGTGCATCTGTCTCCGGCAATCGTTCCTTGCTGGAATGAAGACCTTTTGACTCCAGGATTGGATGGCGATAGTTTTTTTTCAGTTCCGTCTCTATATCCTTGAGTTCGCGGGCAGATCGGTAGCTTCCACTCACCCTGCGCCGAAGACTTCCATGGCAACTCAAGCAACCGTCAAGACCGCCGCCGCTGCGAAAATCAAAACCGACATGACAGCTTCCGCATCCATAGGGCAGCTTTTGCCGATCCAGGTGGGATGGAGAGGCAGCCTGGGCATCACGGCATAGCGTCATCAGCACCAGGGCAATCAACACATTCCATTTTGCCATACAGTTCATCCTGTGCCAGTTCATTGTAAGGGAAAAGATGTGGTGGGTATATTATGACAGTCCAGACAAACCGCATCATGATCCGAAGTAGCATTCGCTGCCCCACCATACACCCAGAACGGAGCAATCTTTCTACCGACATTGGGAGGAGTTAGGTAGGTGTCTTCCGATGACTGATTTTGATGGGGGTTGTGGCAGGTCGTACATTGCATCCGCTTGGCCACGTCCAGCTTAACCTGGGGAATGCTGGGAAACCGGTAATTCTGGGTAGCCTTCTCAGGATCAGCCTGGATAGCGTTCAACACCGCATTATCATACACAAATGAAACAGGGTGATGCCCGAACTTTATCTTGTTCGCATCAAACAGGGCGATTCCGGTAATACGGTCATTTACACCCATATTAATGGTCTGATGATTCAGGATGGCTCCCAAGGAGACACCGCCGGCAGTAACACCATCGTGACAGCTGAGACAGAGGCGGGAAGAACCGTTTGGTTCCCCGAATTGGGCCGCAGACGTACGTCGGATAATGAGCGTAGATGAAGAGTACCGGCCAAAGGTCGCCGATGGGTTGCTTCGGTTCCAGAGAGTAGTCTGTGGCGCTGCCCGGTGCGGTGTGTGGCAAAAAATGCAGATCTCGGTGTTATGCTCATCTTCGTATGCAACCGGCGGTTGCGCCTGGTAGGTTACATTCTTGTTCAGGGATGAAAGATTGTGCTTGTTTCCCCCGGTGACGAGATCGGAAATTTTAGGGCCAGCAGCAGAAACCGTAGTGGCGATACCCCACAAGAGTAGTGTCACTCCGGCAAAACGAATGAGATTATTCATGCTTCGCACCTGCCCTCAGGTATTGAAAAACCTGGATACGACGATTAAAGGTATCAGCGACGAAAATACGATCCTGATTATCGATAAAGATGCCACTCGGAAGAGAAAATTCTCCGGGCCTTTCGCCGTTGCTCCCGACGTACAGCAGCAACTGCCCCTCACCATTGAATATTTGGAAATTGTTATGGTTTGCATCAACAACATAGACATGCCCGTCACTGTCCAGCGCCACGCCCTTTGGCCGGGCAAAAGTCCCGGGGACATCTCCGACTTCGCCGATCCGGTTCATGAGCTTGCCATCGGCGCTGTATTTTTTCACCGTGAAATTCATGGCATCAGTGACATAGACATTACCCGATCTATCCGTCGCAACAAATGAAGGGGTATTCAACTCTTCCCCGGGCAACCGTTGAGGAAACTCCCCTTCATACAGATCATTGGCATTAAATTTATGCAATATATCCGCCAAGGCATCTACGACAAACTTCTCACCGGCAGAATTGACGGCAATGCCTCCGGGCCTCTTGAACCCCGCAGGGGGGGTGAGTTCCTTAACAAACTCACCATCTTTCTTGAATTTGAATACCTTGTTAAGGACTGAATCGGATATATAGAGATTGTCTTCCAGGTCCAGGGCCACCGCAACAGGACTGGATAACTGTTCGTCACCAGCCCTGCCAATATAAGAGACATCCCGTTCGACGAGGTCATATCGATGTACTACGCCCATCGTTGTATCAGCAATATAGATTACTCCCTTCGAATTTGAAGCCACACTATAGGGGGTAAGCAATTCCAGAATGAGCCGGTTATCGCCAGTGACCATTTCGGTAATTTTTTGGAATTTGTTCTTTTCAGGATAAATATCTTCCGGACCTTTAACATCACGAAGATATTTGATTCTTGGGGGATCGGGGGGTTGGGGCCAAACCAGATTTACAGATTGGTCTCTCAGCAATATCGGCTCTACACTGCTGCAGGCTGAACAAAGAACCACGACACAACAAACCACAACTAATCGAACCGTATGACAATATTTTTTTCTTTCAGGCATTTACCATCCCGCAAAACCAGAGCACAAAAAAGACGAGGATGCCCCCCCCCCAACGGATTGCAGTTCGGGGGACAAAGACTGCCTGGCGGGGAAAGCCTCTCCAAATAAAACCGATACAACAAAAAACCCAGCCCCAGAAGCCTACAATTGCCAGAACCGCCCACTGTTCCCTGATCATCGTGAAAAGCTCCTACAAATCTTGTCGATAAGTGTGCCAACCTTCAATTTCCAAACCATAAGCACCGCTTCAAAGACAATTCTGCGTGACATTTTTGATGTTCCGGCATGTCGATCAATAAAAATAATGGGGATTTCGCCGATATGAAATCCCTTTTCCATGCAACGATAATTCATTTCAATCTGGAATGAGTAACCGTCCGACTTTACCTTGTCTAAATCTATGGCTTCTATAACCTTACGCTTAAAGCATTTAAACCCGCTTGTGCAGTCAGCAAGATGCAATCCTGTAATCAACCGAGTGTACACACTCGCAAAATAACTGAGCATGAGTCTGCGTAAAGGCCAGTTTACAACACTTATCCCGTTGAGATAACGGGATCCGATAACCACATCATAGCGCCCCATCATTGCAATAAACTCAGGAAGGACGGCTGGATCATGAGAAAAATCCGCATCCATTTCCACAATGTAATCAGCCTGCATGTCTATGGCGATGCGAAAACCTTCCCGGTAAGCTGATCCAAGCCCCAATTTGCCCGCTCTATGCAGAACTGTCACTCGATCATGAACAGAGGCAATTTCATCGGCTATTTCACCAGTGCCGTCCGGAGAATTGTCATCGACTACCAGGACATGTATCCCGTCGTCCTGTCGCAAAACCTCTGCAAGCAATTTCTGGACATTGTCCCGCTCATTGTACGTCGGTATAACTACAACAGTTTTCAACGATCTTAACCTTTAGCCGCTGGATAGGTAATCTTGGCTTTTGCCCGTAATGCATCCATCCATACATTGAATAGTCGTTCGCGCTCTTGCGTACTCAACTGCTTCTTGATCTTCTCCCTTGCTTCTTCAAAAGGAATCTGGCGCGGTTCCTTCAAACCATCTAGCTTCACGAGGTAAAAGCCCTTGAGTGACTCCATTACGCCGCTCACATCCCCAACCTTCATGGTCTTGATCTGCTTCTCGAACTCTTCTTCCATTTGACCGGCATGCATTACACCGAGATCTCCGCCTTTGATACGCGTCATATCATCGGAATGTTTAGCCGCCATATCGGCAAACGCTGCACCTTTAAGGATCCTCTGCAGAAGGTCCTCGGCTTTTTTCCGGTATTCTGCCCGCTGAAGAGTTGTTGAAGATGGCGGTACCTTGACGAGAATGATACTGGCCCGATATTCTTCCGGCTTCATGAATCTGGGACTATTCTCTTGATAATATTTTGCTACCTGTGCATCAGTCACATTGACCTTATCATCAACCTCTTTGCGTATGATCTCCTTGGAAAGAGTATTCCTTTCGATAAACCGTGCCATTGATTTTTCTGAAAACCCCGCACTTTCAACGGCCTTTTCATATTCCTCTTGTGTGGGGAACTTTGCGCTCAACAGGCCCGTTTCTCTTTCAAAATCTTCTTTCGATAATTTCAGCCCCTTACGTAATGCATCCTGATACTGCAACTCCATATCAACAAGGATATCCAAGGCCCGTTTTTCGATTTGTTTCATTTTTTCGGGAGATACGCCACTATGAAATGAGCGCTCCATCGGGATGATTTTCGAAATTTCCTGATTGAGTTCAGCCTTTGTCAGCTCAGCTCCATTCACAATTGCTACGACACTCGCACCGTCTCCGGCATTGGCAGTGCCCCATCCGCAGAAAAGGCAGAAAATCAAAAGTATGGCCAGGGGAAGTCGCATAGAACCCTTCTTTCGTAGGTAGTTAAAAAAGAATAGTCGATTTACGTTCGGCAAGTCAAGCAGAAGGGGGAAGAGGTATCCGCAACCAAAATAAAAAGGCCATGGCGTTAACCATGACCTCAAACTAATTGGCGGGGTCGACGGGACTCGAACCCGCGGCCTCCGGCGTGACAGGCCGGCGTTATAACCGACTTAACTACGACCCCCTGAACTACACAACAATTACACACAAATTGGTGGGCGAAACAGGGATCGAACCTGTGACATCCAGCTTGTAAGGCTGGCGCTCTCCCAGCTGAGCTATTCGCCCTGTTAAATGGCGGGGTCGACGGGACTCGAACCCGCGGCCTCCGGCGTGACAGGCCGGCGTTATAACCGACTTAACTACGACCCCGTACCAGGCGCTTCAAAAGAAGCTGATTTATAGCAAAGGCACGTCTACTGTGTCAAGGCATTTTTTGCCACACAATCAATGTGAAATTGGAACGACGGGACGTGACTTCCCATTAACATCGGCCTGCTTTATATGCCATGAAGAACTGAACCCGCTCTTGAGTGCGTGGACGAGAACCTCGTCCATATGATTCACGAGGCGGACAGATATACCTTTAAGGAGATCCGCAGGTATTTCAAGCAGATCCTTTTCATTTTCAGAGGGAAGGATAACCATCTTGACTTGAGCCCGTCGAGCAGCCAGGAGTTTTTCCTTGACCCCACCAATGGGAAGCACTCGGCCGCGCAGTGTGATCTCACCGGTCATGGCAATTTCGTCGCGCACCGGCACGCCAGTAAGAGCAGAAGCAATGGCCGTTGCAATGGTTATCCCGGCAGAGGGGCCATCCTTAGGGATAGCCCCTTCAGGGACATGGATATGCAGGTCATAGTTACGATGAAAGTCCCTGTTCAACCCGAGCAGTTGAGCACGGGATCTGACGTAGCTCAAAGCGGCATGCGCCGATTCCTGCATGACTTCACCAAGCTGACCCGTAATGGTCAGTTTGCCGCTCCCAGCGAGGACAGCTACCTCTATACTCAGAAGGTCACCGCCAACCTCTGTCCAGGCAAGCCCCGTTACCACCCCGATAGAATCGGAATGTTTGTGACTGGTCCTGACAAATTTACGGCTGCCGAGTAACTCCCGGACCTGAGCAGGCTTGATTACAAACTTTCTCTTTACTCCCGCGACAATTGACCTCGCAACCTTGCGGCAGATTCCCGCGATCTCTCGTTCAAGATTGCGCACCCCTGCTTCACGCGTGTAATAACGAATGATTTCAGCAAGGGCACTCTCGTTGAGCTGAACGTCATAGTTGTGTAACCCATGAGCAGTCAACTGTTTTTTTACCAGATATTCTGTGGCGATGTGCAACTTTTCCTGTTCCGTATAGCCGTCAAGCTTGATTATCTCCAAGCGATCGAGCAAAGGACGCGGTATCGAATGCAGCGAGTTTGCGGTTGTAATGAACATCACCTTTGAAAGATCATAATCGAGATCCATGAAATGATCAGAAAATGTCTGGTTCTGTTCAGGATCCAGGACTTCCAGAAGAGCTGAAGCAGGATCACCGCGAAAATCAGAAGAGAGCTTATCGATTTCATCAAGCAGAAAGACCGGATTATTACTGCCGACCTTTTTCAGGCTCTGGATAATCTTCCCCGGCATTGACCCTACGTAGGTGCGCCGATGGCCACGAATTTCCGCTTCGTCTCTGACACCACCCAGTGACATCTTTACGAAATCGCGACCTGTTGCCCGGGATATAGAACGGGCAAGTGACGTTTTCCCAACACCAGGGGGGCCGACAAAACAAAGAATCGGACCTTTTATCGATTTCACCAGTGCGTGAACTGCCAGAAACTCAAGAATACGCTGTTTGACCTTGTCCAATCCATAATGATCCGCATTGAGCACCTGCTCGGCAATGACCAGGTCAGACTTCTCATCAGCGAATTTCCCCCATGGAAGTGCAAAGAGCCAGTCGAGATAATTCCTGAGAACCGCGGCCTCTGCAGACATGGGAGACATGTGGTGCAATTTTTTCAATTCTGCAAACGCCTTGACACGTGCTTCTTCTGTCAAAGGCAGATTTTGCGCTTTATCTTCAAGCTCTTTCAATTCCTGCTTGTAATCATCCTTGCTGCCAAGCTCTTTCTGGATGGCTCGCATCTGCTCGTTGAGATAATACTCTCGTTGGGTTCGTTCGATCTGCTTTTTAACCCGGCTGCGAATTTTCTTATCGATCTGGAGGATCTCTATCTCACCCTCCATGAAAACCAATAACTTTTCAAGTCTCTCAACCGGCGAAGCCATGGCCAGGAGTTCTTGTTTGTCGGGTAGTTTTAATGCAATATGAGAAACCAGATTGTCAGCAAGCAAAGCCGGTTCTTTTATGCCACGTAGTGCATCAAGGGTTTCCTGAGGGGCATTGCTGGTGAGTTTCAGGTAACTCTCAAATGTGGCAGTAACTATACGTACCAGGGCTTCCGCTTCAACAGTGTCATCCGACTTTTCAACCACTTCCACGACATCAACCTGGAAACATTCCCGTTGGTTGATAAATGAGACAATCTCCCCCCTGGTCTTCCCCTCCACCAGCACCTTAACGGTTCCATCAGGGAGCTTCAGCAGTTGTAATATTTGGCAGATGGTGCCCGACTGAAAGATCTCATCAACTGCCGGCTCTTCGGTTGTGGCGTTTTTCTGCGCAGCAAGAAAGATGTTCTTGCCACTCTCAACCGCCAGCTCCAAGGCTTTCACCGATTTTTCACGTCCCACAAAGAGCGGCACCACCATATGGGGAAAAACTACAATATCCCTTAACGGCAAGAGAGGGAATCTTTTGAGATCCCCTCTCTTGCTGGAGCGCCGTGGTTTTTTCACTGGTTTGTCGCTATTAGTCATGCTGACTCCGCCATATTTTCGTAGACAATGATCGGCTTCTCCCTGCGGGAGATAACATCTTCGTTAATAACAACCTCTTTTACCATGGTTTGCGATGGAACCTCGTACATGATGTCAAGCATTGCATTTTCGAGGATCGACCGCAGACCGCGCGCACCGGTTTTCCGTTTCAATGCTTCACGGGCAATGGCAACCAGCGAACCGTCGGTAAATTTCAGTTTCACATGCTCCATCTCAAAAAGCTTCTGATATTGCTTGATAAGGGCATTCTTCGGCTCCTTGAGGATCTGGACCATGGCCTCCTCGTTGAGTTCAGCCAACGTAGCCAAAACGGGGAGCCGACCGACGAATTCCGGGATGAAGCCAAACTTCAGAAGATCTTCAGGCGTAACTTCGGCCAACAATTCGCCGCTTTTCTTTTCCGACTTTTTCTTGACCTCTGCACCAAACCCAAGCGTCTTTACGCCAATCCGCTGCTGGATAATATTGTCAAGACCGGCAAAAGCGCCCCCACAGACAAAGAGTATATTTGTCGTATCGACCTTGAGGAACTCCTGTTGCGGATGCTTTCGTCCCCCCTTCGGCGGCACACTGGCAACCGTCCCTTCGATGATTTTCAGCAAAGCCTGCTGAACACCCTCGCCGGAAACGTCGCGTGTGATGGAAGGAGAATCTGACTTGCGAGCAATTTTATCGATTTCATCGATATAGATGATCCCTTTCTGGGCCTTTTCTACATCGTAATCTGAAGCTTGCAGCAGATTGAGAATGATGTTTTCAACATCCTCGCCTACGTATCCAGCCTCTGTCAGGTTGGTGGCATCAGCCATGGCAAAGGGGACCTTAAGAATACGGGCCAATGTCTGGGCAAGTAGAGTCTTGCCTGATCCGGTTGGCCCGAGAAGCAGGATATTACTCTTCTGCATCTCAACATCCGTGGGTTTTCCCATTGCTTCGATACGCTTGTAATGATTATAGACGGCAACGGCAAGGATCTTCTTCGCACGTTCCTGGCCAACCACATACTCGTCAAGGACATCCTTGATCTCATGCGGCTTGGGCAGTTTACGAACATCAGGACTCATTGCCTCTTCAAGCTTGGTCTCTTCGGCAATAATGTCGTTGCATAGTTCAATACACTCGTCGCAGATATAAACCGTCGGCCCGGCAATAAGCTTCTTCACCTCATCCTGACTCTTCCCGCAAAAAGAACAGATCAGGTTTTCGGTTCTGTCGTCTCTTCTGCTCACCTGGAACCTCCGGCAAGGTTATTTCTGGTCATAATCGAATCAATAATACCATAGTTACTTGCTTCTTCACCAGACATAAAGTAGTCCCGTTCGGTATCCGTTTCGATCTTTTCCAACGCTTGCCCAGTATGGAATGAGAGCAGTTCATTCAGTTTTTTCTTGAGTCTCAGTATCTCTTGAGCCTGAATCTGAATATCCGTTGCCTGCCCCTGGAACCCGCCTAAAGGCTGATGGATCATAATGCGGGAATGACTCAAGCTATACCGTTTTCCCTTTTCACCGGCAGCAAGCAACATGGCGGCCATCGATGCAGCCTGTCCGACACAGATCGTCGCCACAGGCGGTTTTATGTACTGCATGGTGTCATAAATGGCAAGACCGGAGGTTACAACACCTCCTGGCGAGTTTATATACAGATGGATATCCTTGTCCGGATCTTCTGCTTCGAGAAACAGCATCTGCGCAATAACAAGGTTGGATAGATGGTCATCTATGGCACCACCAAGAAAAATGATCCTGTCCTTCAACAGCCGGGAGTAAATATCGTAAGATCGCTCACCCCTGCCGGTATGCTCCACGACTATCGGCACCAGCATCACATCTCTCCTTTTCTCGTCATGTGTAGCCTCACCTAACTTAGCTCTTTGCTGCTTCAGTTATCACCGCTTTTGCCATGAGCATCGAAAAAACCTTTTCGTCTATAAGATATTCGACAAGCGACTCATTTGCCTGGGCATTATTCGTATAGAACTCTTTTAATCTATCGTAATTATGCCCGCTTTCTTCAGACATTTTTTTCAGCTGCTGCTCAATATCGGCTTCTCCGACCTTGACACCCTCTTGGCGAGCAAGCGCACTCATGATAAGTGAGCTTTTCACCTTTTGCTCAGCTACATCACGAAACTGGGTCTTGTACTGATCATCATCCATACCCATCATGGACAATGACATCCTCTGGGACTCAAGGCGTTTTTTTGCCCCATCGAGCATACTCTCCACTTGCCTGTCAACAAGTGTTTGAGGCACTTCGCAATCATTTTTTTCAACAAGTGCCTTTACGAGTTGCTCACGCAGGTCAGATTCGATCCGATCCTTTTCCTGCTTTTCTATGGTTTCCGCAAGACGATTGCGAAGCTGTTCCATATTCTCGAAGTCACCCATCTCTTTTGCAAAATCATCGTCAAAAGCAGGGAGTTCTCGAGTTTTTATCTCTTTCACCGTTACAGAAAATGAGGCTTCGACGCCGGCAAGTTCTTTGGCATGATAGTCTGAAGGGAAGGTAACTTTAATATCTGCTTCCGCTCCGCCATTGAGCCCTGTGAGTTGCTCCTCAAATCCAGGGATAAAGGAACCGGACCCAAGCACCAGCGAATGGTCCTCCCCTTTTCCGCCAGGAAACGGCACTCCATCGATAAATCCTTCAAAATCGATGACAACCATATCCCCCTGGGCAGCAGCATGGTCAGCCGCAGCCGGTACATATTGGGCCATATTCTCACGGATCTGCTGAAGACGCTCCTCAACCTTCGCCGGATCTGCAACAAAGGTTTCTTTTGCGACCTGCAGCCCTTCGTATGCCACAGTCCCAATTTCTGGAACGACTTCTACCGTTGCGGAAAATTTCAGGTCTTCACCAGCGACAATACCATCACTTTCAAGGAGAGGGTGGGCAACCGGTACAAGCTTATTATCCAGCAATGCCTTGGGATAGGACTCATTGAACAGATTGCGAAGCACATCATCAGCCATCGCATCACTGTAATATTTTTCGATATATGATTGCGGGGCCTTCCCTTTTCTGAACCCCTTTACCGCAGCCTGTTTCCGAATCTTCTCATAAACCTTGCCGATTTCATGAGATACACGCTCTGCAGGTACTTCAAACTTGATTTTCTTTTTGACTGAGCTGAGCTCTTCAATTGTAATCTGCATCTAAGGTCTCCTGGCACATGGAATCTTGTTACATCGAATGGGTCACAGCAATTCTCTCTGTGGATCCGGCATGAAATCCCACTGAGGCATGTATGGTTGGCAGGTTATTGAAGGTTATAAAGTGACTGGTTGGTGCGAGAGAGGGGAGTCGAACCCCTACGGTTGCCCGCTGGATCCTAAGTCCAGTGCGTCTGCCAGTTCCGCCACTCTCGCCTGTTCATCGGATCTGAAGAAGTCTTCCGGCCACTGAAAACAATGAACATACCGTAAACACTTCACGACATAACAATAAGCCCCGCTGAGCGGGGCTGAGTTTAAATGGGGTGGCTAGTGGGATTCGAACCCACGTATGTACGAGTCACAGTCGTAAGTGTTAACCGCTTCACCATAGCCACCGTAAAAAGGTCTTGGCACGCCTGGCACGATTCGAACGTGCGACCTACGGATTAGAAGTCCGTTGCTCTATCCAGCTGAGCTACAGGCGCAGAGTTGGTCGGGGTGAGAGGATTCGAACCTCCGACCCCCTGCTCCCAAGGCAGGTGCGCTAGCCAGGCTGCGCTACACCCCGTAGAGATAGGACTTATAGCATACCGAAATACCCGATGCAAGCATTTTTCAGCCGCTACTCCGTTGTGTTCGCGATGGATAATTGCCTCAATCCATCCGGGATGCTTTTGTCTCCGAGAGAAAATCGACAAATTTTTGGAACGCATTTGAACGATGGCTTATTCTATTTTTTATGCTGATGGGGAGTTCTGCAAGGGTTTTCCCAAATTCGGGCACAAGAAACAGAGGATCATAACCAAAACCTGCACTTCCTCTCGGAGCATCAAGGATAAGACCGGAAAGTTGCCCGTCAAAAGTAACGCATTCCCCTGCTGGACTGCAAAAGGCAAGACAGCAGACAAACCGGGCCTGACGGCATGCTGAAGCAACGCCTGTCAATTCGCGCAGCAGCTTCTCGTTGTTTTTTGCATCGTCGGCATCAGCCCCGGCAAACCGGGCAGACAAAACTCCCGGATTACCATCAAGAACATCCACCTCGAGCCCCGAGTCGTCCGCAAGTGTTGGAATCCCCGTAAGATTCGCTGCATAACGTGCCTTAAGCAGTGCATTTTCAAGAAACGATGTCCCGTTTTCTTCAGGCAGTACCATTCCGGGGAAATCGGCAAGAGAGTAACACGTTTCGATGCCGGGTTTGAGCAGTTCAGTAAACTCTTTGAATTTACCGGCATTGGATGTTGCAATGAGAATTGCCTTCACGCGGAGAGGACCTTTCTTTGAATCTCAAACAAACGTGCAGCCCCTGAAAACGCCAATGAGCGCATTGCATCCATCTGTTCAATCGTGAACGGTTCGCCCTCGGCAGTGCCCTGGACCTCAACCATCCTCTGCGAAGAGGTCAACACAAAATTCATGTCCACTTCTGCCATTGAATCTTCACTATAATCGAGATCCAGCAGAGGAATCCCATCGACGATTCCCACACTCACAGCTGCAACCGCTTCTCGGATCGGGTCAACAGTGATCGATCCCTTGTCCTGCAATACTCGAACGGCTCCCATTAATGCCACATAGGCACCGGTTATGGATGCTGTTCGCGTGCCTCCATCAGCCTGGATCACATCGCAATCAATCAAGATCGAACGCTCCCCCAAGAGCGTCAAATCAATGACGCTACGCAACGACCGTCCGATGAGCCGCTGAATCTCATGAGTCCTCCCACCGACTTTTCCTCTGGCAGACTCACGGGCAGATCGAGTATGAGTGGCGCGTGGTAACATGGAATACTCGGCCGTGACCCACCCCGAACCCTTTCCCCTGAGAAACGGGGGAACAGTTTCTTCCACTGACGCGGTACAAATGACTTTTGTCTCTCCAAATTCGACTAGTGCAGATCCTTCCGCATATTTATTGACATTGCGAGTCATGGTAATCTGACGTAGTTCGTGCGCTTCTCGACCATCATTACGCATACTGCTTCCTTCCTTTATGTGTTTGGTGAGTAGTAACAAAGGCTGCGGAGAAAAGTCAACATGAAGTTTTGAACAGCCTCTTTAAGATACCCAAACCACGCTTCGCCCCGTTCAGACAGAAAAAAAGGGGTACGCTCTCAAAGCGCACCCCTTTCACATCCGTATCTATGTACTATTAGCCTAGAAAGTGATTATGACTCCTTGCCCTGTTCGTCAGAATCGTGGGGTCAAGAACCTCGCCGCAACAAGTGCATTTCCATGCATCAAAGGATCTTACGTAATCATAAAACTTCTCGTTGAACATACGGCCTTTGCATTTTGGACATTTCATAATTAGTACCCCCATTACATCAATTAACAACAGACGACAGGGGTATATTCAGCATGCATGCCGAAAACATCAATTCTCATTCTCAATCTATGCTCAATACTCAGACACTCAGCTAAAACGATGTATCATTTCAAGATATTACCGCACACAGACATGTACAATAAAAATTCAATATACTTTGATTTCTAGTGCTTCCATGGAGTAAATACTGCCAATCAATCCAAGATTCGACAAAATTATGACGGTCGAGACAGCTCTATGCATGCAAGGGTCACCCTGTAATGCACGGGGTGAATCTTCACCATTGAAATGCTCCCGACAAGTCAACAACAGCTAACCGTTTGATTTTTATTAAAATATCGCATACTATCCATCAAGACACCATTACCGGCTATCCTTGGGCATTTCAATGAATATGCCTCTCGATACCGTCAACATAATGACGAATGCAAGCCAACAACGAGAAAACCCACATTGCCATTTTGAATTAAACTACCTGCACATTCTTAGTGTTTCGAACATTGGCATCACTATCCTTTTAAAAAACCCATGCCGGCCCTGCATTCTCAATCCTAATGTCCCGTAGCGATTCAGACACGGGAGCTTGCTGGCAATACAGGGTTATCGTCATTGACGAGCAGATCAGGATTGATGTATTCTCAGCCGATGAGTGAGCATACCCAAGATGATAAAAAGTGGGAAAACCTGTGCGAACAGTGTGGAACCTGTTGCTTTGAAAAGCTGGAAGACGACGCGGGGACTATCTTTTTCAGTGCCGTTCCGTGTCGCTACCTGGATGTCGTTACCAGGCAATGTAAAGTGTATGAGAAAAGATTCGAGATCAATCCCGATTGTATCCAGTTAACTCCCGAACTAGTTAAACAACTTCATTGGCTTCATGACGATTGCGGCTACCGAAGAGCCCTTGGTATCAAGCGGCGTTCGGGCCGACGTTGTGAAAATCGCCGAGAAACGAGTAGCCCTGATCATGACTGAGACTCAGCAACCATCAACAAAACCAGCTCTTGCGATGATTAAAGGCGGAAGACTTTCTTCTCAGGAATTCTCCTCTCTCCCTTTCTCACAGAAAATTGAACGAATCAGAGAGATGCCCAGCAGAAAGCGACTTGATCTGCTCACGGAAGATCCTGAAGGGAAGGAGCTCACGAGAGCCTTTGTTCCCCAGGAATTCTATCTCTTGGTGAAAGAGGTCGGTGAAACCGATGCGGTCCCCTTGCTGGCCAATTGCTCTGCTGAACAACTGGTCTTCTGCCTCGATCTCGAACTGTGGGAAAAATGGGATTTCAGGTTTGATCAAGCCTGCACGTGGCTTGGCTATATGCTGTCAACCGGTGAAGATCATTTTTGGGCACTTCTCCGCGAACTAGATTGGGAACTGCTTCAGCTGATTCTGCTCGAAGGGATTGAGGTCGGAGGAGGAGTCGGAGAATTGTCTACAGACGCCGAACGCCTGGGCGATTGGGACCACAGCATTGACAACCTCTACTTCATTACCTTCCGCGCCAGTAAGCATGCCCGTCTGCTGGGGAGCCTGATTGACGTCCTGTACCGTCACAACCATCCACTCTATATGACTCTCATGGATGGGTGCAGAGCAAGCGTGAAAAGTGAACTCGAAGAGCTCTGCTATCAGTTCAAGAGCGGACGCCTCGCCGATCTGGGTTTTCCTGACTATGATCAGGCCATCGAAATCTATCTTCCCATTCCTCCAGAGGCATACGCTCTCAGTGATGGGAAATCCTCAATTGCCGCAGATGTCTATTCAATTGCCCTGTTGTCGGCTTCGGACAATGGAGATACCCTCCTTGCCCGCGTTCTGCAGAGCAGTTCTTCCGATGCTTTGCAGCAGGAACTTGGTTATCTGTTCAACTGCGCCATCATAGCAGAAAAAGGGGCCATGCCTGATAATGACACGATCGGGATCATCAGTAGTCGTGTCTATGGCTGGCTGAACATTGCCCTGGAACATCTCGCCGGAAGCAACGAGGCCAAGGGGAAAGAGATTGTAAAAAAGGAATACCTCAAAAGGCTTTTCAGACTCGGCTGCGGGATAGTTCAGGAGGTTTCCCGCCTCGCAAAAAGCGTGCACAGTGACAACTATGCCACATCCAAGGCACTGAGAGGATTTACGGCGCAACGCCCGCGATTCTATCGAGGTCTCGATCCGGATCATGCAGATGGCTATAGAGAATTTCAGACTATTGACGACGTTCGACGAGCAAAAGAATTTCTGTTGATAGCCTCAACAGCAACAGAGAGCGATTCACCCCGCTGACAGGTAAACCGCTCTCGAAAGGAACTCCATGATGTTCCGATTCTCCTTCATGCTCTGCCTGGTGCTTTTTTCCTTAGCATGCCCGGGATGCGCCTTTGTTAACGTAGACATGATGAAACCCTTGCAACCGCTTCGGGAAAAAGTGCTCGAAGGAGAAGGAACGCCCAAGATACTTCTCATTGACGTTACCAACTTTATCTCGGAGCGGGAGCAAACTGGTGGCCAGTTCAGTCAGGAAAAGCCATCAACCGTCGCGGTTGTCAAGGAAGCCCTGCAAAAAGCCGAAAATGACCGAGACATTGTCGGCATCGTCATTCGTATCAACTCGCCGGGAGGAACTGTCACCGCAAGTGACATCATCCACCACGAAATCCTCTCTTTCAAGGAACGACATCCTATTCCGATATATGCCAGTATCGTCGCCCTCGGGGCGTCAGGTGGCTACTATGTGGCCACTGCAGCTGATCGCATCAGCGCCCACCCGACTGCAGTCACCGGAAGTATTGGCGTTCTTCTGCTCCGTTTCAATCTGTCGGGACTTCTGGCCAAGGTTGGCGTTGCCGAAGAATCCATCAAATCGGGTGACAAAAAGGATATTCTTTCTCCGTTCAGGGAGAGCACGGCCGATGAACAACGCATCATTCAGGAGATCATCGACAGCCTGCATACCCGCTTCACGGATATCGTCCTTGCCCGTCCGGGAAACCGTCTGAGTAAAGAGACACTCAAACCCCTTGCGGACGGCAGGATTTTTACGGCCGATCAGGCACTGGCCGCGCAGCTTATCGATAAAATCGGTTATCTGGAAGACGATATTGCTGACATGAAAAGACAGCTCCGGATCCCGGAGGCACGAATCATACGCTATTACCGGCCCGGGAGTTTCCAAAGCTCGATCTACTCGTCAGTGAACGGGACAACCACCCCCACGGTAAATCTCGTGAATATCAATGCAGATGGTATTGACATGCTCCAAGGCACCCAGTTCCTCTACCTTTGGCAGCACTGAGCAATTCTTGCAAACAGCCCACTTCTCAGTATGAAGATCTCTCACCCGCCTTCATGCATCAAGTTCCGAGGCTCCAGTAATGACACAGCATCTCATTGTTATCGGCGTATCCATAACGTGTGGCATCTTCGGCTGGCTGCTCGCCACATTCAGACTGCGCCTCCTCCATGAGAAAACCAGCACAGCAAACAGCCTGGAAAATGCCAGGCTTATTGAGCGTCTCCAGGCACGGGACCAGCAGGTAGGTGATCTGAAAACTGCACTGGTGGAGATTGAAGCCGAATTGCGGGATACGATCTCTGCTCGTACTTCTCTCCAAACGACCATTGCCGAAATGGAGATTCGTCTTTTAGGTGAACGGCAAATTGCACAGGAAAAACTTGCCATGCTCAATGAAGCCCAGGCAAAGCTCTCCGACGCATTTCAGGCACTGTCGGCCCAAGCGTTACACAACAATAACCAATCGTTTATCGAACTGGCAAAGGCAACACTGGAAAAATTTCAGGAAGGTGCACGCAACGATCTGGAAACCCGCCGCATAGCCATTGACGAACTCGTTCGTCCGATGAAAGAGTCTCTCGACAAGGTAGACCTGAAGATACACGAGTTGGAAAAGACTCGGGCAACGGCGTTCGACACCCTTGCAGAACAACTCAGGTCACTGGCCTCAAGCCAATCCCAGCTTCAGGGTGAGACTGCAAGGCTGGTGAAGGCATTGCGGGCACCCAACGTGCGTGGCCGCTGGGGAGAAATCCAGCTCAAGAGAGTGGTTGAAATCGCCGGTATGGTGAACTACTGTGATTTCTTCGAGCAAGAAAGTGTTACCGGTCCTGACGGGCGGCTTCGTCCCGATATGGTCGTAAAACTTCCCAGCGGGAGGAATATCGTCGTTGATGCCAAGGCACCTCTGCAGGCATATCTGGAAGCGCTGGAAGTCACTGATGACGATGACAGGATTCGGTATCTGCAAGACCATGCAAAACAGATCCGTACCCACCTCGTAAAACTGAGCGCCAAATCGTACTGGGATCAATTCCAGCCCACTCCTGAGTTCGTCGTTCTCTTTCTCCCCGGTGAAACCTTTTTCAGTGCGGCCTTGGAACAGGACCCCGCACTGATAGAATTCGGTGTAGGGCAAAGGGTGATTCTCGCAACGCCAACCACCCTGATCGCTCTGTTACGAGCAGTAGCATATGGTTGGCGTCAGGAGCAGTTGGCGGAAAACGCACAGGCCATCTGCGACCTGGGGAAAAATCTCTACGACAGGATCGCTCATCTCGCCGGACATTTCGACGATCTCCGCAAGGGCCTGGAAAGGGCCGTAGAATCATATAACAAAGCCGTCGGATCGATGGAATCACGGGTACTGGTAACAGCTCGACGGTTCAAGGAATTGGGTGCTGCGACCGATCGTGAGATCGAATTGGGTGCAGACATCGAAAAAATGCCGCGGTCTCTGCATGTATCGCTGTCCAATACCATGGATGAGCCACAAACCTGAAGGAGCGGTCACCACCTGCGGAAATCATGCACCACGCCTCTATACAACAACTCAAGTTTCTGTTATGCTACTTCACATCCATCACGAAGGAGGCAACTGGTCATGTCTGAAGAAGAACGCGGAATGGGGTCCGGGATGGTTCTGCTGTCATTTCTGGTCGGCGCTGCGCTGGCGAGCACCCTGGTACTTCTGCTCAAGCAGGGAGAAGCGGAAAAGAACGAGACCTCTCAAGAAGATAGTCCTCTGTTCATCTGAACCCCATTGGACAGTACTTTTGAGCGCACCATAGCATTATTTTTTTCTTGCAAAGCCCCACCAACAGTGCTATAGAATGTCTTCTCAGATGCCGAAGTGGCGGAATTGGTAGACGCGCTAGATTCAGGTTCTAGTGAGGGTTCCCTCGTGCTGGTTCGATTCCAGTCTTCGGCACCACTTAATTGAAAGGCCTGCACCATATTGGTAGCAGGCTTTTTCATTTCTGGAATGTATTTCCCCACTCCCCCCACGGCTTTACATCCTGCACCGCCTTCTAGCGATCCCACATAAAGAAAGGGCCATGCTTACGTCACAAGCATGGCCCTTTTCTTTATGTTTAAGGCGTATTCCTATTCTTCACCCTTATGGAGTTTATATTCGATGCTATCGATGAGGGCCTGATAGGAAGCGTCGATGATATTATCTGAAACTCCCACGGTCCCCCAGCGACTCTCCTTGTCCCCGGACTCGATGAGAACGCGTATTGCCGAAGCAGTCCCCTGCCCGGCCGGCAGAACTCGTACCTTGTAGTCCAGCAACTTGACCTCTTTCAGCTTAGGATAGAACTTTTCCAGAGCCTTGCGCAGGGCATTATCGAGGGCATTGACCGGGCCATTCCCCTCCGCTGCAGTATGCTCGATCTTGCCGCCCACCTTGACCATGATGGTTGCCTCTGAGATCGGTTTCTGATCCTCATGTCGCTTCTCGTCGATCACCCGGAATCCGGTTACCGAGAAAAACTTCCGATGGGCTCCCAAGGCACGTTTCATGAGGAGTTCAAAAGAAGCCTCTGCACCCTCGAACTGATACCCACGATGCTCCATCTCCTTGATGTTGTCGAGTATCTCAAGGGTGACAGGGTCTTTGCTGTCCAGATTTATGTTGAACTCTTCTGCCTTGGCAAGGATGTTTGACCGACCGGACAGATCGGAGACCAGTACCCGGGTGGTGTTGCCGACCAATTCGGGACGAATGTGCTCATAGGTCTCGGGATGACGCTGGATGGCACTGACATGCACCCCCCCTTTATGAGCAAAGGCAGCATTTCCGACATACGCCTGATGCTTGGGAGGAGAAAAGTTTGCGAGCTCATAGACAAAACGGGAGAGGTCCCTGAGTTTCCTGAGCTGTTCGTCGCTGATGCACTCCTTCTTCATTTTCAGCCTGAGCGCCGGGATAATGGAACAGAGATTGGCATTGCCGCAACGCTCACCAAAGCCGTTGATGGTCCCCTGCACCTGAATGATCCCCTGGTCCACGGCATGGAGCGAATTGGCAACCGCACACTCCCCATCGTTATGGGTATGGATGCCCAGCGGTGTCTTGATCTCCTTCTTTACCGCCTTGATGATCTCCACCACCTCGAAGGGCATGGTCCCGCCATTGGTGTCACAGAGCACGATACAGTCCACATTGGCGGCTTCCGCAGCCTTGAGGGTCTGCATGGCATACGAGGGATTGGCCTTGTAGCCATCGAAAAAGTGCTCGGCATCGTAAAAGACCTCGGGAGCATGGCGCTTCAGATACTCCAGTGAATCGTTGATCAGTTCCAGGTTCTCATCCAGGGAGATCCTGAGAGCTTCACGGACATGGAAATCCCAGGTCTTGCCAAAGATGGTAATGGCGTCGGGCTCTGCCTGGATCAGGGTCCTGATGTTCTGGTCCTTGTCAGGCGTCACCTTAGCCCGGCGGGTTGAACCGAAAGCTGCGATCTTGGCTCGATCAAGCTTCTCCTTCTTGATCTCCTTGAAAAAGGCCACATCCTTGGGGTTGCTCCCCGGCCAGCCTCCTTCGATATAGTGGATGCCAGCCTCGTCAAGCCGATGGGCAATACGGATCTTGTCCTCGAGCAGAAACGAAATATCTTCCGACTGGGTCCCATCTCGCAACGTCGTGTCATACAGCTTTACAAGACTCATGATCAGTCACCTTAATGAAAACTCGGGGAATGGGTGTAAAAATGCGGAAGTGCCGTCATGCGCACTTCCGCACAGACATGTCAAACGATCTCAGTTCCCGGCCATACCGAAAGCATCGTGCAGTACCCTGACGGCAAGTTCGGTGTACTTGGCATCGACGACTACCGAGACCTTGATTTCTGAGGTAGAGATCATCTGGATGTTGATCCCTTCCTGGGCCAGGGCCTGGAACATCTTTGTGGCAACACCGGCGTGGCTCCGCATGCCGACGCCGACGATGGAGATCTTGGAAATATTCTCGTCGGTAAGGACTTCCTTGGCATTCACCTCGGCAGAGACTTCCTTGGTAATGGCCAGCGCCCGCTTGAAATCAGCCTTGGTGACCGTAAAGGTAAAATCGGTGAATCCGTCTTCGCTGACATTCTGTACGATCATGTCGACGGAAATATTCGCATCGGACAACGGAGTAAGCAACTTGGCTGCAATACCCGGCTTGTCGGGTACATGCATGACCGCAATCTTGGTTTCATTCTTGTCATAGGCAATACCTGAAACGAGCACCGCTTCCATATCTTTATCCTCCTTGGTCACCATGGTTCCTGGATTTTCATTAAAACTTGAGCGGACATGCACGTCCACATTATATTTCTTGGCAAACTCCACCGAGCGGATCTGCAGGACCTTCGCTCCCAGACTGGCCAGTTCCAGCATCTCGTCGTACGAAACCTTTTCGACCTTGCGGGCATCACTGCAGATATTCGGGTCAGTCGTATAGATGCCATCCACATCCGTAAAGATTTCACAGACATCGGCCTTCATGGCAGCTGCCATTGCAACCGCGGAGGTGTCCGAACCACCACGCCCGAGGGTAGTGACGTTCCCCTCCTTGTCGATCCCCTGGAATCCGGCGACAACGACGATAACACCATCCTTCAGATCAGCGCGGACATTATCGTCGGGAATCTCCTCGATCCGGGCCTTGCTGCAGGCACTGTCGGTAATGATCGGCACCTGCCACCCATGATAGGATTTTGCTTTATATCCCATCGACTTGAGACACATGGCCAGGAGCGCAATGGAAACCTGTTCGCCTGAGGCAACAAGCACATCGTATTCGCGCAGATCAGGGAACTCGCAAATTTCATTGGCAAGGGCAACCAGTTTGTTCGTCTCGCCAGACATTGCAGAAACGACAACCACCATGTCGTTGCCGGCGTCATAGGTTTTGGCGACCCTCTTGGCAACGTTCCGGATACGCTCTATGGAGCCCATGGAGGTCCCGCCGTACTTTTGCACCACTAGCGCCATCTCACATCCTCCTTATCAACTGATAATCACAGCAATGCTGAGAGTTTCCCAATAAGTGTGGGAGTTAGTATTTAGCAAGATTTATCTGACAGGTCAAACAATTTTCTATTGGCAAACAGCGAGCAGATCCCGCATGAGCTCTTCGGCTCTCGCACCGGCAGCAGAAAAGACCAGTCTGCGCCTGTCGTCGCCGTCATGGGAGAAGTTGACAGAAAGCTGTTCAGAAGGGATAAAGCCTCCCAAACGCTCGGCCCACTCCACCAGGCAGACACCGTCGCCGCTGAAATATTCGTCAAAACCGAGGTCATCCACCTGTTCTGCACCGGCAAGACGATACAGGTCGAAGTGATAGAGGGGGATCCTCCCGTGGTAGATATTGAGGAGGGTATAGGTAGGACTTGTTACGGGGAGATCGTCCGGTACACCGAGACCTGCGGCAACTCCCTTGACAAAATGGGTCTTACCCGCACCGAGATCACCGATGAGAGCGATGAAATCTCCTGCTGTCAGAATCCGTCCCAAGGCTGCACCGAGTGCATGCGTTTCACCGGCGCTCTGCGTTACCAGCTCCGTCACACTTCACCCTCGGCAATCATGGTTCTGATCAGGTCAATGCGCGCAACGATACCGACGAGCTTGCCATTTTCGACAACCGGCACGGCATTGTAGCGGTTTGCACTCATGATATCGGCAATGGTGCTGATCGGCATTCCCGGGCCGGCAGTCTCTACCTTGGCGGTAAAAATGTCGGCCACGGTCTTGCCGGTCATCTTCTTCAGCTGTTCTTCCAGCTTTCGCTCGCTCTCCAGATAGAAGACCCCGTCGAACAAGGAGATCACCGTCGGGATATGGAGATTGCGATCCTGCTCGATCAGATCGGTTTCGGTAACCATCCCGACCAGTTTCCCTTCTCCATCCACAACGGGCAGGCTGCTGATGCGGTGCTGCACGAACAGTTCGGCCAGTTCCTTGACCGTTGTCTCCCTGGTAACCGTGATAACCTGGCTGGTCATGATATCGGCTGCTGTCAACATGAAGATCTCCCCTCGGCACGTTTGCCATGCCGCTTTCGTTTAATTGGCGTTGCTTGAACCGACCTGCTGCAGATCCTTGAATGCATAGGGAATCATCTCCGCAACATCCCTGGCAGTAATCCCGACTTCCCCCTTTTCCCGTGCCACCAGGTCTCCTGCATGCCCGTGGATGAAAACACCGAGCTGGCATGCCGTAAACGGCTCATAGCGCTGCCCCAGCAGTGAGGCAATAAGCCCGGTGAGGACATCCCCCATCCCCCCGGAAGCCATGCCCGGATTACCGCTGCCGTTGATTGAGACTCTGCCGTCGGGCGCAGCAATGACGGTGCGCGCCCCCTTGAGCACCACCATCACATTATAGCGCCTGGCACAGGCAACTGCGCTGACAATTCTGTCCGACTCCACCTCTGCAACCGTGACCCCGGTCAGGCGTGCCATCTCCCCCGGATGAGGCGTAATCACGACCAGCGGCGAGGAGGTGCCCAGGAGCACCGCTGGGTCGGATGAGAGACAGTTCAGTCCGTCGGCATCGACAACAAGGGGGAGAGTGACAGATTGCACCAGTTGATGAACCAGCTGCGTCGTTTCCGTGCACCAGGAGAGCCCCGGTCCGAGAGCCACGACATCTTTACCCTGCGAAGCCGCAATGATCGCCTCTGCAGCATCTCCTCCCAGATATCCCCTGCCATGATCAACAAAGGGAAGCGTCATGGCCTCGGTGGTTTTCACCTCAAGAACGGCATTGAGGCTCTGAGGCACCCCCAGGGTCACCAGACCCGAACCGCTCCTGACCGCACTTGCCGCTGTCATGGCCGCAGCACCGGTATGCCCGGTGGAACCGGCAATGATGAGGCAGTGACCAAAGGTCCCCTTGTGGGAATCGCGTTTCCGAGGCCGTACCAATCCTTTGGCATGGTCTTGATCGACAAACGCGAAACCCGGTGCCCGTGCCGTAATCTCGGCAGGGATGCCGATATCCACAACCCGGATCTCGCCAGCATGCTCTGCGCCGGGATAGAGGATATGTCCCAGCTTTGCGCAGGCAAAGGTCACGGTCACATCTGCGCAAACCGCCTTTCCGAGAATCTTTCCGGAGGTACCGTGGATCCCGGACGGGATATCCACTGCCACCACCGGTACCCGCGCAGCATTCATCGCTTCTATGGCCCGCAGGTAGACCCCGGTGACCGGTTGCTTCAGGCCGGTGCCAAAGAGCGCATCAACGAGCACTCCATACCCTGACCAGTCACTCAGATGGCTGTGTAAGGATTCCTCGTCGGGACAGAACGCAATCGTAACCGAGGCCGGTAACCGCTGCAGGTTTACGGCTGCATCACCGCCAATCTCTTCATTTCGGGCAAGAACCAGAACATCGACCTGCCAGCCATACCCATGCAGCAGCCGGGCAATAACATAACCGTCACCGCCGTTATTTCCCTTACCGGCAAGAACAAGGGCCTTTCGCGGCGCATGTGCGGCAAACAGGGCCACAACCGTTTCAGCGCAGTGCTGACCGGCGCGCTCCATGAGATCCACTCCCGGAATGCCAAAGGAGTGGATCGCCTCAGCATCGATCTGCTGCATCACTTCAGCCGAAACCACCCTCATGTCAGATACGTCTCCATGCTCATGTCGGTATGTTGTACTTCTTGATCAGATCATAGAGGGTCGGCCGGCTGACACCCAGCTCTTCGGCTGCCTTGGCTATATGGCCGCCGTTGGATGAAAGCGCACATCTGATCATCTCGATCTCCAGACGTTCACGGGCAGCACGCAGGGTCTGAGCCTCGTTATCCCCACCACATGGCAAGCCGGGCAGTGCGGAAAATCCCAGGTCATCAGGTTCGATGAGCTGGGAAGCCGCCATAAGAACGGCACGTTGAACCTTGTTTTCAAGCTCACGCACATTGCCCGGCCACGGATAGCACCTGAGCGCTTCCAAGGCCCCGGGAGAAAACCCTCTGACCTTCTTGCGGAATTCATCGCTGAAGCGTCGCAAGAAAAGGGTCGCCAGCAGAATAATGTCCTCTCCCCTGCTGCGCAGGGGGGGCATGGAAATCGTCACCACGCTGATACGGTAATAGAGATCCTCGCGAAACTGTCCATCAGCCATGGCTTTCGTAATGTCGATATTGGTTGCGGCAATGATACGGGCATCAACCGCAATATCTTCTCGACCGCCCACCCGTTGTATCAACTTTTCCTGCAGGAATCTGAGGAGTTTCACCTGAAGTGCAACAGGAAGCTCGCCGATTTCATCCAGGAAAAGGGTTCCTTTGTGGGCAAATTCCACCTTCCCCTGCACCTTGGCAAGCGCACCGGTAAAGGCCCCCTTTTCATGTCCGAACAGTTCAGCCTCCAGCATGGTGTCAGGGATTGCACCGCAATTGATCGGTATAAAGGGGGCGTCCTTACGCAGACTGGCAGAATGAATGGCACGAGCCACCAACTCCTTGCCGGTCCCGCTCTCTCCGGAGATCAGAACAGCCACATCAGACGCTGCAACCTTGCGGATTGTGGCAAAAACGTGCTGCATCTCCGGGCATTGGCCGATAATGCCGCCATATTCTCCCGCCCGGCCCTTGAGTTCCCCCTGCAGCCGCTTATTTTCTGCCTCCAGCATCTGAAGATAACAGGCCCGAGTGATAATGACACGCAATTCATCCAGGTTGACCGGTTTCTGGATGAAGTCGTAGGCCCCCATGTCAATGGCCCGCAAGGCATTGACCCGCTCTTCGTTGCCACTGATGACGATGACCTTTACAAACGGATCAATAGCGAGCATCTCCGCAAGACAGCGGAACCCTTCCTCCGAGGTTTCGACCTGGGGTGGCAGTCCCAGGTCGAGAGTAACGACCATGGGACGGTGCTTCGCAAAAAGCGACAGGGCTTCACCGGCATCGGCAGCAAGGAGGATCTGATACTCCTTGCCGAGCCCCCACTTGAGCTGCTTCCTGATTTCATCGTTGTCGTCAACAATCAGCAGTTTTTCCATATCACGTCCTAACAGTGTCCGGGGTATCGATCTATTCTCCCAACTATCGGGAACTGTGCTTAAACATCCATACGTTGAAATGCTCGGGGGCTACGACTGGATCTCCTGGGTTGGAATCCATACGGTAAAGACAGAACCGCTCCCCAACTCGCTCTCAACCTCGATTCTACCATGATGCGCCTCCACGATCTGGCGACAATGATAGAGACCGATTCCCAACCCCTTGCTCTTGGTTGTCTTGAATGGAGAATAGAGATGTTCCCGGATGAACCCCGCAGTCATGCCGCAACCGCCGTCTGCTACCTTGATGAACGCATGTTCATCCCCACCGACTTCCACGGAAACCGGTCCGTTTCCTTCGGTAGCATCAAGGGCATTGATGACGAGATTCACGATGACTTTGGCAAACTCCTGCGGATCAACGCATGCTTCTATGTTGTTGCCATTAACTGTTATACCACCGCTCCTGAGCGAGGCAACCGTCTCCTGTACCAGTTCGAGCAAGTTTTCGCGGCGGATGTGCAGTTCGTGACGGTCAGGGACCTCTTTCAACTTTGCGATAAGGGATTTCATCCTGGCAACGGTATTGGTAAGAGCCTCCAGAAGGTCCTTTTGAAATTCAGGTTCACCAATATAGTCATGAGCATTGGCCGTGAGGAGAGAAAGGCTGTAAACGAGGTTTTTCAGATCATGCATGATAAAAGTCGTCACCTTCCCTACGGCTTCCATCTCCCTCACCTCGGCAAGCTGCTCGGAAAGCAGCGCACTGGTCAACGCCACAGCAGCCTGGCGGGCCAGCGTTTTCATCAGGTCGTAATCTTCGTAGGTGTAATCCTCGTCGGCGATCAAGGGGCGCATCAAGGCTATGAATCCGATCATATCCTGCCCCGAGAATATCGGGATCACAAACACTATCCGCGACTCTTCAAGCAGTGTGCGGTTGGCATCCAGAACCTCTTCCTCAAAATAGGCGGCGTTGAACACCCATTGCCGCTCAATCATATATCGGACCAGGGGATTGCCCGAGGAGAGCGTTACCTGAGTAGGATCAGCCTGGTAGCTGCTCTTGTTGTAATAGATATCCTGTTCGCCAGAATAGAGGAACAGGAGTGCCCCGCCCATGCCAAAGGTATCACAGAACCGGGAGAGGATAGATTTCTCCAGGTCTTCCCTGCTTCTCACTCCTGCCAATTGACTGGTAAACTCCAACCATTGTTGCCGATAATCGAATTTGTTTTCAAAAAAGTTTTTGTTGATGAACACCTTGATTTTGCGTTTCATCTGTTCGGAAAGAAGCAAGGCAACGAGAAAGACGCAGCCGAGGAAAAGGACCGACAGAAAAACAACCTGTTGCGATGCCTCTCCAAAATGCTGCAGCCCCTCACCCAAGAGTCCCAGTACAATCAGATAAATGCCGATGATCGCAAGAACCATCGATCTGAAGGCGAATTCCTTGGAAATCGTGATCCGCACGGCATTCGACCGCTTTATGAATGAGTAGCCGAACAATCCTGCAGCCACCAGGAGAGCCAGTGACCGCAAGGGAGTAAGGTTCATGTTTATGGATCGATAGAGAAGCCCCTGGCTGTAGTAAAACACAAAGAGGCTCAGGATGCTCCCGGCTCCCATGAGCGTGAGTTTGAGATTCCACTGATCCGGTCGCAGCGCCGAACGAAACGTCGTCTCCAGATTGACCAGCGCCAAAATGAAGTATACAAACAGGACGATATAGAAGGTGAACCCGAAATTTCCAAGGAAGAGCATCTGCTCCGATGAAAAATCCGGAGAGTAATACAGATCATCCGACGCAGCTGCGAGGACCGCAACGACGATGAGAGGTGAGAGACAGAGCAGAACTTTCACAAAGCGGGGGAACGTCTTCCAGGTATACTGCCGGCCAAAGGTTACACTGAACAAGAGGAAAATCGGAGCAAGAACAGCCTCGCAGAGGATGGCCCCCTTTTTCCAGACCAGCAGTTCAGCAGGGTAGGTAATGGCAAGGATATCCATTGCTTCAAGAAGTGCACAGAGGATAAGCAGTGCACCCAGCACAATCGTCGCAAAGCTACGCTCCCGCCTGCTCAGGACAAATAAGGAGACCGCGACCACGAAAACAGTTGCCGACCAGGAGAGAATTGTCTGGATCATACCTTCATCAATATCGACGGGAATTCGTAACCATCCTCACACGCCATAATAACTGCGATACCAGGCAACGAAACGCCGGATCCCTTCGTCAATCGGTGTTGCAGGCCTGAATCCAACGTCAGAGGCAAGATCTTCCACATCTGCATACGTTGCCGGGACGTCACCCGGTTGCAGAGGAAGAAAGTTTTTCTCGGCCTTCCGGCCAAGACACTCCTCAAGAACATTTATGAACTGGAGCAGTTCAACCGGATTGTTGTTGCCGATATTGTAAATGCGGTACGGCGCGAAGCTCGTCCCCGGATCGGGTCGTTCGCCACTCCACGCTCCATTGGGCTGAGGCAGATGGAACATGACCCTGAACACCCCCTCGACGATATCATCGACAAAGGTGAAATCGCGCTGCATCCGACCGTTGTTGAACACATCGATCGGCTTGCCCGCGAGAATCGCCCTGGTAAAGAGGAAGAGCGCCATGTCGGGACGCCCCCACGGACCGTACACCGTAAAGAATCGCAGCCCGGTCGTTGGTAGCCGGTAGAGTGCGGAATAGGTATGGGCCATCAATTCATTGGCCTTTTTCGTGGCGGCATAGAGCGATACGGGATGGTCGACGTTATGATGCACCGAGAAAGGCATCAGGGTGTTTGCGCCATAGACCGAACTGGAGGAGGCGTAGACCAGATGCCTGACCTGATTGTGCCGGCATCCCTCCAGAATGTTCATGAACCCCTGGATGTTACTGTCGATATATGCATGGGGGTTCACCAACGAGTAGCGAACACCGGCCTGGGCTGCAAGGTTCACGACGATCTCGAACTGTTCTTCGGCAAACAGACCTGCAATCGCTACACGATCAGACAGTTCTCCCTTGACAAAGCTGAAACCGGCACGTGCCTCCAATATTTTCAGACGGCTCAGCTTCAGGTTGACATCATAATAGTCGTTCAGATTGTCCAGCCCGACAACGGTATGCCCTGCATCAAGAAGTCTGTTCGCCAGATGGAACCCGATAAATCCGGCAGTTCCGGTGACCAGAACCTTGCTCGTTGTTTCACCCATCGTTGCTTCGCCTTTCAAAGCAGATTTGTATCATGTCGTTGCGGATACACCTCACAGCCGCCAAACGCGGAATCCTGCCGCTGACATGGCATCCCGGTCATAGATCCCCTTAACATCGACCAGAACGGGGTTTTCAGCTGCAAGCGCCCTGAATTCGCCGATCCCCCAGGAACAGTAAAGTGCATGGGATACCGCAACCACAAAAGCAGCAGCAGGCTGCAACTCCTCAAGCGGGCAGAGCGACACACCATATTCGTGGCGAGCTTCATCACTGTCCGCCAATGGATCGTGTACCTGCACCGTGATGCCATGATCCTCAAGCTCCCGAATGATATCGATGACCTTCGAGTTACGGAGATCGGGGCAATTCTCCTTGAAGGTCAGGCCCAGCACCGTTACCCTGCTCCCCAGGATATTGTGCCGCGCATGGATCATCTCCTTTACGGTCCGCTGGGCAATGAATTTCCCCATGCTGTCATTGATCCGGCGGCCTGCCAGGATCACCTGGGGGATATAGCCGATGCGTTCAGCCTTATGGGTCAGATAATAGGGATCGACCCCGATGCAGTGACCACCGACCAGACCCGGTTTGAACTTGAGGAAGTTCCACTTTGTACCGGCAGCCTCAAGCACATCGCTGGTGTCTATCCCCATCCGATCGAAGATGAGTGCCAACTCGTTCATGAGGGCGATGTTAAGGTCCCGCTGGGTATTTTCGATGACCTTTGCCGCCTCTGCCACCTTGACGCAGGAAGCCCTGTGAACTCCGGCGGTAACGACCGATTCATAGACAGCAGCAACGATCTCCAGGCTCTCGGCATCGCAACCGGAAACCACCTTCTTTATCTTGGTGAAGGTATGCTCCTTATCACCGGGATTTATCCGTTCCGGGCTGTAGCCTACCTTGAAATCCACACCGAATGTGAGTCCGGAAACACGTTCGAGAATCGGCACACACTCTTCCTCGGTCACCCCCGGATAGACCGTCGATTCATAGACAACAATGTCACCCGGTTTCAGGGCACGACCAACGGATTCCGATGCCCGAAACATGAGAGTGAGATCTGGCTGGTTGGCATCGTTGACCGGTGTCGGAACAGCAACAATATGGAAATCAGCCTTTTTCAGGTCATCAATACTGTCCGTAAAAAGGATATCCGCTTCCTGCAATTCAGCGGATTCCACCTCTCCGGTCCGGTCGAACCCTTCACGCAACTCCTTGATACGAAGAGGATTGATATCGAATCCCACGGTCGTGCGCGACTTGCCGAATGCAACGGCAACCGGTAACCCCACATAACCGAGACCCACCACAGAAACACACCTGTTGAACACACTGCCTCCCTGAACCACGTAATAAGCCCCAGAATGCCTTTTATAGCCCCAAGGTACTATACAGAAATGTATGCAATTTGCAACCGCGGGGCCTTGCTACCTTCAAGCTGAATGCAATTCCTGTCACCTTCCGTCGATGTAGTCGTAATTGGAGATCAGGGAGGATGTGCCGGTTGGATGCACACAAGTACCGAAGTAACTGTGTAGACCGGGAACATGGCGTCATCGCCTGTGCAATTATCTTTAAAATCTGCTCAGGCTGATTCGATGACCTGCCGATATGGCACTACATACCGGATACTCAACCAGGGTGATGAGGCAAGATATCGTCCCAGCAATGTCGGAGCAAGGATTCAACGGCCTCGGCACTCCATTTCGGCGAAGTATACTTTTCTCAGGATTTCAGCTTGTTACGCACATCCATCGTCGCCACTCATCCGGAATAACTGTAAATTCAGTGACTTCGATAAAGACCAGCTAAAGGTCTCCATGAATTTCCCGATTACTAATCATAAATACCCGTTTACATACATTCATAATATATCCCGAACAAGGAGAATCCCCCATGGCAATCAAGAGTTACCGGCACTGGCCGGTCAGGCTGAAGATCATGACAATTCCGGTGCTCAGCCTCATAGTCATTCTTTTCGGCGTCGAGCTGTTCGTCCTGCCGTTCGTGGAACAGCAACTCATGGAGCAACGACGCAATGCAGTGAAGCAGTCTGTCGAGGTCGCCTTTGGCGTTATGGAGGATCGCGTAAAACAGGTTAAAGATGGCAAGCTTACCCTTGAAGATGCACAAAACCAGACAATCGAAACGATACGCTCCCTCCGCTACAGCGGAAAAGAATATTTCTGGATCAATGATCTCGGCAAACCGGTCCCGAAGATGATCATGCACCCCACCGTGCCGTCCCTTGATGGCAAGGTGCTCGACGACACCAAATTCAACAAGGCCACGAGCATGCAAGAAGGCCTTGACGGCCCGGTTAAGAAACTTGACAACAAAAACCTGTTTGTCTCCTTCAATGAAGCGGTTGAAAAATCCGGGCAGGGATTGGTTACCTACGAGTGGCCAAAACCGAAATCCGGCGGTGGCGTAACATCCGAACTCTACACCAAGCTCTCATATGTAAAAAAATATGAACCATGGGGATGGGTCATTGGCAGCGGTGTTTATGTCGATGACGTAAAAGAGGATGCCGCAAAACTCCGCCTCTCCGTGTATGCCGCTGCCCTCCTCTTCTCAGGTCTGATACTCGTTCTTGCCTACACCGTAGGAAGCGGCATCAGACGTGCTTTCAAGGAAATCGTCGAACGGTTGGTCGAGATGTCCAGTGGTGACACGGATCTCACCCAACGCCTGGAAGTTAAGCGAGAAGATGAATCAGGGGAAATGATCAAGGCATTCAACCTTTTCCTGGACAATCTGCAGAAAATTATCTCAATGGTCATGCAGAATGCAACCCAGGTAGCCCATGCTGCGGTCGACATGAAGATCCGATCCCATGAAATGGCTCAAGGTTCCGAACGGGTCGCCATGGATGCACTTACCGTCGCAACTGCGAGCGAGGAAATGTCCGCGACATCCAACGACATTGCCAGCAGTTGCGTCAGGGCTGTTGAATCGTCTCAGCAGACATCCGGCCTGGCACAGGATGGGTCAGGTGTCGTAAACAATACCATCGCGGTCATGGACCGCATTGCCGAACAGGTGCGTGCTTCAGCAGCTACTGTTGGCCTCCTCGGAGAAAAATCGAACCAGATCGGGACGATTGTCGGCACAATCCAGGATATTGCCGACCAGACCAACCTGCTGGCACTGAATGCAGCCATCGAGGCGGCACGGGCCGGCGAACAGGGACGCGGCTTTGCCGTGGTTGCCGACGAGGTCAGGGCCCTGGCCGAGCGAACCACCAAGGCAACCCGTGAAATCAGCGACATGATCAAATCGATCCAAAGCGAGACCAACGGTGCGGTAGAAGCGATGAACCAGGGAGTCAAAGAAGTCCACGACGGCACGTCCGAGGCAGCAAAATCCGGCGCAGCACTGCAGCAGATTCTCTCGCAGGTTGATGAAGTCACCCAGCAGATCAACCAGATAGCTACTGCGGCAGAAGAACAGACAGCCACGACCGGTGAAATCAGTTCGAACATCAGCAGGATAACCGATTCGGCCAAGACCTCTTCAATATATGCACAGGACACAGCCAAGGCCGCCGAAGACCTTAACCAACTGGCAGAGGCTCTCATCAGCGCTGTTGACCGTTTCCGGACCATCATAAAGTGGAACGAGCGGATGAACACCAATGTGAAACAGTTCGACGACCAGCACAAACAACTTGTCGCCATGATTCAGAAGCTGAATGAAGCCATGAAAAATGGAGAAGGGAACAAGGTCATCAGCGATATCCTCAACGGACTGGTTGCCTATGCCGAATCGCACCTGACCCAAGAGGAACGGTTCCTCCAGCAGCAGAATTACCCGGAATATGCAGCACACAAACAGATCCATGACGACCTGCGGAAGAAGCTGGGCGAACAGATTCAGGAATACGAGCAAGGTCGTGCCGTACCTGCTGCCATCATGTCGTTCCTGAGCGACTGGCTGGTGACCCATATCATGAAAGTCGACAAGAAATACGGCGAGTTCTATCAGAAGAAGAGCGTCAGGTAACGAAGCCTCCCCTTTTTGACGACCTACTGATCGCAATTGAAGGGCCGCCTCGCGCGGCCCTTTCCATATTCTGTCAGCCTGCGACTGATATCGACCAGCAGGATTCCCACCTTACACCCATTCTTCGCCATATAAGATTAAGGAGTAATTTTTATTGACCCCCACCTAGCCAGTACGCTATAAATGCCAAAATTTTGTTTTATATTTCCTAGGAGGTGAAACGAGTATGTCGCTTGTCGAACAAATCAAGGCAAAAGCGAAAAGTAACCTGAAAACCGTTGTCCTGCCCGAGAGCTATGACGAGCGTATGTTGTTCGCAGCTCAGCAGGTTATGGAACAGGGTTTGGCAAAGATCGTGATCCTGGGCAATCTTGATGAGGTCAAGGGTGCAGCGGCTGCAAAAGGGGTAAACCTGTCCGGCGTCGAGATCATCGACCCCACGACCTCACCTAAACTGTCCGCTTATGTGGACGATCTTGTTGAACTGCGCAAAAGCAAAGGGATTACACGGGAGGAGGCGGAAAAGCTCCTCACTGCCAAGGACAATCTCTATTTTGCCGGCATGATGGTCAGAAAAGGGGATGCTGACGGCGAAGTCGCAGGTGCAACCGGCACTACCGGAGATGTATTACGGGCCGCTTTCCAGACCGTTGGCACAGCACCGGGCATCAAGACGGTCTCTTCCTTTTTCCTGATGATAACCAAGACCCCGTCGTTTGGCGAAAACGGTATCCTTCTCTTTGCCGACTGTGCTGTCAATCCCAATCCCGATGCCCAGGCACTTGGTGAAATTGCCGTAGCAACGGCCCGCAATTGCAAATCCTTTCTGGATGTACCGGGACGCGTTGCCATGCTCTCATTCTCTACCAAGGGGAGCGCATCACATCCAGATGCCGACAAGGTATTGAAGGCGCTGGAGATAGCAAAGGGTATTGATCCGTCTCTGCAGATCGACGGCGAACTTCAGGCCGACGCGGCACTGCTCCCCAAGGTCGGCGAAAAAAAGGCCCCTGGCAGCACCGTTGCAGGAAAGGCCAACGTCCTTATTTTCCCGGATCTCGATGCGGGCAATATCGCTTACAAACTGGTGGAACGCGTTGCAGGAGCTGAAGCTCTGGGCCCCATCATCCAGGGTCTGGCAAAACCGGTCAACGATCTTTCCCGTGGCTGTTCGGTTGAAGATATCGTCAACGTCGTGGCAATTACGGCGGTTCAGTCCCAGGGATAACCCGACCCAATCCCCTCAAGGACATGCAAAAAGGCCGATGGGAAACTCTCCCATCGGCCTTTTTGCATCCAGTACCGGATTGCCTCCAGAGAGGCAAACTCGACTCCAACCGGTTATTTTCTCACAAAATCCTTGCTGGCAAATGAATACGTGAAATTCATATGGTCGGTATAGGTACCCGCGAGAATAGCCGCCACATCCTCGGTAAAGACCAGTTCCTCGTCGGTGGGGATGACAAAGACCTTGATCGGCGAGTCGTCTGTGGTGATGAGGCTCTCCCGCTTACGCGTCATTGCCCCCTTGTTTCGTTCCCTGTCCAGACAGATTCCAAGGTGTTCAAGCCCCTCTATCGCCCGCTCGCGGATCGGCCAACCCATCTCGCCAACCCCTGCTGTGAACACGATAGCATCAAGCCTGCCAACAGCTGCCATATAGGAACCGATGTACTTTTTGAGACGGTACGCCTCGATATCCAAAGCAATCCTGCAGAGACGGTCACCGTTGTTGGCATGTTCGATCACATCCCGTCGGTCTGTAAATCGCCCGCCGGTAACACCGAGAACACCGCTCTTTTTATTGAGAATACTGTCGATCTCTTTTGCCGACAGATTTTCCTTTTGCATCATGAATGCCGGGATTGCAGGATCGATGTCCCCGCACCGAGTCCCCATGACGGCACCTTCGAGTGGTGTAAGCCCCATGCTTGTGTCCACCGAAACTCCGTTTTTGATGGCGCAATGAGAAACGCCATTGCCTATGTGCATGGTGATAATGTTACATTCGCTGGGTGGTTTGTTGAGCAGTACCGATGCGCGCTTCGAAACATACAGATGGGAAGTCCCGTGGAAACCGTATCGCCGCACACCGTATTTCTCATACCAGTCATAGGGAAGCGGATAGAGATAGGCATGTTCAGGCATGGTCTGGTGAAATGCGGTGTCAAATATCGCTACATGGGGGACGTTTGGCAGCAGTGCTTGCGCAGCCTCGATGCCGGCAATGTTGGGAGGATTGTGCAGCGGAGCAAGGTGTTGAACTTCTTTAACCGCATTCAGCACCTCTTCGTCGATCATCACTGAACGGGTAAACATCTCACCACCGTGAACCACCCGGTGTCCAACTGCCGATATCTGGTTGATATCCTTGAGAACACCATGGTTCCGATCGAGAAGGGTCTTTATGATGAGATCAATCGCTACCTGATGATCCGGGCATTCCGAATCCTCACGATATGTCTCTCTTCCGGGAACTTCATGCAGGATGAACGAATCCCCGATGATGACCCGCTCAACCATTCCCTTGGCGACAACCTCTTTCCTTTCCCAATCAAAAAGCTGATATTTTACCGATGAACTGCCACAGTTCAGGGCCAGAATATCCATTCTTTCCTCCTCAAAATAATGTCAATATGCAAAATCGAACGGAAAAGTTGAGAATTTTCCGTCATGTTAAAAATATCACCCAAATACTTTAAAATAAATAAAACTGTTTTTTATAATACCTGAGAGGGGACCCCAATTCAAGAAAATTTCTGTAAACGGTTGAGCGGCCCGGAAACCTTTCTTCTGGACTTTTGTAAACACGTATGCTAGCGTACCCGCCAAATTTGAACTACATCTTATTAAAGAAGGAGGTGACTATCTTGGCTCATGTAATTTCCAACGATTGCACCAACTGCGGCGCTTGCGTCGATTCCTGCCCGGTTAACGCCATCAATGCTGGCGACAGCAAGCACAACATCGACGCAGATACCTGCATCGATTGTGGCGCATGTGTTGACACCTGCCCGGTGAGTGCTATTTCCGCAGCGTAATCCACTCTTACGCACACAACACAGAAAGGCCGACGGTTTCCCTGTCGGCCTTTCTTTTTTTCCGCATTGTCGTTGCACGACTAGGGAGCGGCAACTGTCGAACCAACGACTTCCAATCCAAATTCTCCCGCTTCTCTTGGAACATTGGCAAAAACGATAACAAACGGGATTGCCTTTCCCGGCTGTACCCCGAGATTTGCCAGCGAGTCTCCGAACTGGTTGCCCATGATTGACTCCATCTTGGCAAGGGGGAGCGTAACCAACTGTTCCCTAGTGAGGAGATTGCCACAATAAGCTGTTTTAGTCATGATAGGCTGCCCCTTTTGTGCCGCATAGAGACTTGCCTTGATCTGTATGGATGCACGCGGTTTTGCATAAGCATTCACCGCTTCTCCTTTGACAACGAAGATATCACCGATCTCTTTGTTGTTTAAAAATTCTCCCTTGGTGTTCCGGAGGGTGATACTTCCTTCTTCTCCGCTGTTCAGCCCTGCCCATTTGGCAAAGGTCGCAATCCCAAGCTTGTTGAAGGCAGTCGGGCCTTCGTTGAGCATGTAGAAACCCACCCCGGCAAGTACGATAATGAACAGAACGGAAACGACCGTAATAGCGGCAGGAAAGATGGAACTCCCTTTACGTCGGGATGCAATGCTCAGGGGGGGCAGTTCTTCTTCCGACGGAGCAGCCGGTACATCAGCCACAGGTGGGGGTGCGTCCTCCGATTGAACTGCTGATTCCTTACCCTCTTCCCCAGATGCGATCGCAGACTGTGATTCAAACCGCTGCACGGCAGCAGACACAAAATCTTTCTTTTCTTCGCTCCTGTCGATATCCCACGTTATCTCATCTGCGGGAGGGGCTGCCTCTGTTTCATCCTTGTCAGGTGCGACAGGTTCAGCCGATTCCTCGGTAGAATGAAAATCTCCCCCACCCTGATCGACTGCATGCTCGAAAGTAAACTCCCCGACGGGCTCCTCCGGTTGCACGACACCGGGCTCAGGTTGGTCCATCGCTGCTTCGGAAGGCTCAATATCACTCTCCCAGGAATGTAACGGTGCTTCCGACGGTTCGTCATCTGCTGCATCGTCGATTGCAGGGGCAGTCTCAGGCCAGGGTTCAGAGGCAAAGCTGATCTCTTCTCCTGCCGGCTCCTGCTGGGATTCCGTGTCGGTTTCCTGGGCACTCCCGGGCCACTGCGCATCCGAAACCATTTCCTCGCCGTCCGGAGCGGCGGTATCGAACCAGCCCGGCGGTTCCGCAATGCCTTTCTCAGCCTCTGCCGTCTCAGAGGGGATATCGCTCGCATCGATCTCTCCCTCATGCGGAGTATCCATGCTTTCCCTGGATTCAGGAGCAAAGTTCGACAACCAGTCATCCTCATGGGAAACAGTCGGCTCTTCGCTCACAACTGGGGTTTCGGGCACTTCTTCCGGCGTCTGTCCCGGAAAAGTGTCCGGAGCAGTTTCCCGATCGGAGAAGTCGGCGGCTGCCATCGGTGCTGCCGGTTCCTGGCTGACAGGAATCGAGGAAGTCCCTCCCAGACCGCTCAAGAGTGCATCGAAGTCCGGCTCTTCGACAACCTGATCCCGGCGCTCTTTTTTCACGACAAACACGAACCGGCATTTAGAGCAGCGGACCTTGACTCCCTGATCGCCGACTTTCGCATCATCAAGCCTGAACCGTGTTGCGCACTGCTCACACTGGACGATCATCATGCCCCCCGTTACTGGTTTCAGTCAAAATTTCGTAAATATCGGGCAACTCCCTGCATCGCCCGTCAATATCCAGCCCATAACCGACGAGAAAACCGCTGCTACATGCCAATCCCACGTAATCAGGAGTTATCGGGCACTGCCGCTTCTCCTGCTTGTCAATCAGGCTGCAAATTCGCAGATCCCTCACACCACGTGTGCGAAAAAACTTCACCAGCGATTGCAAGGACAGACCGGTATCGACGATATCCTCCACAACCAATACGTTGCGACCGGCTACCGGGAGAGAAAGATCCTTGAGGAAGGATACCATACCGGTTGACCGTGTCCCCTGATAACTCGCCAACTGCACGGTGTCAATCTCCAGGGGAATACGCAATCTCCGGATCAGATCGGCGGCAAAAAAGAGTGCGCCCGTGAGTACCACCACAACTACCAGCTCACGGGCTTGATAATCGCTGTTTATCTCGTCGGCAAGTCGCTCAACCGCCTCCTGGATGCGCTCGCGAGGATAGAGCAACCGCATTGGCAAGTCAGTCAAGCTTTTGCACGAATGCTCCATAACCAAAATCCCCTAAGTCTCTATAACAGAAAGGGTTAACTGTGTCAAATCATTATGGCCTTAAACATATCGCTGTGCTATAGTGAGTGTTAAATTTTTAATCTGTATCTGCATTAGGAGTACGATATGAAATTCTGTGGTCTCATCGCCTGCTGCCTTATCCTGATAAGCGGTACTGCCAGCGCAGCGCCGCAGATTAAGGTCGAGCAGCCGATGTACAACTTCGGCACTCTGGTTCAGGGGAAAAAACTCGACCATACCTTTGTCATAAAGAATATCGGCGACGCACCGCTGAAAATAAACCATATTCGTCCGGCGTGCGGTTGCACTGCGGCCAATGCCAGTGTTCCCGTCATGCTGCCGGGCAAAACATCCGATATCAAGATAACGTTCAACTCGGCAAACTTTTACGGCACTGTAACCAAAACCGTGGCAGTGGAAACGAACGACCCCAAAACCCCCACTTCGACGCTTACCTTGACGGGAACCATTATCGAAGAAGTGGCTGTACTCCCGAAACAGCTGAATCTGGGGCAAGTCCGGGCCAATCAGCCCAAAACCATCACTCTTAGCGTGGAAAACCGCGGCAGCAAACCGTTGAAACTTGTCTCCCTCAGGTCGCCCATGTCCCAGGTGTCGCTCAAATCGGACAAAACTTCACTGAGGAGTGGAGAATCGGCCACCATTACGGTCATTGTCACCCCACGCCAGGAAGACCGGATGTTGAGCGGCTATCTCTCCATCACAACGGACAGTACGAGCAAGCCTGAAGTGATGATACCGATCTACGGTTCATTGGCACGCTAACGTGGTCACTGCTCCTTGAGTTCGCTGTAGGCCCTTTCCAGATTGACATCGAAAAAATTCTTGTAACCCGGCAGGTTTTTATACTGGGGTAACGAAAACTCTTTTTTGGTTCTGGCCAGAGAATGGCCGAGTTCGATATGTCGTAGCACTTCGGTCAGGAAATCCTGCAGAAAAATCTTGAACCGGCTGATGCCTGCAGTATCGGTCACTCCCCCCACTCCAGGAATCACGACTTTCGCATCGAGAGATTCCAGCATCTCGACACCCATGACCCAATCCCGCATATAGCCGGTACCCATGTAGCCCACTGCACCATTGAAGACCAGGTCCGAGGTAAAGAGCACTCCTTCCGCAGGCACGTAGACAAAGATATCCCCTTTGCTGTGTCCATGATCGATGCTGTTCAGGATTATGGATATATTCTCCCTCTGCAGGGTTACCCCCTTGTCGAAAAAGGTAACCGGGTTCTTGACCTGGCGATACTCGCTCTTCAACGCAAGCCAGGTCTGCCAGGAAGTGATGATTTCCGCATTGAGGGGGAGATCGAGATCGATGTAGTTATACCCGCTGTGATGATGCGTCAGGATGATCTCGCGAACCGGATTGGGGGTAATCCTCGCAATCTCCGCTATCAACTCCCGTACACCTTCCAGGACGAAATGGGACCCTGCAAGGATCACATAATTGCCCGTCACAATAAACATGGCATTGCTGGCGGTCTTCCCCTTCGGCAAAGCAATAGCGGCATAGATGGAATCCGAGACCTTGCTGATCTCGTAATTTTTCATCGTTTCCGCACAGTTGCCCCATCTGGAGAACAGCATTACGAGTACGACAGTCAATGCAAATCGCTGCATGTAAATCCCTTGCCTCCATTCTCCGGTCCGGAACCGGCTTACTGGTGCATCTTACCAGAGATGTCGAAGAAATAACAGGTTATCGTCCCGGCCCGGCAGAAATGGAGAATTGCCCTTGAGTTCCACGCTGAAATGGTGTAGGAATGTTGACGCGGGCGGTTAGCTCAGATGGATAGAGCGCAGGCCTCCGAAGCCTGAGGTCGTGGGTTCGACTCCCATGCCGCCCGCCAGATATGCGAAGAGGTTAGGCCCACGAGCCTAACCTCTTTTAGTTTTCGTTCGCTCTACAATCGCACGATCGCGGATCAATCATAGATAATCATGTCGCCGGACTTGTTGGGATGACAGACGTTGCATTTCCCGGTAACGGAAAACGCCTGTTTCCCATTGTGACACGCCCCGCAGTGCTTCCCTGCGGCAATGGTCTTCATGGTGATTTTGGCGGCACCAAATTTTTTCTCCGGGAAAATATCCTTGTTATGGCAATCTTTGCATTTGATCCCGCGGTTGAGGTGCTTGTCGCCATGGAACAAGGCCATATCGTTCGCCGTTGTCCCCTGGTACAGGAGATCCTTCATGGATGCGGCAAAGACACTCATCGCTGCCGATGAGCAGGCCAGCGTCAGCACCACGATGACAAAACGTGTTTTCATGATAGACCTCCTTTTCATGCAGCAGTGTCGGCCAGAATAGCATCCCCGTAACCTTTTCACACACTATACCATATATTATGATTGTTCGCTGACGTCTCACCTCTTTCCCTATGCGCGTGGACTCATTAAGGGCCGCTCCGGCGAACAATCTCCGCCACCCTCCCCTTCCCATCGAGGGAAACCCCCTCCTGGTTCAGCAACCATGCCTTGGTCTCAATACCCCCTGGTCCGGAATATCCGGTCAGCTTTCCGGAAGCCCCGACGACCCGGTGACAGGGGATGATGATCGGCAGCGGATTGACAGCCATTGCCGTGCCGACTCCCCGGGCAGCGCCGGCGCTTCCGATTGCGTGGGCTACATCGCCGTAGGTACGGACTGAGCCATAGGGGATGGTTGCCACCAAGGCATAGACTGATTTCTGGAACGGGGTGAAACCGCGCTGATCCAAGGGGAGCTGGAACGGTATCCGCTGCCCGGCAAAATAGGCCTCGAGCAGCACCGCCGCTTCCTTCTCCAGACCGTTCCCCTCCCGGGCATCCGGCCACTCAGAGACAATTCTGCTCGTCAGCTCCTCTTTCCCCGATCGTTCAAAGGGGAGCATGACCTCGACCAGTCCGTTATCGCTGGCAAGGACCGCCCCCCAGCCAAGAACGCCGTGATACATTGCATATCGCCCATTTTGTACGCAGCGTCTTCTCATCCGTTCCTCCTTCGCGCCATTTTCTGCCGGACCAGCGCTATTCCGTCCCTGACCTCTTCACTGCGCAGCATCCAGGATGCCCCCAGATAGATGCCCGCACAGACAGCCACGGTACCCCCCATGAGAAAAGCCTTTGCCAGGCGCCCCTCAAGCAGCGACCAATCGGCCAGCCCCATGGCCCAATACGCAGCTACCCCTACCGGAACCGATGCCACAAGCGCCTTTATCCCGGCAATCAGGATCCTTCTCCCGCCAAAAGGACCGATCTTCCTGCGCAGAAACAGCAACAGGAGCAGCAGGTTGACGCCCGCTGCCAGGGTCGAAGCCAGTGCCAGCCCTCCGTGCAACAGAGGGCGCATCAGAAGGAGACTAAAGACCACATTGAGGATGAAGGCGATGAACGCAGTGAAGACCGGGGTTCTGGTGTCCTTGAGGGCATAGAAGGCAGGGACGAGCACCCGCATCAAAGCCACCAGAGAAAGCCCCAGCGAATAGAAGATCAACGCCTCGGCGCATTTCTGGGCCTTGTCGAAGCCGAATTCTCCCCCCATGAACAGCAGGCTGAAAATGGGAGTGGAACAGACCATCAGACCGGCCATGGCGGGAATGGTCACGAAGATGATGAGCCGCAGGCCAAAGGTGAGCGACTCCTTGAGCGCATCCATCTCGCCGGCGGCAGCCTGCCGGGACATGGAAGGAAGCACTGCCTGGGCCACGGATACGGTGAAGATCCCCTGGGGAAACTCGAAGAGTCGCTGGGCATAGTAGAGATAGGAGACGCTTCCCTGGGGGAGCAGCGACGCCAGGATATTGCCCACGGTGATATTCAGGTAATAGACCCCGACGCCGAAGATCGATGGCCCCATCAGCAGGGCTATCTTCCTGACGGCCGGGTGCCTGAAGGAAAACGAAGGTCTGAAGGGAAACCCCAGCCGGTAGAGAACCGGCAGTTGCAGCAGCAGCTGCAGCACCCCACCCAGCAGGACGCCGATCGCCAGGGCAGTGATCGGCACTTCGAAGAGATCGTGCAGCAGCCAGGCAGACAGGATCATCGCCAGATTGAGGAAGACCGTGGAGATGGCCGGGGTGAAAAAATGGCGCACCGTATTCAGAATGCCCATGCAGAGGGCCAGGAGACTGATGAAAAAGAGATAGGGGAACATCAACCGGTTGAGTAACACGGTCAGCTCGAATTTTGCCGGCACGGATCGGAATCCGGGAAACATGAGACCGACGATCTGGGGGGATAACAGGATGCCTGCCACGGTTACGCCTGCCATGACAATGGTCAGTAGGGTAAAGCAGATGTTTGCCAGCTCTCGGGCGGCATCCTCGCCGTCACGGGTGAGGGACTCGGAAAAGGTCGGCACAAAGGCAGAGGTCAGCGCCCCTTCGGCAAAGAAGCGGCGGAGCATGTTGGGGATCTGGAATGCGGCAAAAAAGGCATCGGTGGCAAAACCGGCGCCGAACAGGCGGGATACCACCATGTCCCGCACCATACCCATGATCCGCGACAATATGGTGGCAAAGCCGAGTACCCCGGCGGCACGGGCAATGTTCCTCTTCTCCGACATGTGCTCCTCTGTGTGTGGTGGTGCCAGCTATGTACCACAGAACAGCGGCAACAAGGAATCATTTTCCCTTTTAGAGAAGGAATCCGGGTTCTTACGAAGCTCATAAACTAGACAGGCGACCATCACGTCAAGGAACCGGGACTGATATTCAGACTGGAGGTCCCCCATTACGGGGCAGATAGATCTGGCGGAAAAGATCAGTCTGTTGTAAAGTTCACCACATCTGACGGCAGTTGCACACGAACGACCGCTCATAGTTGCCGGGTCATCCTGTTGCCGTCACGGGTACTGCTGGACATTGTGCACCCCCCGGAAAGGATGCCGGAGAAGTGGATAAAATCGTTGACAATACCGTCCAAAGTATACTAATGATTAGTAGCTAATAGTATCTGATCCCATGCCGACTTTCTTCAGATAGTGTTGCACAGAAGTAGGCAGTGAACTGGTCTCGGGAGACCGCTTGATGAAAAAGGGACTTTTGCTGGCAGTTGCGCTTGTCGCCAATACGGCTGTTGCAGCATATGCCATGAAGTTCGCCGCCTACAACGGCGATGTCTACTTCGACCACCGGCTGCACCGGCTCATCTTCAATTGCAGCGAATGCCACGACGGACCTCCGCAACACTTCGATCTCGATCACGAATCAGGACACAGGCTCTGCATTGGCTGCCACAAGCGGGTGAGTGCCGGCCCGGCCCGTCATTGCAGCGATTGCCACATCGTATCCTAACCCCCTTCACGAGGCACCTTCCCACATGCTCCTTCGTTCGGTCGCCATCATTGCTGCCATTTGTCTGACCCTCATTCCCTTTGCCATTCTCGCCGCCGGACCGCTCCATATCGGCAGTTTCAGTACCGGTGATCTCTCAGGCTGGTCTGACAAGCCCTTCAAGGGCAAGACCACCTATTCCCTCGTTGAGGATAGCGGTCATACCGTTCTCAAGGCGCACAGCACAAAGGCAGCATCCGGCCTTATCAAAAAGGTCTCCGCCGATCCCAGGCATTTCCCTCTGCTCCGCTGGTCGTGGAAGGTCGACAATATCATCCAGAAGGAAGATATCGCCAAGAAAGGGGGAGACGACTTTGCCGCCCGCGTTTACGTGGTATTTCCCCGGACCTTTTTCTGGCGCATGCGGGCCATTAACTATGTCTGGTCGGCAAAAATGGCAAAGGACTCGTCTGCGCCGAGCCCCTATACCAAAAATGCCATGATTGTTGCGGTTGAATCGGGAAGCGCCAAAATCGGCAGCTGGGTGAGCGAAGAGCGGAATATCCTGGATGACTATCGGAAGCTGTTCGGCGAAGAGCCGCCGGATGTCGGCGCCGTTGCGGTCATGACCGACACAGACGATACCAGGGAAGATATCACTGCCTATTACGGGGATATCTTCCTGGAAGGCAATCCCGCACCACAAGCTACCCACACGCAATAAAAAAAGGGTGCACATCAAAGATCCAAAAGGCACCCCTCTTGCCAACCGTCAGCCAATCAACTTGGTCAGACGGTTCTTCTGTTTTTCCAGTTTGTGCTGGCCTTCCTCGATGGCGTCCAGAAGGTCCTTTTTGGCGTCCTGGGCCAGATCCTTCCCCTTGTCCAGGATCTCCGAAGCCTTTTCCCCAACCGCTTCCACCATGTCGGAGACGCTGTCGCTGAAATCATCCACCAGGTCGCCGGCACGACGCTTGACCCTGCGACTGTAACGGGCAATGTCCTGGCGGGTCTTCTTGCCCGACTGGGGAGCATAGAGCAGAGCCGCTCCGGCACCGATGATCCCGCCTGCAACCAGCATCATGGCACCCACCATCATCGTTTTATCTTTGTCGTTCATTGCATATCCTCCCTGTTGATTTGCTTACAATTGTACCGGAAAAATTGCCGATGCAAAGCTATCAGGCATTTTTCTCGCTTGCCGGAACACTGAAAACAGCGCATCGCACTGGTCAGGAACCGGCAGCCTCCGCCTTGAGTCCATCCAGGACCGCCCTTACCTCGGTGACCATCTCGGCAGCCTGGGGTGATGTCTCATAGCGGAGATAAAGCTCCAGGTAGCGAATGGCGTCGCTCACCCGCTCCTCGTCCATGCACAGGCTGCCCAGGGTAAGATAGGACAGGGTGAATTCGGGATCGAGCCGCACCGACTCCAGGCATTCCTTCTCCGCCTGCTCGAACTCTTCCAGGTCGTAGTAGAGTTCTCCCAGGTTGAAGTGGGCCGCGGCATCCTCCGGGTCCAATTCGATACCTTTCCGGAAGGCGGCAATGGCCTTTTCCCGCTCCCCCAGACCGTACCAGGCATCTCCAAGCGCATTGTAGGCAAAGACATTCCCGGGATCGATGCCGAGTGCGGTCTGATAGGCTGTAATCGCCTCTTCGGTACGCTCCTGATTGGCATGGACCAGGCCGATGCTGACAAAGGCATCGGCATTGTGCGGATCGAGTTCGGAAACCTTTCGGTAGAGTTTCAGCGCTTCCTTGTGATCGCCGCGCTCGAAGTAGATATCCCCGAGGGACAAAAGGGCGTCGCAGTCTTCAGGCGCCAGGGCAAGCCCCTTTTCATAGGCGGCAACGGCTTCGGGGAGCTTGCCCGACCCGGTAAGCGCCTCGCCGAGATAGAAAAAACCTTCCGGGCGGCTCGGTGCCAGTTCGGTACAGTGGCTGAAGGCCTCCGCGGCTGCCTCATGGTTGCCCGCCTCGGCCAGCGAGATCCCCTTTGCCAGATGCTCCTCGAATGAAGTGCTCATATTCCCTCCCATTTGACAGTATTCTTGCAAGAGATGCGAAATATCAACTAATTGCCTCAGCTATCGGCCGAAGCTGGCGGAACTATACCAGAAAGACGTTCCCAATGCCAGCAGACCCGGCTCCATGATGAAAAAAGTCGTAAGAAACGGTTCACTTTTCCCGGAGATCCTTTATACTTACCAGCAAGAAAATTTTCATGGGAAACTGCAATGGCGCACGATCACGAAACCATCGGCCTGCGTACGCTTGAGGACATCAGCGGGCTGATCCTCCACTCACACGATCTGCAGGAAACCCTGGACAACATCGTCAATCTGGTGGCAAAACGGACGGGTTCCGACGTCTGCTCCATCTATCTTCTGGAAAACGATGGCGAAACCCTCACCCTCCAGGCCACCAAGGGTCTGTCAAAAAGTTCGGTCGGCAAGATCACCATGAAGACCTCGGAGGGACTCACCGGCCTCGTCATCGAACAACGGGGCGTGGTGAACATAGAGAACGCTCCGGGACATCCGCGCTTTAAATACTTCCGGGAAACCCGTGAAGAAAAATTCGCCTCTTTTCTCGGCCTGCCGCTCTTCG
>Ga0208371_1000056_pt1 | contig 75906 bp, 79 predicted proteins | sample SubbioCR12Aug_1A_FD_184827 | JGI IMG/M metagenome (GOLD analysis project Ga0208371, IMG submission 184827) | Serpentinite rock and fluid subsurface biosphere microbial communities from McLaughlin Reserve, California, USA - CR12Aug_1A (SPAdes) | ecosystem: Environmental > Terrestrial > Deep... | reverse complement strand
TCTTCGCCGCGTTTCGCTGCGGTGCGTCGAGAAGGTGCGCATTATACGGACCAATCTCGCCCGGTCAACCGTTTTGTGTAACTATTTTTAAACCTTTATGAACTCTTCATTTCAATCAAGGCCGTAGCCCTTTACACTAAACCTCACAACACCGTTACCCTTGCAAACTTCCTCTTCCCAACCTGCGCAACCACTACCGCCCCCAAACCAATCGTCAATACCTTCGACTCAACTTTTTGCCCGTCCAGCTTTACTCCGCCCTGCTCGATCATCCGCATCGCCTCCGACGTGCTCGCCGTTAGCCCAGACTGCTTCAGCAATTGCACTACATTTAACCCTTCACCCTCTCCCTGCAAAGTCACTTCCTGCATGGCTTCCGGCATCGCCCCTTGCTTGAAACGCGCCTCGAAATCCTCTAACGCACGCGCAGCAGCAGTTTTTCCATGGAATCGTTCGACGATTTCCTGCGCGAACAGCACTTTTACTTCTCGCGGGTTAAAGCCCTGGGTTACCTCTTCGCGCCAGCGCTCAATGACGCTGGATGGCTGAAACGACAACAGCACCAGATATTTCCACATCAAATCATCCGACACCGACATCAATTTCCCGAATATCTGTTCCGGGCTTTCGGTGATACCTACATAATTCCCAAGCGACTTGGACATCTTATTCACACCATCCAAGCCCTCCAGCAACGGCATGGTTAAGATGCACTGAGGGACTTGCCCGAAATGCTTCTGCAACTCACGCCCCATCAGCAAATTGAACTTCTGGTCAGTCCCACCGAGTTCCAAATCCGCCTTGAGCACTACCGAGTCGTAGCCCTGTACCAAAGGATAAAGGAATTCATGTATCGCTATCGGCTGGTTATTGCCATATCTCTTGGAGAAGTCATCGCGCTCCAACATTCGCGCAACAGTATGGGTAGCGGCCAGCTTGATCACGTCAACCGCATTCATCTTGTCCATCCAAGCGGAATTGAACACCACTTCGGTTTGTTCCGGCTTCAGTATCTTGAACACTTGTTCGGTATAGGATTTGGCATTTTCCACGACTTGCTCGCGGGTTAGCGGCGGACGAGTCGTATTCTTCCCGGTGGGGTCGCCGATCATGCCTGTAAAATCACCAATGAGAAACATGGCATGATGACCGAGATCCTGCAGTTGGCGCATTTTGTTCAACAATACGGTATGCCCCAAATGCAAGTCCGGCGCTGTCGGATCAAACCCTGCCTTGATCCGCAAAGGCCGACTAGAATTCAGCTTCGTCACCAATTCGTGCTCGACAAGCAACTCGTCGCAACCGCGCTTGATTACCTGCAATGATTCGCCAATTTGCACCATTATTTCCTCTCCCTATTGTTGAAGAATGTTCTCACATTTCCCAGCTTAGCCTTCACCAGGACTACGATTTCTGCTACCCTTCGCGCTTGGGTAACACTTCTAAAGGTCGTCGATGCAGAACAATAAACCCGCGATTCTAGCGCAAAACAATACGGCTCAAGGACGAAAAATCAGCCTACGCTGGCTGGTAGCAATTTCCAGCCTGCCTCTATTTGGCATAGTGGCCGCCTTCGGCATTGCACCAAACACAGAAACGAACAACATCCCCGTCCGAACCATCATCGAGAATCTCAACATCCCCAGCCAAGCACAGACCACCCCCAGCGAGACTTATTGGCGAGAAGAAAAAATTCAACGTGGCGATACCATCGCCACCCTGCTTGAGCGCCTCGACGTGGGCGATGAGGAAATAACCAACTTTCTACGCAGCACAAAAAACTCTAAAGGCATAAGGCAACTGATTCCTGGCCGTACGGTGCGCGCCAAGACCTCCGACGACGGCGAACTGTTGGCATTACGCTATATAAGCAGCAGCGATAACATGCTTGCGGTCGAGAAGGAGAATGGCTCCTTTCGAGCAAACGACCAAGCAATTCCGCTGGAATCCCGAGTTCTCATGAAATCCGGCGAGATCAGAAACTCGTTGTTCGGCGCAACTGATGCCGCGAACATCCCAGACAACATCGCTGTACAACTGGCTGACGTTTTCTCCTCGGACATTGACTTCCATCAGGACTTGCGCAAAGGCGACCGATTTACGGTGGTCTACGAAATTTTTTATCACAAGGGCGAGCCGGTCAAAACAGGCAAGGTGCTAGCAGCAGAGTTCATCAATCAGGGCAAGGCCTATCGCGCCGTCTATTTTCAGGACCGCGAGGGGCACGGCGGCTACTACACCCCCGACGGCAAGAATCTCCGCAAGGCATTTCTGCGCTCGCCACTCGAATTTTCCCGCATCACCTCCGGCTTCACCAATGCACGCTTTCACCCCGTCTTACAGGAATGGCGCGCACACAAGGGAATCGATTACGGCGCCCCCATCGGCACTCGGGTCAAGGCCACCGCTGATGGAGCCGTCGAGTTTATCGGCAAACAAGGCGGCTACGGCAACATGATATCGATCAAGCATCAAGGCCAGTATTCCACGGTCTACGGTCACTTGAGTGGCTTTGCCAAAGGACTGCACAAAGGCAGCAAGATCGGTCAAGGCGAGGTCATCGGTTTTGTCGGCATGACCGGCTTGGCAACCGGGCCACACCTACACTATGAATTCAAAGTCGCCGGCATTCAGCGCAACCCCTTGAGTATCGCACTTCCCACCGCCTTCCCCATCGCCACGCAATTCAAGGCCGACTTCACCAAACAAGCCAAGCAATTGCAAGTGCGCCTGGATATGCTGCGCAATACCAATCTCGCAGCCCTCGACTAAATGATACTGCGCTGTGGATAAGCATACGCCACAGTACTTTATCGGAATCATGTCCGGAACCAGCCTGGACGGCGTTGACGCCGTCCTGGTGGATCTGGGTGAAAATATCGAACTTCTCAACAGCGTTCATCACCCACTCAAGGCAAATCTTCGCAACGCGCTGCTACTGCTCAATACTCCCGGCAATAACGAATTGGACCGTTCGGCACAAGCCGCGATCCAACTTTCCCAAAGCTATGCCGAAGCCGTTTACCAGCTACTCAAGCCATTTCCATCCATAGCGCCTGCGGCAATCGGTTGTCACGGACAGACAGTTCGCCACCGCCCGGAGTTCGGTTATACCATCCAGCTCTCAAATCCGGCGCTGCTAGCCGAATTAACGAGCATTTCCGTCGTCGCAGACTTCCGTTCCCGAGACATTGCTGCCGGCGGACAAGGCGCCCCTCTGGTACCCGCCTTTCATGCAGCTCTTTTTCGCCACCCGTCGATCCATCGGGTGATCGTCAATATCGGAGGAATCTCCAACTTAACCGATTTACCCACCAGTGGGAACATCAAGGGATTCGACTGTGGGCCTGGAAATGTTTTATTGGATAGCTGGATTGGCGCGATCGAGGGAAAGCTCTATGACGATGACGGGCAATGGGGACAAAAGGGGAAATTGATCCCAGAACTGTTGGAACGCCTTTTGGCAGAACCTTATTTTTCCGCCCCCCCTCCTAAAAGCACAGGAAGAGATTTGTTCAATTTAGCCTGGCTACACACCTTCCGACCTCACGACCACCGCCCCGAGGATGTGCAAGCGACACTCGTCGAATTGACCGCCAGAGGAATTGCAGACGCAATAGCCACTTACTGCCGCGGGGCACAAGAAATCTACCTGTGCGGCGGCGGCGCTCGCAATGGGGCGCTGGCTAATCGCCTGAAGGCGCTCTTGCCAAATACCGCCTGGCGACTAACCGACGATCTGGGATTGCCCACGGATTGCGTGGAAGCATGCGCATTTGCATGGTTGGCACAGCAAACGCTCGTGAAAAAGGCCGGAAACCTGCCTGATGTCACCGGGGCTAAAGGTTCACGAATCCTGGGCGCTATTTATCCGGCCTAAAAAAACATGGGGGCTTACGCCCCCGATGTTTTTGGAAGAACACGATCAGGCGGAAAAAGATGATCCACAGCCGCACGTCGTGGTGGCGTTGGGATTTTTTATGACAAACTGGGAACCTTGCAAGTCTTCCTTGTAGTCGATTTCCGCGCCCACCAGATACTGGAAGCTCATGGAATCGATCAACAAGGTCACGCCGTTCTTTTCTACCACCGTATCGTCATCGTTGGTGTTTTCGTCGAAGGTGAACCCATACTGAAAACCGGAGCAACCACCCCCGGTGACGAAAACCCGCAACTTGAGTCCCGGAATTCCTTCTTCCTCAATCAACCCCTTAACTTTTGCAGCAGCACTCTCAGTAAAAATCAGAGGGGAGGGCATTTCGGTAACAGCATTCATGTTCATCTCCAAATACAAGGTATGGGAATTATGCAATCCCCAACGTTTTTAGTCAACTACTCCCCGCTGGCAGCGCAGACAGCCCCGCATCACAAACATCGCCATTGTCACGATGCACCAGCTTCCCTTCGACGATTGCACCGACGTGCATTTCCAGTGTCTTATAGAACACATCTCCGGTCACTCTGGACTTCCCTTGGAGTTCCACATATTCCCCTGCATGAACCGGCCCGATAACAGCCCCATTTACCACCACGTGGGATACCCGGATCACGCCTTCGATACTCCCCTGTTCGCTGAGCACCAAAGTACTCGGCTGCCCTTCGGCTTCGAATACGTTGCCGCGAACCCGACCATCAATTCGCAATCCACCCGCAAAAGTCAAATCCCCGACGATGCTCGTTTCCGAGCCAATCAGAGAATCGATCCGATTTTGCGGCTTACTGGCTTTATTCTTAAAAAACATGAGCCCCCCAACAAATACCCCTTAGGAGATATTCACTGTCTGCATCAATTTTGGCTGTTGTGAGCCGTTTTCAAAGACTCGAACCTGGATATTCTTGATCTGGGCTCGCGGCATGATCTGAAACGTTCCTTCCAGCCGTTGGTAAAACTTGAAATTCAAGTTATATGTTTGAGCATCTTTTCCGTTTGCTGACGGCAATGTCAAAAACATCTTTTTGCCGTCCAATTGCAAGTTTACCAGCAATTGGACTTTACCCTGAAATTCCCTTTCCCTTTGTCCGCCTTGCAAAAGCAACAACTGGTAACGATACTCCCCAGGCAGCACGTTGTTTTCAACTTTCAAACGGTAGACGCTCAGGCCACCATCATTTTTGTCGGCTGACATCAGCTTTCGAAAAAAAGCGATATCTTCCTTCAGATGAGCGTTTTCGTCTTCAAGCACCTTCACCGAACGAGCTAGGTCAGCCTGGGTTGCCTGCTCAATCTGCATCCTGCGCTCGTTTTGCGCCACTTGGGACCGCATTGACACATTTTCACGCTCCATTACACTCACTTTGTCGCGCAGCTCCCGCAATTCGTCCGATGTCGCACCACGCTCAAAACCGGCAAAGCGCATTCCGGCATCGTAAGTCCACCAAGCCAACCCCAAACCGCCAATCATCAGCAGCAAAACCAAGGGGATCCGCCAATACCACGCCAATTGGCGACGCACAGCCAACGGTGACGACGCAATACTAAATTTGCGCTTGAGCTTTCTGGCAAAAATCATGGTAGCAGAGGAATCTGCTGTAATCCCAAATTTTCCGGAAAGCCAAACAAAATGTTCATATTTTGCACCGCCTGACCGGCTGCCCCCTTGGTCAGATTGTCGATAACCGACAATATGACGACCACATTACCCCCTTGCGGACGATGGACAGCAATCCGGCATAGATTGCTACCGCGTACCGAACGGGTTTCAGGGTGCGCTCCGGCAGGAAGCACATCCACAAAATACTCGTTGGCAAAGCGCTTTTCATACAATGACTGCAAGTCCACTTCGCCATCAAGGCGCACATACAGGGTCGCGTGAATCCCCCGAATCAACGGGGTAAGATGCGGTACAAAGGTCAGATTGACCGGCTTACCGGCCATAATCTCCAACCCTTGGCGAATTTCTGGCAAATGACGATGCCCACTGACTGCATAGGCCTTAAAGTTATCGGACGCCTCACTAAACAGCGTGTGGACTTCCGCTTTTCTTCCTGCCCCAGACACCCCTGATTTGCAATCAGCAACGAGATGCGTCAAATCTCCCAATCCCGCCTCGACAAGCGGAAGAAACCCAAGTTGGGCTGCAGTCGGATAACACCCTGGGTTGGCAACAAGCCTAGCGCCCTTGATTTTATCCCGATTGAGTTCCGGCAATCCGTAAACGGCTTCGGCAATCAAGTCCGGGCAGGCATGCTGCATGCCATACCACCTTTCCCAAAGCGCCACATCCTTGATTCGAAAATCGGCGGCAAGATCAATCACCTTCACGCCAGCGTCCAGCAAGGCACGAGCCTCCCGCATGGCTATCCCGTTAGGCGTGGCAAAGAACACCACATCACAGGAAGACAACCCGGCGGCGGCCGGTTCAACAAACTTGAGCGCAACCCGTCCGCGCAGACTGGGATACATATCACTCACCGGCATTCCCGCTTCCTTGCGGGACGTAATTGCCCGCAACTCCGCCTCGGGATGCTGAGCAAGCAAGCGCAGCAATTCGACCCCGGTATATCCGGTGCCACCAACAATACCAACCTTTATCATAGCGTCGTCCTCAACCGCGAAGTGTTGATGATAATAAGCCCCGGGCGATTAGGCAATAAAAAAGCCGCCAATAACGGCGGCTTCTTTGGGCATGGACTTAATGCCGCTTAACGCTTGGAGAATTGTTTGCGACGACGCGCCTTGTGCAAACCAACCTTCTTACGTTCCACTTCACGTGCATCACGGGTAATCAACCCGGCTTTGCTCAACGCACTCTTCAAACCGGTATCGTAGTCAACCAGTGCGCGTGCGATACCATGACGTACTGCCCCGGCTTGACCGGACTCGCCCCCGCCACACACATTCACCATGATGTCGAAAGCACCGATATTGCTGGTGACTTCCAACGGCTGCCGAGCAACCATCCGCCCAGTTTCACGAGCGAAATATTCATCAATCGGCTTACCGTTGACGACGATCACCCCTTTACCGCTTTTCAGAAAAACCCGAGCAACGGAACTCTTACGGCGCCCCGTGCCATAGTAGTAATTCCCGATCATAACTTTTCCTTAGATTTCCAGAGGTTTCGGCTGCTGAGCAACATGATGATGCTGAGCACCCGCATAAACCTTCAATTTACGGAACATCGCGTAACCCAACGGCCCCTTCGGCAGCATACCCTTCACCGCTTTTTCCAAGACACGCCCCGGAAAACGTGCATGCATTTTTGCAAAGGTCGTGCTGTAAATCCCGCCGGGATAGCCGCTGTGGCGATGATAGACCTTATCTTCCGCCTTATTGCCGGTAACACGCAGCTTATCCACATTGACGACCACGATGTAATCACCAGTATCGACGTGAGGAGTGTACTCAGCTTTATGCTTGCCACGCAGACGATGAGCAATTTCGCTCGCCAGTCGACCCAAAACTTTGTCCGTGGCATCTACCACGAACCATTCGCGCTTAACTTCGTGCGCTTTTGCTGAAAAGGTTTTCATTCGAAAATCCGTCTTTGCGTCTAACAGAGAAAGACGCGCATTCTATGCTATGGAGTTTAGCTCTGTCAATAAAATTCAAGAGTTTCTTTGGTTTATAATCTCAAAACACGGAAAACCACCACCCAGACCTGCTATGTCAGTACTATTGACCAATTTTATCGCAGCCTTCTTGTTACCACCCCTCAGTTTTTTTGTGCTTGGAATAACCGGATGGCTTGCATACACCTTCAACTACAAACGGCTTGGAAAGACATTAGCACTTGCTGCAATGATTCTTCTTTGGCTGGCGTCTTCACCGGTTGTGTCAAACTGGCTGACTAGCCAACTAGAATCCTCATCGCCTAACAAAAGCGACTGTCAACCACAAGCCATTGTCGTTTTGGGAGCAGGCACATATTTCAACGCCCCGGAATACGGGGGGGATACCGTGACTCCATACGGCCTTGAGCGCCTTCGGCTAGCTGCAGCACTACACCGCAAAACAGGCCTCCCCATTTTAATCAGCGGAGGAAATCCAGATCACCGGCTCGTGCCCGAAGCCGCCTTAATGAAACCCGTTCTTGAGGCGGACTTTTCCGTACCCGTGAAATGGACAGAAGTGATTTCCAACAACACCAAAGAAAATGCTCTCTACAGTAGAGAATTACTACGCAAAGAAGGCATAGAGAACATCCACCTCATAACCCAAGCATGGCACATGCCCCGCTCACGGGAGGCTTTCACCCACGCTGGCTTTTGCGTTAACGCCGCACCCACCGGGTTTTCCACGAAAGGAGAGACTACCCCCTTATCATTTCTCCCTCAGGCCCAAGCTCTGTTTAGAACATCAGTAGTCATTCATGAGGTGGTCGGCATTCTCTGGTATCGCCTCTCACGGTAGGATAAAATTCGCCACGAGCATCTAAATTCAAGAGAGCGCGATGAAAGCACGAGTCAAGTGGGTTGAGGATATGAGCTTTTTAGGCATTACAGAAAGCGGTCACGCCATTCTGATGGATGGACCTCCCGATGCCGGAGGCCGAAATCTCGGCCCCCGCCCGATGGAAATGTTGTTGCTTGGCGCTGGCGGATGCACCTCTTTTGACGTTGTGTTGATCTTGAAAAAAGGGCGCCACACCGTCACCGACTGCGAAGTTGAAATCGCTGCGGAGCGCGCGACTTCCGATCCAAAAGTTTTCACAAAAATTCATCTCCACTTCATCATCAGTGGAAAAGACTTGAAATCCGAGGCGGTAAAACGCGCCATCGACCTATCCGCCGAAAAGTTTTGCTCCGCCACCATCATGCTTGGAAAAACTGCGAAAATCACCCACGACTTCCACATTATCGAGAAATAGAATCAACCCACAAAACCCATCCGCCTGGCAAGCAACTCCACCGGATGCATTACATCGAGATCCAGTCCGGCGTCTCGTGCCGCGGCCGCCATATGGCGGCCACACCCAAAGTTTGTGGTCACGACTATTCGAGCTCCGCTTTCCCTGATTGCATTCACCTTATCGGACGCCAACATATCCGCCATGTCCGGCTGAGTAAACTGATACACCCCAGCGGCTCCACAACACTGGTCGTTGCCCGTCAAAGCAACCAACACCGTGCCGGGTATCCGACAGAGCAGTTGATATACCGCATCGCTCCCAAGCCCCCCCTGCGAACAAGGCTCATGCACGGCGATGCGCTCGTACAGCGGATCAACCTCAAGCCCCAAGCCGTCTCCATGACTTACCAGAAATTCCGTGATATCTCTTATCCGTTTACCAAAGATCAATCCCTCGTCACCCTGCGTTCGCGGATATTCCCGCATCGCCGCAGCACACCCCGCTGCCGCGACAACAACCTCCATGCCACCAAACGAATTGAATACCGAAACATTTTTTCGGGCAAGGAGAGCAAAAACATCTCTTTCACCCTGACTGGCGTGCAACGCTCCGCAGCAGACCTGCCCCGACGGGATCCGCACCGTGTAACCCATTCGGTTTAGCAGAAAAATGGATGCCTTCAATGTTCGCAAATCGATCACTCGGGCGACACACCCCAAGAACAGGGCAACCGTTCCTTTTTCACCACCTTCAGCCGGATAACACTCTTGCATACCCACGGGCGAACCAAGCGTCGGCAACACTCGCTCCAGTCGACTCAGCCCCAACAACCTCGACAGACCAGCACTTCGGAATACTTGCTGCAGGCGAAAACGTTGAGCGAATCGTAGCGCACGACCCAACACATCAACCCGAGCAGGCTTTACGATGCACCATTTCAGGAACCCATTCGTCAGCCGGACGGAAAACTTATGAGATCGACGGCGCTTTACCATCAATGCTCGCACGTCATCAATTAGCGCACCATAGGCAACTTTATTTGGGCATTTTTTTTCACATGCGCGACATGCCAGACATGCATCCAGATGCCGAAGAACGGCCTTGTCGCCAGCCAACTCACCACTCAGGACTGCCCCCATCATCATAATCCGCCCGCGCGGCGAATCAGCCTCATCAAGAGTTTTTTTGTACGTGGGGCAATATGGCAGACACAGCCCGCAAGCAACGCAACGCCCAGCCTCATTTATAACACCGGCCGTTAATTTTGAATCGACAATTTGATGAGCGGGCATGAGCACAACCTTCCGAGTGCTTTGGAGCAAAAACTGCGCAAGCAAGTTCAGACAAGTCGCGAACGACGAGTGACATCAGCCACATACCATGATGTCGCTGCAAAAATAAAAACGGGCATCCGAAGATGCCCGTTTTACCTAAGCTACTTTCACACCCGGTCAAGCCGGGCAGGAAATTAGAAGGTGTGCTTCAGACCCAACGCAAAGCGGTTGGGGTTGGCACCAGTGGCGATAGCGTAAGTATCCGCACCGCCAACCATCGAATTACCGTAGGCCACGCCTTTGTCGTTACCCACGCGAGAGTAAGCAGCTTGCAGAGTGGTACGCTTGCTCAGGCTGTAATCAGCACCCAATGCAAACATGTTGGCACCAGCATCGGAAACATCGTCGGTCAACTTGTAGTATTGAGCCTTGACTGTGGTAGCGCCGATAGCGTAGGAAGCGCCCAGACCCCAGACCTTGTTGTCAGCACCAGCAGCCTTGTCAGCCGCGTTGTAAGCATGGTTGACCTTCTGGTAGGTACCGGCAACCTTCAGGGCGCCAGCGGTGTAAGCACCAGTCAAGCGCCATGCGGTTTCTTTACCAGCGTCATTGAAAATATACTGGGAATCAACCCTGTGATAGCCGAGAGCCAAATTCAAAGGGCCATTGGCATACGCCAGCTTGATGATATTCATGCTGGTATCGCCGTCTGCGGGAGTTGCGCAACCAGTAGCTGCCGGATTGATGGTTGCACAACCAGCGGCAACAGCGGTCAACGGATTGTTGCTATGAGCCAGAACGAGCTGAGCACCACTGAAAGACGGGGAAATGTAAGCAACCACGTCGTTGGCACGAGCTTCAACAGCGCCACGGCCGGTCAGAGTACGGGAGTCACCAGCGGTTTGGTCGCCGAAGAAATCAACGCCACGACCCATAACCTTAAGGGGATTATCGAAAGCACCCATGAACACCTTACCGAAAGCACCTTCCAGACCAGCGATCTGGTTTTGGCCAGAGAACGTACCAGCGTTAGCCAGGGGCAGCGTGTAGGTCAGGCTAAAGAAAGCCTTCATGCCACCACCGAGGTCTTCGCTGCCAGCCAGGTTGATGTTGGAGTTTTCGTTGTTGACTTGATGCGTGTTGTTGTTACCAGCGCCACCAGTACCACCAACTTGGGACAAGCTAGCTGCAACCTTGCCGCTCAGAGTGACATTACCGGAATCAGCGTTAGCGACCATCGGGGCTGCGAAAGCAGTGGCTACTGCAAAAGCGAGAAGCTTTTTGTTCATAAAAATTCTCCTTTGAGTTAATTTGAGTTTTGGGACCACCTACCTGCCCAAACAACTCCTCCGATTGAGAAGTTGCTTGAATTGTGCCAAAGAGTCAAACCCGGCGGCAAGAACTTTTCACGTTTATCGTCAATGAACAACCGTGCTTGTTGTTTTTTTGCAACAAGATATTGAGCCTCGTCCGGATCACACCGACGCAAAAAGACGCGCCAGCGCGCCCCCCGGCTCTTCGGAGCGCATGAACGCCTCTCCAACCAGAAACGCATTTATATTATTACGTTGCATCAATGCGACATCCTCTGGAGCCAAAATACCGCTTTCCGTGACGACGATACGCTCTGGCGGCACGCCGGGCGACAATTCCAAGGTCGTCTGGAGGCGCGTCTCAAAGGTACGCAAATTGCGATTGTTGATACCGATCAAAGGGGTCGCAAGCTGCAACGCCATTTCCAACTCACTGGCATCATGAACCTCCACCAGTACAGCCATGCCCAGTTCGTTGGCCAACCGCTCCAACTCCTGCATACGCGGCAAAGTCAGCGCCGCGACGATCAGGAGGATGGCATCCGCACCAATGGTGCGGGCGCGGCACACCTGATAGGGATCAATCATGAAATCCTTGCGCAGCACCGGCAGGCTGCAGGCGGCTCGCGCCTCGACAAGGTGATTCTTGCTGCCCTGAAAAAACTGTACATCGGTGAGCACGGACAAACATGCCGCACCGTGCTTTTCATAACTTTGTGCAATCGCCGCCGGATCAAAACTTTCCCGGATCACCCCTTTGGACGGACTGGCCTTTTTGATTTCCGCGATCACTGCGGGCTTGCCTGCTGCAATTTTGGCGCGGATCGCACCGACAAAATCGCGCGGTTTGGGCATAGCCCGCGCTTCCTCAAGAACTGCTTCAAATGGCTTTTTTGCGAGCGCACGGGCGACTTCGGCTTCTTTAACGGCAAGAATTTTTTTCAGGATATCAGGCATGAGCGAATTGATTTGAATGAGCGATTAGTTGTTCCAGCTTGGCCTTAGCTGCACCTTGCACGATGGCCGCCAGGGCTTTTTGCACGCCGTCCTGCAGGGTTGCAGCCCACCCGCCGGTATATATCGCCGCGCCGGCATTAAGGGCAACGATGTCGCGAGCCGGCCCGCCTTGATTGTCGAGCACCGCCAGCAATTTCCCCTTGGCTTGCTCAATATCGAAGACCTTCAGAGAATCCAGGTCGCTCTCAGCAAAGCCGAAATCGCGGGGGTGCAGGAGGTATTCTCTGACTTCACCGTCCCTCAACTCTCCAACCAGGGTTTCGCCACACAAAGTAATTTCATCCATGCCGTCGCGCCCGTGCACCACCATCACATGACGGCTGCCGAGACGCTGCAGGACACGCACCAGAATACCCACCAGGTCGGGATGAAAAACGCCCAGCACTTGGTGCTTCGCACCGGCCGGATTGGTCAGCGGCCCAAGGATATTAAATAGCGTTCGCACCCCCAACTCGCGGCGCACCGGGGCGGCATATTTCATGGCGCTGTGATGACTGGGCGCGAACATGAAGCCGATACCGATCTCGTCGATACATTGGCCGACCTGCTCCGGAGAGAGGGTGAGATTGACGCCCAGCGCCTCCAGCACGTCGGCGCTGCCGCACGTGGAGGACACCGAACGCCCGCCATGCTTGGCCACCCGCACTCCCGCGGCAGCGGCAACCAGCGAAGCCGCCGTCGAGATATTAAAGGTATGGGCGGAGTCGCCGCCGGTACCACAGGTATCGACCAGATGCGCATCGTCCTTCACTACCACCTTGGTGGAAAATTCGCGCATCACATGGGCCGCTGCCGAAATCTCCCCAATGGTTTCTTTTTTAACGCGCAAGCCGATCAGGATGCCGGCGATCTGCACCGGAGTCAGCTCCCCGCTCATAATCTGGCGCATCAGCGACAGCATTTCGTCGTGGAAAATTTCGCGCTGCTCGATCAGGCGAGCCAGGGCTTGCTGAGGTGTAATCATGGCCGTTTTTCCTGAAGAAAGTTCGCCAACATCTGGTGACCGTGTTCGGTGAGGATGGATTCAGGATGAAACTGCACCCCTTCCACCGGCAAGGTTTTGTGGCGCACCCCCATGATTTCCCCATCGTCGGTCCAAGCGGTAATTTCCAGGCAGTCGGGGAGAGTTTCGCGCTCGATCACCAAGGAATGGTAACGGGTGGCACGAAACGGGTTGGGCAATCCGGCGAACACCCCGACATCCTTGTGTTGAATCATCGAAGTTTTACCATGCATCAGTTGCTTGGCATGGATGATCTTGCCACCAAAGGCTTGGCCGATACTCTGGTGACCGAGACAGACCCCGAGTAGCGGTTTCCTGCCCGCAAATTCGCGAATCAGCGGGACGGAAATCCCCGCCTCATTGGGCGTGCAAGGACCGGGTGAAATCACGATGTGGTCGGGGTCGAACTCGACAACTTGCGCCACGGTAATTTCGTCGTTGCGGAAAACCCGCACATCCTGCCCCAACTCGCCGAAATACTGAACGAGGTTATAGGTAAAGGAATCGTAATTGTCGATCATCAACAGCATGACATGGACCTGATTATAAATTTGGTTTTTAAAAACGAAAACAAGCGGGATGGCGCCATGAGTTTAATTATCGCATTCTTAACCATACCGGAGAAGATCGAATTCCCACAGGGCGTCAGCGTTCGGACGGCGAATCAACCAAGGATTCCCCAGGTTCGTTCCGCTTGATCAATTCAGCCTTCAATTGCGACACTTCTTCGCGAAGGATTTTGATGTCGTGATGCATTTCGCGGCGCAGGCGTTTTTCGTCCTCGCCGATGAAGAAAGCAGCAATACTCGCCGTGACCATCGACATGATGGCGTAGCCGAGCAACACCATCGCCATGGCAAACAGGCGCGACATCGTAGTGGTCGGATAGAAATCACCATAACCCACCGTGGTTGCACTGGTGAAAGCCAACCACAAGCCGTCGCCATAGGAATCGATAGTCGGCTCCAGAAAATAAAAGCCCACCCCGGCAAGCGCCATCGTCACCATCCCCAACCCCAGCAAGTAGGGCATGGCGGTAGGGGAAAACAAATTGCGCAGCGAACCGAGAATGCGCAACAGGATCAACACCACCACCGTCACGCGCAACAGCCGCGCCAGGGTGATCCATTCCTCATGCCAGCCGGCCATGCTCACCGCCGCACCGATGACAATCAGCACGCTCAGCCAATTACGCGCCAGATAATGGATACGCTGATGGGTAACGTGAAGCATCCACAGCAATTCGGCGGAAAAGGCGACGAGGATGAACAGATCGAGCGACAGGCCGAATTTCCTGAACATCTCGTCAGTGGCAGCGGTTTCGAACAGAAAGGCGGGAATCGACAGTAGCGCCACCCCGATCATGATTCGGTGCAGACGTTTTTCCCACAGGTAAGCACGCGCCGAGTCATGGGCAGGCACCCCGCCCATGCCGAACCAGCGGTGGATGTCGAAAATCATCAGTTACCCGCGACCTTCATCGATTCGATCAAAATCGATCCGCATTGTTTGGAACCCTGAACTTCCACGTCCGTGCCGACGGCCACGATATTTTGGTACATTTGCGCCAGGTTGCCGGCCACGGTAATTTCTTCCACCGGATACAGAATTTCGCCGTTTTCCACCCAAAAACCGGCTGCGCCACGCGAATAATCGCCGGTCACCGGATTGATGCCATGCCCCAGCAGTTCCGTAACGACCAGGCCGGTGCCCAGCATTTTCAGCAGTGCGGCGAAATCCTGGCCGGTGCTGTCGATGATCAGATTGTGATTGCCACCGGCATTGCCGGTGGAAACCATACCCAGCTTGCGCGCCGAATAACTACCCAGCATGTAGCCTTGCAGGATGCCGTCCTTGACCAAGTCGCGATCCTGGGTCGTCACCCCCTCGTGATCGAAAGGACTGCTCGCCAGCCCCTTGAGAATATGTGGCAATTCGCGAATATTGATTAACGGAGCGAAGACCTGCTTGCCCAGGCTATCGAGCAAAAACGAAGATTTGCGATACAAACTACCGCCGCTGATGGCTCCCACGAAATGACCGATCAATCCGGCGGCAAGCGGAGCCTCGAAGAGTACCGGACATTCGGTGGTGTCGATCTTGCGCGCGTTGAGACGGCGTACCGTACGCTCGCCGGCACGCCTGCCGACCTCCTCAATGCCGCACAGATCGGCAGCGGCGCGCCGCGAATCGTACCAATAGTCGCGCTGCATCCCGTCGCCGCTTTCGGCGATCACCGCGCAACTCACGCTCTGCCGGGAAGCAGGATAGCCGGCCAGGAAACCCAGACTGTTACCATAGATGAACAACGACTCCTGGGTGGAAACACTCGCCCCTTCGGAATTGTTGATGCGCTGGTCGACCTTCATCGCCGCTTCCTCGCAGCGCTGCGCCAGTTCAATGGCCTGCTCCACCGACAAATCCCAGGGATGATAAAGACTCAGGTCGGGGATTTCCTCAGCCAAGAGCGCCTTATCGGCCAAACCGGCGAATTCGTCCTGAGCGGTATGGCGGGCGATGGAAAGCGCCGCTTCGACGGTATCGCTCACCGCTTTTGGGGAGAAATCGGAAGTGCTGGCATGACCACGCTGCTGTCCGAAATACACGGTGACCCCCAAGCCCTTGTCGCGGTTGTATTCGATGGTTTCCACCTCGCCGCGGCGCACCGTCACATCTTGCCCAAAGCCTTGCGACACCTCCGCCTCGCAGGCGGTAGCGCCGGCCTTACTGGCATGACTGAGAATGCTCCGGGTAATCTCCTTGAGGGAGTCGAGAGAATAGGTAAAGCGGGTATCCTGCGCTGCCATGGGATTATCATCTATGTCGGAAAGACGGTTATCATAGCATTTTGCATCCCCCCGGCGAACCATGCACGCAGACGACACCCCACACCAGCCCGACGACGAATTCGAGGAATTCGACGACCAACCCAGCAAGTCCCAGCGCAAAAGGGACATGCACGCCTTGCAGGATATTGGCGAACAACTGGCCGAACTCAACAACGATCGGCTGCGCCAACTCGATCTTCCAGAAAGCCTCCACGATGCGGTGCTGGAAGCTCGACGCATCCATGCCCACGGCGCGCGCCGCCGCCACATGCAATACCTCGGCAAACTGATGCGCACCATCGACCCCGCGCCGATCCAGGCCAAGCTCGACGAATGGAGCGGCGCCAGCCGCGAACAAAACGCCAAGTTTCACATGCTGGAGCGCTGGCGCGACCGCCTGCTCGCTGAGGACGAAGCGTTGAGCGAATTGGCCCGCGACTGCGCCGCCGCCGACATCCAAAAAATCCGCACCCTGATCCGCAACGCCCGCAAGGAATCCGCCGCCGGCAAGCCGCCGAAAAGCAGCCGCGCCCTATTCATCGAGTTGCGTAGCGCATTGCTGGGAGAATAACGGAAAACCTTCAAGTCTGGCTTGCAAACAACGGCCAGCATCTGTATGATTGCGCGTTTCGCAAATCGTCCAACAGAATTCTCAAGGAGCTTCACATGGCAAATAGCGCACAAGCCAGAAAACGCGCAAGGCAGTCGGAAAAGCAGCGTCAGCACAACACCAGCCTGCGTTCGGAGTTCCGCACCGCCGTGAAAAAGATCATCAAGGCCGTCGAAGCCGGTGACAAGGGCGCCGCCCAAGCGGTGTACCAGCAGTCCATCAGCGTCATCGACAGCATCGCCGACAAGAAGATCGTGCACAAGAACAAAGCTGCTCGCCACAAGAGCCGCCTGTCTGCCGCGATCAAGGCAATGGCTGCCTAAAACCGGACAATACCGGAACAGATAAAAAAGCGCAGCCGGTGAAAACCGGCTGCGCTTTTTTGTTTCGCGGGATCAAGAAAGTGGCGTCGCGTCGCTTTCCAGTACTTGCAACTCGTTGTCCTTGGCGAACCCCATCAGAAAACGGAAAGCGCGCGGATCGAACTGCTCCAGTTGGCGGTCCACCACCACGCAACGGATGCCATTGATGGAAGTCGGTTTGACGTAAGGGGAATAATTCAAGCGGTGGTCGCGCCCCAATACGGAAAACACGCCGGACAGGCGTTCCGCCCAGTCACTCGGCCTGAATTGCTTGCCGGCGGTGGTCAACCCCTGAATGATGACATGCGTGGAAGGCTCAGCCATGTTAAACCTCAGTCATATATAAGACTCATCATACCAAATTATTGAACACGGCAAATCGCTATTTTCAGGCACGCCTGCTCCGCAAATTTTTCTTGCATCCCATACAGGTTTCGGATAAATATAGCGTTTTGCGTCACGACGATTTAACGATTCGGCGACATCATGACCATTCGAGAAAGCAGCTTCCCGCGACAGCGACGATGATTTCCAGCAGGATACCTCCGAACACACGGCGGCATCTGCCGCCGTGTGCGTTTTTAGACATTTGAATATTTTAAGCAGGCAGGAACATGTCACATCTGATGAATACCTATGCCAGACAGCCGATCACCTTCGATCACGGTGAAGGCGTGTGGTTGTGGGATACCGACGGCAAGCGTTATCTCGACGCGGTTGCCGGGGTCGCCGTCAACGCGCTGGGCCATGCCCATCCCAAGCTAGTCAAGGCCATCGCCGAGCAGGCCGGCAAACTGATGCACACCTCCAATCTGTACCAGATCGACCGCCAGGAACAACTGGGCGACCGGCTGGCGCAATTGTCCGGCATGGACAAGGTGTTTTTCTGCAATTCCGGCGCAGAAGCCAACGAAGCTGCCATCAAGCTGGCACGCCTGCACGGCCACGCCAAGGGCATCGACGTGCCGGCCGTGATCGTCATGGAAAAGAGTTTCCACGGCCGCACCATGGCAACCCTCACCGCCACCGGCAGCCGCAAGGTGCAAGCCGGCTTCGAGCCGCTGGTCAGCGGTTTCGTGCGGGTTCCCTACAACGACGTCGCTTCCGTCGCCCTGATCGCCGAGCACAACCGCAATGTCGCGGCTGTGCTGGTCGAACCGGTGCAGGGCGAAGGCGGGGTCAACATTCCCTCCCCCACCTATCTCCAGGAATTGCGCGAGTTGTGCGACAAGCACGGCTGGCTGTTGATGCTCGACGAAGTGCAGACCGGTATCGGACGCTGCGGCACGTGGTTCGCCTGCCAGCTTGCCGGCGTAATGCCCGACGTCATGACGCTCGCCAAGGGTCTGGGCGCGGGCTTCCCGATCGGCGCATGCCTGGCCAAGGGCGCTGCGGCGGAATTGTTCAAGCCCGGCAACCACGGCTCCACATTCGGCGGCAACCCGCTCGCTTGCGCCGCCGCGTTAACGGTACTCGACGTCGTGGCGGAAGATAGCCTGGGCGACAACGCCGTCAAAATGGGCGCGTTGATTCGCAGCGAGATGGTCGGCAAGCTGGATGGAGTCAAAGGTTTCGTCGAAGCACGCAACCAGGGTCTGCTGATCGGCATCGAACTCGACCGGCCGTGCGGCGAACTGGTCAAGCTCGCTCTCGCCGAAGGCCTGCTAATCAACGTCACCGCCGACAACGTGGTGCGCCTGCTCCCGCCGCTGGTCATCAGCCACGCGGAAGCCGGCCAACTGGTGGAGATATTGAGCCGCCTCATCAAGGATTTTCTCGCAAACAGCGGTTCCTGAAATCATGTCGATCAAGCATTTTTTGCAATTCAAAGACCTTGACGCCGGGGAGCTTGAACACCTGTTCGAGCGCACCCGCTGGATCAAGGAAAAATTCAAGCAATACATCCCCTACCAGCCGCTGGGCGACCGCACCCTGGTGATGATTTTTGAAAAGGCCAGCACCCGCACCCGCTTGTCTTTCGAAGCCGGGATGCAGCAACTGGGCGGCGCGGCGATCTATCTCAACACCCGCGACTCGCAACTGGGGCGCGGCGAGCCGGTGGAAGATGCCGCCGAAGTCATCTCGCGGATGAGCGACCTGGTGATGATCCGCACCTTCGAGCAAAGCATCATCGAACGCTTCGCCAGCCGCTCAAGGGTGCCGGTAATCAACGGCCTGACCAACGAATACCATCCCTGCCAAATCCTTGCCGACATCTACACCTACATCGAACACCGCGGTTCGATCAAGGGCAAGACCGTGGCGTGGATCGGCGATTCCAACAACGTCTGCAATACCTGGCTGCAGGCCGCCGAGATCCTCGACTTCAACGTCCACGTATCGACCCCGCCCGGCTATGAAGTCGAGCCGGAGCGCGCCGGCCTATACGGTACCGACCATTACGAGGAATTCGGCGACCCCATGGATGCCTGCAAGGATGCGGACCTGGTCACTACCGACGTATGGACCAGCATGGGTTTCGAAGCCGAGAACGAGGAACGCAAGCGAATCTTCGCCGACTGGCAGGTGGACGGCGACATGATGCGCGTCGCCCGTTCCGACGCCCTGTTCATGCACTGCCTGCCCGCCCATCGCGGCGAGGAAGTAGCCGCCGAAGTGATCGACGGTTCGCAAAGCGTGGTGTGGGACGAGGCGGAAAATCGCCTGCACGTGCAAAAAGCGCTGATGGAATATTTGCTGAATGACCGAAATTAGGAATCTGCTTTCTCCATACACTACTGGCTACCCTGATTCTCATTGTCCCGAGCGTCGCCCAACGCGACGCGCGGTCGGGATTGTCCTCCTGACCAGTTGCTAAGCCGTCGAAAGGAAGACCTCCCCATGCGCCAAACCACCTATCTCACCGCAGCCCTTCTACTCCTGGCCGGCCCGGTCGGCGCCGAGCCGACCATGCAGTCGGCGATGCATCAACACTCCCTGCCCGCCATGCCTAGCCAAGCCGCCCCCCAAGCGATGATGGCGATGTCCGCCGAGGATGGCCGTCCGCTGGTCAAGCTATCGGCGGAAACCATCGCCCTGCTGCGCGCCGACATGCGCCACATGATGGCCGCCTACGCCACCATCTTCGGCCAACTGGCCGACGGCAAGAACGAGGAAGCCGCCAAATCCATCGAGGAAAATCTCGGCATGACGGCGATGAAAACCCATCCCGGCATGATGAAGGCTTCCCAGGAACTGCCCGACAACGTGCGCATGATGGGCATGAACATGCACAAGAGCGCCAGCGAACTGGCCGCCAGCCTCAAGAACAACCCCAAGCCCGCCGCCGTTTTCGCCGGGATGCAGCAAATCTCCGCCGGCTGCACCGCCTGCCACATGGCCTACCGGGTGCGTTAACCCCCTCTTCACCATACTCAGGAAATCATCATGAGCCAAGTCAATAAAGTCGTCCTCGCCTATTCCGGCGGGCTGGATACCTCGGTCATTCTCAAGTGGTTGCAGGATACCTACCAATGCGAAATCGTCACCTTCACCGCCGATGTCGGACAGGGCGAAGAACTCGAACCGGCACGCCAGAAGGCCCTCAAGTTCGGGATCAAGCCCGAACACATTTTCATCGACGACCTGCGCGAGGAATTCGTGCGCGACTTCGTGTTCCCGATGTTCCGCGCCAACACCGTGTATGAAGGCGAATACCTGCTCGGCACCTCCATTGCCCGCCCGCTGATCGCCAAGCGCCTCGTCGAAATCGTCGAGAAAACCGGCGCCCAGGCGATTTCCCACGGCGCCACCGGCAAGGGCAACGACCAAGTACGCTTCGAACTGGGCGCCTATGCCCTTAAACCCGACATCAAGATCATCGCCCCGTGGCGCGAATGGGACCTGCTGTCGCGCGAAAAACTGCTGGCCTACGCCGAACAGCACGGCATCCCGGTCGAAATGAAGCACAAGAGCGGCGGCAGCCCCTACAGCATGGACGCCAACCTCCTGCACATCTCCTATGAAGGCCGGGTTCTCGAAGACCCCGCCCACGAAGCCGAGGAAGACATGTGGCGCTGGTCGGTATCCCCGGAAAAAGCCCCCGATCAGGCTGAATACATCGACCTCGAATATAAAAATGGCGACATCGTTGCCATCAACGGCAAGCCGCTGTCCGCCGCCGAAGTTCTCACCGAACTCAACCGCTTGGGTGGCAAGCACGGCATCGGTCGCCTCGACCTGGTGGAAAACCGCTACGTCGGCATGAAATCGCGCGGCTGTTATGAAACCCCCGGCGGCACCATCATGTTGAAAGCCCACCGCGCCATCGAATCGCTGACCCTCGACCGCGAAGTGGCGCACTTGAAAGACGATCTGATGCCGCGCTACGCCAGCCTGATTTACAACGGTTACTGGTGGAGCCCGGAGCGCCAGGCTTTGCAAGTGCTGATCGATCACACCCAGGCCCACGTCAACGGCTGGGTACGCCTCAAGCTCTACAAGGGCAACGTCATCGTCGCCGGGCGGGAATCCAAGACCGATTCGCTGTTCGATTCGACCATCGCCACCTTCGAAGACGACGCCGGCGCCTACAACCAGGCCGACGCGGGCGGCTTCATCCGCCTCAACGCCCTGCGCATGCGCATCGCCGCGCGCCTCGACAAAGGCAGGGCGAACTGATGCGCCAAGCCACCGTAAAGACCTCTCTGCTCGCCCTGTGCACGGCGGCATCCCTGCTGATCGCCACCGTGGCGGGAGCCGCCCTGGTTAAGGTGACGGTAGGCGGAAAAAACCTCGACATCCCGCTGCCCGCCGGCTTCGTCGACACCGCCACCGCCGCGCCGCAACTCAAGCAACTGGGCGAGAAGCAGTTCGTCAGCGAAGGCAGCCGCCTGTTGGTCTACGGCGTCGAACAGACCGGCCTGGAGCGCCTGAAAAAGGGCCAGAGCATCCCGCTGCAACATTACCTCCAGGTGCAGGTTCCCAAGCAACTGGAAGAAGCTTCCGCCACCCCGGCCGATTTCGCCGAACTAAAAAAAGTAGTGGTTCAGCAAAACGCCGCCCTGGGTAAGCCCGAGAGCAAGCTTGGCGCCCTTTCCAAGGGTAAGCTCGGCGAACTGGTCGACGCCCAAGCCAAGCAGGTACAGCCAGGCGCGCCGCTCACCCTGGGCGTGTTGCGCGACGACGAGCGCAGCTACACCGTGCTCACCCTGTCGCGCTTCGAAACCAAGGCCGGCAAGAACCCGACGGTTTACGTGCTCACCGCCACCAGCTACGTCCTGTTCAAGGACAAGCTGCTGCATTTCTACCTCTACGCCGATTACCTCAAGCCCGCCGATGCCGAATGGCTCAGGGAAACTTCCGACGCCTGGCTCAAAGCGGCTTTGTAACCCCATTGAGCGTATGACGGCGGCACACCTTCATGTTACGATTCCCGATCCGACACCTTTGCGGATATTGGACAGATGACCCCGACGCAGGCTGACTTTTGCCACCTTCTCGATACGCTTGTCGGCTCGGTCAGCGCCCGCGACGCAGCCATTGCCGACAATTACCGCTTCGAGGAACGGGTCAGCGAAACGCGGCAGGCGGAATACGAAGCCAAGTTAGGCGCACCGAACGACATCCAGGACTGGCGGGAATATCACGACGGCGACCACGTCGCCAACCGCATCAAGGCCGGCGGCGAACAATTCATCCCCGAGACCTTTCTGGAAGCCAACCGCCCGCTGCTGATCGACGGCGTTTCCGGGCGCGAAATGCTGATCCGCGTGGAAGACCTGCGCTTCCCCATCAACAACGGATTAGCGACGTTAGATTTACTCGCCGACTGGGTTGCCGGGCGCACCCAGCCCGACCAAGCCAAAACCCTGGCAACCTTTATCGACGGATGGAACAAGTCGCGCGCTAACTGGCCGATGTTCAGCGCTTTTCTCGGCGACGTGAGCGACGATGCCGAACACACCGACTGGCCGCACCGCCTGCGCGACCGCCTGGGACTTGATCACTATCAGGGCAGCGCACGGCAGCGCATTCCCGTCGCCCTGATGCGCTATCCGGCCAAGCTGGCCCTCGACAAAGCCAAAAAGGATGCGCGCATTGCCGCCGCGTTCGCCCTACCTTGCGCACTCGATGGTGATTTCAACCCCGCGTTTTTTCCTGCACCCGCCGGTCAGCGTTACGGCGCAGCGCTCAATCTCGCCGAACCGTGGCAACCGACGTTAAGCGCGGAAATCCTCAATCTGCGTATCGACTACCAGCCGGAACACTTGTGGAAAATCGGCGAAATCGTCCGTCCTGCCGGCTACCGCGACCTGCGCCGCCAGCGCGACCAACACCTTGACCTGCTGCGCCGGGAAAGCGGCAACCGCGCCTACGGTGAACCTCTGACTGGCCGACCATGAGCGATTTCGATCAACTTCCCCGTCACCCCTGGCTCGATCAACTGTGTGCCGACCCCGCCTTGGCGGTAGCCGATCTTTTTGCCGGACGCGCCGACCGCTATCCCTATGCCCGCTTGCGCCACGCCGAATTTCTCATCCAGGTGCTCCCCGAACGTCAAGGACTGGAAACCGAATACGACGCAGTGGAAACCGCCCTGCTCGACTGGCTCGACGCCCGCCGTAACGAAGACTGGAAAGCGCGCACCCGGCGCGGCCTCGCGGCCTACGTCGGCACCTTGGTGGAAGCCTTCTCCGCCATCCAGATGCTCGAATTAAATCGCGCCGCCTACCAACTCGACGAACACCACAACACCTACCTGCGCTGGCTCGAACCGCTGCGCTTGGGCAACGCCGCCGACCCCGCGCTGGAACTGTGGCGCTGCCATGCCCTGCTGCCCGGCGAGCGCACCCATCACCTCGCCGACTGGATGCGCTTTAGCGTGGACGCCGGACAAGCCCGCCCGGCCACTTACCTCACCGTCGCCCTGCAAGGCCTGCGCGACCTGCCCACCGGCGGCGACGCCAACGCCAACCTGCGCTACGCCCTGCACGCCCTGGCGCAGCGCTACCTCGCCCAGCGCACCAATGACAGCAACGCCGCCAACGAACTGCGCCAATACCACGCCACCCTGCGCCTCGCCTATCCGCGCGCCCCGCAGACCTGGCGCGAGGTGTGGGAAGAAGCCCTCGCCGGATTGAAAAAGGATCAGGCCGACACCGTGCGCGCCGGACTCGACGGCGCCAAACCGGCCCCCGCCAAACCCGCGAAAGCCGCGTCACGCCTTGATCCCAGCCGCTTCCCGACGGAATCGCGCGACCTCGCCGCCGAACTCAAGGCGCGCAAACCGCTGGAAGCCCTGTGGCCGCACATCGAAAAACTCTTCAGGGAAACACTCGCCTATTGCCAAGCCAGCGGGGACAGTTATTACTTCGTGCGTTCGATGTGCAATCTGGGCGACACCGCCATGAAGCGCAGCCGTACCCCCGCCGCCACCGCGCAAGCCCTGCTCGCCTGGCTGCCCGCCGGACTGGAATGGGAACCCGCCAACCCTCATGTGTGGATGCTCTGGGCGCACTGTCTGGACACCCTCGGCCAAGGTGAACGCGCCGAATGGGTGTATTGGGAAATGCGCCGTTACTTCCCCGACAACGAACACTGCCGCACCGAACTCGCCCGCCTGCTGCTGCGCGAAGAGCGCGACGACGAAGCGTTGGGCCTGCTGCGTGAAGCGGCGCAACGCTTCCCCGGCAATGAACCGATCCGCGTCGAACTCGCCCGCCTGCTGTTGCGCCGGGGCGAAGATCACGAGGCCGAACGCTGGTTGCGCGAGGTGGTTGAACGCCACCCCGACCACGAACCCAGCCGCGTCGAACTCGCCCGTCTGCTCGACTTGCAAGGCGACAAGCCCGCCGCCATCGCCGTGCTGGAAGCCTGGGAGCACGACCATCCCGGCACCATCCATACCGCTTTGAGCAGCCTGCGCGCCGGGCAGAACATGGGCCTGCCGCGCTGGGACGCGCTGACCGATGCCACGCCCGCCGCCGCCCCCCGCCGCACGGGCGAGACGCCGGACATCCCCGTCGCCGCCCAACCCGGCGAGCATCTCGCCGCCGCTGCCCGCACCGCCCGCGCCGCTTTCCGCATGAGCCGCGACGCGGCGGCGGGCCGCGCCGAATTGCAGGCCCGCCTTGCCGCCGACCCGGACGACCAGTTGGCGGCTTTCTACCTTGCCATGCACGGCGCGGCCTCGCCACTGCCCGAACTGCCGCCGGCTTGGAGCTTGCACACGGCGCTGGCCTGGCAAACCCCTGACGGGGCCGATTGGGCGGGCATCGTGCAGCGTTTCCCGCACCAGCGCCGCTTGACCTGGACACTGCGCTGGCTGGCCGGCCTGCGCGACCAACAGCCGCTGGATGACGCCGATTGGACACGCTTGGAGAAATTCGCCGCCACCACCGACGAAACCCGCCCCGCCCCCGGCGAAGACCTCGCGGCGCGCTGGGTGAAAACGGCGGGCCGCAGCGGCACCGGGCTGCCCGGCGAGGTCGGCGCGCTCGCCGAAGAACTCATTGCCCTTACCATCAACCGCGACCTTTCCCCGGTCGCCTCCATCCACTGAAAAACCACAGGAGTCAGCATGTCCCAGTTCGACAACGTATCCGTCATCGCCAAAGCCAACGTCTATTTCGACGGCAAGTGCATCAGCCACACCGTGGTGTTCCCCGACGGCACCAAGAAAACCGTCGGGGTGATTTTCCCCTCCAAGCTCACCTTCAACACCGGCGCGCCGGAAATCATGGAACTCAACGCCGGGGTGTGCAAGGTCAAGCTGCCCGGTTCCAGCGACTGGCGCACCTTCAAGGGTGGCGAGAAGTTCAGCGTACCGGGCAACAGCAGCTTCGAGATCGAAACCGTGGAAATGCTCGACTACATTTGCCATTTCGTCGTCGAGTCGTCCTGCTGCGCGGGGTAACGGCATGCCAACCTTCGATATCGTTTCAGAAGTCGATAAACAGGAACTGCGCAACGCCGTCGATCAGGCCAACAAGGAAGTCAGCGGGCGCTTCGATTTCAAAGGGTCGGATTCCCGCATCGAGCAGGCGGAATACGTGCTGTCGGTGTACGCCGACGACGATTTCAAGCTCGACCAGGTGCTCGATATCCTGATCGGCAAGCTCGCCAAGCGTAACATCGACGTGCGCTGCCTGGACAAGGCCAAGGTCGAGAAGGTCAGCGGCAACAAGGTGAAGCAGCAAATCACCGTGAAAACCGGGGTGGAAACCGAGTTGGCGAAGAAAATCGTCAAGCTGGTCAAGGACAGCAAGCTCAAGGTGCAAGCCAGCATCCAGGGTGATGCAGTGCGCGTCTCGGGGGCCAAGCGCGACCTCTTGCAGGAAACCATCGCTCTGGTGAAAAAGGGAATTGCCGAGTTTCCCTTGCAGTTCCAGAACTTCCGCGACTAGTGAGTAGCCGTGTAGGAGCCTGCCACGCAGGCGAACCGTGTCTCGCCTGGAGACATCCTTTCGCGGGCATGGCCCGCTCCCACCTCGAATTCAAGGAGTCCATCATGCCCAAAGTCCTGATCCCCCTCGCCCAAGGCTGCGAGGAAATCGAAGCCGTCACCCTCATCGACATCCTGCGCCGCGCCAACATCGAAGTGCTCAGCGCCGGGCTGGATGCGCAGCCGGTCAAGGCCAGCCGTGGCGTGATGCTGCTCGCCGACACCACCCTCGATCACGCACTCACGCAGGAATTCGACATGGTGGTGCTGCCCGGCGGACAGCCCGGCACCAACAATCTCAAGGCCGATCCGCGCATCATCGCCCTGCTGCAAGACATGGCACAGCGCGGCAAATACACCTGCGCGATTTGCGCCGCCCCCTTGGTGCTCGCCCACGCTGGATTGCTGCAAGGCAAGGCGGCCACCAGCTTCCCCGGCTGTCTGGACGGCGCTTCCGGCGTGGATTTGCAGGCCGATGCAGTGGTGCGCGACGGCAAGGTCGTCACCTCGCGCGGACCGGGTACCGCCATGGATTTCGCCCTGGAACTGGTGGAAATCCTCGCCGGCAAGACCCAGCGCGAGCAGGTGGAAGCGGGTCTGCAGCGGCCTCGCGGGTAAGCGCGGTGAGGGTGCCACGCCCACGATATTGAGTTACCCAGTCTTCTTTCCCCCAGCCACCACCAGTACCACCCCGGCAACGATCACCGCCATCGCGGCAGATTCCAGAACACCCACCTTTTCCCCCGCCAGCCAGGCTCCCAGCGCCACCGCCACCACCGGGTTGACGTAGGCATAGCTGGTCGCCAGCGCCGGGCTGACGGTGTGCAGCAGGAACTGATAGGAGGTGTAGGCGATGAACGAGCCGAACACGATCAGATAACCCAGCGACGCCAGCGCCTTCAACGACGGGACGCCGCCGAGATGTTCGCCCAGCGCGAAACTCGTCGCCATCAGCAACAAGCCGCCGCAGAACATTTGCGTGGCGCTCGACATCATTCCCGCCGGCATGGGCAAATGCTTGCTCCATACCGAGCCGAACGACCAGCTTGCCGCCGCGAACAGCAGCGCCAATGCCCCTGCCGCGCTGGCCTGCATGTCGGCCCCCAGGCTGAGAAGACCGACGCCAACGAAACCGATGAGGATGCCCAGCCATTCGCGACGGCTGGAACGATGGCCCCAGAATTCGGAAAACAGCACCGTCCACAACGGCACGGTAGCGATAGCCAGCGCCGCCACCCCGGAGCCGATCCACTGCTCGGCATACGCCACCGCGCCGTTGCCGCCCAACAACAGCAAGCCGCCGACCACGGTGGTGCTTGCCCATTGCCTGCGGTTCGGCCACGCCGCACCCCGCAAACGCAGGAACAAGATGAACAGCCCCCCGGCGATAACGAAACGGATCCCGGCCATCATGAAAGGCGGAAAGCCCTCGATGGCGAAACGCATCGCCAGATAGGTCGAACCCCACACCACGTACAACGCCAGCAGCGCCCAGGGCACCAAGTAACGACGGTTCGTCATGACAACAGTGCCTTGAGCTTGCGCCCCCCGGCGATCTCGAAACCGTGGGTCTGGTAAAAATACAGGCTGCGCTCGAATTCCGGCAGGGGCGGCGTGGTCACTTCGAGGCGCACCCAGCCAGCCCGCTTACCATGTTCACGGGCACTTTCCAGCAAGCGCTCGCCGATTCTTCCCGAACGAAGATCGGGACGCACGTATAGTTCGGTGACAATGCCGAATGTGCCGCCGGCATACAACGCACGGGTTTCGCTCAAGGTAACCAAGCCCACCGTCTCTTCCCCTTGGCGGGCAAGGTAGGCCGCGTAGCCGCCGCGCCGCAGGAAATCGCGGAAATGCCCGGCCACCGCTCCTGCATCGAAGGCAAAGTGGCGCGTCCCGGTGGCTGCCATGATTTCCTCCAACAAAGATTTGGTCAGCCCTGCAACCAGGGCGGCATCCTCTCCCCCAGCCAATGCGATAGTGGTTTCCATGCGCTCTCCCCCAAAAAAACGGACCGCTGATGCGGCCCGTAACGTTAAGACTAATGCGGCCGCACTTACAACTGAGGGTTCACGCGCTCCAATCGGCTGTGCAGCTTGTTGAAGGCATTCAAATAGGCCTTGGCCGAGGCGATCACGATGTCGGTATCCGCCCCCTGGCCGTTGACGATGCGTTCCCTCTGGGAGATTCGCACCGTGACTTCGCCCTGCGCGTCGGTGCCGCTGGTGATGTTGTTCACCGAATACAGCAGCAGCTCCGAACCGCTCTGAATGATAGCCTCGATCGCCTTGAACGCGGCGTCCACCGGCCCGCCGCCGTCGGCGTGGGCGCTCTTCTCCTCGCCGCCGACCGACAGCACCACAACGGCGTGAGGCGTCTCGCCGGTTTCCGAACAGACCTTGAGCGACACCAGACGGTAATGGTCGCTACTCTGAGTAGTGGCTTCCTCGCTCACCAGCGCCTGCAAATCCTCGTCGAAGATTTCGCGCTTCTTGTCGGCGAGTTCCTTGAAACGGGCGAAAGCGGCGTTGATCGCTTCTTCGCTATCCAGCGCGATGCCCAGTTCGGCAAGCTTGGTCTTGAAGGCGTTGCGCCCCGACAATTTGCCCATGGTCAAACGGTTGGCGCTCCAGCCCACGTCCTCGGCGCGCATGATTTCGTAGGTCTCGCGGTGCTTCAACACGCCGTCCTGGTGGATCCCCGATTCGTGGGCGAAAGCATTGGCTCCGACAATGGCCTTGTTGGGCTGCACCGGGTAGCCGGTGATGGTCGAGACCAGCTTCGAGGTCGGCACGATCTGGGTCGCGTCGATGCGCGTTTCCAGGTTGAAGACGTCCTTGCGGGTGCGCACCGCCATCACCACTTCCTCCAGCGAGGCGTTGCCGGCGCGTTCGCCCAGGCCGTTGATGGTGCATTCCACCTGACGCGCGCCGCCCATCACCGCCGCCAGCGAATTGGCGACCGCCATGCCCAGGTCGTTGTGGCAATGGGTGGACCAGATCACCTTGTCGGAATTCGGCACCCGCGCAATCAACTGGCGCATGGTTTCGCCCCACGGCGCGGGAATGCTGTAGCCCACGGTATCCGGGACGTTGATGGTGGTCGCGCCGGCCTTGATGACTTCCTCGAAAATCCGGCACAGGAAATCCAGATCGGAACGTACTGCATCTTCCGCGGAAAACTCGATGTCGGCGGTGTATTCCCCGGCCAGCTTGACCGCTTTCACCGCCGCCTCGACTACCTGGTCGGGAGACATGCGCAGCTTCTTTTCCATGTGAATCGGGCTGGTAGCGATGAAAGTGTGAATCCGCCCGGAGCGCGCCGGCTTGATCGCCTCGCCGGCGGCGCGCACGTCGCGCTCGTTGGCGCGCGCCAGCGAACACACCGTGGAATGCTGGATGATTTCGGCAATGCTGCGGATCGCGTCGGCATCACCGGGGCTGGCGGCGGCAAAGCCCGCTTCGATGACATTGACGCCGAGTTTTTCCAGTTGCCGCGCAACGCGGATTTTCTCTTCCTTGGTCATGGATGCGCCGGGGCTTTGCTCGCCATCGCGCAAGGTGGTGTCGAAAATAATCAATTGGTTGTTCATGGCATGCTCCAGATACAGAGTTCGGGTTCCGTCATAACCGGTCGGTGACCTGATTTACGGGCTTGGGGTGGTGCGTGAGGGGGAGATAAAGTATTAGCGCCAACGGCGCAGCAGCAGACCGGTCGGCAGGACAAAGACCGTGCAAACATCAGAAAAGGCAGGGGATACGACATTCATGGTCTGAAATATAAACGGTTTTATTCCGAGCCGCAAGCGCGACAGCAAGGGCGCGCCCACGCTGAAACACCGCATAAAAAAGCCCGCCAATCCTGGCGGGCTAGACACCCAACGGGGAATACGCTAATTCGCCTGCGCCACCGTCACCCGGTTGCGGCCTTGGGTCTTGGAGGCGTAGAGCGCCTGGTCGGCCCGCTCGATGAACTCGGCGGCGGATTCGCCGGGACGATACGCAGCCACCCCCAGCGAGATGGTGACCTTGGCAATGGTTTCGTTGCTGTCGAGGCGGCGGATGCGTCCGTTTTCCACGGTGGCACGCAGCTTTTCGGCAAGTATCCGCGCACCCTCGACCGGAGTGTCGGGCAGGAGAATGACAAACTCCTCGCCGCCATAGCGCGCCGCCAGATCCTTGCCCTTGACGTTGTCCTTGAGGGTTTGTGCAACCACCCGGATCACCTTGTCGCCGAACAGGTGGCCATAGCTGTCGTTGACCTTCTTGAAAAAATCGATGTCGGTCATCAGCAGGCTGGGGCCACGCACCCCGGTCTCGATGGAAGATAAGCAGCTTGCCATCGCCAGATCGAAGCCCTTGCGGTTGGTCAGCCCGGTCAAGCCATCCGCCAGGGCATCTTGGCGGGCGCGGCTGACTTCCTGGCGCAGCCTCTCAATTTCCTGCTGGCTCTGGTTGAGCCGACCATTCAGCGAGGCGATCGCCCCCTGCATTTGCTGAGTGTCTTCACGCAGCTTTCCGACGCCGGCATCCTCGCCCAGCCCACCGCTCCACTGCTCCAGCGCGGCGCCGAATTTGTGGGCCTGGTCGCCGGCCTGCGCGGCGGAATGCGACATGTCGGCGAGGACGCGCTGAAATCCGCTGCTGACGCGCTTCGCCACTTCCTCGTCGATCTCGGCAATATGTTTTTGATAAAGGGAATGGGTGACTTCCTCGTCGAGCACCAGCCCCGTTTTCATCATTTCGTCGAGGCTCGCCGTGAGCAGCGGGTTGATCCCCGCCACGTATTCGTACCACACCGCATAGCTGATCGGATGAAAAGCCGCCGTCTGTTTCCTCATCAAGGGGATGGTGCGCCGAAGAAATTCACCGCTTTTTTCCTGGCTATCGGAATATTTCATTGCTTGTGTTCCTTGATTACGCGACGTTGAAATACCTTGTTCGAGGCAATTTCGCCTATTCTATTTCCTTATCGGCAAAATGTGAATATGCGCTTGTCATTCAAGCAATTGCGAGAATACCCATCCGAGAGAAACGGGCAAAGAAGGCCTCGCCGTACACGGCGATTCAGGCTCGATATAAGAATTATCAGGGAAAAATGAAACTACCCGCGAGACGCTTTGTGGAAATTGCCGATATCCACCCAGCACTCGCTGTCGCCGGCTTGGCAGGCGGTTCGCAGAGTATCGACAAACGCTTTGCCCTGATCCGCCATATAGCGACACACGCCTTCGCTATCCTCCACCAACTGGACCATCCCGTCCTGGGTTTCGCGGGCGCCTTCCCAATGGCGACAGGTTCCACAAGCTTTTTCATCGGGTCTTTTTGCAATTAGATTGAACATAATGCCCTGCCTGAGGTTACGCGACAGCCTTTCGCTCAACGTGTGTCTTTTACTTTTGCTCGTCAAGCGTTCGATTTGCTGGAGATATCTGCGGAACAACCGATCCGTATCCGCGGTAAGGGTCAGTTCGACCATGCGGCCATCGGCGGGATTGTCGCTTTTCCTCACCAACCCCTTATGCACCAGCAATTTCAAGCGCCGCTGAACGGTAGCCGAAGAAGCCACATCCAGCAGAAAAAGCTGTTTGAGAGTCAACGGCCTACCACTCTCTTGAAAATAACCGATTTCAATGGCGATATTGAAATCCACGGTGGACTCGAACATCGGCAAGTGTTTGCGTTGAAGTTGGTTGATCGCCCGCAGGATCGTATAGATGTTATTTTTCATTTGATGTCATTCTTAACTGAAGCCTGTTACCAGACAAGCGCTAATTAAGATCAAAATGATAGACAGGTTTTGCCGAAGAGAATGCAGACAACGGGGTAACCGGGATTACCCGAAAAAGACGGTTCATTGACCCGGTCAGGGAGCGGGATTGGGATAGCGTCCGTGCACGGCTTCGATCTGAGCAATCACGTCGGCATCGAGAGTCAGCGCTGCGCTGTCGAGATTGCTTTGCAATTGCGCCGAGGAAGTCGCGCCAACGATGACGCTGGCGGTGAACCAACGACTGCACGCGAATGCCAGCGCCATTTGCGCGGGGTCCAGCCCCGCCTGGCGGGCGATCCGCACATAGTCGGCGCTTGCTGTCGGGACGTTGGGTTTGGCGTAGCGCTGGCCGAAACCGGGAAACAGGGTGATGCGCCCAACCGCCTGGGGATCGTCGACGTATTTGCCGGATAGGCAGCCGAACGCCAACGGGCTATAGGCAAGCAGGCCGACGCCGCTATGCCGGCAGACTTCCGCCAAGCCTGATTCAAAGGTACGGTTCATCAGGTGGTAAGCGTTCTGGATCGACACCACCTTGGGCAGACCGAGTTTTTCCGCAGCCGCCACGAAGCGCATCACACCCCACGGCGTTTCGTTGCTAAGCCCCAGGTAACGCACCTTGCCGGCCCGCACCAAGCTGGCCAGCACTTCGAGTTGCTCCTCGATGGGCACCGTCTCGCGCTCCTCGGCGATGTCATAGCTCACCCCGCCGAACATCGGCACGTAACGGTCGGGCCAATGGATCTGATAGAGATCGAGATAATCGGTGTTTAGGCGTTTGAGGCTGGCATCGATGGCGGCGGTAATGTGCATCCGGTCGATGCGCGGACCGCCGCGTATCCACTTGAAGCCGCGCCCCGGCCCGGCAATCTTGCTGGCGAGCACCAACTTGTCGCGTTGCCGGTGCTTCAGCCAGCTTCCCACATAGCTCTCGGTACGCCCCGCCGTTTCGCCGCGCGGCGGCACCGGGTACATTTCCGCGGTATCGATGAAATTCACCCCGCGCGACACCGCGTAATCGAGTTGTCGATGCGCCTCGGCTTCGCTGTTCTGCTCGCCGAAGGTCATGGTTCCCAAAGATAGGGCGGAAACCTTGAGGTCGCTGCTGCCCAGTTGACGATATTCCATGATTGCCCCCGTTTTAATACCTTACCTTGGCCCGATAGGTCAGTACCGTCTTGCCGTTAGCCGGCACTTGCACCCGCCACACCGACGTATTGGCAGCCTCTTTCTGGTGCGGATGACTTTCTTCGAGGATCTCCCAGTCGCCCGGCAGGGGTTCCACGATCTTCACGGTCGCCGCCTCGTTCTTGGCGTTTTTCAACTCGATGCGATAGGCGCTTTCGAACACGTAGTTGTATTTGCCGAATCCGCCGAGTTTCTGGAAATCCGTCTGTTTCTTGTCGGCGGTCACGTCGAAAGCCTCGCCCAGCTTGAGGCGCACCTTTTCATTCTTGGGGGTGTGGTCGATGCGGTCTTCGCCGACGAACTGGGCGTTGCCCGCGCCATCCTTCTTGTACACCCGCACCACCCCCTTGGGCAGGGGAATCCCCAGCTTGGCTCCGGCATTGTCGAACTCGACGTAAACGCCTACTTTCATTTTCTGCCCCAACTCGCCGTAAGCCGAACGGTAGTAATAATCCGCGCCGCGCAGCACGAATTCCTTGCTCACCGGCACGCCGCTCGCCGTCAGCAGCGCCACCTGCTTGGTCTGCTGATCGGCCAGGGTGGTGGGCCGATCAAGCGTGTAGAGGTGATATTCGAAGAGGCTTTCCTCAGCCATCTTGGGCGCCGGGGCGGGCGCTTGCAGGAGTTGGCGAGGGGCTTGGGCAAAGGCGTTTTCCTCGCGCACCCGGTTCACGTCGCCGGCCACCAGTTGCAGCTTGGCGTTCTGGTAGCGGGTGCCGCTGGTATTGGTGAGCGTCACCCAGCCGTTGAGGTCGAGCTTGTCGTCTTTCGGCGACAGTTCGGCGATATAGTCGGCTTTCCATGCCAGCCCGCCGGTGAGGTAGGACAATTCCAGGTTTTGTGCGGCGGCGGCGGGGCTATGCAGGCTGATGACCAGCGTCGGACGGTCGCGCAAGGTTGCCGGCACGTCCTTAAAAGCCAGACGACCGGGGACACCGGTTTCGATACGATCGGAAAATTGCAGCACCGTGCCGCTGTTGGTCGCCAGCACCTTGGCGGTTTCCTGGGTTTCCGCGCCTGTAGTGGGATGGGTCTTGATGACCCGCACTTCCTGACCGACGTATTTATCGAGGAGCTTTTGCGGGGTAAGCAGGTCGAAATCGAAATTCTGCTCGATCAGCCAGAAGCCTTCCGGGTGAGAGAGATTGCGCAGCAGTGCGGTCTCCGGGCGGATGCGCGCGCTCACATCGCGCCATGCCAGGCGGTTGTCGTCGCGCTCCAGCTTGATCCGGCGGGCATCCTTCACCAGCGCCAGATTCTCGTTGTAAATGGTCACCGCCAACTCGCGCTGGTCGGCCAGGCTGCTGGCGAGTTCGGTATCGGCTGCGCCGGCTGGCAGCGCGACGACAAAGGCCAGCAGACCTGGCAAGATAAGGCTCAGACGCATGGAATTCTCCCGCTTCGACAAAGCGATTAGCTTGCACCAATCCACGCCAAAGCGCCAGACAACCGCCCAGTGGCATAATAGGCGTTTCATATTCAATCAATTCAGGAGAGTCATCCCATGAAACTGTTCGCACTGCTGCTCGGCCTCACCCTTTCCTTCGGCGCCTGCGCCGCCAACCCGACGGTCGAAATGAAGACCAACCTAGGCACCATCACCATCGAACTCAACCAGGAAAAAGCCCCCAAGACCGTGGAGAATTTCCTCAAGTACGTGAAGAGCGGCCATTACAAGGGCACGATCTTCCATCGCGTAATCGACAACTTCATGATCCAGGGCGGCGGCTACGACGCAAATCTCAATGAGAAGGACCACTCGCCGTCGATCCAGAACGAAGCCGACAACGGCCTGAAGAACGACATCTACACCATCGCCATGGCGCGCACCATGGACCCGCATTCGGCCGCCGCGCAGTTCTTCATCAACGTCAAGGACAACGCCTTCCTCAACCACAGCGCACCCAACCCGCGCGGCTGGGGCTACGCGGTGTTCGGCAAGGTCACCAAGGGCCAGGACGTGGTAATGAAAATCGCCAAGGTCAAGACCGGTCCGCGCGGCCCCATGCCCTCGGATGTACCGCAGGAAAACGTGGTGATCGAGGACGTGAAACTACTGCCGTGAGGAAAGCAGTTTCGAGTGTTGAGTGTTTAGTTGATGTCGCCGCGCAAAGCGCGTCGGATTTGAATCAGGCGCGAAGCGCATTCCACAACTCAACACTAAACACTCAAAACCAAGAACTGCTTTTACTCAAACACTCATCACTAAGCACCCAACATTTCGTATGACTTATACCTGGTCCTCGATCCTCGCCATCGTCCGCGAACACAAGCGCGAACTGGTTATCGCCCATATCGTGGCGATACTCGCCGCCGTGGCGAGCGTGCCGATTCCTTTGTTGATGCCCTTGCTGGTCGATGAAGTGTTGCTGCACCAGCCCGGCACCCTGGTGGCGCTGGTCAACGGCCTGACGCCGGAATCCTGGCGCGGGCCGCTGCTCTACGTGGCGGCGATTCTGCTGGTCACCCTGTTGCTGCGCCTCACCGCGCTGGTGCTGGGGGTGTGGCAGACCCGCAACTTTACCCTGATCGCCAAGGATGTGGCCTTTCGGATGCGCGAGCAAATGCTGCTGCGCCTCTCGCGCATCGCCCTTTCGGAATACGAGACCATGGGCAGCGGCGCGGTCGCCTCGCATTTCGTCAAAGACCTCGACGCGCTCGACAACTTCATCGGCGCCACCGTTTCCAAGTTCCTGGTCGCCCTGCTGTCGCTGGTCGGTGCCGCCGTCATCCTGCTGTGGATGAACTGGCAATTGGCGCTGATTATCCTGCTGCTCAACCCGGCGGTGGTGTGGTTCACCATGCTGCTGGGCAAGCGCGTCAAAGACCTGAAAAAGCACGAAAACAGCGCCTTCGAGCTATTCAGCCAGGCGCTCACCGAAACCCTCGACGCCATCCAGCAAATCCGCGCCATCAACCGCGAGCGCCACTACATCGCCCGCGTCATCGACAGCGCGCGCGGCATCCGCACCCACACCGCCGCCTTCTCGTGGAAAAGCGATGCCGCCTCGCGCCTCTCCTTCACCGTGTTCCTGTTCGGCTTCGACCTGTTCCGCGCGGTCAGCATGATGATGGTGGTGTATTCGGGCCTGAGTGTCGGCCAGATGATGGCGGTGTTCGGCTACCTGTGGTTCATGATGGGGCCGGTGCAGGAAATCCTCGGCCTGCAATACGCCTACTTCGGCGCCAAGGCCGCATTGGCGCGGATCAACAAGCTCCTCGAACTCAAGGAGGAGTCCCATTACCCGCACCTCAAGAACCCCTTCGCCGGCAAACACACCGTCGGCGTCGCCATCGAAAACATCTTCTTCAATTACGGCGAAACCACGGTGCTCAACGGCGTCAGCCTCGCCATCCAGCCCGGCGAAAAGGTCGCCCTGGTGGGCGCTTCCGGCGGCGGCAAATCGACGCTGGTGCAAGTCATCCTCGGCCTCTATCCACCCACCTCCGGCACCGTCAGCTTCGACGGCATCGCCACCCAGGAAATCGGCCTGGAAGTCGTGCGCGAACACGTCGCCACCGTCCTCCAGCACCCGGCCTTATTCAACGACACGGTGCGCATGAACCTCACCCTGGGCCGCGACTTCACCGACGAACAACTCTGGCAAGCCCTCGAAGTCGCCCAACTCGCCGCCACCGTGCGCGACATGCCGCAAGCCCTCGACACCATCGTCGGACGCCAGGGCGTGCGCCTCTCCGGCGGGCAACGCCAACGCCTCGCCATCGCCCGGATGATCCTCTCCGACCCGCAAGTGGTGATCCTCGACGAAGCAACTTCCGCGCTGGATGCCGAAACCGAAGCCCGCCTCCACGAAGCCCTGCGCGACTTCCTGCAAGACCGCACCACCCTCATCATCGCCCACCGCTTAAGCGCCGTGAAACAAGCCGACCGCGCCTACGTCTTCGACGGCGGACAGATCATCGAGGAAGGCGCGCACGAGGAATTAATCAAGAATGACGGGCTGTACAGCCGCTTGTATGGGCGGTTGCAGCATTGAGGTTGTTTGGGGGTGATTTTTGCGGTAAATTTTGGGATAGAAACTAAATTTAGCTTCCCATAAAAATGAAATGGCTCACCGAAATCATTGCCACGCTTGCCCTGATCGCGTCTATCGCATCTGTAATTTACGCTAAGCAGCAAACAGCAATTGCCGAGGAGCAGGCCAACATTGCAAAACATAGTTATGAGGCATCCATTGAACAGTTCAATCTTGCAAAGAAGGCACAAGAGACTGCTGAAGCCAACTACAAGATAGCTGTAGATCAACTGGAGCTACAGCGAAATATTGTAGCTGCTGACAATCGATTCACCGTTGTAATCGGTACTGACGCCGACGAAAACCTTGATGGCATTCTATCGAACGCGCAGAACATCTCGTTTTCATTAATCAATGGATCAAAGAATGCTGTTGTATATCGTGTGACGATTCGATCAGAAGGTATTGGCCTCTTTTGGCAAAAAATGACTCCCTCAAAAATGTTCTATGCGTTGCAAATGGATAAGCGGCCAGTTCTGGTGCAACCGAATACCTCATATCAGCGTGCGTTTAGCGTCTGGGTTGGACAGAACCCTGCCCCACGCGCGAAGATTGGTATTTATGTCAATGATGAGTTGGCAGCTGAATATAACTATGTTTTCAACCCATCAACCCTGAGCTACACCCATCAACGAAGTCTGTAGTCCAGCTAGGCCGATTGGGCTGAGCGGCTTTATCGCGATACCCAACACACCATCGGCTGCATGCAGGGGTTCGCTATCGCTCACCGCCAACAAGTCTGCTCTCCCGATACCCCTTGCCATTACCCAATGCTCGATCTAGTATTTCAGAATGAAATACAAATGGAGATACAGCCATGAGCATGGTATCCGTCCGTCTGCCCGACGCGCTGCTTGAGCAGGTCAACGCTTTTTCCCGCGAAATGGACATTCCCCGCGCCGAATACGTGCGGCTGGCGCTGGAAGCGATGAACCGCGAGATGCTGGAAAAACGCCGCCGCGAGCGCTTGAAAGCGCTCAGCCTGCGGGTGCGCGAGGAAAGCATGAAGGTCAACGCCGAATTCGACGGGCTGGACGATGGCGGCGCTTGAACATGGGGCGGTCTATCTCGCCAACCTGAACCCCGGACGCGGAACCGAACCGGGAAAAATCCGCCCGGTGCTGGTGGTGCAGAACCAGGGATTGCTGGACGCCGGCCACCCTTCCACCCTCGTCATTCCGCTTTCTACTACCCTGACGGACGATGCCGAACCGTTGCGGCTGCGCGTCGCAGCCCAAGATCGGCTGGAAAAGGATTCCGACCTGCTGATCGACCAATTGCGCGCCATCGACAACCGCCGCTTGATGGGAGAACCGCTCACCCGCTGCGATCAGGATTTCATGGCGCGGGTGTTTCTGGCGGTAGCGGAAGTGATGGGACACACTCAATAATGCAAGGAAATACCCGATGAGCAACCAGCAAGGAAATCCCGGAGCAGGCTTGCATTTGTCCTTGAGCGAGGACGGACGCAAATTGCTGGCCAACTATGCGCCGACCGGAGACAAGGCACCAGTCGACGAAAAATGGCTGAGGCTGAAAATTGCCGGAGAGGGATATGACCAGTTGTTTCTGCTCGAACCGGCGCTGAAACAGCTAATCAAGCAATACGCCAGTGCCGGCGACCCGCCGTTTTCCCTGACCATCGGCGAAGTGCGCGATGCCGTGGTGGCCGTGGCGCTGAGTACGGACAAGATGACCGCCCATCTCGATGTCACCGCGCCGTGCGGCGGTGCTCCGGTTAGCAAGGAACAGATACGCCAGGCGTTAACCGGGAAACAGGTGGTTTCCGGAATCCTCGACGAGGAAATCGAGCGTATCGTCGCCGCCGGGGAAGCCCATCAGCAACTGGTTGCCCAGGGACGCGCCGCGCAAAACGGCGAGGACGGGCGCTTGCAGTGCCTGATCGACATGGTCAGGAACCGCCACCCTCACCTCGACGAGCATGGCGTCGCCAATTACCGCGACTTGGGCGGCATTGTCACGGTGCGCCAAGGCACCCGCCTGATGCGGAGAATCGCCCCGACCGCCGGGCACAATGGGGAAAACGTGCAGGGCCAGGCTATCCTTGCCAAGCAAGGCAAGGACATTCAGTTCGCCACGCATTTGAAGGGGGTCCAAATCGATCCGGCGGACCCGCTCTTTCTGATCGCCGATAGCGCCGGCCAGCCGCTGCTGGTCGACAACGGCATGACCATCGAACCGACCATCAGCTTGCGCACGGTCGATCTCGATACCGGCAACCTGGATTTCGAAGGCTCGATCAATATCGCTGGCGACGTGGTGGCCGGCATGACGGTCCGCGCCAGCGGCGACATTCACGTCGGCGGCACGGTGGAAGGGGCGCAGCTCGACGCCGGCGGCGACGTGGTCATCAAGGGCGGCGTGATCGGCCAGGGCGAGGCGCACGAACACGCGGGCGAGAACCGGAGGTCGTTGATCGCGCGGGTCCATGCCGGCAACTCGTTCTCGGCTCTGTTCGTGGAAAACGCCGTCGTCGAGGCCGGCGACAGCATTCTGGTGGAGCGCCTGGTCATGCAGAGCGAGTTGGCCGCGGTCAACCAGATCGTGGTCGGCAAGCCGGGATCGGGCCGGGGCAGCATCATCGGCGGCAGCATCCAGGCCACCCTCTTGGTGCAAGCGGCGGTGATCGGCTCGCAGGCCAACGTCAAAACCCGGGTGGTGGTGGGCAGCAATCCCTACCTGCAAGAAAAACTGCGAAGCGCCACCAAGGAGTTCGAGGCCAAATCCCATGAACTCGAAGAAATCGTCAAGCTGCTGGCCTTCATCGCCGAGCACCCCGGGAAAATCAAGGCGGAAACCCAGCACAAGGCCGAAAACACCGGTACCGCCCTACTCGACGCCATCGAAGTGGCGCGCCAGGTCAAGGACGAACTGACCCAGCAACTCAAACTGTCGGAAGGCGCAAAAGTGATCGTCGAGAAAGCGGTTTTCAGCAACGTGCAGGTCGAGATCGGCAGCAAGATCCACCTGGTCAACCTGGAGCGCGGCAGGGGCAGCTTTTCTCTCCAGGAAGGGGAGATTGTGTTCGCGTAAGCCAGAAAGAGAGACGAACGCCGGCACAGGGCCAACTCAATAATGCGGCGGCCTCTCGTCGGCCAGGCTGCGCGGCGTGGCCCCCGGTTCGGCGAGATTGCGAAGATGGTCGAGCAGCGCTTCGCTTAGCTTTTCCAGGTGTTCGATGCGTTTTTGCTGCTGGTAGACCAAGATATTGAGTTCCTGCACCAGGTCTTCCTGGTAGGTCAGTTTGATTTCGATTTCAGCCAGACGTTCGTCGTTCAAGATTTTTCTCCGGTTGCGTCCGCAAGCCCGGCCGGCTTGGCCAGCGGCACGCGGAAGATGAATTTTGCGCCCTGCTCGCCGTTGCTGGCTTCGACCAGGCCGCCCATGTTCTTTTCGATAATCATCTTGACCATGTACAGGCCGATGCCGCTGCCCTGCTCCTTGGTGGTGAAATAGGGATCGAAAATCTTCGGCAGGACGGCGGCGGGAATCCCCCCGGCGTTGTCTTCGACGGTGAGCACCACGCTGCCGCCTTCCTCGCGCAAGCGCATGTCGATATGGGCGTTCTGAATGCGTTTGGCGACCAGGGCTTCCTTGGCGTTCATCAACAGATTGAGGACGGCCTGGGCGTATTGTCCGGGAAAGCCGGAAACCCACAGCGGCATCTCCGCCAGATCGAGGTTAATCGCGATCTGGTTGTTGCGTAGCGCGGCATCGATGACGAAAGCGCCGTCGTGTGCGGCACGGGCCGCGTCGAATACCACTTGGTCGCGATCTGGACGAAAGAATTGGCGGAAATCATCGATGGTCGACGACATCCGGTCGAGGAGCCGCTGCGCATCCGCCACGTCGCGTTCCAGCGAATCGAGGGTCATGACCTGCTCGCGGAAATCGTCGGCCATGTTGTGGATCAACACGCCCAGCGAGGTCAGCGGCTGGCGCCACTGATGGGCGATGTTGTGGACCATTTCGCCCATCGCCGCGAGACGCGACTGCTGGATCAGGATGTGATCCTTGTCGCGGTTTTTCACGACTTCTTCCTGGATGCGCTCGGCCTGGGTTTCGGTGAGTTGTTTGAGAGCATTCTCCGCGATGCGGCGCTCGTGGATTTCATGGAGCAGCTCGTCCTGGTAATTGCGCATGTCCTGGCGCATGGTGGCGAAACTTTGCGCCACCATCCCCACCTCGTCCGTGCCAGGCGGCGGCAAGGGCTGGTCGAAGTTGCGCCGCGCCAGTTCCTGCGCCGCCGCCGCCAGTTGGCGCGCCGGCCTGATTACCGTCAGTTCCAGCACTAGCCCGGTCACCACGCCGAGAGTCGCCACGATCCCGAGGAACGCCAGGAGGAGCAGGCGTTGGTGGCGGCGTTCGTCGGCCAGCGAAGGCGCCACGTCGATTTTCACGGTCAGCTTGCCGAGCCGCATATTCAGATAATCGATGTGGCGTTCCAGGGTCCGCACCTCCATTTGCGAAGTCGGCGGCGCGGGGCTGGAAGCGGAAAGAAGGGGGTAAAGTTGCCGCCCCTCGCCGTCCTCCAGACGGATTTCCACCCAATCGCTATTTTTCCCGCCCAGGGCAATCAGGGTTTCGTGAATCGCATCGAGTTGTTTGCTCAGGATAAGGTGGACCAATCCCTCCCCCACGCTATCCAGATGCCGTTCGAGAAGCTGGATGTGGCGCGCCTCGGCGCTCGCCAGGGAACGGGGTATCCACACCGACTGCAAGAACCAGCCGGTCGACAGACTGACCAGCAGCAGCGGGATCAGCAGTTTTTGACGCAGGGTCATTTAGGCTCCACCCAATAGCTTTCCAGGCCCCACTGGCGCATCGGGGTGTAATCGCCGATGTTGGCGATGACCGCCCGTTTCATCGGCACTTCCGCGAGCAGCGCCTGACCGGCGGGAGTGGCTGCCAAGTCCAGCAGCGCTTGGCGCACTTTCTCCCGCACCTCCTTGGGAACGCGGGGATGCGCGGCAACCGGGTGGGAGGGAATTTCTCGGGTGGTATAGAGGATGTGCAACTGGTCGCGGATCACCTGATCCTGCTCTGCCAGGGTTTTTTCCACCCCGCCCCCTGCATCCGCCAGACCGTTCGCCACATGCAGATACACGGAACTGTGGGTTTTCACGTAAAGCGGCGCCATTTTCACATGGTGCAAGCGCTCCAGGTCGGCGCGTATCAGCAGGCTGGCACCGATGGCGTTGGGCGAGGGCATCGCCAGGGTTTTGCCTTCAAGATCGGACAGCGCGCGCAGCGGACTGTTCTTGCGCGTCACCAGGATTCCGCGCAACGGCTCGGCATCGCGCACCAGCGGGATATAGCCCTGGTGGGCGCTTTCGCGGAGGATGTGATAGGGATTGGCGTAAACGAAATCGAAAGTTCCGTTATGCAACGCCCCCTCAAACTCAGGCACACTCAGGGTCGCCACCAGCTTGAGCTCCACCCCGCTGCGCTTCTCCAGTTCGTCCACCACCGGCTTCCAGATGCGGAATAGTTTGCGTTGCTCGAACTGCGGCACCACGGCAAAAGTGTAGCTTTGCGCTGCCTGGGCGCCCCAGGCGGATACCAGGACCACCGCACCGAACAGCCAGCCCAGCACCCGTGCGGTCGGGCTGGCCGGAAAAAGACGTCGACCGGACATGATCGTTTCCCCTCTTGAATTGTTTAACCGCCGAAACTCCCGACACTTGGCGATATCGGCTTAAAGGATAGCATTTCCCGGCCCCGCTGATGACCGAGGGCGGGCCGAGGGGATTTCCGTCCGGCGCTATGCACGCATAAATTCAGGCGTCATGAGGAAATACGCTAGAATCGATTCAGACACCCCACAGGAAAAGCATCGTGACCATCCAACTTACGCTTTACGAAACCCGCGTGATCGGCGCCTTGATCGAAAAAGAAATCACCACGCCGGAGCAATACCCCCTTTCGCTCAACGCCCTGGTCAACGCCTGCAACCAGAAGAGCAACCGCGAGCCGGTGCTGGAACTCGACGAAAGCACGGTCCAGGAAACCCTCGACGAGTTGACCAGGAAACACCTGGTCAGCGCCCATACCGGCTACGGCAGCCGCGTCTCCAAATACCAGCACCGGTTCTGCAATACCGAGTTCGGCGTGCTGAAATTCACCGCGCAGGAGCTCGGCATCGTCTGCGCCCTGTTCCTGCGCGGCCCGCAAACGCCCGGCGAGTTGCGCACCCACACCAACCGCCTGTGCCAGTTCAACGACATGCAGGAAGTCGAGCACGCTCTCAAGCAACTGATGGAACGCAACGACGGCCCCTACGTCGCCCGCCTGGCGCGCGAACCCGGCAAGCGGGAAGCGCGTTACATGCACCTGTTCAGCGGCGACGCGCCGCCCTTGATCGAGACCGAACCTGCCACCAGCCGCGCATCCGGCCCGAACCCGGAGCATGAACGCCTGAGCCGCCTGGAACAGCGCATCGACGACCTGGAACAGGAAGTCGAATTATTGAAATACCTGCTGGAACAGCAGACTGCGGGCAAGGCGGGATAAAAACGTAGGCTGGGGTGAGGAACGAACCCCAGCATTTCCTGAGCCTGCAAACACTGCTGGGGTTCGCAAACTCACCCCAGCCTACCTCTCTGTCGGCGAGACGTCCGCTTCCTCGACAGAAATTACTTCTCGCCTATCGTCCGGTAGGCGACCGCCAGCACTTCCAGTTCTTCCACCCCGCCCGGCGTGCGCAAGCTGACCACGTCGCCCTCGCGGGCCTTGATGAGCGCCCGCGCCAAGGGCGAAACCCAGCTTATCAAGCCGCGTCCCGGATCGGCTTCATCGACGCCGACGATGCTGTAGGTGTGTTCCTCGCCGTCCGCCCTGGCGACGGTGACGGTGGCGCCGAAAAACACCTGTTCGCAATCCTCGCGCTCGCCCGGATCGACCACTTCGGCGGCATCCAGGCGCTTGGAGAGGAAACGGATGCGCCGGTCGATTTCGCGCAGGCGCTTCTTGCCGTAGATGTAATCGCCGTTTTCCGAGCGGTCGCCGTTGGAGGCGGCCCAGGAGATGACTTTCACCAGTTCGGGACGTTCGATTTTCCACAGGTGGTCGAGTTCGTCCTGGAGACGCTTGAATCCCGCCGGCGTGATGTAATTTTTCAAGCCCTGCGGCAATTGCAAAGCAGGTTCGAGTTCTTCGTCTTCCGCGTCGTCGTTCTCGCGGGTGAAAGCTTTGCTCATGGTGTGGCGGAAATGAGGGAAAAGCGCGTCATTTTACGCCCCCTGCGGCGCAGCGCCTATTTCAGCCAGGCAGCAAGCTGTTCCGGGCGCAGCTTGCCGCTGTGCGCCACGGCCTGATGGGCAGCATCGAAAAGATAGGTGCGCGGCAACTCGCCACGCCATTTGCGGTCCACGTCAGCGCGCAGGCGCTCGACGAAGCTGTCGGCGAACCCCCACGCCTGGGCGCCCTGCAAGCGGTTTTCGGCGAGGACGGCGGCGATTTCGCCGACTTCGGCGGGACTGTCGGTGGACACCACTACCACCGCCACACCAGGGTTTTTCTGGAGCAGTTCGCCCAATTGCCCCAGTTCCTCGCGGCAATGGCTGCAGGTGAGCGACCAGAACGCCAGGATGTAGGGTTTACCCGGATGCGCGGCGGCGATTTGCTTGGCGCTGCCGCGCACGAAGGGCTGGATGTCCGGGGCGGCGTGGGCCGACCAGGCGCACAGGCATAGCAGGGCAACGAAGAGGCGCTTCATTGGGATTGGACCTCGATCAGGCGAAACCCTTCCTTGAGGCGGTTCCAGGCCAAATAGACGCGCTTGCCGTCGCCGACCAGCAGGGGATGGTCGGAATTGTCGGCGCTGGTGGCGAGCATTTTCGGCGCGCTCCAATCCACGCCGCCGTTACGCGAGGTCATCAGGTAGGCCACCCCGTTCTCGCCGTCGAATTCCTTCCAGACGATGTAGACGTCCTTGCCCTGGCTGAGTACGTCGGCATGGCCGGCCTGGGCATCGTAATTGCCGATGGGCAGCGGCGCGGAAAAGCTTTTGCCGCCATCGGTGGAGCGGGCGTAAAACACCCCGTGGTGCTGCGCCGCGTTGCTGAACCAGGTCAGGTGGTAAACGCCGTCGCTGCTGATCGACAGGGCCGGTCCGTGATGCGGGCAGGCATCGATTTCCCAGCCGTCGCTGCTGGCGCGCTGCGCTTCGGACTTGCCGTCGAGGCGCAGCAGGGCATGGTCGCGCACGTTCTTGCCGTAGACATGGCGCCACAGCGCCACCGGCGTACCGTCCTTGTCCAGCGCCAGCGCGACCCGGCAGCATTCGCAGGAATGCGCGGCGGCCTGGCGGTTGGCGGCGAAGCTCGCGCCGCCATCCTCGGAAACCGCGTAATACAGCGCCGCGCCGGTGTATTTGCCGCCCTGCGCCGCAGCGGCGCTGGCGTCGCGCTTGTCGAGCCAGGCAATGACGATGCGTCCGCGCGGATCGACCTTGAGCGCGTCGAAACGATGACTGATGACTTCGCGGTTGTCGTTGACGGTCAGCGGCACCGAGAAACTCTTGCCGCCGTCGCTTGAGCGGGCGAAACGGATATTCCCGGAAAACGGCTTGTCGAGGCTTTGCGTGTAGGAAACGTAGATTTCGCCCTGCTTGCCGAAAGCCAGCTTGGGGCGGTTCTCGCCGTCGGCGGCGATGTTCTCCGCTTCGGGATTGACCCGCACCGGGGTGCCGAAGGTCTTGCCGCCATCGTCCGAGCGACTGATGGAGAGCGCCTTGCCGCTCACCCGCGCCAGCCACAGCCGCCCTTCCCCGTCGAAGGCGGCGGATACCGCCAGGGCCGGGGCTTTTTCCAGCATGTCGGCCCACATCTTGCCCATGTCGTGGGGCTTGGCGGGCGCGTCCGCCGCCACCGCGGGCAGGGCGGTGGCGCACAGCAGGAGGAAGGTGGCGAGCTTTTTCATCTTAGCGCCAATTGTACTGCACGCCGGCATACACGGTGCGCGGCATTCCCGGCGAAAACACCGGATTGCCGGACGACAGCGACGCGCTTTCGGCAAAACGCTTGTCGGTGATATTGGCGATACTGCCGTAAACCTCCAGGCTCTTGCTCACCGGGTAATTGGCGCGCAGGTTGAAGACGTCGTGGCCCTCGTACCTGCCGGTATTGGCCTGATCGAGCCAGTAGCTGCCCAGGGTGATCCATTCCAGGGTCATGCGACCGCCGTTGAGCACCGGCGGCGTATAGGAGAGGCGAGCGTTGCCGATGGTGCGCGGCGCGGTTTCCATGTCCTTGCCGGAATAATCGACGTTGACGTTACCGACCTTGGCTATCCAGTTTTCGTAAGTATGGCGGGCGTAGGAAAGGCCCAGGTCGAGGCGCCATTGGCGCGCCAGTTCGGCTCCCACCCCGATTTCGATGCCGCGATGCAGGGTCTTGCCGGCATTCACCGACTGGGTGGCGCTGGTCGCCGGGTCCATATAGGTCACGATGTCGTCGCGCTTGGTCATGTGGTAGAGCGAAACCTCGTAGCTCAATCCCGCCCCGGCCTTGCCGCGCACCCCGATTTCCAGGTTATCGACCTTGACCGGCTTGAGGTTGACGGTATCCGCCACGGCACCCGCCGCCGGGCGGAACAACTGGCCCTCGGAAGGCGCGCGGAAGGCATGGTTGTAAGCGGCAAAGCCGTTGAAATCGGCGTTGAAGGCATAGGTTGCGCCGAGTTTCGGGCTGAGATGGCCGTAGCTCAGGTCGGTATCGCCCGGATGGGCATAATTCCTGCCCGCCACCGTGATGATCCCGTTGCTCAGGTGATTGTCGTAGTTGTAACGAATGTCGTCGTAGCGCAGGCCGGCGGTAAGGCGCAACTTCTCGCTAGGCGACATCTCGCCGTGGACATACGGCGAAATTCCCTGGAAGGTCACGTCGTAATCGTAAATCGTTGGGCCGGTGGTATAGCTGTTGTAGATACGCGTGTAGCCGCTGCCGCTGGAAGTGACGCCGATGGCTTTCTCCAGGCGGCTGCCGGGGCTGCGATCGACGTCCATGCCGACAATCAGCCGGCTGCGGTAGGGCGCGAAATCCTGGCGGTACTTCATCATCACGCCGAACGACTGGTTGCTGGTGTTGTACACCGTCGGATCGTAGCCCAACGTCCAGTTGGCGAGGAGATCCATGTCGTCGTTGCGGTAATACGGGGTGATGCTCACCAGCGAATCGGCGTCTTCCTTCTCATAGGCGCTGGAGAGGCGAAATGCCTTGACCTTGCGGAAGGAGACCGGCGTGTAGTTCCGGGTCGGGTTGTTCTCATAATCGCTGCGGGAAATCGTCGAGCTGCCGGCGGTTTCCTGGTCGATGTTGGAGATGGTGGCGACCGTCTTGAGCAGGGCGTTACCGCCCAGCACGCGATCCCAGCGCAGGGTGCCGGTTTGCCGGTCGTAGCCGGTATGGTCGCGCCAGCCGTCGGTATGGGTGAGGTTCAAATCGGCACGCCAGCCGTCGTCGCCCTGGGTAGTGCCGCCGCTCACCAGCGCGCGTTTCCAGCCGTACTGGCCGACCTCGCCGGTTATCTGGGCTTCGGGTTTGAGGGGTGCAGGACGGGTCAGCACATTGACCACCCCGCCAATGGCGTCGGAACCGTAGAGCGCCGTGCCCGGCCCCTTGCTCACCTCGATGCCGCCGGCCATCGGGATGTTCACCTCATAGAGGGCGTTGTGGTTGAAGAAGCCGGTGGAGCGGGTGGGAACGCCGTCTTCCAGATACAGGTACACCGGGTTGGTGTTGAGCGGCTGGCGAATCGCGGTCTGGTGGCCCTCGCCGCCGGTGACGTTGACCCACACGCCGGGCACCTGGCTCATGATCTGGGAGGGATGGGTGGGGCGTTGCTCACCGATGGTGTCGCCCTTGATGATGTCCACGGTCGCCGGCGTCTCCGCCTTGAGTTGGCCTTCGCGGGTGCCGGTCACGGTCACTTCACCCAACTGGGCATCGCCCCACGCGGCAAAGCTGGCGAACAGCGCCGCAGTCAGAACGGATAGGGTAAACGGATTGGTATTCACCTGAAACTCCCTGGTTAAATTGTGTCAGTCGGATCGTCTAAACCCAGCACCACAGGCAATCCCCGTGCCACGGGCAAATTGGAATTAAAACATACGGTTGACATATATCATTGGTGTGCCAAATCGCACAGCCGTGCGATTTGGCACACCCCACTTGAATTTGCTCTTTCTTGCGCTAGATCAATTGACGGAAAGGGCGGGTATTTCTATACTGGACTTCAATTTTGATAGCACGCCTTCCATTATGGATAAAAAATCTGTTCATGCTTTGATCGGCAATTCGCCAACCTTCAGGCAGTTGCTCAACACCACCCAACTGGTCGCGGCAACCCGCGCCAGCGTGTTGATTACCGGCGAATCCGGCTGCGGCAAGGAAAATCTGGCGCGCTATTTACATGCTCACAGCCCCTTGGCACAGCGCCCGTTCATCGCGGTAAACTGCGCCAACCTCCCGGAAAACCTGGTGGAGTCGGAACTGTTCGGTCATCGCCGCGGCGCTTTCAGCAACGCCTTGAACGACCGCGACGGACTGGTGCGCAGCGCCCACAACGGCACGCTGTTCCTCGACGAAATCGGCGAATTGCCGGTCACTGCCCAAGCCAAGCTGTTGCGTTTCCTGGAAAACGGCGAGATTCTCCCGCTCGGCTGCGACCGTCCGGTGCAGGTCAATGTGCGGGTCATCGCCGCGACCAACTGCGATCTGGAACAAATGGTCAAGGCCGGTCGTTTCCGCGCCGATCTTTTTTACCGCCTGCAAGTCGTACCGATGGAAGTGCCGCCGCTGCGCGAACGCGCCGCCGACATCACCGAACTGGTGGAGCATTTCGTTGCCGACGCGGCGCACAAGCACGGCCTGCCGCGCATCGAGTTCGCCCCGGAAGCCTTGCGGGTGATGCGTGCCTATGCCTGGCCGGGCAACGTGCGCGAGTTGAGAAACCTCTGCGAACGCCTCACCATTCTGTGCCAGGGACAGCGTGAGCCGCTCGGCGCGGCACATCTCCCCCTCGACCTGCGCGCCGGCGAAATCCAGACGCGCAAGGCCACTTCCATGAGCCTCGAACAAAACGAGCGCGACATGATTCTGCATGCCCTGGAGCAAAACAAGGGCAACCGCACCCATGCCGCCAAGACGCTGGGGATTACCCGCTATACCCTGCTCTATCGCATCAAGAAACACTTCCCCAACGAGATTGGCCTGCCCAAGGCGGAACTCGCGTATTAAGGGAAACTGGCCGGGTCACCGTTAACGCCCCGCTCGGGGCGTTTGTTTTTTCAGGTTGGAATATGCACAAAGAAATCGACGACGACGCCTTGCGCGTCAAATTGAATCAGGAAACTTCGCAATTGGCGTGGCGGGAATTGCAGCGCTTTTTTGCCGCTGGGGCAGTGATCGCCGTCGCGCCGGGGCTGGATCTGGTGGAGGTCGCCATCCAGGTGGCGCGCGACAACGCCGCATCAGTCGGCGAATGGCTGAGCAACGGAGGAATCACCAAGATCAGCGATGCGCAAGCTCAGGATTGGCTGGTTACCGACCCCCAATTGTGGGCGGTGGTCGTCAAACCGTGGATATTGGTGCAGATCGCCGGCAAGCGGGTCGACCCCCGTTTGCATTGATTTTTGTAGCCTGGCTGAAGCGAAGAAAATACCGCTGGCTTGCGCCCTGGATGGCGCTCCCGGATTCCGCGAAGCGCCACCCAGACTACAAAACTCAGAGACTTTCCGAGAGCATTTTTTCCAGCAGGCTTTTCACCAGGGTCGGTTCGAAAGGCTTGTCGCACAAGGCCGAAACTCCCGCCTGTTCGACGGCGGCGAGGCGGTTCTCGTCGCTTTCGCTGGACACCATGAGTACCGGCACCGAGCTTTGCCAGCTTTTGCCGCGAATGAATTCGACCAGTTCCTTACCGTCCATTTCCGGCATGTTGTAGTCGGTGACGATCAGGTCGAAATACTGCTCCTGAATGATTTGCGCAGCCTGCTTGCCGTTTTCCGCTTCGACAAAATTGGCGATACCCAGGTTTTCCAGGACATGGCGGATGAACGCCCGCGCCGTGCGGCTATCGTCCACCAACAGGACTTTCAGGCCTTCGATGTCGACGTTATCCACCGCAATGCGCAGATTGCCGGGATTGAGGTAATCGAGGGTAGCGGCCAGCGCCGTCTTGAGCTGGCGCATCTCGAAAGGCTTGGGCAGAATCGCGCTGGCACCCGCTTGGCGCACCGGGTCGAGGTAATGGCGATTGGTTTCGCTGGAAACCAGGATGAAGGCGACGCCTTTCAAATCCTCCTCGCAGCGCATCTGTTCGACCAGTTGCGCACCGGTCATATCCTTCAGGTACATGGCGCTGATCACCACTTCCGGCGGCATCTCGCGCATCGCCTCCAGCGCCGCGCCGCCATCCTTGAAGGTCTTGACGCGCGCAATCCCCAATTCGCCGAGACGCGCTTCGATGAACTGCGCCTGAGCGCCGGAGGGTTCGACCAGATAGACGGACAGGTCGCTCAAACCGGTCAGGAATGTCATATATACTCTCCCTTATATGCGTGCGGGGTGCGCCGGACAGCCACCCAAAACGCCGATTATATTCCTTGAAATGATTACCCGGCTGACATCTTTATGACAAAATTCATCGGCATACTCACTTCCGGCGGCGACAGCCCCGGCCTCAACGCGGCGATCCGCGGCGTCGGCAAAGCGGCGCTGAATTGCTACGACATGAACATCATCGGTTTTCGCGACGGTTTTCGCGGGATGATGGAAAACCGCACCATGCGCCTCGACAGCGGCGAACTGTCGGACATCCTCACCCGCGGCGGCACCATCCTCGGCACCAGCCGCGACAAGCCGCACCGCATGCCGGTGGGCGGCAAGCTGCTCGACATGACCGAGGTGATCGTCGGCAATTATCACGACAACCACCTTGATGCCTTGGTATGCCTGGGCGGCGGCGGCACCCAGAAAAACGCCCTACGCCTCAAGGAAAAAGGACTCAACGTCATCACCCTGCCGAAAACCATCGACAACGACGTGGCGCTTACCGACATCACCTTCGGTTTCGACACCGCGCTGGGCATCGCCACCGACGCCATCGACCGCCTCCACAGCACCGCCCACAGCCACCACCGCATCATCGTGGTGGAGATCATGGGCCATCGCGCCGGCTGGCTGGCCTTGGGCGCGGGCATCGCGGGCGGCGCGGACGTGATCCTGATTCCCGAGATTCCCTACGAAGTCGAAGCCATCGCCGAAGCCATCCGCGAACGCAGCCGGCGCGGCAAATCGTTCAGCATCGTGGCGGTCGCGGAAGGCGCCCTGTCGCGCCAGGAGCACAAGGCACAGCAAGCGGAACTGGCAAAAACGGACAAACGCAAAACCAAGAGTGCCGCAAAAAAGAAGGTCGCCGAACCTGCCGCCACGGATTGCGTGGAAGCCGACCGCACCCTGCGCCTCGCCAAGCAACTGGAAATCCTCACCGGTCTGGAATCGCGCGTCACCATCCTCGGTCACTTGCAGCGCGGCGGCATACCTTCAGCCGCCGACCGCCTGCTCGCCACCCGCCTCGGCACCGCCTGCGCGGAAATGGTCAACGCCGGCAATTTCGGCGTGATGGTCGCGGCGCGCGGCGACGGAGTGGAAGCCGTCACCCTCGAAGACGTGGCCGGCAAGATCAAGACCGTCCCCCCGGATCACCCCTGGGTGCGCAGCGCCCGCGCCGTCGGCACCAGTCTGGGGGATTGAACGCACTGCCGGCGCAGCGCGCGCCGGACGCGGCAACCGGGCTGAACCACAGGCCGGCCTGAACGTCGTCGGGTTTATCGCCTTTGCTTTCGCCGAGATTGAACTGGGCGTTGACTACGCCCCGGTCCGGTCCGCGCGCCGCGGCCATTTGAACGCTACCGTAACGTTGCGCGCGATACCGTAACTTTGAGCGGAGTTGTTGCTATGTAGATGACACACCCTACTTCTTCATCCCCTCGACATTATCCCAATCGTTTCCGCCGATCTTCCTCATTTGCAGGGGGTGGTCCTGGGCTGCGTCGTAATACAGGTAATACTTGGTTCCGCCCAAGCCGCCGATTTCGCCCCATTTGTCTGATGAACCGGCATAGGGAGTCAGTTTGGCGTTGTCGAAGCCGCTGCCGGCCCCAAAGGCGATGCTGCCGTCGCTCTGAATCGTCACCGTGGAGAATTGCACGGTTCGGGTTACATAATTGCAGTAGTAGTAACAAACATAATCCGCAGTGATGTGGTAGAGGTTCCAGGTGCCCGCCAACCGGCTGTCGAAGCTAGTGGAGGCCGGTGTCGGCGTCGGCGTCGATGCGCCGGAAGAAACGCTATGAACCTTTTTGTACAAGCCGAGGTTGAGCATGTTGTTGCAGGCCATGCCTGTGGAGCTGAGCGCCCCGCCCACGCCATAACCGACGTAGATGTCGGTGCCTTGGAATCCGGAGAAGTTGAATTTGCCGTCAAAAACCGTCACCTGCGACAAGGCGCCCAATGAGCCGGTGCTGTAGGCGGGTATGGATTCGCATCCGCCCGTGAGCGGTTTCCAGGTGCGGCTGGAGTCGAGGAAATAAAGGCCAAGTTGAGGGACGAAAGCGGCGATAAAGACGCTACCCGTCTTGCCTTGGTCATTGCAGGCCGGAACGATGTTCACGTTAATGATCGGATTGCTGGCGGAGCCGGACACGCTGGCGCCCCCATTGAGCGTCGCGGAGGAACAGGATTGTCCCGAGGCGGCGACGCCGCTGCCCGTCAGGCTGACCGTGTAAGTCGGCGAGTAGGCGTCGTCGCTGGTCAGCGTGAGGGTACCGCTACGGGTTCCGGTGGCGGTCGGCTTGAAGGTGACGGTCAGGTTGCAACTGGCGCCCGGATTCAGGGTGCCGGTCCCCCCCGAAGTGCAGCTGGTCGATCCGTCGAAATCGCCGCTGATGCCGATTGCCTTGGTGATGTGAATGGCCGCACTGCCGCTGTTCTTGACCGTCACGGTCTGGCTGGCACTCTGGGTATTCACGGTCACGCCGCCGAAATCCACGCTGGCCGAACTGAAAATCAGCGAAGGACCGGCCGCGACGCCGCTGCCCGTGACGTGCAACACGTAATAGAGGCCCGAACCGTCGCCGTTAACGCCGATATCCGTAGTCTGGGAGCCGACCGTCTGCGGCTTGAAAACCAGGTTGATCAGGCATGACGCGCCGGGAGCCAGGAGGCCGATGGTCCCTGCCGTCAAGCAGGTCTGGGTCATGGTGAAGTTTGTGTTGGAATTGGTGATCGACGAAATGGACTCGGTGGCGGTGCCGGTATTGGTGACCGTCAGCTGCAAGGTCTTGCTGCTGCCGATCGCGACCTGCCCGACATCCTTTGCGCCGGAAAAGCTCAAATAAGCCGCCCCGGCGGCGAATCGCCCCTCTCCCCGAACGCCAACCGACTCCGTAGGGTCGCCTGCGAGGGTTTGCGTGACCAAAACATCCGCTTGCGCGATCCCGATTGCCGCCATACCGATACCGATCAACATCCCCGACAAACGCCCTACCCAGCGCACTGCTTGCTTCATTATAAATCTCCCTGTTGATGGCTTTTTGGACAGGCTCCCCCTATAGAGCCTGTAAAACACCGCGACATCATAATCAAAATGAAACACACTTGCATGCCAAGAAAATCACAAATCCATGACGGCATTCTTTGCAATCAAGGCGCAAGATGTCCGGCCGGAATATCCCAAGGCGCCTCGGCGCATTCGGAGTCAAAGCCGGTTCCCTCCGAACACGCCGCGCGCCCCGTCCGGCAACCCCGCACCACAAATCGCTGGAGTTTTAGTACCGGCTTGCTAAGCTTACAAGATAACTCATAGCCTAAGCACATCATGCCTCCCCCTCTCCTCGACAAGTTCGACAGCATCGCCGCCATCCAGCGCAGCACCGTGTTGGGCATGTTGGCGTGGAGCTTGGTAATCGGCGTTTCGCTGGCGTGGAACGTCTCGCTGCAACGCCACAAAACCTTCGACATGGCCAAGGCCGAGGCCATGGCCAACATCAACAAGGATTTCGCTTTCCGCCAGTGGGCCACCAGCCACGGCGGGGTATATGTGCCGGTCAATCCCAAGACCAATACCGTTCCCAACCCCTATCTGGAGCATGTCAAGGAACGCGACATCCAGACCCCGTCGGGGCGCCAACTGACGTTGATGAACCCAGCCTACATGCTGCGCCAAATGCAGCAGAATTTCGATCATCTGTACGGGGTGCGGGGGCGCATCACCAGCCTCAAGCCGCTCAATCCGGGCAATGCGCCCGACGCCTGGGAAGCCCGCATCCTGCAATCCTTTGAAGGGGGCGTGAAAGAACACGCGGAAATCACCGATTTGAACGGCAAGCCTTATCTGCGTGCCATGCGGCCTTTCATCACCGAGCAGGGCTGCCTGAAATGCCATGGCCACCAGGGCTACAAAGTCGGCGACATCCGCGGCGGGGTAGGCGCTTACGTGAAACTGGAACCTTACCTGGCGACAGAAAAGGAGTTGGTCGGCACCCTCACCCTCACCCACGGCGGCATCTGGCTGCTGGGGCTGGCAGGGATCGGCGCGATGGGCTGGCGCGGGATGCGCCGCACCCGCCAGAGCCAGGCCTATCTCAACGCCTTGCAAGAAAGCGAGGAGCGCACCCGCCTGCTCATCAACTCCACCGCGGAAGGGATTTTCGGCATCGACATGGCGGGCAACTGCATTTTCTGCAACCAGGCCGCCCTGAGCATGATGGGGATCTTGGAAGAAAGCACGGTCATCGGCCAAAACCTTCATCGCCTCCTCTACCACACCCAGCCGGACGGCACCCCACGCCCACCTGAGGAATGCCGCCTGCTGGACACCCTGAAAAACCAGGAAAGCGTGCGCTTGGCCGACGAATTGCTGTGGCGTGCCGATGGCACCAGCTTCCCGGCGGAAATCGCTTCCTATCCGGTGCTGCGCGACGAAGCGATTGTCGGCGCGGTGGTCTCTTTCCATGACATCAGTGAAAGAAAACACGCCGCCGAAATACTGGCGAAACGCACCGAGGAATTGTCCCGGTCCAATCGCGAACTGGAGCAATTCGCTTACGTCGCCTCGCACGACCTGCAGGAACCGTTGCGCATGGTGGCCAGCTATACCCAACTCCTGGCGCGGCGCTACAAGGGCAAGTTGGACCAGGATGCCGACGAATTCATCGCCTTCGCGGTCGACGGCGCCAACCGGATGCAGCGCCTCATCAACGACCTGCTCACCTTCTCGCGGGTCAGCACGCGCGGCCAGCCTTTCGCCCCCACCGATTTCAATGCCATCCTGGGCGAGGTGCTGGACAACCTGCAAATCGCCATTCAGGAAAGCGGGGCCAACGTCACCCGCGACGAACTTCCCACCCTGATGGCCGACCCCACCCAGATCGCCCAGCTTCTGCAGAACCTGATCGGCAACGCCATCAAGTTCCATAGCGATGCCCCGCTGCACATCCACGTCGGCGCTGCGCACTCGGAAGGTGAATGGGTATTCTCGGTAAGCGACAACGGCATCGGCATCGCCCCGGAGTTTTTCGAACGCATCTTCATCATCTTCCAGCGCCTCAACCCGCGCGACCAATACCCCGGCACCGGCATCGGCCTGGCGGTATGCAAGCGCATCATCGAGCGCCACGGCGGACGCATCTGGGTGGAATCCACCCCGGACCAGGGGTCGGTGTTCCGTTTTACCCTGTCCGAAGAAGCCCCCGATGAAGGGGAAATAGGTAAGCGGTAAGGGAATCGCCGGCTGCTGTGCAGCCGGTCGCTTTTTGTCCGTCACCCACGCCACATTACCCGTTAAAACACCCCGAGGAGGTGGGGAAGAAATGAATCCGTCCAACAAAGTCGTGGATATCCTGCTGGTGGAAGACAATCCCGGCGACGTGCGCCTGACCGAGGAAGCGCTCCGGGAAAGCGGCCTGAAGGTCAATCTGCGGGTGGTGCGCGACGGCCTGGAAGCGCTCTCGGCCTTGCGTGGCGAGGAGTTGAGCGTGCCGCCTGCCCACCCCGACCTGATCCTCCTCGATCTCAACATGCCACGCATGGATGGCCGCGAACTGCTCGGCATCATCAAGACGGACGACCGGCTGAAGCGCATTCCGGTGGTGGTGCTCACCACCTCGGCGGCGGACCAGGACGTTGAACGCGCCTACGAGTTGCACGCCAACTGCTACATCACCAAACCGGTCGAACTCGACCGTTTCATCGACATCGTCCATTCGATCAAGGGCTTCTGGCTGTCGGTAGCCCGCCTGCCGGATTCCAGCCACCCATGAGTATGCCGCTGCAAGCCCTGCTCGTCGAGGATAACCCCGGAGACGCCCGCCTTATCAAGGAAGCCTTGATCGAGATGAGTGCACCGCGCCTGCAATTAACCTGGACGGACACCCTGACCAAGGGGCTGGAGGCGCTGGCCACGCAAGAATTCGACCTGATCCTGCTCGACCTGTCGCTGCCCGACAGCCACGGCATGGACACCGTGAAACGCATCGAGGCCGCCGCCACGGCAATTCCCATCGTGGTGCTCACCGGCCTCGACGACGAAGCGCTGGCCATCGAAGCGGTGCGTTCCGGCGCGCAGGACTATCTGGTCAAGAGCGAGGCCGAAGCGCACCTGCTGGCGCGGGTGATCCGCTACGCCATCGAGCGCAATCACATCCACCAGACCCTGCGCGAGAACGAAGCACGCCTGGCGGCGCTGTTCGAGCACATGGGCAGCGGCGTGGCGGTCTACCAAGCGCTGCAGGACGGCCAGGATTTCGCGTTCAGCGCCTTCAACCGCGCCGCCGAACGGATCGACCACCTTCCCCGCGAACAGGTAATCGGCAAACTTCTCCAGGAGGTATTTCCATCCGCCGCCGAGTTCGGCATTCTCGACACTTTCCGGCGCGTCTGGCAGACCGGCCAGGCGGAACACCTGCCGGTTTCCTTCTACCAGGACCGACGCATCGCCGGGTGGCGGGACAACTACATTTATCGCCTGCCCAGCGGTGAAATCGTGGCGATCTACGACGACGTCACCGAGCGCAAGCAAGCCGAAGAACAGTTGCGCCTGGCGGCACGGGTCTTCGAGAGCAGTGCCGAGGGCATCGTCATCACCGATCTCAAGGGGCGCATTCTCAGCGTCAACGAGGCATTTTCCGAGATTACCGGCTATCCGCTGGAGGAAATCCGCGGCCAGAATCCGCGCATCCTCAAATCCGGGAAGCACAGCCCGGAGTTTTACCGGGAAATGTGGGGCACCATCCTCAAGGAAGGCCACTGGCAGGGCGAGATCTGGAATCGCCGCAAGAACGGCGAAGTCTACCCGGAATGGATGACCATCGGCAGCGTCAAGGACGAGCATGGCGGGATCAGCCATTTCGTCGGCACCTTCACCGACATCACCCAACGCAAGGCAGCCGAGGAACGCATCAACTTCCTTGCCCATCACGACGCCCTCACCGGCCTGCCCAACCGGGTGCTGTTGCAGGACCGCGTCAGCCAGTCGCTGGCGATCTGCCAGCACCAGGGCAGCAAGGCCGGGCTATTGCTGATCGACCTGGATCGTTTCAAGAACATCAACGAATCGCTCAACCACGCCTTTGGCGACCAGCTTTTGCAGGAAGTCGGGCAACGCCTCGAAGGCTGTGCACGCCGGGTGGATACCGTGGCGCGCAGCGGCGGCGACGAATTCGTGGTACTCATGACCGAAGTGCGCGACATCGGCGAAATCGCCGCCGCCGCCAACAACATCCTGATCGCCCTCAGCCAGCCCTTCACCCTCGATGTTCACGAAATCAACATCACTTCGAGCATCGGCATCGCGGTCTATCCCGGCGACGGCGAGAACGCCCAGAACCTCTTGAAGAACGCCGACGTAGCGATGTACCGCGCCAAGGATCTGGGGCGCAACAATTACCAGTTCTACACCCAGGACATGAATGCCCGCACCTTCGAAACCCTGGTGATGGAAAACAGCCTGCGCCACGCCTTGAAACGCGACGATTTCGTGCTTCACTACCAGCCCCAGGTGGATATCGCCAGCGGCGCGATGATCGGGGTGGAGGCACTGGTGCGGATGCGTCATGCCGACCTGGGGATAGTACCGCCCGGCACCTTCATCCCGATCGCCGAGGAAACCGGGCTGATCGTCCCGATCGGCGCCTGGGTGCTCGGCGAAGCCTGCCGGCAAGGCCGCGAATGGCTGGATCAGGGCATCACCGGACTACGAATCGCGGTCAACCTGTCGGCCAACCAGTTCCGCCAGCCGGGCCTGCTTGACACCGTGGCCAAGACCCTCGCCGACAGCGGCCTGCCGCCTGGGCAACTAGAACTGGAGTTGACCGAGTCGATCCTGATGCGCGACTCGGAACTCATCATCGCAACCCTGCAAAGCCTCAAGAAAATGGGCGTGCAACTCTCCATCGACGATTTCGGCACGGGATTTTCCTCGCTCGCCTATCTCAAGCGTTTCGACCTCGACAAGTTGAAAATCGACCAGTCCTTCGTGCGCGACATCACCAGCGACCCCGACGACCTGGCGATCGCCCGCGCCGTCATCGCGCTGGGCCACAGCCTCAACCTGAAAGTCATCGCGGAAGGCGTGGAAAACGGCGAGCAACTCGAACTGCTGCGCGCCAACGGCTGCGACGAAATCCAGGGGTATTACTTCAGCCGCCCGCAGCCGGCCGCGGAAATCCCGCGCTTGCTGCACGACAAAAGGATGACGGGATAATGGCAAACGCTCCCGGCAATTCGCTGCCCTGGCGATTGGTAGCGGTTTTCCTGCTCTTGACGATAGGCATCGGAGGAGCCGGCTATTTTTATTTCGTGAAGCAGCGCGACAATATCCGCCAGGAAAAACTCAATGAGCTAACCGCCATCGCCAACCTGAAATCCCGCCAGATTGCGGCATGGCGCGCCGAACGGCTGGCCGAGGCGGAATCCATCCTGACCACCTCGTTCATCGTCAGCCACGCCCAGCGCTGGCTGGACAGCGGCGGCCGCGACGAAACCGAACGCCGCGCGCTGCTCGCCTGGATGAACGCTCCGCGCCACGCCCGCCATTACAGTTGTATTTTCCTCTTCGACCAAGACGGCCAACTGCGCCTTTCCTCCCACCCGGAGCGCGCCGCGCCCTGCACCGCCACCCAACCCGCCGTGCACCAGGCGATTCGCAGCGCACGGGTGCAGTCCCTCGATTTCCATACCACCAGCGCGTCGGAAGGGATACATCTCAGCCTGTTCGTGCCGCTGCTGGCAAATGACCGGGTAATCGGGGTACTGGGCTTCGTCATCGACCCGCGTACTTTCCTCTACCCGCTGGTGCAGACTTGGCCGACCCCCAGCCCTTCGGCGGAAACCGAACTGATCCGCCGCGAAGGTGCGGATGCGCTGTTCCTCAACGAATTGCGCCACCGCAAGGGTAGCGCCCTGTTATTGAGCCAGCCCCTCACCCGCCTGGACAGCCCGGCGGTGCAGGCGGCGCTCGGCCAGGAGGGCGTCTTTCAGGGGCGCGACTACCGGGGCGAGGAGGTGCTGGCGGCGCTGCGCAAGGTCCCGGATTCGCCGTGGTTCATGGTTTCCAAGATCGACCGCGCCGAAGTCGACGCCCCGCTCCACGACCGCGCCGTGATGGTGACGGCTATCGCCGCCCTGCTGATCGGCACCGCCGCATTCGCTGTCATCTTGTTGTGGCGACAGCAGCAAATGGGTTTCAACCTGGCGCGCCACGAACTCGAAAAAGCAGCCCTGCACGGCGCCAACGCCAACCTGGAAGAACGGGTTGCCGAACGCACTGGCGCACTCAGCGAAACCGCGCGCTCGCTGGAACGGGAAGTCGAGCAGCACCGCATCGCCGAAGCCGCCCTCAAGGAAACCCTGGAAGACCTGTCGCGTTCCAACGCCGACCTCGAACAATTCGCCTACATCGCCTCGCACGATCTTCAGGAGCCGCTGCGCATGGTGGCGAGCTACGTGCAATTGCTGGAGCGCCGCTACCGCGACCGGCTCGATCAGGATGCCCGCGATTTCATCGGTTATGCCGTCGAGGGCGTCACCCGCATGCAGCGCCTTATCAACGACATGCTCGCCTATTCGCTGGTCGGCATCGACACCAGCGGATTCGAACAGACCGACTGCAACGAAGTGCTCGCCGAAGTGCTGATGAACCTCAGGCCTCTCATCGCGGAAAGCCACGCCGTCATCAGCCAGGATCTCCTACCCACCCTGCCGGCCAGCCACAGCCAGCTCGGCCAGCTATTCCAAAATCTGCTCTCCAACGCCATCAAGTTCCACCGCGACGAAGCGCCGACCATCCACGTCGGCGCCCGCCACGAAGGCCAGCAATGGGTATTTACGGTGAGCGACAACGGCATCGGCATCGCACCGGAATATTTCGAAGCGATTTTCCTGATTTTCAAACGCTTGCACAGCCGCGAAAAATACGCCGGCAACGGCATCGGCCTGGCGATCTGCAAACGCATCGTCGAACGTCATAACGGCCACATCTGGGTAGTGTCCGCCCCCGGTAGCGGATCGACTTTCTACTTTACAATGCCGGAAACCCTGGAGAATAAATCATGACCCACGACCAACTGATTCATGCCGTCGACGTGCTGCTGGTGGAAGATAATCCCGGCGACGTGCGGCTCACCCGCGAAGCCCTCAAGGAAGGCAAGATCGCCATCAATCTGCGGGTGGCCAACGACGGGCTGGAAGCCATGAAAATGCTGCGTCAGGAAGGTGAATACGCCTCCCTGACGCTGCCCGACATCGTCCTGCTCGACCTCAACATGCCCAAGATGGATGGCCGCGAAGTACTGCGCCAGATCAAGACCGACGACAACCTGAAACGCCTTCCGGTAGTGGTTCTCACCACCTCGGCGGCGGAAAAGGATATCCTCCAAGCCTACGGGCTGCACGCCAACTGCTACATTACCAAGCCCGTGGAACTGGAGGAATTCATGGAAATCGTCAAATCCATCGAGGGTTTCTGGCTCACCGTCGTCAAACTACCTAAAAGCGGCGATCAATGAAGCCTGAGGAAGACATCCGCGTCCTGCTGGTGGAAGACAACCCCGGCGACGTCCGCCTCATCCAGGAAACCCTGCGCGATGCGGGAGACCGGCATCTCACCCTGGATCATGCCGACTGTCTGAAGGCGGCGCTGGAGATACTTGGCCGCGACGAACACGACCTGATTTTGCTCGATCTCTCACTGCCCGACAGCCACGGCCTGGAAACCGTGGAAAAGACCGAAGCCGCCGCGCCCGAAATACCGATAGTCATCCTCACCGGCATGGACGACGTCAACCTCGGCTTGCAGGCGGTACGCGCCGGCGCTCAGGATTACCTGATAAAAGGCGAAATCACCGGCCACTTGTTGATCCGCGCCATTCGCTACGCCATCGAACGCCACCGCATGCAGGCGGCGTTGCGTATCCTCTCGCTGATCGACGATCTCACCGGCTTGTACAACCGGCGCGGCTTCCTGACCCTCGCCGAACATCAACTGCGGTTGTCGCGGCGCAAGCAGAGCGCCTTTTACCTGATTTTTGCCGATCTCGACGGCATGAAACACATCAACGACACCTGGGGCCACAAGGAGGGCGACCAAGCGCTCATCCAGGCCGCCCGCCTGCTCAAGGACACTTTCCGCGGCTCGGACATCATCGCCCGCATGGGCGGCGACGAATTCGCCATCATCGCCGTCGAACCTGCCGCCAGCAGCGCCGAACAAATCGCCAAACGCTTCGAGGACAACATCGCCGCCTTCAACGCCCACAGCGGCAAGCCTTACCGTTTGTCGATCAGCATCGGGGTGGTCGAATGCATTCCCGACAACCATTGCTCCCTCGAAGACTCTCTCGCCAAGGCCGATACCCTGATGTACCGCAACAAGGCGGAACGGAAGAAAGCCTGGGGCTAAGGGCCAGGACTGAGTGCGGAGGCTCGCGCCGCTACGCGGCGCATCGCAACAGATCGTCGCGCGGCGACACAAAACACTCAGTCCTCAGTCCTAAAGACTTACCAACATCCGTGTTCCCAGCACCAGCAGCAGCGCAGCAAAGATTTTCTTGAGCTTGGCAACCGGCAGACGATGCGCGGCCCGCGCGCCGAACGGCGCGGTCAAAACGCTCGCCACCACCAGACCGGCCAGCGCCGGCAGGGCAACGAATCCCCACGAATAAGCCGGCAATCCCGCGACGCCCAGACCGTTGAGGATGAACCCCAGCGCCCCGGCGGCGGCAATCGGGAAACCGATGGCGGCGGACGTGCCGATGGCCTGATGCATCTTGATGTTGCACCAAGTCATGAAAGGCACCGACAGCGTCCCCCCGCCGATCCCCACCAGGCTGGACACCCCGCCGATCACCCCGCCCACGCCGAACAGCCCCGCCAAGCCGGGAATCTGCCGCGACGGCTTGGGCTTGATGTTGAGCAGCATCTGCGCCGCCACGTAGTAGATGAATACGATGAAAAACACCTTCAGGAAATGGGTGGAAAGCTGCGCCGCCACCAGGGTTCCCAGCAAGGTGCCGGCCACGATGCCCGGCGAAATGCCGCGCACCACCCGCCATTCCACCGCGCCGTGGGCGTGATGGGCGCGCAGGCTGGAAACCGAGGTGAACATGATGCTGGCCAGCGAAGTACCGAGCGCGAAATGCATGATGTGTGCGGCAGGAAATCCCTGGGCGGTAAAAATAAACACCAGCGCCGGAACGATCACCAGCCCGCCGCCAACCCCCAGCAGGCCCGCAAGAAAACCGGCAAACGCGCCGGTACCGAGATAAAGCAACCAGAATTCCATGAGCATTCCCAAACAGTAGGAAAGAGGATTGTACCGCCAGTCTTATATAAGACCTAGAGCAATGCCATGACAAATTCCAACTCGCGCGGGTCGAGCGGCGTGATCGACAGGCGGTTGCCCTTTTGCAGAATGCGCATCCGCTCCAGTTGCGGGTAGGTCCGCAACTCCTTGATGCTCACCAGGCGGGTCTTGCGCACCAGCTTCACCTCGACGTTGAACCAGCGTGGCACCTGGGGAGTGGCTTTGGGATCGAAATAATGGCTGTGCGGGTCGAACTGGGTCTGATCGGGATAAGCCAGCTTGCTGACCTCGGCGATCCCGACTATCCCCGGCTCCGCGCAATTCGAATGGTAAAAGAACACCCCGTCGCCCACCCGCATCTGGTCGCGCATGAAGTTGCGTGCCTGGTAATTGCGTACCCCGTACCACGCCACGGTCTGGTCGGGCAGACCCGCCAGATCGTCGACACTGACATCGCCGGGTTCGGATTTCATCAGCCAGTAACGCATTTTGATTCCTTTCGTTAATTCCAGATACTCTGCACGATGCAGTCGCCGTCCCATCAAGAACCGGCAGCAACAACGCATGTGCCGGCAAGACGTTTTATCAAAACCCCTGAAACAGGAAGTCCAGTGCCGCCACGATCTCCGATTGCTTGACGGCCAGCGAGGCGACCGGTGCTTTCAACAGCCGGAGCGGCACGGCGGCGAGCTTGGGTGTTTCCAGTATGCACTCCACGCCCTCCACATCGAAGGTCGGGGTGAGATTGACGGGAAGATGGGCAACCGGAAAACGGTCGCGCCGTCGCAGCGGCACGACGACGCGAGTTTCCAGGCCATCGAGCAGGTCGCTTTGCACATCCAGCAGGTAGGGGATTTCGGTGGCGTAGGGGCCGGTGTTGCGGTACACGTCGAAGCGCGCCATCTCAGAACGCCCGCCATTGTTCCAGCGGCAATCCTTCCGCCTCCACTGTCTGGTTATAGGCCGCGATGAAGTCGGCGTGTTCCTGTTTCCAGCGCCGCTCGCGTTCGCCGCGCACCAGTTCGCGCAGAAACTGGTCGCAGACTTGGGAAATATTGATGCCCAAGGCTTTTGCTTCGGTCAACACGTCGGTCGAGAGCGTTATGTTGGTGGCCTTTTTGGCGGGTGCAACGGTAGGTAGCATGGCTTACCCCTAAAATATTGGGAGATCATGCGCATAATATAGCAACATATTTCGTATTTACACTTGCTTCGGAAAAAAGTTGGGCACTTGGCACGCCATGCGGCGGGAATTTCGTTAGGCAGATTATTGCGCCAATCCCGCGCTTGAGGAACAATGCCGGGGTTCGGCTAGCCCAATGAGCGATTCGGAATTGAAGTATGAGAGACCACCTAGACACGCACACCATCGACTTCATCGTGCCGGATGTCCCCCTTTTGAAGGGGCAGGTACTGATGGATCGGCAAAGCCGGCTCGCAATCATCGCCCGGCGCAGCGCCAGCCATGTGCACTTGGTGCGCATCCAGCCCAGCCTTCTGAAACTGACGCGGATCAGCACCCGGCAACTGGTGGCCGACTGGATGGACAGCGACTGCCCGTTTGACGAGGCGGTCCGTAAGCTCCAGGAAATGAGCAAGCGTCACGGCATTACCGATGGCGCGCGCGCGGCGCTGGAGGATCTGTTGGCCAGCGGCAGGGAGCCGCTGCAATATTCGCTGTTTACCTGAATCGATATAGCGCCCGCTCGGTGAGTGCGGCATCAAGGCGAATGTCCCACGGCTCGCGCGGGACTGCCACGACTTTCTGGCATTCGTAGCCAATCCCCACCAGATAGGGTTTGCGCCACGTCTTGCGGCGATTCAGGTAGGCCAGACTGGCATCGTAAAATCCTCCCCCCATTCCCAGGCGGTAACCTTCTTCGTCGAAACCGACCAGCGGCACGAATAACAGGTCGAGTTGCCAGGCGCGCAGGGGACGCGGCGACCAGTGTTCATGGATGCCGAAACGATTGAGGTACCAGCGCGGTCGCGGGGTGAGGGAACTGAAACTCAGGCGGCGCTCGAAGCGCGGCGGCACCACCGGGACACAACAGGTTTTACCGGCCCATGCCGCCTGATTGAGCAGGGGCAGCAAATCCATTTCTTCGCCGGTGGCCAGATAAAAACCGATGCGCCGATGCCGCAGTAGCAGCGGCATGGCGCGCCGCCGCAGTGCTTGGGCGGCACGCCGCCGCCCTTGGGGCGTTATCGCCCGGCGGGCCTTGCGCAAGGCTGCGCGCATTTGCTTCTTGTTCATAGGAGGGGGTAATTAAGGCCCCCCACGAATGCCGTCAAGACCGGCATCTTGAACCTGGGTTCAAGGTGGCCGCAATCAGAAACGCATCAGGCACATCGGTGAGGACGCGCACAACAACGCTCTTTACGATCACAGCCAATATGCATGTATCTGGTTCAAAGAATATATGGCCTTGACGAACACCGCAGGGGACAACTCGGTTGACCGGAAGACCTCCGGTCGGAGGAGCTTCGGGTGCTAAAACAGGTTGTCCTGTTCGGAAAGAGCTTGCTCGATCCGGGACTGCATGGAACCCATTCTACGCTTATACTCCCCGATGTCAAAACCGCCGGGGAGGCGCGAAGACAGGAGTTCGTGGGTGATGTTGAGCGCCGCCATGACAGCGATTTTTTCGGTGCCGACGATTTTTCCGCCCTGGCGGATGTCGTTCATTTTCCGGTCAAGATAATCAACGGCTTCGAGGAGCGCATCTTCTTCGCCTTCCGGGCAAGCCACCCGGAATTCGCGCCCCATGATGGTAACGTCGAGACTCCGGCTCATACCGCTTCCTCGGGAATTTGTTCGAGCAGATGTTCGAGACGGTCTTTTGCCGATTCGATTTTTTCGGTCAATGCCCGATTGTCGCTTTGTACCCCCGCCACTTCCTGACGCAGGCGGAGATTTTCCGCACGCAGGCGCTGGCACAAATCGACGAGTTGGGAAACCTTGTCTTCCAAGGCTTTCAGTTCAGCTTCCATGCCCGAACTATAATTGTAAATTCTTTGTTAAGTCAAGATGTAAGAAAATTATTTGAAAGTCATTTGGGGGTTTAAAAGCCGCCAAGTTGGGCACCGGGTGCCTGCCAGGCAATTTATTTTGCCTCACCTTAATTCGGAATCAACGGCAAAATCCGGGCCACTCCCCTATAAGTTACAAGAGCATAAGCAAGCCCCCCACCCAACATCCACCTGCCAACGCTTCCCGGAAATTCAGAAAATGTGAATTTCTTCACACAATATGCCGTTGACATATTGATAAACCTCAACCAAACCCGCATTATGACCATGGCATTTTTTCGGGTTTAAAACTTTACCATTCAAGCAATGGCAGCGGCTGTGAACATGTTCATCAATTCTGCCAAACCGCCCGAAATTCCGCCATGTGCCGGCAACCCATAGGGGGTCGCGGCGTATTTGGGGTTTTCCGATTTTCGGAATTTTCAGGAGCAACATCCATGAACAACCACCACAGTTTCAAACGGACGGCCCTGGCCGTCTTGGCGTTGGTTGCAAGCGCTACGGCATTCGCCGCAAGCGATGACGGGGAAGCCGTCAAGAATCGCAGTTCGGAGAAAACCACGGTCAAGGCGACCAGCAGCCTGAGCGTATCGCTCAATCTGATCTCTATCACCCAGGGAAACAGCGCGGCCATCAGCGTGAGCGGCGCCGCGGGACAAGTGGTTGCCTTTTCCGGGGATACCTCGGTGGCCACGGTGAATTACGCCAACAAGGTTGCCACGGTGAAAGGCCTCAAGGCCGGCGCCACCACCATTACCATCAAGGACAGCAGCACCGCCAAGACCATCCCGGTATTCGTGCTGAGCAGTGGCAGCAGCACCAGTACCGCCACAACCTCCAACGGCTACGCCCTGCTGGCCTGGAACGACCTGGGTATGCATTGCGTGGACGGCAAGGATTACTCGGTATTTTCGATACTACCTCCGTACAACAATCTGCACGCGCAACTGGTGAACAAAGCAACCGGCAAGCAGGTCGTCGGGGGCGTCACATTGAGCTACGAGTCCTACGCCGACGACACCGTGCCGAAAACCGATCCGCTGTACGGCTCGATCAATACCGTCAGTTCGACCAAGACCAATTTCTGGCAATACATGAAATCGCTGTTCGGCATCCAGCTTAGCGCCGACCATGGACTCAACCTGAGCGACCCAACGGTCAGCAATCCCACACCGTCACGCACTCCCGCCCCGCTCAAATTCGACCCGGCCAAGGGCTGGTTCGTCGCCGAGGGGATTCCCATCGTCCCGGTGGATGACAAGGGAATGAAGAACTTCTACCCGATGGTGAAAGTCACCGCCAGGGACGCCACCGGCAAGGTGTTGGCGAGCGCCCGCACGGTCCTGCCGGTCAGCGACGAAATGACCTGCAAGGCCTGCCACGCCTCGACCACCTCCACCAACCCGGCGGCCATTGCCGCCCGTCCGTTGTCCGGCTGGGTCAACGACCTGGCCAACCCGGAAAAGGACTGGAAGAAAAACATCCTGCGCCTGCACGACGACAAGAAAATGGCCGATCCGCTGACCAAGACAAGCTATGTCAACGCGCTCAGCCAGGCCGGTTACGATCCCGCCGGACTCTACGTCACCGCCACCAAGGCAGGCGGCAAACCGGTGCTGTGCGCCTCCTGCCATTCTTCCAACGCGCTGGCCTCCACCGGCTTGCCGGGCATCCGCGCCCTCACCCACGCGCTGCACACCAAGCACGCCGACGTGAAGGACCCGGCCAGCCAACTGGCGCTTAACGACATCAACAACCGCACTTCCTGTTACCAGTGTCATCCCGGCTCGCTGACCCAATGTCTGCGCGGCGCGATGGGCAATGCCAAGGACGCTGCCGGCAACATGGAAATGGGCTGTCAAAACTGCCACGGTACCATGAAGCATGTCGGCAACACCGCCCGCACCGGCTGGCTCAGCCAGCCCAACTGCCAGGCCTGCCACCACGACGGCAAGCGCGAAACGGTTGGCGTCAACACCAGCGGCCAACCGCTGGCTTGGGCCGACGCGCGCTTCGCCACCAACCTCAACACCCCGGCCAGCGGCTTCAGCCTGTACCGCTTCAGCAAGGGGCACGGCGGCTTGCAATGCGAAGCCTGCCACGGCGCGACCCACGCCGAATATCCCAGTTCGCACAGCCAGGACAACGCCCTCAGCATGGACCTGCAAGGCCACGGCGGCACAGTGGCGGAATGCACGGCCTGCCACGCCACGGCCCCCATCACGGTCAACGGCGGGCCGCACGGGATGCACACCACGGGCGACAACTGGGTAGCCTCGCACGGCGACCAGGTGGAACGTGCCGGCTCGACGGCCTGCGCCTATTGCCACGGCGCCGACTATCGCGGCACCCCGCTCAGTCAAATCAAGAAGGACAAGAGCTTCCGCGTTGAAAACGGCACCAAAGCCTACAAGGCCGGCCAGAACGTGAGTTGCTACGATTGCCATAACGGGCCGAAATCTGCGGATACCGGGAATCTCCTGCGAAAAATCAAATCCGCCCGCTCCTCCCTGGCAGCCGGCGACATGGACCTGAAACCGCTCGGTTATCTGTCTCGCAAATAGGTCTCTCCCTTTGAAGCGGCGGCGCAAGCTACCGCTTCTTTTTTTTGCCCGCTCGGCGGAACCTCCGCAGCGCTGCACGATGGAACAATGGTTCTACTTCGCTGACAGCATACGCATACAGTTACCCGTCCCGATTCTCCGACCTGGATGCCCATGCCCGCCACAGCCGCCTTCGCCAGCGGCGGTCGAGCGGGAACTCCGCCGCTATCCCGCAACTACGTCATGGGCGACCCCGCAGATGCTCGTTCCAACATCTACAAGGGGGAGGCGTTGAAATGAATCCCCATCCTTATAGTGTGATTGCTCTGGACACCCGAGTCCCGGCTCTGTATCGACTCCCAATGCCCGCGTAGAATGTCCGCTATTTGAGATTCGACTATGTGGTTCGAAAATCGCCCGATTTACCGTATCCGCGCCTGGAACCTTTCCACCGCGCAACTCGACGAGGCGCTGGTACACTCACTCGAACGGCCCATGCTGATTGCGCTCGGCGGCGAGGAAGTGAAATAACAAGCAGCGCTTGGTGAAAACCCTCCACCCGCTTTCATCGTTCATCACCTAACTACGGCACCCGGAACAATGGCCTTCTCCTTATCTTCCATCGATATTTCCTTACACTTTTCCAGCGCCTATTTTGAGCGCGGGCTGGCCTATTACCAAGCCGGCAAGGTCACGGCGCTGGACATCCAGCAGGATGGCCGCTTGATCACCGCGCTGGTCGCCGGTTCCGGTGCAAACCGCTATCGCGTCTACATCCAAGTTCGGGAGCAGGCGGCAGGCCGGGTGCAGATCGATGGAGAATGCGGTTGTCCGCTGGCGTTCAACTGCAAGCATGTCGTGGCGGCGCTGCTCAAGGCTCAGGTGCAGGAGATTGCTGCCGCCCCTTTGGCGCAGACGCGGCAAACGCCGGGCGAAGCGCCTTTGCCGCATGAAATTTCCGCCTGGCTAAGCGAAATGGCGCGAGCGACCCTGCCCGCACCGGGCCGCGATGAACTGCCCGAGGACGTGCTGCAACGCTTGTTATATGTCCTGAGTTTGAGCACCTCCGCAGTGCCTCGCCTGGAAGTGGCGTTTTTTACTTCCCGGTTGCTCAAGGCCGGCGGTTTCGGCAAGGCTACGCCTTATTACAATGTTGCCAACGCCTTGCAGGGCACGGTGCCGCGCTATTTTTCCGAACGAGACCGCGAGATCGTCGTCGCGCTGAGTCTGCCGCGCGCCACGAATGGCCGCCTGACGGGCGCGCGGGGCGCCAAGCTGGTGGAAGAAATGCTCGCCACCGGACGTTGCTTCTGGAAAACGCCGGAATCCGCGCCGCTTACCCTGGGTGAAAAACGTGCCGCGCAGCCGGTGTGGGTCATGGACGAAGCGGGTGGTCAGCGGCTGCAATTCGAAACGACGCCGCCGCTACGGGTTCTGCCGTTGTCCCCTCCCTGGTACGTGGACGAAGCCGCATCGGCCTGCGGCGAACTGGACACCGGCCTGCCCGCTGATATTGCCGGTGCGCTGGCGGCGGCGCCCTTGATCCCGCCGCAACTGGCGGGGCGCATCGGCAAGGAATTGGCGGAAAAACTACCCGGCATGATGGCGCCGCTGCCGCGCCCGATACGGGAAAAAGAGGTGGCGGATGTCGTCCCCATTCCCTGCCTGCGCTTTTACACGCTCGAACTGGAACCGGTTTTTTACGGCAGCTACCGCCGCCAGAAAAATGCCGCTTACCCGGAAACTCTCAATCTGGCGCGTCTTGAATTCGACTACGGCGGCACGCGCGTCGACGTCCTGCCAATCGAACGCGCGGTGACCCGGCGCAGCGGCGACGAATTGCTCCATATCGTTCGCAACCCCGTCATCGAAAAGGCTTATGTCGAACAGCTTGGCGACTTGGGGTTTTTCTTTGTCGACGGCTATGCGTTTCCCAACTTGCCCCGCAAACACCAGGGTACCCTGGCCATGGGCGGCGATGACGACGAGGACTGGATCGACTTCTGCCTCCACGACCTGCCCGAACTGCGCGCCGCCGGCTGGCAAGTGGAAATGGAGCCGAGCTTCCGCTTTCGTTTCGCCGAAGTGGAGGACTGGACTGCAACTGTGGACGAGGGCGGCGGCAACGACTGGTTCGGCCTGGAACTGGGGATACAGGTCGACGGCCAACAGGTCAACCTGCTGCCCGTCCTGCTCGACCTGATCCGTCGTTTCCCGAAAGAAATGAGCGCATCGTCGTTGGCGCAACTGCCCACCGAGAATAGCTTCATCGGCCACCTGGCGGACGGGCGCCTGGTGACCTTGCCGGTGCCTCGCGTGCAAAGCATCCTGTCGGTGCTGGTGGAGATTTTCGACAAAGGCGCGGATGCCAATCCCGAACGGCTCGAATTGTCGGCGGTTCAGGCGGGGCGGCTGACGGAACTGGAAGATGCCGCCACCGGCCTGCGCTGGCTCGGCGGCGAGCGGCTGCGCGAGTTGGGACGCAGGCTGCGCGATTTTCAAGGCATCCAGCCGGTTGCGCCGCCTGCCGGCCTGAAAGCCGAATTGCGCGGCTACCAGCAGGAAGGCATCAACTGGCTGCAATTCCTGCGCGAATACGGGCTGGCGGGCATCCTCGCCGACGACATGGGGCTGGGCAAAACCGTGCAGGCGCTGGCCCATATTCTGGTGGAGAAGGCATCCGGGCGCATGGATCGCCCCTGCCTGGTGGTCGCGCCCACCAGCCTGATGTTCAACTGGCGGCGCGAAGCGGAACGTTTCGCGCCCGAATTGCGCGTGCTGGTGTTGCAGGGGCTGTCGCGCAAACAGCATTTCGAGACCATCGGCGACTATGACCTGGTGCTTACCACCTACCCCTTGCTGCCGCGTGACAAGGAAGCGCTGACCGCGCAGGAATTCCACCTGCTGATTCTCGACGAAGCCCACATCATCAAAAACCCCAAATCGCAGGCCACCCGCATCGTCCACCAGATCAAGGCGCGCCACCGGCTGGCACTCACCGGCACGCCGCTGGAAAACCACCTGGGCGAGCTGTGGTCGCTGTTCCATTTCCTGCTGCCGGGGTTGCTGGGCGATGAAAAGGAATTTCGCCAACTGTTCCGCACGCCCATCGAAAAACACGGCGACGGCGCCCGCCGCACCGTGCTGTCGCGCCGCATCGCGCCGTTCCTGCTGCGCCGCACCAAGAGCCAGGTGGCCGGTGAATTGCCGCCCAAGACGGAAATCGTCCGCTCCTGCGAACTGGCCGGCGCCCAGCGCGACCTCTATGAAGCCATCCGCGTCGCCATGCACGAAAAAGTGCGCCAGGAAATCGACAAAAAAGGCGTGAACCGCAGCCAGATCGTGATCCTCGACGCGCTGCTCAAATTGCGCCAAGCCTGCTGCGACCCGCGCCTGCTCAAACTGCCCGTAGCGAAGCGGGTGGAGCAGTCGGCCAAGCTGGAATTGCTGATGTCCCTGCTGCCCGAGATGGTGGAGGAAGGGCGGCGCATTCTGCTGTTCTCCCAGTTCACCTCGATGCTGGCGTTGATCGAACTGGAGCTTGCCAAGCTGAACCTGCCCTACGTCATCCTCACCGGCGATACCATAGATCGCGCCACGCCGGTGCAGCGCTTCCAGGACTTTGAGGTGCCGCTATTCCTGATCAGCCTCAAGGCCGGCGGAGTAGGGCTGAACCTCACCGCCGCCGACACCGTGATCCACTACGACCCGTGGTGGAACCCGGCAGTGGAAAACCAGGCCACCGACCGCGCCCACCGCATCGGCCAGGAAAACCCGGTGTTCGTCTACAAACTGGTCACCGAAGGCACCGTGGAAGAAAAGATCGTCGCCCTCCAGGGCAAAAAACGCGAGCTTGCGCAAGGTGTGCTGGAAGGCAACGGCGAAACCGGCGCGCCCCTGTCGGCGGATGATTTGACGATGTTGTTCGAACCGCTGTTGGGTGAGGCGTGAGGGGTGAGGAGAAGCGCGCCGCCCCCGCCACCCCGCTTTTTACCCCTCACCCCTAACCCCTCACGATTCCAAAATGGATTTCCCAACCGTTCGCAACACCGTCGACCGCCTCCTGCTGGAACAAGCCCTTTACGCGCCGCTGGAATTGCTGCTCGCCGAGGGGCGGCTTTCCTTTGCCGATTACGAAGCCTGGCGTTGCGGTGAAATCGCCACGCTGGAAGAATTGCTGGCCGGCAACCCGGCGCGTATTCGCGCCCGGCTGGAACAAGCCGACCACTATGCCGCCGCACTGGGATTGCGCGCCGAGCGGCGCGAATATCCAGCCTGGGGGGAAGGCACCGGACGGCAACTGCGCATTTCCAGCGATGCGGCGCTGGATGACTTGTGCCGTATTCACTATCTGCGCAACGCCAATGAAGTCCAGCTCGACCTGTTCATGGACAACAGCGGCAACGTCCTGGTCAATAGCGTGGTCGCCGCGCTGGCATCGCGCCGCGCCGAAGAAGCCGCCACGCTGCTGGAACGACTGCGGGAAACCGACCCCTCCCATTTGCGCCTCGGCGGGCTGGAAGCACTGTGCGCCGCCGCGCAAAGACCGGTGATGGCTGATGTCGAAGCCGAAACCGCGTTTCTGGAAGGCAATCTGACGCCGCTGGCGACTGCGGAACTCGGCGCCGCCGCGCGGGATTTCCTCACCCCGTTCTGGCGGCGCCTCGGCGAAGCGCTAGGTGAGCGTCCGTTCGCGGTGGAAATGCCGCAAATGCACGCCAGTTATGCCCTGGCGCGCGCCCTCGATTGGGCCGGCGTGCGCCAAGCGGTGCTGGCGGAGCGGACGTGGCGGGATTCCCCGCTGCTGCGCCTACGGCTGGCGGAAGCCTTGTACCACCTGGGCGAGCGCCGCGAGGCTCTGGCCCAGTGGTGCCTGTTGTGCTGGGATTTCCCGCGCGACGCGGAACGCGCGCTCGCGGGCGGGAAATTGCCCGACAAGGAATTGCAACCCGCCTGGGAACGCTATCGCGACCTGGACGTCGAGCCTGAGCCGGACGCGCCGTTCTTCCCCGCCTGGCTGCTGCTGGAACGCCCGGAACTCCGCGCTGCCCTGACGGCGGAAGATGCACCCCAGACTCACCCCGCAGGCCGCGCCTACGTCGCCTTGCATAAACTGCCGGCAGGCGCGGCAACACTTTCGGAGCAGACCATGGCGCTGCGACTGCAACTCAAACAGGCGCATCCGGGGCTTTTCGCGATATACCTGCGGACGCTTTGAGGGCTGGATGCAGGTGCAGGCTGGATGGTCGGCGGAAATGATAGGCTTGCCAAATTTTGGCAAGCCTTCTAAACTTTTATCATCATGACCACAATGAATATTTCCCTACCGGAAGCGCTCAAAGATTTTGTCGATCAGCGGGTTGCAGTGGCTGGCTACGGCACATCCAGCGAGTACATCCGCGAGTTGATCCGCCGCGATAAAGAGCGCCTCCAATTTCGCAGCCTGTTGCTGGAAGGCGCTGAATCTCCTGTAACGGGAGATGCTGACGCCAAGTATTTCGATGCTCTGAGAGCCGGCATTCAACAGGGCAAGCCCTCGGCGAATGCGTGAAGCGACTCATTCGGAAAGAACGGGCCGATGCTGACGTTCAGAAGGCAATCGACAACTTCATCCTGACTGCGCCGGAATATGCACTGGAATTTGTCGATTCGCTTGAACAGGCATACCGGCATATCCAGCAACACCCAGGCTCAGGTTCCCCGCGATATGCTCACGAACTCAATCTGCCGGGATTGAGGTTTTGGCGCTGCCGGCGGTTTCCATATCTCGTTTTTTATGTGGAACTTGTTGACCGAATTGAAATATGGCGAGTTTTTCACAGCCATAGGGACATTCCCGCTTCGCTCCAGAATGACGGGTAATACAAGTGCGGCAGGCTGGGGTGAGGCACGAATCTCAGCACAGAGGTGACAAATTCGCTGGGGTTCGCATACACACCCCAGCTTACGCTTGCTGGCCATCGATGACGTGCGCAAAGTTTCGGCATCTGCGCTAAAATTCCGCAATGAAGCAAACTGTATATATCGAAACCTCGGTAATCAGCTATCTTGCCGCACGGATGAGCCGTGATCTGGTTGTCGCAGGCCACCAACAGATTACGCAAGAGTGGTGGGAATTGCGCGACGATTGTGAACTCCACGCCTCGCGCTTGGTTGTTGTGGAAGCCATGAAAGGCGATCACGGCGCTTCGGCTCGCCGCTTGGAACTGTTGCATGGGATTCCGCATTTGGCAATGACCCCACAGGTTGAAACGCTTGTGGTAGCGTTGATGGAAGCCGCAGCGCTTCCCGAGAAAGCTGTAGAAGATGCTTTCCACATTGCGCTTGCAACCGTTCATGGCATGGATTTCCTGTTGACGTGGAACTGCAAACATATTGCAAACGCCATCAAGCGAGGGGTTATTGAACGCGTGTGCGAAATGGCCGGATATGCCATGCCGGTTATTTGTACGCCGGAAGAATTATTGGGAGATAGAAATGTGGATCGATCCGATTGTTGAGGAACTACACGCCCAACGTAGAGAACATGCCGCTCTGTTTGGTTTTGATCCGCACAAGATTTTTTCTGAGCTACAGAAGCTGGATGAAATACCGTCACCAGTCGAAGACGCGCCTCTTGTGACTTTGCCTCCAAAATCTCCAAAGCAAATATTGAAGGTTGCATAACTTATATAAAGCAATAGTATAAAGGGCACTTCTATAAATTCCCGCCTTTCTGGATAATCTGAATTATCGGTACAGCCACCTGTGACCACGCCATGCAAAACAGCCTGTTTGACCTACAGAATCGCTATGCCAGTCTCTCTGAGGCAGGCGACCCGCTGGAGCGGCTCAACGCCGTGATCGACTGGGAGATATTCCGCCCCAT
>Ga0208371_1000055_pt1 | contig 77886 bp, 60 predicted proteins | sample SubbioCR12Aug_1A_FD_184827 | JGI IMG/M metagenome (GOLD analysis project Ga0208371, IMG submission 184827) | Serpentinite rock and fluid subsurface biosphere microbial communities from McLaughlin Reserve, California, USA - CR12Aug_1A (SPAdes) | ecosystem: Environmental > Terrestrial > Deep... | reverse complement strand
TGGTCTGGAAGGCGATGCCGTCGATCACCGAAATGATGTCGACGATCTTGCGCGACGATTCGTTGATCGAGGCCATGGTGCCGACTACTTCACCGACCACCGCGCCACCCTTGCCGGCTACGGTGGATGCGCCGATGGCGAGTTGATTGGCTTGCTTGGCGTTTTCGGCATTCTGTTTCACGGTGCTGGTCAGTTCTTCCATGCTGGAGGCGGTTTCTTCCAGGCTGGAGGCTTGCTCTTCGGTGCGTTGCGACAGGTCGGAGTTGCCGTGGGCGATTTCGCTGGATGCGGTGCTGATGTGATCCACCGTTTCCTTGATTTCGCCGACCAGTTTTTTCAGGTTTTCCACCGTGGTGTTGCTGTAGTCCTTGAGTTGGCCGAAGGTTCCCTGGTAGTCGTTGGTGATGGTTTCGGTGAGGTCGCCCTTGGCGAGCGCTTCCAGGACGCGCAGAACTTCACCCAGGCCGACTTCGCTGGTTGCCACCAGCTGGTTGATGCCGGATGATAGCTCACGCATAAAGCCTTCCTTGTCGGAAAGGTCGAGGCGCTGGGTGAAGTCGCCCCGCAGGGCCGCCGCCACGATTTCCTGCACTTCACCCTGGATTTTGAGTTCACGGGTGGCATCCACCCATTCCACTGCGGTGCCGATGCGTTGGCCTTTCTGGTTGGTAACCGGGATGGCGGCGAGATTGAGGGTACGCCCGCCGATGCGCGCCACGGTCTTATAAATGTCGGTGAGGTTGGCGAGCATTTCCCGCTGGTGGGCGGGGTTCTTGTGGTAACCGTCGAAACTCGAACCCAGCACCTTGTCGGCATCGAAGTGGGGGAGGGCGGTGCGTATGGCTTCCTGATTTTCACGAAACATCCGCTGGACAGCCTTGTTGAGATAGATGATCTTGCCGTCCGGGTCGGCGATGGTGACGTTGGCCGTGGCATTGTCCAGTGCGGCGCGAATACGCAAGGCTTCCTCGGTAATCTTCTGGCTTTCGCGGAGCATGTAAACCAGGGTGTCGCGCATGTTTTTCATGGCGACCAACAGACTGACGGAATCTCCGTCGCGGGTGGCGATTTCCATGTCGAGATTGCCGGCGGCGATTTCCCGCGCGACCTGGCGGGCATAGTCGGGTTCTCCGCCCAATTCGCGCAGCAGCACGCGGATGATCCACATGCCAAACAACAGCGTGGCCAGCAGGGCACCGGCGGAGAGCAGCGTGTAGGTCCACCACAGGCGGCGGGCGTCCTGTTCCAGGCGATTGGCCAGGGTGTTGAGGTTATCGGAAAGGGCGTTTTCCACTGCCTTCATGGCGTCGATTTTCAGGGTGATGGCCTTGAACCAGACTGCCGGATCGACCCCGAAGCCGCCGCTGATAGCCTTTTCCAGGGCGATCTTGCGGTATTTTTCGACTTCCTCGACAACCTCGCGGGGCAGCTTGCTCTGGAAAGCGGCGATGCCTTCCTGGTCTGAATAGGTCTTGAACAAATCGAAATAGGTTTTCTGATTGGCGATCAGCGCGACGAAACGCTGGAAGCTCTCCCAATCGAACTTGTCGGCGGAAAAGGCAGCGTTGGCGGTGGCCCGCTCGCGACCGGCCATTTCCTTGCCGTTGAGGAACAGCAGGTAGGCGCTGGTGGCTCGCGCCAGCTTGTCGTTGGTGCTGGCTTTGGCGCTGAAGGAAATCACGTCCAGCCAGGCTCCGATCAACCCGGTGTAGAAGTTGAAGGAGTCCTTGGGCGTCAGTTTAAGGGTGGTGATGGCGCTACGCGAGTCGCTCAGCGCCTTGAACTGGTCGAGAGACTGGTTCAGGGCTTTGCGGAACTCATCGTCGAGCTTGGACTGGTCGATTGCTGCCAGGGATTCGCGGAGTTGGGCGATGCGTTTGTCGGTTTCGCTGCGCTGGGCGGGGAGTTCCGCCGCGAATTTGGCGCCTTGCGATGACAGGTAGCCTGCCGACATGCCGCGTTCCTTCTGGGCTTCGTGTATCACCGCGCTGGATTTGACCGCCAGGGCGGTAATGGTCTGCATCTCGCCGATTTCGCGGAGGTTGCGTGATTTGTCGAGGACATTGCTGACCGAGAAATACAACAGGCCGAGGATCGGAAACAGCAGCAGCATCAGCAAGCGGTAGCGCATCGGTACCTTGGAAAGCAAGGAACGATCGCCTTCGTGCAGATCGACGTGTTTACCCTGATTCATCGATTGATAGAGTTTTTCGGCGCGTTCAATTTCGTGACGGGTGGCACGGCGGCGCACCGAAGTGTAGCCAGTGACCTGGTGCCCTTCGTGAATCGGCGTGACGTGGGCGTGAACCCAATAATGGTCGCCGTTTTTGCAGCGGTTTTTGACGATGCCCTCCCAGCCGTAACCGCCTTTCACCGTGGCCCACAGGTCTTCGAAGGCGGCTGCGGGCATGTCCGGGTGGCGCACCATGTTGTGCGGCTGGCCGAGCAGTTCCGCCGCGCTGAAGCCGCTGATGTCGATGAATTCCTGATTGGCGTAGGTGATGATGCCTTTCAGGTCGGTCTTGGTGACGATCGTGATGTTTTCACCAACTTCCTGTTCAATTTGGGTGACGGGCGAGTTATTTTTCATGATGTCTTTGTGGGGTAGTTATGCCTAATCGTATCTGTGAGGGTGTATATCGATTACTTGTATTGGAGCATATTTAAAAAGTTTGGCGATCGTCGTTAAACCGCTTGCTGCTCGATGCGATTGAGCAGGTCGATGACTTGTTGAGAGTAGTCGCCGATCTTGGTGAATTGGCGTTCCGCTTCGCTTTGCTTGCCGCTGTTCTTGAGTTGCACGATGTCGCGGATGACGCTATGCAGTTGCTCGTGGAGGGTTTCCATTTCCTGCATTTCAGGCAAGTGGCCGTATTTCTTCAAACCTCCCGAATATAGCCATTTGCCGAGATCGCAGTCGCGGTGCGAAACCGCCTTGCTGGCGTCCATGGCTTCCTTGCCGTCGAGAAAGTCGCGGATACGGGTGCGCCATTGCAAGTGTTTGGCGCGTGCGGCGCTGAAGTCGACCGAGTTTTTGCTGCGTGTGGCCGGCAGGTTGCCGCTGTCGATCTTGAATACCGCGGCAAATTCGGCCAGGCTGTGGGCCTGTTCCTGGAGCGATTCGGCAGCGGCGGCGGCTTCTTCCACCAGCGCGGCGTTCTGCTGGGTGACCTCATCCATTTGGGTGATGGCCCGGTTGACCTGTTCGATCCCCGAGCTTTGTTCCACCGACGCGGCGGAGATTTCCGTCATGATGTCGGTGACGTGCTTGATGCTGGTGACGATCTCTTCCATGGTGCGTCCGGCTTCAGCCACCAGCTTGGTGCCGTTCTCCACCTTGTCCACCGAGTCGCCGATCAGGGTCTTGATCTCCTTGGCGGCAGCGGCGGAGCGCTGGGCGAGGTTGCGCACTTCGGCGGCCACCACCGCGAAACCGCGTCCCTGTTCGCCGGCACGGGCGGCTTCGACGGCTGCGTTCAAGGCGAGAATGTTGGTCTGGAAGGCGATGCCGTCGATTACCGAAATAATGTCGACGATCTTGCGCGACGATTCGTTGATTGAACTCATGGTGCCGACTACTTGGGACACCACGGAACCGCCTTTGCCGGCTACGTTGCTGGCACCGATGGCGAGCTGGTTGGCCTGCTTGGCATTCTCGGCGTTCTGCTTCACTGTGGCGGTGAGCTCTTCCATGCTGGACGCGGTTTCCTCCAGGCTGGAGGCCTGTTCCTCGGTGCGCTGCGACAAGTCGGAGTTGCCCTGTGCAATTTCCTGGGAGGCGGTATTGATCGAGTCAACCGATTCGCGGATGTGCAAGATCAAGCTCTTCAGGCTGTCGACGGTCAGGTTGGTGTCATTCTTGAGTTCGCCGAAGGTGCCCTGGTAGTCACGAGCGATGTTTTGCGTAAGATCGCCCTTGGCAATGGCGGTCATTACCCGTGCGATGTCCTCGGTCGCCTCGGCAACGGTCTCAAGCAATTGGTTGATGTTGCCGCTCAGTTGCTTGATGAAGCCTTCCTTGTCTTCCAGTCTGAGCCGATGCTGGAGGTCGCCGTTGCGGGCGGCACTGATCAGGGTATTGATTTCCTCCTCGACGCGGACCTCGATAGTGGCGTCGATCCATTCCACGGAAGCACCAAGACGTTCGCCGCTGGCGCTGAACACCGGATTGGCGGCGAGTTGGAAAGTCCTACCGCCGATCTTGGTGGTGGTTTTATAGGTGGTGGTCAGGCTGGCGAGCAGGTCGCGTTGATGCGCCGGATTTTTGTGAAAAGTGTCGATGCTGGCGCCTTGCAAGGCGTCGGCGTCGAAATTGGGCAATTCCTTGCGGATGTCGGCTTCGGCGTTTTTCATCATTGCCTGAACCGGTTTGTTGAGGTAGATGATGTGCCCGTCGCGGTCGGCGATCATGATGTTGGTGGTGGCAAAATCCAGGGCGGTGCGGATGCGGGTCATCTCGTTGGCGGTACGCCGGGAATCGGCCAAGTCGAAACCGGTGCGGATTTGCATGGATTTCATGCCCTCCAAAAGACGTCCGATTTCGTTGTCCTGCTCGATTTCGATTTTATGGCTGAAATCCCCCTGCGAGAGATGCCTCAACTGCTCGCAGGCAAGCTGCATGGGGCGGAGGATGCTGCGTACGATCATGAGTGCCAGGAAGGTGCCGAATACCAAGGCCAGCGCGATGGCCGCGATGGTGATCGTGCGTTGCCGTTGGTATTCCGCGGCGGAACGTTTTTCATTGTCGGCGAGGCCGGCTGCGGCGTGTTCCTGAATGGCTTTCACGATGCCGTCGATCAGTTCGGTCGGCGCGCGATCCATGCCCTTGACCTGTTTGTCGACGATGCTGGCACTTTCCTTTTTCGTGGTGTCGTAGGAAGCGAGCGCCTGCCGGTAATTGGTCATTAGTCCGGCGTGTGCTTTAAGTGCCTCGTCGACGCCGGCGGAAGGGATATTCATTTTTCCCATCAGCACCTTGACTTCTTCCAGGTGACGCGCGACCAACGTCCCTTCGTGGTTAAAGGCTTTAGCGTATTTCTCAAAGGCAGCAGGGTCGTTGCCGCGCAGCAAGGTGTTTTTCCACTCCTGGATTTGAATCTTGAAGCGGACTTGCGCCATCCGCGCGCTATCCACGGCACGTACTAAAGTGCCGGCGGAGACGTTGCAAGCTTCCATATTTTGCTGAAGCTCGGTCATTCCATTCAGGGAATACCAGCCGACGCCGATCAGCAGCAGCGAGAGAAAGGCGGTCAGGATGACCAGCCGTGCCCGGATTCCCAAATCGTTGATGGTTTTTCCGATGCTTTGGAACAGGCCTGGTTTGACCAGGTTTCCCTCGTGGATGCGCATCGCGCTATTGCCCTCGCGCATGTCCCGGTAAAGGTGTTCGGTCGCGTCGATCTGGGTGCGGGTCGGCTTGGTGCGCACCGACATGTAGCCGGTCGCATTGCCGTTCTCGAAGAGGGGGGTAGCATTTGCAACTACCCAATAGAACGCACCGTCCTTGCAGCGGTTCTTGACCATGCCGGTCCACGGTTTGCCTTGTTTTAGGGTGGCCCAAAGATCCTCGAAGGCTTGCGGCGGCATGTCCGGGTGGCGCACCAGGTTGTGCGGTTGCCCTAGCAGTTCCTTTTCGGTGAAACCACTGACGTCGAGGAATTCCTGATTGATGTAGGCGATCTGGCCTTTGAGATCGGTTTTGGATACGATGAACGCACCCTCCGCGAGCTCGCGTTCAATGTTGCTGACGGGCAGGTTGGTACGCATGGTTTCCCTCCTTGTTGTTTTCGGCTAGAGGCTAGTTGCGTGGTCCTGATGGCGTGTGCAACCCCAGCGACGTTGTCATTGTTTTGTACTGGGGGCGTATGCTCCTCCCCAGTCTCGCAGACTAGCCTGACTCTTGGCGCCTGCCGTCAGCTTTGGCTTAACCTCACCAGGGTGCCGACGTCCAGAATCAGTGCAACCCGTCCGTCACCCATGATAGTCGCGCCGGAAACCCCGGGTACCTTGCGGTAATTGGTTTCCAGGCTTTTGATGACGACTTGGTGCTGACCGACCAGTTCATCGACGAACATCGCGGCTTTGCGGCCTTCCGCTTCGAGCAGGACGACGATGCCCTTGCTCGGATCGGTGATTTTCGGCGTCATGCCGAAAATCTTGTAGAGTGCGATCAGCGGGATGTATTCGCCGCGCACATGCACCACCTGGCCGGTGCCGGACACCGTCTTGATGTCCTCCGCGGCGGGTTGCAGGGATTCGGCGATGTAGGTCAGCGGCATGATGAAGATTTCGCCGCCCACGGCAATCGACATGCCGTCGAGGATCGCCAGGGTCAGCGGCAGGCGGATGATGATGCGGGTGCCGTGGCCGAGCGACGAATCGATTTCAACCTGGCCGCCCATTTCGGCGATGTTGCGTTTCACCACATCCATGCCGACGCCGCGCCCGGATACGTCGGTGACCACTTCGGCAGTGGAAAAACCGGGAGCGAAGATCAGGCCGAACACATCCGCGTCGGACATCCCGTCGTTGACCGGAATCCCCTTCTCGCGGGCCTTGGCGAGAATTTTCTCACGGTTCAGCCCGGCGCCGTCGTCGATCACCTCGATCATGATGTTGCCCCCCTGGTGCGAGGCGCGCAGGGTGATGGTGCCTTTCGCCGGCTTGCCGGCGGCCTCGCGTTTTTCCGGCATTTCGATGCCATGATCGAGACTGTTGCGCACCAGATGGGTGAGCGGGTCGGCGAGCTTTTCGATCAGGCTCTTGTCCAGTTCGGTCCCCTCGCCAACCGAGATCAATTCGACTTTCTTGCCGAGTTTGTTGGCGAGGTCGCGAACGACGCGAGGGAAGCGGCTGAACACGAAGCCGATCGGCATCATACGAATCGACATCACGCTTTCCTGCAAGTCGCGTGTGTTGCGTTCGAGGGTTGCCATGCCGTTCAGCAGGCTCTCGTAGAGCACCGGATCGACCTTGGTGGCGGTCTGCGCCAGCATGGCCTGGGTGATGACCAGTTCGCCCACCAGATTGATGAGCTGATCGACTTTTTCCACGCTGACGCGGATCGATGCATCCCCCTGGGCACCGGCCGGTGCGGCGCGGTCGGTGGCGCGGCGGGTCGGATGGTTTTCCGGGGTGGGCGGTGCTTCCGCCGCGACGACGGGTTCCGGTTTGGACTCGGCGTTTTCGGCGGCCGGTGGCTTGATTTCCTGGAAGAAACCATAGCCCTGTTTCTGCTCGGTTTGTTCCTGGGTTTCCGGCAGGTCGGTAAAAAAGCCGAAGCCTTGCTCTTCCTCAACTTGTTCCTGTGTCTTCGGCAGTTCGCCAAAAAAACCGTAGCCGGGGTCTTCGTCTGCCGCCGGTGCCGCCGCTTCGCGGGAAATCTTGAGTTGATCCGGTTCGGCGAAGAAATCGAAAATTTCCATGAGCGCGGCTTCGTCCGCCTCGGTGGTCAGCGTCATTTTCCAGCAGTGCGGAGAGTCATCCGTGGCCAGGCATTCGCTGACCTCGAAGTCTCCCTTGGCACGCAGGTCGTCGAATAATCCGTCGAGCTTGAGTCCTTGTTCCAGAGCACTCGCCGATGGGGTGAATTCGATATGAAATGTCTGCCGGGTTGCCGGTGTGGGGGCTACAGCGGGCTGCGGTGCTGTCAATTCGGCGGCGACAGGTGCGGAGGTGTCGACATCCTTGGTGAGTTGCCCAAGTTTCTCGCAAATGTCCTTGGCGGCCTGTTCATCTACTTCGGTGTTGTTCTGGTGTCCAGACAATTGGACGCCCAGAACGTCGCGCGCTTCCAGGAAGGCGTCGATCATTTCCGGGCGGATCGCCAGTTCGCCTTTGCGAATGCGGTCGAGCAGCGTTTCCAGAATGTGCGTCACACCGGTCATGTCGGTGAAACCGAAGGTGCCGCTGCCCCCCTTGATCGAATGGGCGGCCCGGAAAATGGCATTGAGGTCGTCCGGGTTGGGTGCGTCAACGTCGAGATTGAGGAGCTGTTGCTCCATTTCGTTCAGGTGTTCCGCAGTTTCGTCGAAGAACACCTGAAAAAACTGGCTCATGTCGATAGTCATGGCAGTTCCTTGTGTAGGGAGTCGTTGGGTACAATAAAACGGCTTATTGTGCCAAGTGCAAGGGGGCGGTTCGGAGCGATCGCAAACCGCCCGGCTAGCTTAACCGATAACTTTTTTGACTACTTCCAGCAGTTTTTGCGGGTCGAAAGGTTTGACCAGCCAGCCTGTTGCGCCAGCGGCCTTGCCTTGGGACTTCATGGCTTCCCCGGACTCGGTGGTGAGCATCAGGATCGGCACCGTGCGGTATTGCGGCAAGGCACGTAGATTCTTGATGAGTGTCAACCCGTCCATGTTGGGCATGTTTTGGTCGGTCAGTACCAGGTTGAACGATTTGGTCTTGGCCTTGTTGAGTCCGTCTTGACCATCGATGGCTTCGGTGACTTCATAGCCGCCCCCCTTGAGGGTGAAAGAAACCATTTGACGAATCGAGGCGGAGTCGTCGACCGCCAGTATGGATTTTGCCATTGTGAGAAACCTCCTGAGTTATCTATATCTGGCTATTCAAAATAATTCGATGTCGCCGGAATCCATGTGTTCCTGGGCAACCGGATTGTGCTTGGCTTGTTCGATCAGTTCGACGGCTTGGCCGATAGCTTGATGAAAGCGTTGCAGGCGCAGCATGGATTCGGCTCGCGCGTCGGTGTCGCTGGCCAGGTCGGTCATCGGGATCTCGGCGATTTTCGAGATCATCGTGTGCAGGTTGCCGATACGGGAATTGATGTGCCCCACCAGTTGCGTGGCCATGTCCTGAAATTGCAGGGAGGTGACGGCAACCCGCACGTCCTCGCCGACTTCCCTGGAAATGCCGGACATCGAATCGACGATGCCGATCATGCGGTCGTTGATGTCCTTGATTTCCCCCATGGTTTCCTGGAGGCGGTTCTGCGATTGCAGGGCGAAATTCATGTCGCGCGATGCCATGGTGTTGATCGCGACCTCGGCCTTTTGCACCGAACTGTGTACCAGTTCCATGTGGGTGCGAATCTGGCTGCTGAAGTGGTCAGAGCGTTTCGACAGGCCGCGCACCTCGTCCGCCACCACCGCGAAGCCGCGCCCCGATTCGCCGGCGCGCGCTGCCTCGATGGCGGCATTGAGGGCAAGCAGGTTGGTTTGCTTGGAAATGGCGTCCATTTCACCGAGGATGCCGAGAATGTGGTCCACTTCGCTGACAATGCTGTCCATCATGTCAACCAACCCCATCCCGACCTTACTGGTTTCGACCGTGGTTTCGACGAACAACGACAGGGTTTCGGAGGTTTCATGGACGAATTGCTCGAAGCCCCTTTCCTGGGCGCCGGCGCCTTCCGTTGACTTATCGGCAAGGCTTAATGCCAGCTGCTGCTGTTTCTGGGTGTTGGCATCCATGTTGGTGAAGCTGCTGATCAGCTTGTCGATGGCGTCCTGGAGCAGGCTCTGCAATTGACGCACTTCACCATCGATGATCGCCATCTGGCTGCTGAATTCGGCGGAAAGTTCGGTAAACAGGGAGTGAGTCTGGGTGGTGAGTTGGTTGATGTCCGTGTCGATGGATTTCCATTGCGCGCCTTCAGAGGCTTCCAGTTTGCGCAAGGCGAAAAAGAATAGGCTCGCCCATCCAAAGTAAACGGCGCCGAATAGAATGAAATGCAGGCTCTTGCCGGGAAACTTCAAGAGTTGATCCAATTCGCCGAGGTACCATTCGACCCCTACGCCTAGCAAGCCGATGACGCCGCCCAGCAACATCGATATCAGAAAATAGTAATTGGCGGAACGTTTCATAAAATATGGGTAGAACGTCTTTTTATTTTCTAAAAATTGTCGGCGTATTAACAGGTTGAGGCTGCCATTATAACGGAGTTAACTATATTGAAAATCCGTATGCGGGGAGATTCCGCGCCTTATTCCCCAGCGCTTCCCGTCTGGCGTTGTAAGGCTTGAAACATCGTGTTCATCGCTAAATCAACATTTTTCTTGAGTGCCACAAATACTACCATAGTATGATGACAAACAAGCCATAACATCTTGTCTGTCATTTCGATGTCTTTCCCCTTGCGTTTTTCCTTTCCCGAAGCATTTCTGCTGATTGCCCTGTACGGCGCTGGCGCGTTGCTGGGGGACTATGCCCATCTGGAATTGTTTTGGGGGGTGTGGGCGATGTTTGGCAGTGTCGTGGTGTTGATGGTGTTCTCTTGCTATTCATCGGCATGGGGTCTGATGGTGGCCGTCCTGGCTTATGCCATCGGCGCTTATCTCCAGGGGCTGCCTTATGTGATGCTGGTGCAGTTCGGCGAGGCGCTGGCGGTGGCGATTTTCTACCGAAGAACGCGCGATAACCTGGTAGTGTTGGTCGGGTTCTACTGGTTGCTGGTGGGGATGCCGGCGACCGGCCTGTACCAGTATTTCCAGTTGGACAACGGCTCGGCGATGACCTTGATTCAGATGCTGCGTGCCGGGATCAATGGCGTATTCAACGCCTTGGTCGCGGTGCTGGTGGTTCAAGTGATGTTGCTGTTGCGTTGGTGGCGTTGCCAACCGGGGGAGCGTCAGCCGACCATCACCTTGCGCCAGTTGCTGTTCAACCTGTTGCTTGCCGCGGTGATGTTGCCATCGCTGCTGATCATCGTCCTCGACGGGCATCACCAGACGGCACTGGTCGAGCAAGCCATTCAGAACGAGTTGAACGTGCTCAGCCGCGACATGGCAAGCAAGCTGGCGCGTTCCACGCCGGAGGAGCGGCGCGCCCAGGTCGAGCGCTACGAATACGACAGCATGTACGAAGCGCACCGTATCGATATCACCCTCCTCAGCGAAGCGGGGATGGTGGAAGCCAGTACCCGCTTGGAGATCAAACCCGGGGCGATTTACGATCCTCGCCACGACGGCGAGATCAGCCAGGTGGGAAATCAGGTATTCCGTTGGCAGCCGCGCATGGAAGGCCAAATCGCCGGTTTGCGCTGGAAGAACATGCGCTACGTGATGGAGTCGCCGGTCGGTGGCGAAATTAAGGGCAAGCTGGTGGCGGAGATTTCGATATCGTATTTCCAGCAGCAAATCTCCGAGGGGGTCTTGCGCAATTTCCTGATACTCAGCGGTTTGACCCTGCTGGCGTTCTTTCTGGGGGGCTATTTGAGCCGTTTGATCGTCGTGCCGCTTACCCAATTGGCAGAGGAAACCGACAATCTGCGGGTCAAGCTCATTACCGAACAGGAGTTGCGCCTGCCTGACGTCCCAGTGGCGGAAATGGAAAACCTGGTGCTCAATTTCCGCGAAATGGCGGGCACCCTATCACGTAGTTTCAACGACCTCTACGATCTCAACGAAAAACTTGAAGCACGGGTCGTCGAGCGCACCAGCGAGTTGTCGCTGGTCAACCGGCAACTGCAGCGGGAAGTCCAGGCGAGCAACGAGCAGGCGCTCCAACTCATGCGCGCCACCGTCGAACTGGAAACCCAGAAATTCGCCCTCGACCAGCATTCCATCGTCGCCATCACCGATCGCTACGGCACCATCACTTACGTCAACGACAAGTTTTGTGAAATCAGCCAGTATTCCCGTGAGGAACTGTTGGGGCAAAATCACCGCATCCTCAACTCGGGATACCATTCCCACGATTTTTTCCAAGCGATGCTTTCCACTATCGCCCAGGGCAAGGTGTGGCAGGGCGAAATCCGCAATCGCCGCCGCGACGGGAGCTTTTACTGGGTAGATACCTCCATTGTGCCGTTCATGGATTCCCGGGGGAATCCTTACCAATACGTGGCGATCCGCACCGACATTACCGAACGAAAACGCAACGAGGAAGAACTGATCCATGCCAGGGACCAGGCGGAAGCCGCCAGCCGTGCCAAATCCGATTTCCTGTCGCGGATGAGCCACGAGTTGCGTACCCCGCTCAACGCCATCATCGGTTTTACCCAGTTGCTGGAAAGCGGGGTCGACGGCGACCTGAATCCCGCTCAACGGGAAAGTGCCGGCCATATTCTCCAGTCCGGCTGGCATCTTCTCGATTTGATCAATGAAATTCTCGATCTCGCGCGCATCGAATCGGGACGCATGGCGATCAACCTGGAAAGCGTCGAGTTTGGTCCCATGGCGGAGGAATGTGCCGACATGATCATGCCTTTTGCCAACCAGCGGAACGTCGTGATCGACAGTCGCATCGCCGCCCAGGACGGCCAGTGGTGGATACGCGCCGACCGCGTGCGGGTCAAGCAAGTGCTGCTCAACCTGATGTCCAATGCCGTCAAGTACAACCGCGCCGAAGGTTTGGTGACGCTGGCCAGCGAGCGCACCGACAGCGGTATGATACGAATCGCCGTATCGGATTGCGGCATCGGCATCGCGGAAGATCAGATACCCCGGCTGTTTCAGCCTTTCAGCCGCCTGGACGCGGATAAATCGGAAATCCAGGGGGCCGGCGTCGGTTTGGCCGTGACCAAGAGCCTGGTCGAGCTGATGGGCGGACGTATCGGCGTGGAAAGCGTGGTGGGGGAGGGCACGACCTTCTGGTTCGAATTGATGGCGGGCAACCCGCCGAGCAACGAGGTGTGGCGATGATAGCCTGGGAAACCATACATACTGTTTTGCTGGATATGGACGGCACCCTGCTCGACCTGCACTTCGACAACCATTTCTGGCTGGAGCACGTTCCCCAGCGCTACGCCGAAAAACACCGCCTTGCTCTCGATGCCGCCCGCGACCGCCTGGCTTCGCGCTACGCCGCGGTGGCCGGCACCATCGACTGGTATTGCGTGGACTACTGGACGCGCGAGCTGGACCTGGATATCGCCTTTCTCAAAGCCGAAGTCGCTCATCTCATCGCTATCCATCCCGATGTTGTCGAGTTCCTCGAACGACTCCGCCACGCCGGTAAACGCGCGGTCCTGGTGACCAATGCCCATCACAAGAGCCTCGCCCTTAAAATGGAAAAGACCGGCTTGCATGGGTATTTCGACGCCGTCATCAGCGCCCACCAAACCGGCCTGCCCAAGGAAAACCCGGCTTTCTGGGACAAGCTGCAAACTCTCGAAACCTTCGACCCCGCCCATACCTTGCTCATCGACGACAGCCTGCCGGTGCTGCGCTCGGCGCAAGGCTACGGGATCGCCCACCTGCTGGCGATATATAAGCCGGACACCAAACTGCCGGAAAAGGATGTCGGTGAATTCGCTGCGATTGGCCGATTTGGCGAGATATTTCCCTGAGTTCCAGAGGTGCGGCGTTATTGCGGGATCAGCAGTGCCGCCGCCACTTTTCGCCCTTCGCCGGCGAGGATGTTGTAGGTGCGGCAAGCTGCGAAGGTGTCCATGATTTCCAGGCCGATTCCGGTGTTTGCCAAGGCGCGGCGGATTTCGTTGGAAGGGAAGCGCAGTGTTGTGCCGGTGCCGAGCAGAATAATTTCCGGCGAGTGGCGCAGCACTGCCTCAAAATGGTCGGTGCCGAGATCTTCCAGGCAGCGTGGCGGCCAGGTTTCCACCGGCTGGTTGGGGAGAACGATCAGGCTTTCCGTGTGACGGGTCTGGTTGACCGCGACGTAGCCGGCGCCATAGGCGGTGAAGAGATTTTGGACGCCGCTTCCGGCGAGTTGCAGTTTCATGGTGCTCCATTTGCGGCGTGGGGGAGGGTCGGGTAACATTATAGCTTTTTACCTTAGCCCCTCCCAATGGACGATTTCCCCCGCATCAAGCGCCTGCCGCCCTATGTTTTCAACATTACCGGCGAGTTGAAGGCCGCCGCGCGCAAGCGCGGGGAAGACATCATCGATTTCGGTATGGGCAATCCCGACGGCGCAACGCCTCCCCATATCGTCGACAAGATGATCGAAACCGCGAAACGCGGCGATGCGCATCGCTATTCGGTTTCCAAGGGGATTCCGCGGTTGCGCCGGGCGATTTGCAGTTGGTACAAGGCGCGTTTCGACGTCGATCTCGATCCCGATTCCGAGGCCATCGTCACCATCGGCTCGAAGGAAGGCATCGCCCACCTCACCCTCGCTACCCTAGATCGCGGCGACATCGTGCTGGTGCCGAACCCTGCTTACCCAATCCATATCTACGGCCCGGTGATCGCCGGTGCGGACATCCGTCACATCCCGATGACGCCGGGGGCGGATTTTTTCGAGGAGGCCGAACGGGCGATCAAGGACTCGTTCCCTAAGCCCAAGATGATGATCCTCAATTTCCCCAGCAATCCCACCACCCAGTGCGTGGAGCTGGAGTTCTTCGAGAAGGTCGTGGCGCTGGCGAAGGAGCACGGCATCTACGTGGTGCACGACATCGCCTATGCGGACATCGTTTTCGACGGCTACAAGGCGCCGTCGATCATGGAGGTGCCGGGCGCCAAGGACGTGGCGGTGGAATTCTTCACCCTGTCGAAAAGCTACAACATGCCGGGCTGGCGGGTCGGTTTCATGGTCGGCAACAAGACGCTGGTGGCGGCCTTGGCGCGCATGAAGAGCTACCACGACTATGGTACTTTCACCCCGATCCAGGTCGCGTCGATCCTGGCGCTGGAAGGCTCGCAGGAGTGCGTGCAGGAGATTTGCGAAACCTACCGCAAGCGCCGCGACGTCCTGTGCAAGGGACTCCACGCCCTGAACTGGATGGTGGAAATCCCCAAGGCGACCATGTTCGTGTGGGCGCAAATCCCCGAACCTTACCGGGCGATGGGTTCGCTGGAGTTTTCCAAGAAGTTGCTCAACGAAGCCAAGGTGGCGGTCAGTCCCGGCATCGGCTTCGGCGATTACGGCGACGACCATGTGCGCTTCTCGCTGATTGAAAACGAGGCACGCACCCGCCAGGCGTTGCGTGGATTGAAAGAAATGTTCAAGAAAGACGGGTTGCTTTGAAACGCGGCCGACACAGGAAAGAAACCCCAGACGTGCAACCCATACTTAAATCGACCAAGCTCAACAACGTTTGCTACGACATTCGCGGGCCGGTGATGGCGCGCTCCAAGCAGATGGAGGAAGAAGGCCACCGCATCATCAAGCTGAACATCGGCAACCCGGCATCGTTCGGTTTCGAGGCGCCCGACGAGATCGTCCACGACGTGATCGTCAATCTGCCCAATGCGTCCGGCTATTCCGATTCCAAGGGGCTGTTCGCGGCGCGCAAGGCGATCATGCACTACACCCAGCAGAAGGGCATCCCCGACGTGCAGATGGAGGACATCTACATCGGCAACGGGGTGTCGGAACTGATCGTGATGGCCATGCAGGCGCTCCTCAACGACGGCGACGAGGTGCTGGTGCCGGCGCCCGATTACCCGCTGTGGACCGCGGCGGTGACGCTGGCGGGTGGCGCGGCCCATCACTACCTGTGCGACGAGAATAACGGCTGGCAGCCCGATCTGAACGATATTCGCGGCAAGATCAACGCCAATACCCGCGCCATCGTCGTTATCAACCCCAACAACCCGACCGGCGCACTGTATCCGGTGGAACTGCTCCGGGAAATCGTCGAGATCGCCCGTCAGCACCAGTTGATCGTTTACGCCGACGAGATCTACGACAAGGTGCTCTACGACGGCAATGTCCATACCTCGATCGCCTCGCTGGCGGACGACGTCCTGTTCGTGACCTTCAACGGTCTGTCGAAGAATTATCGCGCCGCCGGCTACCGCGCCGGCTGGCTGTCGGTTTCCGGCGAGAAGCGTCATGCCAAGGACTATATCGAGGGACTTACCATGCTCGCCTCGATGCGCCTGTGTTCCAATGTGCCGGCCCAATTCGCCATCCAGACCGCACTGGGCGGCTACCAGAGCATCGACGATCTGGTAGCGCCGGGCGGGCGCCTGTGCCGCCAGCGCGATCTGGCGTGGCAGATGCTCAACGAGATTCCCGGCGTGTCCTGCACCAAGCCGCAGGGCGCGATGTATTTGTTTCCGCGCCTCGACCGGAAAATGTACCCGATCGACGACGACCAGCAGTTCATCCTCGAACTGCTGCTTGAAGAAAAGGTTCTGCTGGTGCAGGGCAGCGGGTTCAACTGGCCGAACCCCGACCATTTCCGGGTGGTGTTTTTGCCCAATATGGACGACCTGACCGAGGCGATCACCCGGATCGCGCGGTTCCTGGAAAATTACCGCAAGCGCCATGGAAACTAGATAAATAGCCCGGATGCAGCGCCATGGGCGCGCAATCCGGGGGCGATACGACAAGACTCCCGGATTGCGCTTCGCTTCATCCGGGCTACGGACTGAACATTAACTTTCGAAAGTAAACATGAAACCCATCAACGTAGGACTGTTAGGCCTGGGCACTGTTGGCGGCGGCACCCTCACCGTATTGCGCCGCAATGCTGGGGAAATCACCCGCCGTGCCGGGCGCGAAATCACCGTAAAAATGGCCTCCGTGCGCGATCTGGAAAAAGCCCGCAAGATGGCCGGCCCCGATCTGGAAATCGTCACCGATCCGTTCGATGTGGTCAACAATCCCGACATCGATATCGTGGTCGAGTTGATCGGCGGCTATACCCTGTCCAAGGAACTGGTGCTGAAGGCCATCGCCAACGGCAAGCATGTGGTCACCGCCAACAAGGCGCTGCTCGCATTGCACGGTAACGAAATTTTCCAGGCCGCCCAGGACAAGGGCGTGATGGTGGCTTTCGAAGCCGCCGTGGCGGGCGGCATCCCGATCATCAAGGCGTTGCGCGAAGGCCTGACCGCCAACCGCATCGAATGGATCGCCGGCATTATCAATGGCACCACCAATTTCATCCTCTCGGAAATGCGCGACAAGGGCTTGTCCTTCGACAGCGTACTGGCCGAGGCGCAAAAGCTCGGCTACGCCGAAGCCGACCCGACCTTCGACATCGAAGGCATCGATGCCGCCCACAAGCTGATGATCATGTCGGCCATCGGTTTCGGCATCCCCATGCAGTTCGACAAGGCTTACACCGAAGGCATCAGCAAGCTGACCCGCGAAGATATCCAGTACGCCGAGGAACTCGGTTACCGGATTAAATTGCTCGGTATCACCAAGCGCACGCCCAGCGGCATCGAACTGCGCGTCCATCCCACCCTGATCCCCGCCAAGCGCCTGATCGCCAATGTCGAAGGCGTGATGAACGCGGTGCTGGTCAAGGGCGACGCCGTCGGCGCCACCATGTACACCGGGCGCGGCGCCGGCGCCGAGCCGACTGCCAGCGCCGTGGTGGCCGATCTGGTCGACGTCACTCGGATGCTCACCTCCGACCCGGAAAACCGCGTGCCGCATCTGGCCTTCCAGCCGGATGCCTTGTCCGACACCCCGATCCTGCCGATAGCCGAAGTGCGCACCTCCTACTACCTGCGCATGCGCGTCTACGACAAGCCCGGCGTACTGGCCGACCTGACGCGCATCCTGGCCGATCTCGACATCTCGATTGATGCCATGATCCAGAAGGAACCCTCGGAAGGCGAGGAGCAGGTCAACATCATCATGCTGACCCACGAAACAGTGGAAAAGAACATCAACCAGGCCATCGCCAAGATCGAGGCACTGTCCTCCATCGCCGGCAACGTGACGCGCATCCGTCTGGAAGAATTGGGATCGAACTAAGATTTAGTCTCCTGTTATGGGAAAGTTTGACAAGATTTTGCTGCAAGTGCTAACCGGTAGCAGTGACTGCAACGTCATCTTCATTGATTTGTGTAATCTTCTGAAACAGCTTGAATTTGACCTGAGAATTCGTGGTAGCCATCATATCTTTTCACGTCCCGACGTAGCCGAGATATTGAACGTGCAGGATAAACGGGGAAAAGCCAAGCCTTACCAAGTCAAGCAGGTGCGTGACGTAATTTTGAAATACCAATTGGCGAGGTTGAATGATGACTGAGCGATACCATTATGAAATCATTATTTACTGGAGCGAAGCGGATACGGCCTTTATTGCGGAGGTACCTGAGTTGCCTGGATGCATGGCCGATGGGGAAACCTATTTGCAGGCTCTGCAAAACATCCAAATCGTTATCGATGAATGGATCGAGGTCGCGTGTGAGCTTGGCCGTACCATTCCCGAACCGCGTGGGCGCTTGATGTACGCCTGACCTAAATCAGACACGAGAAAATATATGAAATACCTCAGCACCCGCGGCGGCATGACGCCGAAAACCTTCAGCGAAATCCTGCTCGGCGGCTTGGCGCCGGACGGCGGGCTGGTGATGCCGGAAAGCTATCCCCAGTTGAGTCGGGCAGACTTGGACACGTGGCGCAATCTTTCCTATCCTCAACTGGCTTTCGAGGTGATCAGCCGTTTCGCCGACGATATTCCGGCGGACGATTTGAAGAAGATCATCAATGCCAGCTATATGGAAGAAATCTTCGGTAGCTCCGCCATCACCCCGGTCAAGACGCTGGAGCCGGGGCTGTATATCCTCGAACTCTCCAACGGCCCGACGCTGGCCTTCAAGGACGTGGCGATGCAGTTCCTCGGCAATGTCTTCGAATATGTGCTGGCGCGCGAGAATGCCGAACTCAACATCCTCGGCGCGACTTCCGGGGACACCGGGAGCGCCGCCGAATATGCGATGCGCGGCAAGAAGGGGGTGCGGGTGTTCATGATGTCGCCGCACGGCAAGATGAGTCCGTTCCAGACCGCGCAGATGTATTCCCTGCAAGACCCGAATATTTTCAACATCGCCGCCACCGCGCCCTTCGACGACTGCCAGGACATCGTGAAAGCGGTGTCCAACGACCTGGCTTTCAAGGAAAAATACAAGATCGGCGCGGTGAATTCGATCAACTGGGCGCGCGTCATCGCCCAGGTGGTGTATTACTTCAAGGGCTATTTTGCGGTGACGCAAAGCAACGACGAAACCGTGTCCTTTACCGTGCCGTCGGGCAATTTCGGCAATGTCTGCGCGGGCCATATCGCCCGCAGCATGGGCCTGCCGATTGCCAAACTGGTGGTCGCCACCAACGAAAACGACGTGCTCGACGAGTTTTTCCGCACGGGCGTGTACCGCCCGCGTCCCCAGACCGTGCACACCAGCAGCCCGTCGATGGACATTACCAAGGCATCGAACTTCGAGCGTTTCGTGTTCGACCTGGTGGGGCGCAACCCAGCGGTACTCAATGGCTTGTGGGCACAAATCGAAAGCCAAGGGTACTTCGATCTGAAGGAAACCCCGTATTGGGCCAAGGTTGCGGATTATGGTTTCGTCTCCGGGGCGAGCAGCCACGCCGACCGCTTGGCTACCATCCGTAGCGTGTTCGAGCGCTACGGCGTGATGGTCGACACTCACACCGCCGACGGCATCAAGGTGGCGGCGAGCTACCGCGAGGCCGGGATACCGATGCTGTGCCTGGAAACCGCGCTACCGGCCAAATTCGACGAAACCATCATGGAGGCGCTGGGCCGCCATGCGCCGCGCCCGGCGGGACTGGACAACCTGGAGGCGCTGCCGCAACGCTTCGAAGTGATGGCGGCGGACGTCGAGGCGATCAAGCGCTACATCGTGGCGCAAACCTCGGCCTGAAAAGCGAAATGCCGCGACGCTCTATAACAGCCAATCTTCCTGCAGCACGGGCAACGGGGCGGTTTGCGGCGGAGGGGGCGAGACGCGGGATTCCGGTACGGTGAAGCACCCCACCATGCGGTGGAGTCCCGCCGCCTCGTCAGCCACCTTCATGATCTCCAGGGAAGTCTGGCGGGAACTGTAGGCCGTCTGTTCGGCCGCCTGGCTGATGTTGATGATGGTCTGGTTAACCTGTTTGGCGATCACGCTCTGCCCGCCGAGGGACGCGACAATCCGCCCGTTCACCTCGCGTATCGTGGTCATGGCGGTGGCGATATGTGCCAGCGAGTGGTGAGCCTTGTCCACGCCCTGGGCGGTTTGGTCGGCCCGCTCGCACCCCAGTACCATGGTCCCCACGGCCTTCTTGGCGCCACCCTGCAATTCTTCGATCTTGCGATTGATTTCCTGAGTCGCTTCCTTGGTGCGATGCGCGAGCTTGCTGATCTCGTCGGCGACGACAGCAAAGCCGCGCCCCTGATCGCCGGCGTGGGCGGCTTCTATGGCGGCGTTGAGCGACAGCAGGTGGGTCTGACCGGCGATATCCCGGATGATTTGCGTGACGCTGTCGATTTGCTGGCTGTCGCGCTCCAGAAGGTGGATGGCGCCGGTACAGTGCTTGACCTGTTCAGCCAGGTCATGAATTCCCGCAATCGCCTCGCTGACCGCTCCTTTCACAACGCCTACCTGCTCGTCCACCACTTCGGCTTCGCGCACCGCGCTTTCCGCGTGCAGCACCGATTCGGACAGGAAATCCGCCAGTTGCGTCACCGCCGTACTGGCGCTGTCGGTTTCCTCGCGCTGGGTCGACACGCCCTGGCTGGTCATGTCGGAAACCATGGCGACGCGCTTGGCATTTTCGGCAAGACGCACCGCCGTGGTTTTTATTTCCCCGACCAGGGTTCCCAACTGTTGGTTGACCTGCTGGGTGCATTTCGCCAGCTTACCGATTTCATCCTGGCTGGCTACCTGGACCGGCCCACTGAAGTCTCCGCTACTCAGCCTTTCCAGACCGTCGGCCAGTTGTGCCGCCGGTTGCAGGATGTATTTGCGTATCAGGTAGACGAAGGCCGCGCCGTCGGCAAGGAAGACCAGCAGCAGGACGATCAGGCTTTTCTGCACTTCCGCTTCCGCCTCGGCTACCACCTGATCGCCGATGATATCGGCGTTCCGGTCTATTTCAGCGACGGCATCGTCCAGCAACTTGGCGATAGGCCGGTCGGCATGTTGGATTGCCCGGTCTCCCGCCACATGGCTGAAGCCGGTCGCGCGAGAAGCCGCAGCGCCGCTCTGGTAGTTTTCCAGGCCTGCCTGATGCGCGGCGTGAAATTGCTCGATCAACGTCCGGAGGCGAGGGTCGATGGTCTCGGCGAGCAGAGCCTTGGCGGCACCGCTGACCTTGCGCGCCTGCGCCGTGAAGATGCTCCAATTCGTGTCCAAGGTCGCGGCGTCGTCGCTACGCAGCAGAACATTCTTCCAGTCATGGATCTCCACCAGATGTGCCGTCTGTAGTTGCAGGACGGCTTTTTGCTCATCGGCATAGCGGTCGAGTTTGTGATGAATGGTGTGAATGCTGCTCCAAGCCACCCACACCCCATAGAGCGCCGATCCCACCAGCAGGGCCGAGCCGATGCCGAACAGACCGAGCAGTTTGGAACCGATACCGAGTTTCATGGAAATCTCCTTTGGCGATGCGCGAGACAAAGAGGGGCTTTTCTGGCGAGGTGCCGACGCCGGCAAAAATGCTTGTTAATTTTAGGCGGGGCAGGGCGAGCCTGCGTTTAGGCCGAATCCGGCCGGGGGTTGTCGAACCGGCAGGGTTACCCGGAACAGCGAGCCTGTACGCGGTGTGCTTTTCACTTCGATCTGGCCGTGATGCTGTTGCACGATGCTGTAGGAAAGAGATAGCCCCAGGCCGGTTCCTTTTCCCACGGCTTTTGTAGTGAAAAACGGGTCGAATATCCGATTCAGGTGTTCCGCTGAAATGCCGTGGCCAGTGTCTTCGATCTCGACCCAGATCCGTTCGCCGGACGTGCCGGTCCTGACCGCAATGGTTCCGCGTTCCTCGATGGCATGGCCGGCGTTTACCAGGAGATTCATGAATACCTGGTTGAGTTGGAAGGGCAGACACTCCACTTCCGGCAAATTGCCGTATTCCTTCACCACTTCGGCCTTGTAGCGCAATTCGCTGTTGACGATGTTGAGGGTGCTGTCGAGTCCTCGATGTAGGTCGGCGAGCTGCCATTCCGCATTGTCCACATGAGAAAATTCCCGAAGGTTCTGGACTATCTTCTTCACGCGGACCAAGCCTTCCATCGATTCTGCCGTCCTGGCGAAAATGTCTTCCCTGAGGCCTTTCAGCGCCAGTCCGTCCTTAAGCGCGTCGACCTTCGCGAAAGCGCGGCTGTGCTCCGCCATCGAGGCTTCCGCTTCCTCGTACGCGGCGAGGATGGCAAATGCATCTTCGATGTACTCCCGCAGGGCTTCGATATTCGAATAAACGTAACCGATCGGATTGTTGATTTCGTGTGCCACGCCCGCCGCCAGTTGTCCGATCGAGGCCATCTTTTCCGATTGCAGCAACTGATTGTGGGCTTGCTCCAGTTTCCCGATGAGGGTGCGCTGCTCTTCCCGGGTGTGCAGCAGGGCGGCTTGGGCCAAGCGGCGTTCCTCGACTTCCTGGGAAAGCTGTTGATTGGCCTGCCGCAATTCGACTGTTCTTGCCATGACCAGCGTGTCCAGGTCGTCCCGGCTGCGTCTTAGCACCTGTTCCGCTGCCTTGCTTTCTGTGATGTCCACGCAAACGCCGACATGCCCGGCGAACTCGCCGTTTTTCAGGAGTCGCGGGACGCCGGATTCGTGCAGCCAGCGGTGCGTACCATCGTGATGCTGCAACCGGTATTCGACGCTGTAACAGTCTCGGGAGCGGGATGCCGCCTCATGGCTTTGGCCAACGGTGCCAATGTCTTCTGGATGCAGGCCCACCCGCCAGCCATCACCTCGCTCTTCGTCGATAGGTCGCGCGGAGAATTCCTGCCAGGTCTTGTTGAAGAATGTCCGTCCCTGGTTTTCTTCGCTCATCCAAATCATTACCGGAACCTCGTCGGCGAGCGTGCGAAAGCGGCGTTCGCTTTCGCGCAGGGCGGCCAGCAGATTCTTCTCGGCAACTTGTCGGCCGAGTGCCGGTTCCCCCAAATCCTTGACTGCGCGCTCTTGAACGCTGGCTGGTATGCCGGCAAGAAGGCGAGCCATGGCGCGATCCTCGCCCATGATGTGGTGCAGCAGCCAATGGATCAAGTAGTCGAGGGTTGCTTCTGCGACCTGGGTATTGGTGGCGTCCAATGTGTCGCCCAGGTTGGCCACCGTTTGAATGAAATCCTCGTGTTGCGCCTTATGCTGGCGGTAATGGCGGGGCATTCCGCCAGCCGCGGTCATCAGAGCTTCTTCGGCCTTGAAGTGGTAACGGGTGTAGTCGACCAGATCGCTGAACAGGCAACCCAAAGTGGCGAGCGGTTCCCCATGGGCAAGAGCCTGCGCGAGGGCGTTGATCGTCTGGACCAGCGTGTGGTGCTGATCGTCCAATTCGGCAATGCCGATGCGGTAACTGTTATTCCATTCGAAAAGTGCCATGATGAAACGCTCCGTGTTCGTTAATGGGCCTGCGGTCAGGCGGCAACTCCCATCCTTGCGGGGGCCGGGGGTTGCACATTGGCGGCGCCCATCGCGTTTTCCTGCTTCATCTCGTAGCACAGGAAGGCTTCCGCAATCAGGGCGCGTAACGGTTCATTTTCCCAGGGCTTGGCCAGGAATTTGTAAACGGCCCCTTCGTTGATGGCTTCGATTACGGTTTTCAGGTCGGTGTAACCGGTGAGCACTACCCGCACTGCGTCGGGATGCAATTGCTTCGCCCGCCGGAGAAAATCGACGCCGCTCATCTCCGGCATACGCTGGTCGGAAACGATGACGCCCACGGTGTTCCTGGCGAGTAAGGCGAACGCCTCCTTGGCGCTGCTTGCTTTCAATATCCGATAGCCTTGGCGGCGTAGCGAACTGGCCAGCGCGTTCAGAATGTTCTCTTCGTCGTCCACCAGCAGCAGGGCAGGGGCAACTTGGTCGTCGGGCGCGGATGCCGGTTTCTGAGGCGCCTCCAGTATGGCGATGAGCTGTTCGGCGGGCAGCGGCTTGCTGAAGTGGTATCCCTGGATTTCGTCACAGCGCTGGGCACGCAGGAAGTCTTGCTGTTCCTGGGTTTCCACCCCTTCGGCAAGAACCCTGATTTTCAGGTTGTGCGCCATGGATATGATCGCGCTGACAATAGCCGCATCGTCGGGATCCTTGATGATGTCGCGTATGAAGGATCTGTCGATCTTCAGGGTGTCGATGGGGAATTGCTTGATATAGCTCAGGGAAGAGTAGCCCGTGCCGAAGTCGTCGATGGCCAGCTTGACGCCCAATTGCTTGAGTTGGTGCATCCTGCCTATCACCGTTTGCGCATCCTGCATCAACACGCTTTCGGTGACCTCCAACTCCAGATACTCGGGGGCCAGCCCGGTTTCGTCGAGTGCATGCCGAACCGTGGTCACGATGTCTTGCTGCATGAACTGCAAAGCCGACAAATTGACCGCGATGCGGAAATGGGGCAGCCCGGCGTCTTGCCAAGCCTTGTTTTGCCGGCAGGCGGTGCGCAGCACCCATGCGCCGATAGGCAATATCAAGCCGGTTTCTTCCGCCAGTCCGATGAATTCCGCGGGGGGAACCAAGCCGACATCGGGTTTTTGCCAGCGTATCAAGGCTTCTACCCCCGCGATGCCGTTGCTGCGAAGGGCAAACTGCGGCTGGTAGTGGAGGAGTAGCTGTTCTTTTTCCAGGGCGTGATGCAATGCGCTTTCCAACTCCATGTGCTCCAACGCTCTGGGGTTCATTTCTTCCGTATAGAAGCGAAAGCCGTTCTTGCCTTGAGCCTTGACGCAATACAAGGCGCTATCCGCGTTCTTCAACAGCAGTCTTTGCTCTTCCCCATCGCGCGGGTACAGGCTGATTCCGATGCTGCATCCCACTTTCAGTTCGTGCCCGTCGATCAGCAACGGTTGCGAAACGCTATGAAGAATTTTCTGGGCCACTTCGGCAATATCGTGCTCCTGGGTGACGCTGTCGAGGACCACTGCAAATTCATCGCCGCCCAGGCGCGCGACCGTATCGGTGCCGCGCAGGCTTTGTCGCAGCCGCCCCGAGACCGACTTTAGAACTTCGTCGCCGGCAGCGTGCCCGAGACTGTCATTGATGATCTTGAACCGGTCGAGATCGATGAACATCAGAGCGGCGAAGCTCTTTGATCGCCGTGCATGCGCCATCGCCTGTTCCAGACGATCGACCAGGAGAGTCCGGTTGGGAAGCCCGGTCAGCGGGTCATGGGTGGCAAGATGAAGCATCCGCGTTTCGAGGAATTTTCGTGCGGAGATGTCGACCATGACACCGAAAATTCCCAGTGCGTTGCCCTGTTCATCCCGCACGGCACGGCAGCGGTTGTGGAACCAAACCATGCTGCCGTCCGCCGTTAACGCCCGCAGTTCGCATTCTTCCGCACCCTGGCCGCGCGCGGCCTTTCGAAGGCTTTCCCGGCAGTTCTCGAAATCGTCGGGGTGTATGACTTTTTTCCAGCACCCTGGCTCATCCAGCCACTGCTCAATGGGATAGCCCAGCGCTGCCTCGGCATGCCGGCTGATAAAGGTAAATGCCAGGGTATCGAGGTCGGCCTTCCAAATGATCGCGTCTAGCCCCTCCAGCAAGTGGTGGTTTTGTTCCTCGGCTTCCTTAAGACGGAGCGTGAGGGTTTCAATCCGCCCCGACATCGCATCGACTCCACGGATCAGCGTTTCAAGCTCGTCATTTGGGCGGGAATCGCCGCCCAAACGCGGTTCTCCATCGGAAAATCGCCGAGTCAAATCCGCCAAGCGGGAAACCGGGAGAACAAGGTTTTTTCGGATAATGGTGCTGGAAGCGATTAACGCGCCCAGCATCCCGACATACATTGCCAGGGGAGGCCAAGCCTGCCAGGCGGCGAAGGTAAATGCCAGAAAAATAACCGCCATTCCCAGTGTCGTGTTGAGCAGGAGCCTGTCTTTGAGGTTCATTCTTGGATAACTCATATACCTTGCCTCGCTTGGTTATAAAGGTGGAATGGCGCGCTTGAATACAACCCCAAGCATCTTCTATCCCTATCCGTTGAGTTGGGCGGGTTTGTGTGAATAGACTTGATTCGTTTCGATGTTCATCGTGTTCATGGTTTCAACTTCCTGGCTATTCGTAGACGTGACCCGACGCCACGGTTTTTACGGACAGCCCTGCAGTAACAGGCATTAAAAAGTGCGCTTTAATGCTTGCGATCAACGTTTGCTTCAGGTTAGTCGCAATAGAGGAAAAGAAACTGGGGTGAACACCGTATTCCTGGGGGGGAAATACTGTATGGAGGCATGTAGTTGCCGTTTGGCAAAGTGAGCCGGCGCAATCGGGGATTTCAATGCTTTTACGAGAGGCGGCGTCGTTGCATGGCTACAGGAACGACATCAAGGCGGCGGGTGCCGATCTTGTCGCGGGGGGAAATGCCGGATCGGTGTGGGGAATTCGTTGAACCGCCCGGTAACCTCGACACGACGAGGCCCGGGCAGGTCTTGTCGCGTCAGGGGATCGGATGCTTGTTGTTGGCGAGATGGCTTTCCAGGAATACTCGATCGTCTTTCTTTACGAATTCCTTGAATTCGACACCGGCGCGGAATTTGCGGGCCGAGCCATCGTAAACCGTCATGACCATCCGGCATTTGACTTCCAGCACGCGAGAACCACCTTTGAATGACTGGTTGGGAATCTGGATCAGTACCGTGATCAAATCACTGATATACAGATTGTTTTCGAGCAGAATGGAAACTCCCCCCATCGAGATGTCCTTGGTGACGCCGTGATGGATGTTTTCTCCGTCGGGGTTGCGGTGCACGATGGCGACTCGCCACTTGGCGTGGAAGCGGGTGTACTCGCGCCGTTCAGAAACGTCGGGCTTTTTTGGCTGAAAGGCCGCTTTTTTCGGCGCGGCATCGGCTTTTTTTTCCTGTTTTTCTGTCTGCTTATCTTCCTGCTTTTTTTCCTTGCTGGATTCGAGCAGCGAAGAAACCAGGCTTTCAATGGAAGGCTTGTCGTCGGACATTAAATTTGAGTTTCTCTAGATTATTTTTGATGAAGATTTAAGACAAGGGAATATTGCCGGCCTATCTGCTAAAATTCCTCCAATATTGTAATTCTAATCCATTAGGCTCCGGAATGTATCTAAAAGGCAAGAAAGCTCTGGTGATCGACGATCTGGTGGGGATGCGCTCTTCCTTGCGCACCACCATCGGTTCGTTGGGTATCGAAACTTGTGACATGGCGTCGAGCGCGCGCGAGGCCGTCGAAAAAATGCGCGCCCGTTTTTACGACCTGATCCTGTGCGACTACTACCTGGGGGATGAGACCGACGGGCAACAGTTGCTCGAACTGGTGCGCCGCTCCAAGATCATCAGCCACAAATCGCTGTTCATCATCGTCACCGCCGAACGTAGCCAGGATCGCATCGTGGCGGCAGCCGATTTCCTTCCCGACGATTATCTGGTCAAGCCGTTCACCGCCGAAGTGCTGGGCAAACGGGTGGTCGCCCTATCGGAGAAGAAGGATTATTTTCATGATGTTTTCGTCGCGCTCGACGACGATTTGCTGGACGTGGCGCTGAAGAAAGTGGAGCCGCTGGTCGAGACCAAAAACAAGTATTGGGTGGATGCCATGCGCCTGAAGGGCGAGACACTGCTCAAGATGGACCGCTATGCTGACGCACTCAAGGTCTTCGATGAAATTCTCGCGCTCAAGGAAATTCCCTGGGCGACCATGGGCAAGGTCAAAGCGCTCAAGGGGATGGGCGATCTGGAGCAAGGACAATACCTGCTGGCCGGTCTGCTCGGCGAACATGGCGAATACTTGGCCGGTTACGACATGCTCGCGGAGATGCTCTCCGAGAAAGGCGATAGGGACACCGCCCAAAAACTGGTCGAAAAAGCCCTGGAAGTGGCTCCCGTTATGCATCGCCAGAAAACCGTGGGGCGGCTGGCCCTGGAAAGCGGCGACTACGACAAGGCCGAGAAATACCTTTCCGAAGTGGTCGAACGGGGCCGTTATTCCTATTTCAAGGAAGCGGAAGACTACACCATGCTTTCTTCCGTCCATATCGAAAAGGGCGATACCGAGAAGGCGCGCGAGGTGTTGGACATGGTTGGCCAGCGTTTCAAGGAATCCCCGGAACTCAAGACCCAGGTCGGCATTTACAAGGCCATGTCGTGGCAAAAGGAAGGCAAGCCGGCCCAGGCCAAAGCCCTGCTGGAACCGCTACTTGCCGATTCTGCGAATGTGCCGGCGGCCGTCAAGCTGGACCTTGCCAAGGCGGCTTTCCTGATCGGCGACCGCGAATCCGGCGAGCGCCTGGTCAAGGAAACCATCAAGAGCAATCACGACGACACCGCTCTCAAGGACAGCGCGGTCAAGATGATGGAAGGCATCGGCTTGGCAGAAGGGGCCAAGGAGATGGTCGCCAAGGCCGCCGACGAAGTGGTGGCGCTCAACAACCAGGGGGTGTTGCTGGCCCGCGAAGGCAAGCTGGAGGAAGCCGCTGCGTTGTTGGTCGACGCGGTGAAACATTTGCCGGACAACGTCACGATCCTCCTCAATGCGGCTTCCGTGATGATCCTGAGCATGCGCAAGACCGGCGCGAATCCGGAAACATTGGCCTTGGTGGACAGTTATCTCGCCAAGGCAACTTCCTTGGCGCCGCATCACAAGAGCCTGGGCCAAGCCCGCGATCTACGCCAGAAGCTGGAGAGTTCCGCCAATGTCTGAACTGCGCTTTGAAACCGTAATGGCGACCGCTGTTCACGAAGTAAAAAACATGCTGGGTGAACTGAGCCTTAACCTGTCCAGCTATTATCGCGAGCATCCCGACGAGGCGGTGGGCAAAATGCATGCGCTGTCGCAGGTCATGCAAAACCGCCTGATCCAGATCCTCATTCTCCAGAAAGGCGGCAGCCAGAACCTTTCCGTCGATTCGCAAGCCTGTAATCCCGGCGAGTTTCTTGACGAAGCGGCATCGGAGATCCAGCTCCTGCTGCCCTCCGGCATTAGCTTGGTGGTGCGCAACGAAGCCGAAAACGTGCCATTCTGGTTCATGGATCGCTACCTGGTTTCCCAGGTGCTGATGAATGCCGTTCACAACGCGGGGAAGTTCGCCCGTAGCCAAATTGTGTTGGGGTGCCGCGAAGAAGACGGCGGGCTGGTTTTCGTGGCGCGCGACGATGGACCGGGATATCCCGACCTGCCTGGCTATCGCCCCGAATTGGCGAGTCCTGACGACAAGCGCGGTACCGGTCTGGGGCTGTTGTTCAGCGACCACATCGCCGCCGCCCACGGCGGACAGGTGAGGCGCCGTAACGCGGACGGGGCGGAATTCGCCTTGTGGCTGCCTAAATAATCCGGCGACAAACCGGCGTTATAGCTTTTCCAGCGCCTTGAGCGGGTCGCCCGCCAATTCCCCGAGTTTTTTTCCAGCCAGCTTTTGCAGGGTGTCCGCCGAAACGTTGAGTGCCGTGAGCAACGCCGTTTCAAGCTGGGTGCCTTGTTGCAAAGCCTTGTCGATCTGGAAGCGGGTGCGCTCGGGAAGTGCCGATTTGCCGTTGACTACCCCGATGGCCCAGGGGAAACGTGCGAAATCTTTCAGCGCAGTGGCCTCTATTTTCTCGGCAAGTTGGCCAAAGCGCAGGTAGTCGCTGTAAGTCGCCGAATCGTCGAGTTTCAGTAGCGCCAGCCTGTCCTGATCCCATTTGCTCTGGGTGGTCTGTTGCAGGGCTGTCCATTCCTCGCTTAGTGCGTCGCAGATGTGCTGAAAAATGCGCTTTTTCTGCGGCGACTCCATGTCCAGACCCTTGATGATCCAGCGCAGATTCCATATCGCTACGTCGTTCCAATCGAACGGAACCTTGTTGCTATCCAGGGCGTAGTCTTCCATGGTGAGATGCAGGCGGTACATTTTCTGGAAATAAACCGGCAGGGATTTCTCGTCGAGTTCGATGTCCCGCTTGAGATGGTTGAGAATTAGATGGAAATCGCTGTCCTCGAAAGGCCGCCGTTCGCTGCTGCGGAAGCTGAACATGCGCCCCTGCGGGTCTTCGACAAAACCGAAGAAAGGTACCGGGCCGAGCGGCATCCGGCGTCCGTCGGGAAGCGGTTCGCCGGGTTCGATGGGGCCGATCCAGGCGGTCGTGGCGCCTTCGCCGGTATAGGCGGAAAAATGCGGATAGCTTTGCCATTTTTCGTAACTGTAGGCAATGTCTTCCAGCAGGACTTTTTTGGCGATGCCCAATTCCTCGATGCACATGCGGAGGAAGTTTTCGGTATTGGAACTCATGAACGGGTCGTAGTGAAAATTATGAGATAACCGAAATCATAATTCATTTGTCATTGCTTTGGGGAATCTCGCGCTGCCCGGCAACGCTATAATGTCGGCCTTTCCCCTGATATTTTCGTCAACATGACCAACCTGATACTCCTCGTCGTGTGTTTCGTCGCGGGAATGCTGTTGCGCCGTAGCGGGCGGCTGTCCGACAAGGGACCGGCGGCATTCAACAGCTTTATCATCCACATATCGCTGCCGGCCCTGACCCTCCTGTATGTTCACGACTTGCGCTGGAATCCCAGCTACGCCCTGGCGGCGAGCATGGCCTGGCTGCATTTCGCCATGGCGGCGGGATTTTTCTGGATGCTCGGCAAAGCCTGGCGGCTGCCCCGCGCCACCATCGGCGCGCTGATGCTTACCGGCGGGCTGGGCAATACCTCGTTTTTCGGGCTGCCGATGATTGAAACCTTTTACGGCAAGGAAGGCATCGCCACCGGCATCATCGTCGATCAACTCGGCTCATTCCTGGTGCTGTCGATCTTCGGGATCATCGTCGCCAATCTCTATTCTTCCGGCGCGACCACGGCCAGTACCATCATTCGTAAAATCGTCCTGTTCCCGCCGTTTATCGCCGTGATGATCGCGTTGGCGCTGATTCCCGTCGATTATCCGGGGTGGGCGGTTACGGTGCTGAAGCGCCTCGGCGATACCTTGGCGCCGCTGGCCCTGGTTTCCGTGGGCTACCAACTGCATCTCGGGCATATCGCCGGCAATGGGCGCAATCTCGCGGCAGGGCTGGCTTTCAAACTGCTTCTTGCGCCTCTGGTGTTATATCTCCTGTACGTGGAGATCCTCGGGGCGGGCGGACAGGTGATCCAGGTGACCCTCTTCGAAGCGGCCATGCCGCCCATGATTACCGCTGGCATCATCGCCGGCGAGCACGATCTCGACCCCCAGCTCGCCAACTTGATGGTGGCGGTGGGGCTGGTGCTGGCGTTTTTCACCCTGACCGGGTGGTGGTGGATGATGCGAGGGATTTGAGACAGGCTGGGGGATTCCCCCCAGCTTGCAGAACTGGGCGGGATAAAGCTCAGTCGAGAAAACGCATCGACAAGTCCACCGCTTTGACGTCCTTGGTGAGCGCACCGATGGAGATGCGATCCACCCCGGTTTCCGCGACAGCGCGCACGTTTTTCAGGGTGATGCCGCCGGATGCTTCCAAAATCGCCCGTTTGGCATTGAGACTGACAGCCTCGCGCAACCGCTTCAAGGTGAAATTGTCGAGCAGGATCAGTTTGGCCCCGGCGTCGAGGGCAATCTGCAGTTCCTTGAGGCTCTCCACCTCGATCTGTATCGTGGCACCGGATGGGGCGATGTTTGCCGCTTGCTGCAATACTTGGGGAATGCCTCCTGCCGCCAGAATATGGTTTTCCTTGATGAGGATGCCGTCGTACAGGCCCGCTCGCTGGTTCATCCCGCCGCCGCAGCGGACCGCGTACTTCTGGGCCAGGCGCAGGCCGGGCAAGGTCTTGCGGGTATCCATGATGTGTGTCGCGGTGCCGGCTACGGCGTCGGCGTAACGGCGCACGTTGGTGGTCGTGGCGGACAGGGTTTGCAGGAAATTCAGGGCGGGCCGCTCGGCGCTCAGCAGGGCGCGGGCGTTACCGCGGATCTCGCAGAGTATCTGGTTGGGCGCGATCTTCTCGCCATCCTTGGCATACCAGCGGATTTTCACTTTCTCGTCGAGCTTGCGGAAGCATTCGTCGAACCACGGCGTACCGCACAGCACCGCCTCCTCGCGGCTGATGACGTTGGCGCGGGCGCTTTCCTGGGCGGGAATGAGTTGCGCGGTGAGATCGGCGGCACCGATATCCTCGGCCAGGGCGGATTCGACGTTGCGGAGTAGGGCGGCGGACAATTCGGCGGGGAGTTTCACGATCTTCCTGCAATTTTGGTTGGAATGGGGAAAATCATACCGAAATCCGCCGGGAGCGGCTACCTGCGCGCAATGCTGGCTTAGTCCGTCGGCAATTCCAGCACGGCTTCCAGCCCGCCGTGGGGGAGATTGCGAAGGCATAGCGTCCCGCCGTGTTTTTCGACGATGTTGCGGGCAATGGTGAGGCCGATGCCGGTGCCGCCGGTATCGCGGGAACGCGAACCTTCGAGGCGGAAGAAAGGTTCAAAGACCTTTTCCAGCATTGCTTCGGGAATACCGGGGCCGTGGTCGCGGATGCGCACGATCACCCGTGCGTCGGCGAGGGTGGCTGAAACTTCCGCGCGTTCGCCGTATTTCACCGCGTTGTCGATGAGGTTGGTGAGGCAGCGCTGCAGGGCGCCGGGCTGCGCGGTGACCGCGGCACCGGTATGGCCGCTCAAGGTGACCTGCTGACCGGCATCGGTGGCGTCGGCACAGACGCTGTCGAGCAGGGAATCCAGGTCGATGCGCTGGCGGGTTTCTTCCGAATTCATGCTGCGCGCCAGGTCGAGTCCGTCGCGGATCATGCCCTGTACGGCAGACAGGTCTTCCCGCAGGCGGGTCTGCAACTCCGGGTCGCCGACCTTTTCGAGGCGCAGACGGATGCGGGTGAGCGGGGTTTGCAGGTCGTGGGTGATGGCGGCGAGCATTTGGGTGCGTTCCTGGATGTAGCGGCGCAATTGCGCCTGCATGGCGTTGAAGGCTGCGGCGGCATGGCGCACTTCGGTGGAACCGGATTCGAGCAGGGGCGGGCGGTTGATGTCGCGGCCCAATTCGGTGGCGGCGTCGGCGAGCCGTTCCAGGGGGCGGGTGGTCATGCGCGCCACGATGTAAGCGAGTAGGCCGAGGCACGCGGCAAAGACCAGCAGCAGCCCAAGCCAGGGGGCGCGAGGTGGCTCGCCGGGCGGCTCGTCGCGGTTTTCCCGGCGATTTTGCCAGGAAACGTTAAGCTGCGTTCCATCCTTGATGGTCAGCGAAAGCGCCAGGCATCTGTCGTGGCTGTGGGGGGGCGGGCCGGCGGGGCGGAAGGGCAGGGGGGCGGCGAATGCCGGCAGGCGGTGTTCCGCTCCGTCGTGGGCCGGGCTGGCGCATTCGACGCGCCGGGCGCGGAAATGGCGCGCGGTGCCGAAGCGTTTCGCCAAGGCATCCTCGATATCCGGGGCCGCTTCTCCCTGTTGGGCAGGGGTGTCGCTCGCCTCGATGCGATACTCTCCCCGGCCGGCGGCGGCAATCACCCGCCCCCGCGCTTCCGCCGGGACTTCCTCGATGATGCGGATGAATTGTTCGAGCCGATCCACGGCATGGCGGGAGCGGATGTGGGTGAACAGCTCGCGGCGCTCGCTGTTGGCAATGAACGTGGTGAGCGCGGCGGTGGCGAGGATCCCGCCCACCAGGATCAGGAAGACGCGCCCTACCATCGAACCGAAGAAAGCGCTCATGAATACCTCATTTTTCCAGGGTGACCGGCACGGCCAGCAGATAGCCTTCGTTGCGCAGGGTCTTGATGAGGCTGGGAGCCTTGGCATCGTCGCCGAGTTTCTGGCGCAGGCGGCTGACCTGTAGGTCGATGGAGCGGTCGAAAGGGTCGGCGTCGTGGCCCTTGGTGAGGTTCAGCAGTTGGTCGCGATTGAGCACCCGGTTGGGATGATCGAGGAATACCTTGAGCAGGCGGAATTCCGCGCCGGAGAGCATTACCAGCATGTTGCTTGGGTTGACCAGGTGGCGCGCCGCTAGATCGAGGATCCAGCCGGCGAAGCACATGCGCTTGGCCTGCGGCGGCTCCAGGTTGGGCGGCAGGGACTGGGTGCGGCGCAACACGTTGCGAATGCGCGCCACCAGTTCGCGCGGCTCGAAGGGCTTGGACATGTAATCGTCGGCGCCCATTTCCAGGCCGATGATGCGATCCACCGGCTCGCCGCGCGCGGTCAGCATGACCACCGGCAGCGTCGAGCGGGCGCGCAGGTTGCGGCACAGGGTCAGGCCATCCTCGCCGGGAAGGGTGAGGTCGAGCACGATCAGATCGATGCGCGCGCTGTCGAGCGCCCGCCACATCCCCGCGCCATCGGCGGCGGTGAGGGTGCGGAATTGGTTGGCATCGAGGTATTCGGCCAGCAGGGTACGGATTTCGCGGTCGTCATCGACAACCAGTATGCAGGGTGGGGTTTCCATGGGCTGAATTATGCCGCAAGCTTTTCCAGGCAGGAAAAACGGATTGTAATTTTATGTGTCGGCGCCATGGGGCGACATGCAACGATACAAATATAACAAACTGGCGATACAACCCGGTGCTCAAATGGGAAGCGTGCAAGAAGCACATTTTTCAGGAGCGAATCATGAACAAACTGCAAAAAATGCTGCTGGCCGGATTGGTTGCCAGCGGTCTGGGTATATCCACGGTGGCGGTCCATGCCCAACCCATGGAACGGCGGGGTGCTTGCGCTGCCCAGAATTTCGACACGGCACAGTTTGCCGCGCGAATGGCCAAACGGCAAGCCGAATTGCACGACAAGCTGGCGTTGAAAGAAGATCAGGAAGCCGCCTGGAAAGCCTTCGCCGAGCAGATCAAACCCGGTGAACAGGCCGCGCGGCCCGACTGGAAAGCGCTTTCCCAACTCACGGCCCCGGAACGCATGGAAAAGATGTTGTCGTTCATGAAGGACCGTGAAACCAAGATGAGCAGTCATCTGGCCGCACTCAAGACTTTTTACGCGGTGCTCACGCCTGCCCAACAGAAGATTTTCGACGAGCAGTTCAGCCACCATGGGCAGCGCCGGGCGCGGAAACCCTGACGCCCGGATAGCTGCGGCCTATACTTGAAGCGGAGCGGAACGGAGGGCCGCACGAATCGCTCTTACCTTGATGGTGGTGGCCTATTCACCCTGAACGGTGCTGCCGCCTTGGCAGATAGCATCAGCACCTCGACGACCACGTCAACCTTAACCACGGTTGTCCCGTTACATTGCAAGGGGCATTCGACCAGGCAACGCGCCTGTTCACCGGCAAGAACACCAGCACCTGCGCGCAAGAAGGTGCGCTGCGCGATAACGAAGGACTGGTGGAATATCTGTTGCGCCGCTCGGAAGTGCTTTCGTCGAGCACGGCTTCGAGTACCTCGACTACGACGAAGTAACCGGAATACCCGGCATCGCCGGGAAGGAGTCAATCATGAAATGGGCCAAGGTGTTAATGCTGACGTCGTTCTTGGCCGTAACCTGCACGAGCGGAACGGCCTCGGCACGTGATCATCACGATGGTTATTCGAGGGGGCACGTGCACGGCAGCGTGGGGATTTATTTGGGACCAGGGCCGGCATGGCCTTGGTACGCTTATCCGCCCCGTTATTATTATCCGCCTTATCCACCGTACCAGCCGATGGTCGTGGTGCCGCCCACCCCGCCGGTTTATATCGAGCGGACGGACATCCCCCCCGCGCTAACCGTGCAGCCGCCCCCGGCTATTCAGGCACCCGCGCCGGCTCCGGTGCCTCCCGCTGTTCAGGCGCCCGCTCCCGCTCCGGAATCCTACTGGTACTACTGTACTGATCCGCAGGGCTATTATCCCTACGTGAAAAGCTGTCCGCTGGGCTGGCAAAAGGTGGCGCCTGCGGTGCCGCAGCAATGAACAAGGGGGAAATGATGATGACCAAGCGAATCGGGATGACTGTCCTTTTGGCGGCGGGGCTTGCCGGGTGCGTCAGTGTTCCGAGCGGGCCGAGCATGTTGGTCTTGCCGGGGAGTACCAAGACTTTCGAGCAATTTCGTGCCGACGATCTGGATTGCCGCATGTATGCCAACCAGCAGGTGAACGGCGTAACCCCGGACAGGGCCGCCGTCGATAGCGGTGTACTCAGCGCGGCGGTCGGTACGGTGGTGGGGGCAGCCGCTGGAGCGGCCCTCGGCGGCAACCGGGGCGCAGCCAGCGGTGCCGGCGTGGGCTTGTTGGTCGGTAGTATGGCCGGTGCGGAGAGCGCGTCGGTTTCTTCGTATGGGGCGCAACGGCGCTACGATTACGGTTACCAGCAGTGCATGTACGCCAAGGGACACAAGGTGCCCGTGACTTCGCGCGGCTTCAGCGAAGCGCGTCCAGCGGTTCAGCCGCTCGCACCCGCTCCGACTTATCCGCCGCCCCCCGCGACCGCCCAGCCGCCGGCGTCGCCGATTGCCTACCCCCCGCCCAATACGCCGCCCCCGACACCGGCGCAACTCCGCTGATGGTGGGGAGAGGGGATTACCCTTCTTCTTCGACGCAAACCCGGTTGCGGCCTCGTTCCTTGGCGCGGTAGAGCATTGCATCCGCCGCCGCGAGCAGGGTGGCGGGTTCTCCTTCCAGTGGCGGAACCAGGGTTGCGCCGCCCAGGCTGATGGTGACATGCGAAGCGGAGCGGGAATGAGGGTGGGGTAGATCCAGGCCAGCCACCGCCTCGCGTAGGCGTTCGGCGATCTGCAACAGTCCTTCCTTGTGGGTTTCCGGCAATAGCGCAACGAATTCCTCCCCGCCGTAACGGGCGATCAAATCCGCGGGGCGCACCAGCGCCTGGGCCAGCGCGGCGGCGACTTTTTTCAGGCATTCGTCGCCCGCGCCATGCCCGTTGTTGTCGTTGTACGGCTTGAAAAAATCGATGTCTATCATCAACAGGGCGAGCGGCAATTGGGCGCGCCGGGCACGCCGCCATTCGGTGGCGAGGCGTTCGTCGAAAAAGCGCCGGTTGGGGATGTTGGTCAGACCGTCCACGTGGGCCAGCGCTTCGAGCTGGTTCTTCGCAGCCAGCAGCGCCTGCTCGGCCTGCTCGCGTGCTTTGATGTCGTCCTCAATGGCGGCGGACATGTCGTTGAAGCCATTACCCAGTGCGGCCAGTTCGTTGTGGGTGCGGATATCGCAACGTGCCGCATAGTTGCCGGCGGCAACCTGCTCGGTGTGTTTTACCAACTCTGCTACCGGGGCGACGATGGTCTGGCGGATGTAGCTGCCGACCAGCAGAATGCCGAAGAAGGTTGCGCCGACGATATCGATCGCCAACTGCAGGAAGAAACTCTGACTGGCGTTGAGCTGGCCGTCCAGGCGGATTTGCAGGAGTACGTAGGCGAGCAGGAGAAACACGGCTGCCAAGGTGGCAGCAAGCACGGCGGTGAGAGATTTTATTTTCATCGGGGGAATCCCGGGTTGTTGCGCTTAGCTCTCAATCATCTTCCTGACTACGCTGTTGAATGGCCCCACCAGTTCCTGGGCGAATTGGTTGTCGCAGGCATTGACTTCGGCGATGGCGCGCAACATCGAGCGGCTATGGCCGCGGTGGCTATGCTTGAGCATGACGGCTTCGAAGGCATCGACGATGGCGAGGATTTTTGCGCCGGTGCAGATGGCTTCGCCCTTGAGCTTGTTGGGGTAGCCGGCGCCGTCGGGGGTTTCGTGGTGCTGCAGGACGATGCGGGCGGCTTCTTCCCAGCCGGGAATGCGTTCCAGGATGCCCGCGCCGTAGCTGGGGTGGAGCATCAGCACTTTCTTGTCGTCCGCGCTCATCTGGCCGACTTTCAGCCATACCGATTCGGGCAGGAACATCATGCCCACGTCGTGCAAGTAAACCGCAGCCCAAAGTTGCAGGGGGTCGACCGGGTTGCCCGCGACCTGGTTGGTTTCCAGGGCGAGCCGGGTAATTCGCGCGTTGCGCCCCTTGAAATGCGGGGAGCGCGCTTCGAAGCGTTGCGCCAGGGAATGGAAAAACCGCAAATCGACCGACTGGGTTTCGCTGGCGCGCGGCGCAGCGGGCTTCTTTTCGGCAACGTGGGTGCGGCCCAGCGCGGGATGGAAGCCGGTCACCGCTTCGATCACCCGTGCGTAGGCATCGGGGAGATCCTGAGTCGGGGCATGATCCATGGCTTCCAGGCCTTGGGCCAGTTCGACCAGTTTCAGATGGCTGATGGGCTTGCCGGCAATCAGCGATTCCGCCGCCAGTTCCAGGCGATCCACGGCGAGCAGGATGACTTCGCCGAGTTGCTCGGTGAATTCCAGCGCCCCTTCGCGCAGCCTGCCGAGCAGGTTTTCGATGGGGTGGGAGATGATGACGCCCATTTCCACCTTGCACAGGGAGGCGTCGCCCTTGATGTTGTGGACGGCGCGAAACAGGTTGGCGATGATGGTGCGGTCGTCCGGGGTACGCTTCAGGCGGGCGACATCCTGTTCGATTTTCTGTGCAAGATCAGCCAGATCGTCCTTGTATTCCTCAAGGGCAATCGGATCCTCGATGCGTGGCTGGGTGAGTGCCGTCAGGTTAATCATGCCGCCTCCCTTTTCATGGATTATTGTCGGCGAAAGTTTAGTCGAAACCTTGGGCGTTGGGGGAAAAATCCCAGCCCTTGAAATGCGCGGTGATTTCCCCATCTATGGGGCAGTCGAGCATATTTGTGAAAGGATAGCCCCATGCGTTTCGAAAAACTCACCACCAAGTTCCAGCAAGCCCTCAGCGACGCCCAGAGCCTGGCGATCGGCCAGGACAACCAGTTCATCGAGGCCCAGCATTTGCTGCTGGCGCTGATCGGGCAGGACGACGGCGGTACCGCGTCGTTGCTGCAACGTGCCGGAGTGCGCGTGCCGGCCCTGCGCGATGCCCTCAAGAAAGCCATCGAGCGCCTGCCCAGGGTGGAGGGGCACGGCGGCGAGGTTTCCGTGTCGCGCGATCTGGGCAACCTGCTCAACCTCACCGACAAGGAAGCGCAAAAGCGCGGCGACCAGTTTATCGCCAGCGAATTGTTCCTGCTCGCGGTGTGCGACGACAAGGGCGAAACCGGGCGCTTGCTGAAGGAACACGGCGCCTCCAAACCCGCGCTGGAACAGGCGGTCAGCGCGGTGCGCGGCGGCGAGAACGTGGCCAGCCAGGAAGCCGAAGGGAGCCGCGAATCCCTGAAAAAATACACCCTCGATCTCACCGAACGCGCCCGCCTCGGCAAGCTCGACCCGGTGATCGGGCGCGACGACGAAATCCGCCGCGCGATTCAAGTGTTGCAGCGCCGCACCAAGAACAACCCGGTGCTGATCGGCGAACCCGGCGTGGGCAAGACCGCCATCGTCGAAGGCTTGGCGCAGCGCATCATTAACGACGAGGTGCCGGAAACCCTGAAAAACAAGCGCGTGCTGGTGCTCGATATGGCCGGGCTGCTGGCCGGTGCCAAGTATCGCGGTGAATTCGAGGAGCGCCTGAAAGCGGTGCTGAAAGAGGTCGCCCAGGACGAAGGGCGCATCATCCTCTTCATCGACGAACTGCATACCATGGTCGGCGCAGGCAAGGCGGAAGGCGCCATCGACGCCGGCAACATGCTCAAGCCGGCGCTGGCACGGGGTGAGTTGCATTGCATCGGCGCCACCACGCTCGACGAATACCGCAAGTACATCGAGAAGGACGCCGCGCTGGAACGGCGTTTCCAGAAAGTGCTGGTGGACGAACCCAGCGTCGAGGACACCATCGCCATCCTGCGCGGTTTGCAGGAGAAATACGAACTGCACCACGGCGTGGACATCACCGACCCGGCCATTATTGCGGCGGCGGAATTGAGTCATCGCTACATCACCGACCGCTTCCTGCCCGACAAGGCCATCGACCTGATCGACGAAGCGGCGGCGCGGATCCGCATGGAAATCGATTCCAAGCCGGAAGTGATGGACAAGCTCGACCGTCGCCTGATCCAGTTGAAGATCGAGCGCGAAGCCGTGAAGAAGGAAAAGGACGAGGCCTCGAAAAAACGCTTGGCCCTGCTCGACGACGAAATCGTCAAGTTGCAGCGCGAATACAACGACCTGGAAGAAGTATGGAAGGCCGAGAAAGCCCAGGTGCAGGGCAGCCAGCACATCAAGGAAGAACTCGACAAGCTCAAGGTGGAAATGGAAGCCGCCAAGCGCAAGGGCGACTGGCAGAAGGTTTCGGAACTGCAATACGGGCGGATTCCCCAACTGGAAGCGCAGTTGAAGCACGCGGATACCAGCGAGGCACCCGACCAGTCCACCCACAAGCTGTTGCGCACCCAGGTCGGTGCCGAGGAAATCGCCGAAGTAGTGTCGCGCGCCACCGGCATCCCGGTGTCCAAGATGATGGCAGGTGAGCGCGACAAGCTCCTGAAAATGGAAGACCAGCTCCACCAGCGGGTGATCGGCCAGGACGAGGCGGTACGCTTGGTGGCCGACGCTATCCGTCGCTCGCGCGCCGGCCTGGCCGACCCCAACCGGCCCTACGGCTCGTTCCTGTTCCTCGGCCCGACCGGCGTGGGCAAGACCGAGTTGTGCAAGACCCTGGCCGGCTTCCTGTTCGATAGCGAGGAACATCTGATCCGCATCGACATGAGTGAATTCATGGAGAAACATTCGGTGTCGCGCCTGATCGGCGCGCCGCCCGGCTATGTCGGCTACGAGGAGGGCGGTTACCTGACCGAAGCGGTGCGGCGCAAGCCCTACAGCGTGATCCTCCTCGACGAAGTGGAAAAAGCCCACCCCGACGTGTTCAACGTGCTGCTGCAAGTGCTCGACGACGGGCGCATGACCGACGGCCAGGGGCGTACCGTCGATTTCAAGAATACCGTGGTGGTGATGACCTCCAACCTGGGCAGCCAGATGATCCAGCAGATGTCCGGCGACGATTACCAGGTGATCAAGCTGGCGGTGATGGGCGAGGTGAAAACCTATTTCCGCCCGGAATTCATCAACCGCATCGACGAAGTGGTGGTGTTCCACGCGCTCGACGAAGCGCATATCAAATCGATCGCGCGCATCCAGTTGCAATACCTCGACAAGCGCCTGGCGCAGATGGAAATGAAGCTGGAAGTCAGCGAGGCGGCGCTCAGCGAACTGGCCAGCGCCGGCTTCGATCCGATCTTCGGCGCGAGACCGTTGAAACGGGCGATCCAGGCACATCTGGAGAACGCGTTGGCGAAGGAAATCCTGGCCGGACACTTCGGGCCGAAGGATGTCATCCGCGTTGATTTTGACGGGGGTGGCTTCGTGTTTAGGGCTAACACGTAACGGTCTTGCGGATCACTTGCCCTGGCATCGTCGTCCGAGTAATCGCCTTGCGTTTAGCCGGCGGCGCAGATACCTCTGCATGTTCTGCTGATCTCAACAATGGGGAGACTTGGGCGGGGGCAACCGAACAGTTCGGACAAACTCCGGCTGGTTCCTGTTTATGTGCGATCAGCCGGCGATGCGAAGCTGACTGAGAAATAGGTTAAACCGCAGGAGCGTCACTCATCAAGATGGCGGCGGTGAATGCGTAACCCAGGCCGTGGACGGTGGTCAGGGGCAGGTCGTCGCCGGTTTCGGTTTTTACCTTGTTGCGCAAACGCCGCACCATGATTTCCATGCGGCGGGGGTCGTATATCGCGGGGGACTGGCCGAGCGCGCGGATCAGGGCATTCCGGACAACCGTCTCGCCGGGGCTGGCGGCCAGGGCGTTGAGCAACACCGCTTCGGAGTGGCTCAATCGCACCGTTTTGCCATTCCCGGCCGCGAGCGTCCAGGTGACGGTGTCAAGCCGCCAATCGGCGGAACCCGCCGGCCGAACCGGCGTCAGCCGACGCGCGATATTCCGCACCACCAGGCGCAACTCGGCGAACTCGACCGGCTTGACCAGGTAGGCGTCGGCACCGATGGCATGCCCGCGCAGGCGGTCGTCGAGTTCGCCGCGCGCCGTGGTGACGATCAAACCCTTGCCGCGCATCACCGGATTGTCCTTGAGCCAGGCAATGCCGTCCGCATCCGGCAGGCCGACATCGAGGATGACAATGTCGACCGCGTTCCCGCGCAGCCACGCGGCGCCCGCCGTAGCGCTGCCCACCCCGTGGGCCGAGTACCCATCGAGGATAAGAAAAGACGCCATCGCCTCGCACAAATCCGGCTCATCCTCGACAATCAGGATTTGCATCCTTTTACCCATGATTTTCCTCCTCGGCGATAGTTAACGGCAGCCCCAGCCAGCTTCGTAGGCTGGAATGAGGCACGACCCCCAGCACAACGGTGACAAATTCGCTGGGGTTCGCAAGCTCACCCCAGCCTACGCAACTCATGGCTTTCCTCCGCGACGACGGTTAACGGCAGCCACAGGCAGAAGCAGTTGCCGCCGCCCTCCGCGCAGGTCAGTTCAATCTCGCCCTGATGCAGTTCGGCGACGCGCTTGACGAAGGCCAGCCCCAGTCCCATCCCCCCAATCGAATCGGCGTGTTTGCCGCGCACATATTCGAGAAAAATGGCATCGCGCCGCTCCTGGGGAATGCATGGCCCCTGATCGGACACGGCCAGCCCCACCCGCTCGCCGCGAATCTTTGCCGCCACGCCGATCGACGTTCCGCCGGAGGCGTACTTGGCGGCGTTGTCGATCAAGTTACGCAAGGCGATACGCAGCAACGACGCATCGGCGAGAATGCCCGGCAGCGTCGGCGGCAGGCGCAGGTCGATGGCATGGGCCGGATGGTAGCGCCGGCACTCTTCCACCGCGTCGGCCAGCCACTGGGCGAGATTGACGCGGGACAAAACGATCTGGTGCATCTGCTCGCGCAGGCGGTCGTTGCGCAGCCATTCCTCGAATAGCCTCTCCAGCCGTCCGGCGGCGCCGACGACGGCGGCGATACGGCGTTCGGCGTTGTCGATGCCGTGTTCGCGCTCGATGCCGACCAGCGCCAACTGGCTCTTGATAACCGCGAGCGGATTGCGGAATTCGTGGGCGATCAGCGCGCCGAAACGCACATAGCGGAGGAACTGTTGTTGTTTGCTGCGTAGCGCCACCGCCAGCGCCTCGGTACGAACCGCCACTGTTTTTTCCAGCCGTGCTTCCGATTCGCGTAATGACGCCATCAGCGATTGCCGGGCTTCGAGCACGTCGGCCTGCGCTTTTTCGCGTGCCTCGCGCTCGAAGCGGAATCGTTCGCCCAAGGCGAAGGAAAGCAACACCATCTCGATGGACGAGGAAATCGCCACCGCATAGTCGGTCAGGACGCCGCCCGGCAGCCAGCCGAAACTGCGTAGCGCGCTCACGATGGCGCCCGCGCACAACACGCCCCAGGCCAGCAGGAAATAGCGCGCGCTCCGGTTGCCGGCGCGTAGCGCCAGCACGCCGGCGGCGACGATCAGACCGACGGTGGGGATCACCTCCACGGGCAGCGCCGCGTCTATCGTCTGCCTCGCAATGCCGAACCAGGGCGATAGCGCGACCAGCAGCCAGAAAACACCCACCAGCCGCAAGGCCCGGTGCAGGCGCGGCAAATGCTCGCGGGTTTGCAGGAAAGCCTGGGTAAAAAAGATGCCGAACGCCATGGTCACGGTGAACAGCACCGGGTGCAAGACGCCGGGCCAGACCACCGCGCCCGGCCAGAGAAATTGCTGGGCGATACCGCTACGCACGGCCTGGGCGCACCACAGACTACCCGCGAACAGCGTATAGAGCAGGAAAGCGCGTTCGCGCAACGACACGAAGAGCAGGAAATTGTAGCCCAGCAGCGCCAGCAGCCCGCCCAAATACAGCGCCAGGCCGAAATAGGACGCCAGGTTCCGGGCGGCGAAGGCCGCCGGCTCCCACAGCGCGAGCGGAAACGCCATCGCGCCCTGGGTGTGTACGCGCACATAGAAATAGCGCGGCGCATCGGACAGCGTCACGGGAAAAGCGAAAAAACGGTGCGGCCAGGGGCGCCCGCCGGCCGGGTAAGCCTGCCCGGTGGTGAGCGGCGGGCGATCCGGCGCGTAAAAGCGCACCTCATCGACGAGAAAAGCCAGCTCCACCAGCCGCTCGGCGCCGCCTGCGCCGCGCGCCAGGGGAAAGCGCAGCCAGACGGTGGAAGCCGAAAAGCCCAGGTTGAAGTCGCCCGCCCCCTGCCAGGGCCGGAAACGCCCTGCCGTAGCGCCCGTCACGTCGTCCAGCGTCAGCCTTCCGGCGGCATCGTCGAGATACTCGATGGCCGGCGCGAGATCGAGGCGTTCCGCCGCCGCGCCCAACGCCGAACCGGCCACGGGGCCGGACAGGAGCGGCAACAGCAATGCCAGAAGAAAGAGCCGGAGCGCTTGCATGGAAATTTTTGCCGGTAACAGTGGGCAGTTGCGCCATTTTACCAGCCGGGGCGACGCCCAAAGACGTTCCTCAAAAAATGTCGGAATTGGTCGGAATTTGTCGGAATTCATGCCTAGAGTTGGCCGCCGAAGGCGGGGAGAATCGCCACACGAATTGCGATACCCAAATGTCATTTTTTTATGCGATTTCGTAGGTTGGATGCACAGATTTAGACAGGTAGGAGAACACGCAATGATACATTTTGGACGTCAGCTCATGAAAACGGGAAAGATGTTGTGCCTGGTGTTGCTGGTGGCGGGCGCCATCCTGGCCCCGCCCACGGCATTGGCGGCATTGTCCTTCACCAGCGCCGCCGGCGCCGCCTTTGCAGCGGGTGCGGCAGGCAGCTTCACCGTTGCCGCCGCCGGCGCCCCGGCGCCTCACTTCAGCATCCTCTCCGGCGGCCTCCCATCGGGCGTCACCCTGGCGGCGGATGGCACGCTTTCCGGCACACCGGCCATCGGCAGCGGTGGCAGCTATCCGCTGGTGATCGTCGCCACCGGCAGCGCCGGTAGCGCCATGCAGAACTTCACCCTGACGGTGAGCGGCGCCTGGGTCACGACCCAGGCGCCCAGCGACCTGAGATACAACGGCGAGCCCTACGACGTGAGCTACAACTCCAACACCAGGCAGTTGTTTCCTACCCAAGGAACCCTGAACGGCAAGGTGAACCCCAACAACGACACCTGCACGGTCAGCTTCGAATACGGCCCCACCACCGCCTACGGCAGCACGCTGGGCTACGGCGACGTGAGTGGCGTAGCACCCGTGGCGGTCAGTGCGCACGCCTATTTTTCCTGGATACACGATTATCTCTACGATCCGGTGCTGCATTACCGCACCAAGGCGGTCTGCGCCACCAGCGGCACCTGGCATGGCAACGACATCACCTTTGTGCCATTTACCTCCACGGTCCGTTGGTACACGGAAACTGCGGGGCCGGGCTCCGCCAATGCCAGCTTCCCCACCCTCAACATCCATGTTTTTGCCGCCTGTCTCGATGACCCGACCTGGGCGGCTTACGACATCTTCAGTAACGCCGGGTACACCGTCACCGTTAACTACAGCGCCGGAGTAGCTTCCCCTGGCTCGTACATCCTCGGCGATTGGATGTACGGGCAGATTTATATCCCCAAGGCGGCGGGCATCGTTGCCCTCAGTTACCGTGGCACACTGTTCAATCAGACCGTCACCAACGACCAGGCCTGCGCCGAGACGCCATCCCCGTCCGTCAAGATCAGAACCTATGCCTTGGGGCAGGCGGATACCCAGGCTGCCGGCGGCGCCCAGGTTTTTGCCATCTACAACGACAACCCGGCACCGGTGACCCTTGAAGTGATGGCGGTTTCGGATATTTTCAACGTCACCATTCCGGCCAGGTCCCGCCAATTGATCGCCACCGGCTTGGGAGAGGCGCAGTTATCCTACAACGCGACGCCGTTTCAGGTGATTTCCCCCCTTCCCGACATCTTCTGGGCCGACCGCTACCTGGTGACCGCGCAGCCGGTCTGCACCACCGCCACCACCAGCGCCTTCATGCTGAGCAACAACAGTGCCGCGCCCCAAACGGCGGTGCTGCGTAGCGGCAGCACCGAACACCGCTATGACCTGGCGGCCTACGAAAGCCGGCAGGTGACGGTGGAAAGCGGCAGTTGGGATCTCTATCTGGTGGTTCCCGGCATGGCCGGCCCAAGAATGGCGGGTGACCACGTCAAGGTCGCGACTCTGGGCAACGGCGCGGCTTGCAGCCGCACCTTGACCGTTAGCAAGAGCGGCGCAGGGGACGGCACGGTCGCCGCCACCGGCTGCACTCTGGTCTGGAACGGCGCCAGCGGCAGTTGCAGCGCAGCCGACGGCACAAGCATCACCCTGAGCGGCGACGTGGGGAGCAACGGAACCTTCTTCGGCTGGTCGAACGGCATCGGCTCTACGGCCACATGCAGCGGCACTTCGGCTTGCACCTTCAGCCTGAGCGGCGATTCGCAGCTCAGTTGGGGGATAACGCTCGAACAGACCCCAAGCAACACCCCCGACGCTTTCAGCTTCACCGCCGCGACCGGCGCGGCCTTGGGTACGGCGACCGAATCCGCCGCCATCGCCGTGGCCGGCATCATCACCGCCGCGAACATTTCCATCGTCGGCGGGCAATATGCCGTCTCGACCGACAGCGGCGGCACCTGGGGCGCTTACACCGCCGCCGCCGGCACGGTCAGCCTCAACGACCAGGCGAAAGTCAAGCTGACCTCATCAAACAGCTACAGCACCGCCGCCACGGCGACGCTGACCATCGGCGGAGTGAACGGGGCGTTCAGCGTCACCACCCTGGCCGCACCGGCGTCATCCTACATTCCGCCCACGCCCGCCGTCATCAACGCCCCAACCAACGTGGAAACCACCCTGACCGGCACCACCCCGGTCACCGCCGCGCCCGGCAGCACCCTGGCGATTCCCGCCGGTGCCAACATCGCCGGGGTCGCCATCATCCTGGCCGCCCCTAGCGGCGGCGGGGCTGCCGCGCCGATCTCCGTCAAGATCGGCGGCCTGACCCTGACTTTGAGCGGGTATACCCCTGGCACCGTGGTGAGTTTCAAAAAAATCGCGATCAACGGTACCGACACTCCGGTGCTGGTCGTCACCAGCGGCAGCCTCTCGCTTTCCGCCGCCGCCGGCCAGCCATTGCTGGCGCTCAACGGCGTCGCCACGCTGACTGCGGGCGACAATGGCGCCGCGGTCAGTTTCAGCGCGGGCAGCGACGGCAGCGGCGACATCGCCGTGACCAACGGCTTTGTCGTGTTGCCGGCCAACGCCTTCGCCGCAGCCGGGAATGACTTCGCCACTATCCAGGACGGCAAGCTCTACGCCGGCGAAATCGCGGCGTTCAACCCCGCCGGCAAGATCACCAATGTTCGCCTCGGCAGCCAGGACGGCAATGGCGGCGCCGTGGGCGATCCGCTCAAACCCACCCGCGCCGCCAACCTCAACGACAAGGCCGTGGTGCCCAATCTCAACGGCAAGGTCGCGCGCATCTCCACCACCCAGGCATTCACCGACCTCCTCGCGGCAACCATCGACCCGAGCGCCACTTCCCAAGGGCAAAACAGCGACGGCGTGCTGCGCTTCGCCATCCCCGGCGGATCGGTCAACGCCCTGCCGGTCGGCAGCATTACGGTGGACACCAGCCGCCCGGACGGCGTCACGCTCACCGGCACAGGCAACGCGGAAGTGGTGAAAAGCGGCGTGGTGACGAGGTTTGCGCCTGCCGTCAGCGACTTCGCCCAATTTGCCGGGCAACTCGCCACGCTGGACAAGAACGCCATCCTGTCGCTGCTGGAAGACGGCAGGGTACACCTGCGGGTAAACAACGTGACCTATGTGCTGCAACCCGCCTGGACGGTGAAGCCGAGCGAAGGCCCAGCCGGGTTCAACGTCAACGAGCAGGCCAATTTCGTTTACCGGAACGGCAGCGCCGGCCTGCAAATCCTGTTCCCGGCATTCGCCGATCTGCCGCAACTGGTCGCCGTATTCAAGGCGCTGGACGCCGCAGTCAGCGTGGCCGCCAATGGCGACGGTACTTACAGCGCCAAGCTGCTGGGCATGAACTATATCCTGACGCCGGATTACCACCTGACCACGCCATCCGCCGACAAGGCCGGCAAGGGTTGGTGGAAGGACGAAGGCGGCAAGCTGTACCTCCGCAACGGCGACGGCAGCGCGCAGGGATTCGGAGTGAAGTAGGTCGAGCTTTAGCCCGACATGTCGGGTTAAAACCCGACCTACGAAGCTTTGTAGGTCGGGTTGAGCGCAGCGAAGCCCAACAATTCGTGCCTGGGGGTGCTCTGTTCAGCACTGTGACGCCCTGTGGAGCGGCCTTGGCCGCGATAAACGGGGATGTTTCGGCATACGTTGCAATCGCGGCCAAGGCCGCTCACAGTTTCGTTGGGTATGAAACATGCGGAATCACATTTTTACCATGAGGAAATTTGCCATGAAATACGCGCCATCCAGTGCGGTCTTTTTCCCGCCCATCCCCCCCGGAGGAACCCTGCGTTTCCTGATGCTCCCGCTCGCCCTGATTTTTAGCCAGGCGGCGCTTGCCGGTCCCACCGGCCTGTTGAACGACACCGGCCAGACCGACTGCCAGGATGACGTTGCCGTCGCCGCTTGCGCCACCGTCGCCACCGACGGCGGCACCCATCCGCGCCAGGATGGCCGCTTCGGGCGCGACGCCAAAACCGCCGCCGGCAAGCTCGCCAAAACCGGCGGCGGCGCGGCGGGCTTCGATTTCACCAAGGTCTGCTGGAACGGCGACCTGGAAGGCAGCGGCACCTGCACCGGCGCTCTGGTGGCCAACACCACCGGCACCGCCGGCGGCACGCCGAGCACCGACTGGGCCTGCACCAAGGACAATCTCACCAACCTGATCTGGTCGCTGGAAACCGTCAGCGGCACCTACTGGTTGGACGCCACCACCACCCATCCCGCCGCCGCCAACGCCGCCGGCCGCTGCGGGCTCAATACCGGCTGGCGCGCCCCCACCCGGCGCGAACTGCTGTCCATCGTCCACTTCGGTGCGCCCAGTCCGATGATCGACGGCAACTATTTTCCGGCAACCTTAGCCCCCGGCGGCTTTGCTTACTGGACCAGCGATGTCTATGCAACCACTCCGACCAGGGCCTGGCGCATCGACTTCATGGACGGCACAGTCAGTTACTTCAGTAAGACTGCCTTTGCCCAGTACGTTCGTCTCGTGCGTAGCGGGCCGTGATTCGGCCCTTTGGATCGGCGCGGCCATGGCCCCTCGTCGGCGCAATGCCCCCTCCTACCCCACCCATCACGGTTTCATCCCGCAGAGGTTCATCATGACTCGCAAACCGACACGCTTCTCTTTCCTGGTCTTTCTTGTCCTGTCTGCCGCCGCGCCGGCCTGGGCGGCCTTTACCGACAACGGCGACGGCACCGTGACCGACAGCGTCACCGGCCTGATGTGGGACAAATGCACCTGGGGGCAGACCAACAATGCCGATTGCAGCGGCGGCAGCGTGGTCAACTGGAACACCTGGGCGCAGGCGCTCGCGCGGGCCGCCACCGCCAATGGCAGCGCCTACAAAGGCCATGGCGACTGGCGTCTGCCCAACATCAAGGAACTGGAATCGCTGCTGAAAATCGACGCCACTTCCAGCCCGACCATCGACACCACGGCTTTCCCTAATACACCGTCGTCATCTTCTTATTTCTGGAGCAGCACCCCCTCTTTTACCCAGCCGAACAGCGCCTGGATAATCTATTTCGACAACTATGTCATGATGTCCTCCGTCAGCGGCAAGATCAATTACGTCGACGCCTTTGTTCGTCTCGTGCGTGGCGGGCAGCCTTCCGGCGCGTTCGATTCCCAGGACGGCACCGCGCCGGTCTATCAAGGCGCCACGCTCGGCGCCGGCAACACCGTGGCCACGCTGACGTTCGATGAAGCACTGGCCAACAACCTGGCCGACCTCGCCGCGCTCAAAGCCGCCGTCACCTTCGCCGCCGACGGCACGAGCTTCACCGCGCCGGCGGCGGGCGATACGGTGGCGCTTTCCGGTTCCACCCTCACCGTGACCTTCGCCACGCCGCTGACCGGCGGCGCCAACCAGCTCAAGGTCGCCGCCAACAGCCTGAAGGACGCCTCCGACAACGTGGTGGCGAGCGTCACCGCCACCGGTTCGCCCGCCTACCAGAGCGTGGCGATCAACGGGAGCAACACCGTGGCGACGCTGACCTTCACTGGCACGCCGCTCAACAACCTGGCCGACCTCGCCGCCCTGAAAGCCGCCATCACCCTCGCCGCCGACGGCACGAACTATGCCGCGCTGGCGGCGGGCGACGCGGTGGCGCTATCCGGTTCCACCCTCACCGTGACCTTCGCCACGCCGCTGGTCGGCACCGCCAACCAGCTCAAGATCGCCGCCAACAGCCTCAAGAACGGTATGGGCACCCTGCTGGCGGGCGCCACCACGGTGCCCCTCGCGGCCTACGACATCATTCCACCGGTCTATACCGGCGCCGCGCTCAACGCCGGCATGACGGTGCTGACGGCGACCCTGAGCTTCGACGAACCGCTGGTCAACAATCTGGCCGACCTCGCCGCCCTGAAAGCCGCCATTACCTTCGCCGCCGACGGCACGACCTTCAACGCGTTGGCCGGCGGCGACACGGTGGCGCTGTCCGGTTCCACCCTGGTCGTGACTTTCGCCGCGCCGCTGACCGGCAGCACCAACAAGCTCAACATCTCCGCCAACAGCTTGAAGGATGCCATTGGCAACGTGCTGGCGAGCGCCGTCACCACGGCGGCGCTGGATGCCGCCGATTCCACGCCCAGCACTTTCAGCTTCACCGCCGCGACCGGCGCGGCCTTGAACAGCGTGATCGAGAGCGCCGCGATCACCGTCACCGGCATCAATATCGCCGGCGCGATCAGCATCGGCGGCGGGCAATATGCCGTCTCGACCAACAGCGGCGCCACCTGGGGCGCTTATACCGCCAGTGCCGGCACGGTGAATTTCAACGACCAGGTCAAGGTCAAGCTGACTTCATCGGCCAGTTACAGCACCGTCGTAACCGCCATGCTGACCATAGGCGGGGTGAGCGGGGCATTCGTCAGCGTGACCCAGGCGGCATCGTCCGGTTCCGGCTCCTCCACACCTACCGTCATCAACGTCACGGGCGGGGAAACGACGTTGACCGGCACCACCCCGGTCAGCCCCGCGCCCGGCAGCACCCTGGTGGTTGCCGCCGGAGCATCCGTTTCCGGCGTGCCCATCACCCTGGCCGCGCCGGTTGCCGGAACGGTGACCGCGCCGGTGACGATCAAGGTCGGCGGCAACACCCTGACGGTGACGCCCGTCGGCGCCACGGCCATCGTGACGCTGAAAACCCTCACGCTGAACGGTGTGCCGACCCCGGTGCTGGCGGTAAGCAGTGGCACGGTGACAGTCAGCGCCGCGCCCGGCCAACCCTTGCTGACGGTGGGCAACAGCGGCGTGGTGGTTAGCGCCGGTACCGGCGGCGGGACGGTGGTTTTCGACGGCAGCGGGGTCGCAACCCTGAGCGTGACGTCCGGCTACGTGGTGCTGCCCGCCAACGCCTTCGCCGCGATCCCATTGACGAAGGACGGCAAGCTCTACGCCGGTGAAATCGCCCAACTCGACGTGAACGGCAAGGTGACGCAAGTGCGCCTTGGCAGCCCGGCTGGCGATGGCGGCGCCGTGGGCGACCCGCTCAAGCCCGCCGACTTCATCAAGGCCGTGGTGCCGAACTTGAACGGAAAGGTGGCGCGTATCTCCGCTACCCGGATGTTCGCCGACGTCCTCGCCGCAGCCGTCGACCAGGACGTCACCGCTCAAGGGCAAAATAGCGACGGCGTGCTGCACTTCGCCATCCCCGGCGGATCGGTCAACGCCCTGCCGGTCGGCAGCATCACGGTGGACACCAGCCGCCCGGACGGCGTCACGCTCACCGGCACGGGCAACGCGGAAGTGGTGAAAAGCGGCGTGGTCACTACCATCGTCCCCGCGATTGGCGACTTCACCCGATTTGTCAGGCAACTCGCCAAGCTGGACAAAAACGCCATCCTGTCGGTGCTGGAAGACGGCACGGTGCATGTGCGGCTGAATAATGTCACCTATGTGCTGCGACCTGCCTGGACGGTAAAACCCGCCGACGGCGGCCAGGCGGTATCCAGCGATGAGCAGGGCAACCTCGTCTACCAGGATGGCGCCGGCAATCGGCAAGCCCTGTTCCCGGCGTTCGCCGACCTGCCGCAACTGATCGCCGCATTCCAGCCGCTGGACGTAGGCGCCACTGTCGCCGCCAACGGCGACGGCAGCTACAGAGCCAAGCTGCTGGGCAAAAGCTACGTGCTGACGCCGGATTTCAACCTGAGCGTAACCCCTGCGGACCAAGCTGCCAAAAGCTGGTGGCTGGACGCCGGCGGCAAGGTGTTCATCAAGAATAGCGACGGCAACGCGCAGGGTTTTGGGGTGAAGTAATCGTTGTGATGCCCGTAGAGCGGCCTTGGCCGCGATCACCCGAGCCACGAAGGCTAGCGCAGAAATCGCGGTCAAGGCCGCGCCCACAGAGGGCGTCGCCAATTTGTGAAGTTTCGTAGCCCAACAATTCGTGCCTGAGTGTGCTCTGTTCAGCGCTTGTTGGGCTTCGATGCGTACCGTGACACGCGCATCAGGCGCAACCGGCAGTCGAGCGCGCCAGGCGGCGGGCAATTCATTGAGCGCCACCTGTTCAATCACGACGGCATTCATCTGAGGCCTCCTTTTTTGCCTGTCATTACACCTTGCACGGCAACAAATCGCGCTTTTTCACAGCGCGTGGCTGGCGCGTTGCGGTACGGTATTGCATGAGCGGGTGGTCGGACAGGACGAGGCGGTGCGCCTGGTAGCGGACACAATTCGTCGCTCGCGCGCCGGCTTGGGCGACCCCAACCGGCCCTACGGCTCGTTCCTGTTCCTCGGCCCGACCGGCGTCGGCAAGACCGAATTGTGCAAGACCCTGGCCGGTTTCCTGTTCGATAGCGAGGAACATCTGATCCGCATCGACATGAGCGAATTCATGGAGAAACATTCGGTGTCGCGCTTGATCGGCGCGCCGCCCGGCTATGTCGGTTATGAAGAAGGCGGTTACCTGACCGAAGCGGTGCGCCGCAAGCCCTACAGCGTGATCCTCCTCGACGAAGTTGAAAAAGCCCACCCCGACGTCTTCAACGTGCTGCTGCAAGTGCTCGACGATGGGCGGATGACCGACGGTCAGGGGCGCACCGTGGATTTCAAGAATACCGTGGTGGTGATGACCTCCAACCTCGGCAGCCAGATGATCCAGCAGATGTCCGGCGACGATTACCAGGTGATCAAGCTGGCGGTGATGGGCGAGGTGAAAACCTATTTCCGCCCGGAATTCATCAACCGCATCGACGAAGTGGCGGTGTTCCACGCGCTCGACGAAGCGCACATCAAGTCCATCGCCCGCATCCAGTTGCAGTACCTCGACAAGCGCCTGGCGCAGATGGAAATGAAACTGATCGTTAGCGACGCCGCGCTTGCGGAAATCGCCACTGCCGGTTTCGATCCGATATTCGGTGCAAGGCCGTTGAAACGGGCGATCCAGGCCCGTCTGGAAACCCCCCTCGCCAAGGAAATCCTCGCTGGGCGCTTCGGGCCGAAGGATGTCATCCGCGTGGATTTTGGCGGGAGTGGCTTCGTGTTTAGGGCCGGCGCGTAACGGTACTGCGGACTACTTGGGGGGGCGGTCAAGCGAAACGGCTGGCTTTGAGTGCGGAAGTGAGCCGCTGAATGAGTACATCCGGCGCTACGCTTCGCAACCGGTTGCTTTGATCGGGCGCCTGGCGGTAGATAATCAATTTCAGGCCAAGGGACTGGGTTCAATCCTGCTTGCCGACGCTTGCCCGAAAGACTCCCAGGCCAGCGATGTTTTGGCCGTAGCCGAAATCATCGTGGATGCGAAAGATTGCCAAGCCGCCTCGTTTTATGAACATTTTGGATTTATCCCGCTACCAGGGCAGGCAGATAAAATGCGGCTTCCTGCATCCGTATTTCGATTGAGGTAATTCTGGATTGTCCAGTGGTTCGAATGCTACGAATCTAGACCTGATCCTGATGATGCTGCTCGGTTATCAAGATGCCCGCGACAACTAAAGCAAAGATTTCATCGTCTCTTCACGAATCAATTCCATCACCTGCTTTTTAATCTGAATAAATCTCGGTAATTCAAAAACCCTTCGATCCCTTGGTCGAGGTATGTCCACGTCAATGCACGCCTTGATCTGTCCAGGCAGAGCCGTTAAAACATACAGGGTGTCCGACAACAATATCCCTTCATCTATATCGTGCGTGACAAACACAACGGTCTTGCTCTCGTCACGAAAGATTTGAAGGAGGAGTTCTTGCATGATCAATCTTGTCTGAGCATCAAGCGCGCCGAACGGCTCATCCATCAATAACACCGTTGGGTTGTTGACCATCACGCGAGCTATACCAACACGCTGCTGCATACCCCCGGAAAGTTCGCCGGGATAAGCGTTGGCAAAACGCTGCAAGCCCACCAACTCAATAAATTTTCGTGTACGTTCAATTACGTCCGCATTGGGTAAGCTATTGCACCTGAGTCCATATGCCACGTTGTCCCACACTGTCATCCAGGGAAATAGTGCATGGTGTTGAAAAACAATTCCGCGATCACGTCCTGGGCCAACAATTAGATTTCCATCGAGGGTTGCGCTTCCTCTAGTTGGCTGTATGAACCCCGCCAACACATTCAAAATAGTAGATTTTCCGCAACCGGATGTCCCCAAGAAGGATACGAACTTTGCAGCCTCGACGCTAAAGGTAATGTCTTTTACGGCCTGAACCTGTCTAGCGCCGGTGATAGTGACACTGACATCAGTGACTTCTATGGAACCCTGTTTCATTTACTTTCCACTGTTGAGTTCGCGGTCTTCATCCAAGGAAACACTCGAAGGAACACTATGCTGAAAATTCGGTCTGTTGCGGCCCCCAGTATTCCTAACATGCAGATCGCCACAAACATCTTATCCACGCGAAAAACAAGATGCGATGCGATGATTCGGAAGCCAATCCCTTCATAGGCGCCAACCATTTCCGCTGCCACAAGGCAGACAAAGCCTACAGCTATTCCGGTTCGCAAACCGGAATAGATAAAGGGCAATGCTGCGGGTAGGATGACGGTCATTACCGTGCGAATCCTTGATGCGCCCAGACTCTGGGCAGCCCACAAATAGTAACGATCAACGCCGGATACCCCGATGTGGGTGTTAAGCCATATAGGAAAGAAAGCTCCCCACGCCACAAGAAAATACTTCGCAGATTCACCAATTCCAAACCACACGATTGCTAGCGGCACAAAAGAAATTGCCGGAACGGGCCGGAAGACTTGGATGACCTGCTGCAACGTCGCTCTAAATAATTCCAGCCTGCCGGTAAGTAGGCCGCAGAAGATACCAAGCAGCGTTGCGACGATAAATCCCATGGACCAACGGCCACCACTCGCCAGCAAATCAGAAACCATTTCGCCACTTTGAAACATCTCGATTCCAGAGATAAGGATGCTGGACGGAGGAGGAATGAGCTTGCTATTGATGGCTCCTTCCACGCACAGGAATTCCCACAAAATGAGCAGCGTTGGCAGCGTCGCGTAGCGGAGCAAGTGTATAAGCTGCCGTTTCACTCCATTGATACCTTAGATGGGGCCACTTTTTTCAAATGTCGGGCGTCAATGAACACTTTGTAGTCAGGGATAGCTACAGTAGCCGGAGCGATTCCCGCCTCCTTTGCCCACTTCGCTTCGCGTTGGAGTGCATCCAGCAATAGCGGTGACAACTCCACGTTGAACTCGTAGTCTGACCAGATGGCCTTCACAACCCTTTCATCGGTGCCAATACGCTTGCTGACGATGGAGATGGCGTCATCTGGATGCTTATTGATGAATTCATTGGCTTTGATGACTGCCCGAAGGGCGCGCTCGACCGTATCTGGGTTCCTCTCTGCAAAGTCCTTCCTCACTGCCATGTTGAACGGAAGGGTATAGAGATCGCCCCGCATGAAACGAATGGCCTTCTCGTCACCCAACTTTTGGTACGCATTGTAAACAAAGGGTTCCCAAATAACATAGGCGTCAATATCTCCTTTAATCAGCGCCACGGGCATGTCAGAGGGGTTTAAATTGACGCGGTTTATATCTTTGAACGAAATGCCATATGCATTTAAAAACAATCCGGCAAAATACTCTGACGTCGCACCAAAAAGCATGGCTACCTTTTTACCGCGCAGATCTTCCGGCTTGTTGATGCCATGATCCTTTCTTGCGATTACCTTTATATCGTTCTTTGCTGACGAAATCGTGCTCACCACAACGACATTTTGGCCTGAAAAACCGGCAAACACGATGGGGGTCTCCGCAACGGTGATGATGTCGGCAGAACCAGCCAACAGAGCATCCAAACACATGCGGCCTGATGCGAAGTACTTCTCGGTCACATCCAGCCCCTCAGCCTTCCAGAATCCCTTCTCTGCCGCGATGTAGAAAGGACCAGAATATGCGTTGATAGCAGCTGCCGTGACAACTTTCGTCGCGGCGGACTCAGATGAATGCTGTCTCTCGCATGATGTTTGCGTCCCCAAAATAACGAGGATAAACAGGGTCGGCGCAAGATTAGCAAATGAGTGGGCTAAGCTGGAGCGAAACGATCCAATTAATTCCATTAAGCAGTGCATATCTAAAGAGGCTCCTTATTTTTAACTTTTCATCCCGCGCTTAGCGAAATGCGCTGCCGCACGTATAATCGCTTTTAGATTTTATTATTGATAATTTTGGCCAGTATTTCATGGATAGCTAGCTTTGCTGGTATTGGACTCATGTTTGTGATTTCAAAAATCATAAATAAGAAGAGAAGTCCGAGCCCCAGCGAAAACAAAGTTATTGCAGCCAAGCCAACGTGCAAGAATCCATGTATCGGAATAAAAGCGACTATCATCGTACATCCAAGCAGCGTAGCACTGGATTTCAGCGCAAACCGAAACGCTGTTCTACCTCTCATTACATGTGAGGAGAGGTCAGCCATCTTCTCAACGCCGCCTTTGCAAACAATTCGCAGTTGTGATAATTCCTCTTCACTTAGATTTCCTCTACGGGCAACCTCACTTGCATCCTTTAACGCCTGAAAAAGTGAGTCAGACAGTTGCTGCCATGTTGTCAAATACAGCGGCCCGGAGATGGCGATGCCGGCTGTCAAAATAGACGCCGACACCTGTATGATGCACATAGTCTCATAGATCAAAGAGTGAAGCTCTTGGCGCCCGTTTCCACCCGCGTTTCCGGTCACCACGAAGTTTGTGTCGAAAATTGAAATATCCAATTCCTTTGCCGCTTTCCCTATGATGTCAAAAAACGAGCCTTGCTTTCCCCAACCGAATTTATAGTGAATTATCAAGAAAAAGAAAATGGCCAACAAAATCGAGGCGATAAGAATAAGAACAACAGGAATTGGTAATTTCTCTCTGATATCCTTTTTCCCACTCATTATCGGATTACCTAATTTTGGCAATATAGATTCTTGAGTCATTGCAGCTTAGCTCCGCTCCAAGATAATTGATTTGGATAGACGCATAAAAACAGTCTTGGGAAGAAGATGCTCGCCCTTAATTCCAAAGCGGCTAACTCTTTGGCAATATTCTTCATATGAATGTCGGAACTGTTCGCGCATTGCATCCTCTTCAGCAAGGATTCTAAGCCTGAACACCGCGCCTATGAGCAGTATCGCAAACGGAAATGTTACCCAGCTACCTGAAATCAGCGGCGCGCAAATTCCTTCCATGATACCGTTCAGATAGCTCGGATGGCGCATGAATGCATATGGGCCGGATTCAATCAGTGAATGTTTCTCTTTGTGTATCTCAACGTGTGGACTCCAGTAATGCCCCATGGCTCTGATTGCGGCGACTTTCAGAATTTGGCTCAAGATAATGAGAAAAACGCAGCCGACAGAAATTGTCCAGTTAAATAACCATTTCCCCCATACAAAGTGTTCTGAAAGGCTGAGCGCGAGGATGAAGTAGAAGGTTGCCAGTTGCAACGGCTGGAGCCATTCCTTCTTCACCCGAGTATTCTCTTTTTCGCGTCTGTGGTAAGTACCGAAAAGGAAGATCGGACGCAAGAAAGCCAGCATCCCAAAAACGCTTAAAATGTAAATGTCTGAACCGATCACCTCAAACGCCTCCAAAATATAATGCTAAATTTTTGTGTTCATCGCCAGATTTTTTCTCAATTGCTGACATTTGGTTGGTACGCTGGAAAGAATTACGCAACCCAAGTTGCCGACAGTTTAACCGATGCGTCTTTATTGGCATACGCCCAAGCACCACCTTCCCACCTCCAACATGCTCAAGGGCGCACTAACCAGCGGCCAGTGCGCCGGATGCAAACAGCGAGCTTGGGTAGCTCCAACCCGGGACGCTGTCGAAAAAATCGGCATCCACGTTTCAGCCGACTGTCGGCGTTGGTCACGCCGAGCGTAATTCCTCCAACAATTCAGGATGGCGATCCAGCAGTTTGAACAAATTGGTCACCGCTGGCAGAGGCTTGGCTTTCCCATGTTCGTAGCGAGAAAAGGCATTCGCGCCGCCCCCTGTGATTTTGGCGGCTTCTGACTGGGTGAGCTTCAGTTTTTTTCGAATGCGCGCCAATTCAGCCGCCTCCTGCTTGTCGACCTCCTGAGCAATCGCCTTGATCGCTTCTGCGAAGCGGACGCCTTCTCCTGCATCGAATTCGACTTCATGGCAGTGCGGGCAATGCCAGCCGCGCACCGCCGGAATTACCGCGTGGTGCCCTTTGTATTCGTAGGCCACATCCTTGACAGCATGCGCCATTTCGCCCTGCCCGCAATTCAAGCATGTTCTGGACATATTATTTCTCCTTGAACTGGATCACGATTGACCCGTCCTCGCGCAATGTAACTTTGACGTAAGCAAGCTTCCCGGTAGGCGTCTTTGGGTGATACACGTCTTGCCAAACCTGACTTGACGCATGCGTCGTCATGCTCTTGAAAAAGTCCGATCTTTTCATGTTGCACACAACGTCGATGGCCTGCGTTATATCCAGCCCCATCGATTGCACGCCGATCAATGCTGTTCCGGTAAAAGCGTCGGCGCCGCGCAATTTCACCGCCGCCTGGACGGCGGTAATGTCGTACTGTGGCTTTCGCTTTTCCATTGATCGATACTACCCTTTAAGGTTAATTTCCGCAATGTGGCAAATTAAGCCCTACGGTTTCTGGCGGTGATGGGCGAGGTGAAGACCTATTTCCGCCCGGAATTCATCAACCGCATCGACGAAGTGGTGGTGTTCCACGCGCTCGACGAAGCCAACATCAAGTCGATCGCCCGCATCCAGTTGCAGTACCTCGACAAGCGCCTGGCGCAGATGGAAATGAAGCTGGAAGTCAGCGACGCCGCGCTTGCGGAAATCGCCACTGCCGGCTTCGATCCGATATTCGGTGCAAGGCCGTTGAAACGGGCGATCCAGGCTCATCTGGAAAACCCCCTCGCCAAGGAAATCCTGTCCGGGCGCTTCGGGCCGAAGGATGTCATCAAGGTCGTTGCCGCGACGGGATGTTTACGTTTAGCAAGGGATAGCTCTGCGGATTGACGGCGAGTGTCGAGTAACGTGTCGCCGGGCGGTGCCCTGGCGACATCTCCTTGTTTCGTGATTTTGGTTGCCAGTCCAGCGCAAAAAACCTACATTGCGTAGCGGCATACGAGCCGTTGCGATTCCCGCGGGTCGCGTCGGGCGTTTGCCGCCATTTCCGAATAAGACAAGGAGCCGGCATGTTGACACTTATCCGCTATCTGATTCTGGTTCCCGCATCGTTCCTCGTCGATCTTTCCGGCCTGATCGTGGTGCCGATCGCCCTGCTTTTCACCACCAAGCAATCCAACCATCTGTTGCCGATCTTCTGGCCGTGGGATAACGACGCGGAGGGGATTAACGGCGACCCCTACTGGAAGCAAAAATATGGTGACAAAGTCACTTCGTTTTGCTGCCGCTTCGTATGGCTGGCCTTGCGCAATCCCGGCAATAATTTCGGCTACTTTTGCGGCTGGCTGCAAGCGCCCGATTGCAGCTACCGCCATTGGGGGGACCCGGAGATAAGCAATCAACCCTACCATCCGGGTTGGCTCTTCGTCCTCGGCGATAACGGCGAAAGCCGGGCGTTTTGCTTCTATGCCGTCTGGCCGAGCTTTCCGGGGCGCTGTCTGCGGATATTTCTTGGCTGGAAAATCCACGACATGGTCAAAGACGACACCAAGGCGCAACTGGTGTGCATCATCAACCCTCTGATGAGCCGCAATTAGCTTGGGTGGTGGCGCAAAGCCGTTAACCCAATAATTTGCCGCGTTTGCCGCCGCCGCTCGCGCTTCCGGCGCTGTCGGCTTTCACCTTCCGAGGGTGGCAAAAACCCGGATTCAGCTATAACATAGGCAAAAAGAACAATATTCCCAGTACTTCATTCTTCATCCCCTTGGTCGGTAATTAAAGTGACTGAAAAAGAGCAGGATACCCCGGACGGCGGTTTTTCCCTTTTCGAGCAGGAAGAGCGCGTTCTGCAAAGCGCGGATTCCATGATCGGGATGCTGGAGGATGTCGCTGGTGGTGTCCGCGAGTTGGCTGGGGCGTATCGCCAGAGTTATCGCGAGCAGCGTCGTTTGTTGCGGATCAGCGATCGCCTGCAACTGGATTTGCATCAAGCCAACCAGACGCTGGCGTCGCAAGCCACGGAACTCAAATTGCTCAATGAAACGCTGCACATTGAGGTCGACCTGCGCGAGGCATTGGCCGAGCAGTTGCGCCAGCTCAATGAGAATCTGGAGCAGCGCGTTGCGGACGAGGTGGCCAAAAGCCGCGAACAGGAGCATTTGCTGATCCAGCAATCGCGCCACGCGGTGCTCGGCGAAATGCTCGGCAACATTACCCATCAGTGGCGCCAGCCCTTGTTTGCCTTGAGCCTGATCGTGCAAAGCATCGAACACGATTACGAAGGGCAGGTGCTGGACAAGAATACCCTGGGTGAACATGTTTCCAACGCCAGTCGGGTCATTCGCCAGATGTATGAAACCATCGACGATTTCCTGAATTTTTTCAAGCCGAACAAGCAGCCCGAGAATTTCAGCTTGAAAGAAGGGACCGAGGACGCGTTCCATCTCATCCTGAAAAGCATGAATTTCAAGGTGCGGGTGCATGGCGAAGATTGCGACGATGCGCTGGTTCGGGGTTTCCACAACGAGTTTTCCCAGGTTTTGATCAACGTTTTGACCAATGCCAAGGATGCAATTGTCGAACGCAAGATTCCGGAAGGCTGGGTGGACATCTATTATGGTCAGGATGACCAAACGGCGTGGGTGGATGTTCGCGACAACGCCGGCGGCATTCCCGCGGAGATGCTGGGGTGCATCTTCGACCCGTACTTCACCACCAAGGCGCAGGGAACCGGCATCGGTTTGTACATGTCGCGGGTTATCATGAAAAACATGGGTGGTGGAATCGAGGCGCGGAATGCTGGCGATGGCGCGGAATTCCGGGTCATATTACCGAAAGCGGATTTGGTGTAATTTTTTGCGTTCGGGGCCGCACCTTGCGGTTGGCCCCATTCAGGAGCGATTTTCATGCTAGTGCAGGAATACTATGGTTTCCAGCAGGATCTTAATAGGAAAGGCATTGTTTTTTCCTTTACCGGCTATGTTTCGGAGGGCATCCTGTTTGCCCTGGGCGAGGCGCTGAAACAGAAAATGGCCCTGGATGAAACCGACGCCAATGTCACCCGCAAGGTATTCTCGGTTTTTGTCGAGCAGGTGCAGAACATCATCCGCTATTCCGTTGATCGCGTGGAAGGCGAACTGGATAAGAAAGTGGAGTTGAGTTCGGGCATGATTGCGGTGGGGCGCGAGGAACAGCGGTTTTTCGTGGTTTGCGGCAATATCGTCAGCCAGAACGATGTACCGATGTTGCGCGAACGCCTGCAAAAACTGGCTACCATGGACAAGGATGCGCTTAAGGCGCACTACAAGGAAAAACTCCGCGAACCCTCGGAAGAGCAAAGCCGGGGAGGTAGCATCGGCCTGATTGAAATCGCCCGCCGCGCCAGCGAGCCGATTGAGTTCGATTTCATGGATATCGACCCGGGGCGCGCCTTTTTCTGCCTGAAGGCCTACATTTGACCCCGTCCGGACGTCCCATCCGGGCCATGTCGTCTTTTCAGGTGTCGAACATGTTCAACTTCAACAAAACTACGATGATAGTTGCCCTGGCGTTTGCGGTGCCGACGGTGCGGGCCGGCGAACTGGACGAGCTCAAGGCGTTGCTGGCGCAGCAGCAGGCGGTGATGACACAGCTTCAACAGCGTGTCACGCAGCTTGAAACGCAGTTGTCCGTCGCGCCGCAGACCCCGTCGAAAACTCCAGTCCTTCCCGTGACTGCCGGTGATTTGCCGGGATCATTCAAGATTCCGGGAACCGATACTTCCCTCAAGATTTACGGTGCTGCCCGTATCGATACCACCTACGATCTGCGCGGTCGTATCGTCGACACGTTCAACAACGACTGGGCCGCCTCGGTGTTTGCCCAGCCTTTCGACAATTCGGCCAATGGACGGCGGCACGGCCAGTTTTTTTCGACCGCGCGCGCCAGCCGCCTGGGCTTCATGACCAGCACGCCGACCCAGGCGGGTAACCTGCTGGTCAAGGTCGAAGGCGATTTCAATGCGCCCAACCAGTACCAGGCTGAACTGGGGTCCAATAGTACCCTGTTTCGTCTGCGTCACGCCTACGGGCAACTTGGCAATGTCCTGGTGGGGCAGACTTGGTCGAATTTTACCGACCTGCGTTCCTTTCCTGAAACCGTGGACTTCAATCCGCCTGGTTCGGCAACCCTGCTACGGCAAAGCCAGCTTCGCTACACGTTTCCCGTGGGCGGATCGTCGCTGGCATTTTCTATCGAAAACCCGGAAAGCCTGACATGGCTCCCGCCCGCCTATGATCGGGCTGGCAATCCCGCTTGGCCGGGCGATTACGACCGCACGCCGGATATCACCGCCAACTGGACATGGAATGGCCCGGACGCCCATCTGTCCCTGCGTGCGGCTTCCCTGGAATACCGCAACGACAAGACCCAGCGGCGCGGTTATGCGCTGGGGCTGAGCGGCAGCTACCGATTGGGTGACGATACCCTGGTGGCGAGCCTGCAGGGTGGTGAGGGCATAGGCCGCTACATGTTCAACTCGATACTCCAGGGGGCGACCGCCACCGGCAGCGACCTGCATTTGTGGAAAGCGGCGGGATGGCATCTGGGGCTGACCCACCTGTGGCATGCCGGAATGCGCTCTAACCTTATTCTCAGCCAGACCCGCTTTGCCCGTGACAATGCCGCCGATGTTGCCCTGCGCGCGGCCTGGCTGGGCGTGATCGACGATTTCGTCCCCAACCGGCGGGTCGATCAGGCTTTCTTCAACACCTTCTGGAGTATCGACAAGCATGTCGAAATCGGCCTGGAATATGCTTGGGGCAAGCGTTGGACCTTCGGGGACGAAAGCGCCAGACAGGAACGGATCAATGCGACGGTCAATTACAATTTCAACTGACGCGCCGCGCCGCATCCCATTCATGAGGCGCCTGTGCGGAATGGCGGCGGCATTGCTGCTGCCGCTGTCGGCATTGGCCGACATCACCGTGGCGGTGGTTGGCCCCATGAGCGGCGAGCACGCTTCAATGGGGGAACAACTGCGGCGGGGCGCGCAGTCCGCTGTGGAAGCAATCAATGGCGGAGGCGGGTTGCTCGGGCAGAAGCTCGTGCTCCTGGTGCGAGACGATTTGTGCGATGAAAAGAAAGCTGTTGCCATCGCCGAGGAATTGGGCAAGAAGGGGGTAGCCCTTGTCGATGGACATCTTTGTTCGGGCGCTTCGATTGCTGCGTCGAACATTTATCGTCAGTACGGCGTTATCCAGATTTCGCCGGCTTCCACCAACCCGGATTTTACCGACCGCAATTTGCCCAACGTGTTTCGTACATGCGGGCGCGACGACATGCAGGGGTTCGTAGCCTCCGATTATATTTCCCGCAATCACAAGAACAAGAAGATTGCCATCGTTCACGACGCTACCGTGTATAGCAAGGGATTCAGCGGGATTGCCAAGCACAACCTGAACAAGGTGGGCATCCAGGAGGAATTCGTAGCCGAAATCGAAAAAGGACAAACCGAATTTGCCGCGCTGCTGGAAAGAATCCAGCGTGAAAAGGTCCGTTTCGTTCTGTTCGCCAGCTATGGGCCGGAAGCCGCCGCACTGTTGCGGCAGGCCCGCGCCAAGGGGGTGAAATTCCGTATGCTTGGCGGCGATACCCTGATGAACAAGGCTTTTATCGACCAGGCCGGACGCTTGGCGGACGGGGTGTTGATTACTTTTCCGCCCGATCCCTCGCATGATCGCCGCAATCAGGCGCTTACCAGCAAGTACCTGGCGCAGGGATACAAGCCCGAAGCGTTCACCTTTTACAGCTATGCCGCCCTGGAAATCTGGGGTAAGGCAGTGGCGGCGAGCAACAGCACGGAGATGAATACGGTGTCTAAAACGCTCAAGAGCGAGAAATTCGATTCCGTCCTGGGCAAGGTCGGTTTTGACGGACGGGGGGACATTTCCGCGCCGGGGTTCGTCATCTACGCCTTCAATCGGGGCGAGATCGACTACCTGGATTGAGATGCCGGTGACGCGATGACCACTGAAAAACACGATCAATTGCCGACTGTCCCAGCGACCGTCTCCCCGGCGGGAGGTGGCCGTGCGGGGCTGGATAATGCCAATGGGCTGTATTTCCTGTCGGTGGTCCTGTTGCTGGCGTTCGCCGCGTTTTTCTACTTCGACGCGCAATTCAAGCATGATGCGGAGAGCCTTCGCAAACTGTCCCTCAACGCCGAGCGTATCCTCAATGCCAACGACGCCACCGCATCCGCGATTCGCCTGACGGCGGGGCTGAAATCGGAGCGTTTCCTGTTTAATTACGACGATCTGTTGGAAACCCGGAACAGTCTCCTGGAAGAAAACCTTTCCATGGTGGGGAATGCCGCAGCCAGGGAAGCGCTGGTGGAAATGGCCGAGGCGGGACGGGAAATCGAAGTCCTGGAAAAAGAGGCGATCCTGTTGCTGGGCCGGGAAAAATGGGATGCGGCGCTTGCGCTGATGATGTCGCCCCATTATAAGCGCCAAAAAGGGCTATATCGCGCCAATCTGTCGCGTGCACTGAGCATGTTGGTAGACGACAGCGAGCGTAATACAAAAAAAACGGAAACCTTGGCGAACGTCATGCGGGTCACCGTCCTCCTGGTGTTTCTGTTGTTCGCCCTGATGGGGCGGATTTATGCAGGAAGGATGCGTGCTGCTTTGGAAACCGAGCGTACCCTCAAACAAAGCCTGGAGGAATCCAACGTGTTCCTGGAACAGCGGGTGATCGAGAGGACCGAGGAAGTGACGCGCAAGGCCGCCGAACTGCGCGAGGCCTACGAGGTGATTTCCGCCAGCATCCGCTACGCCAGCCGCATCCAGCGCGCGGTGCTGCCCGATACGGCGGTGGTCGGTGCCGATTTCCCGCAGCATTTCGTTCTGTGGAAACCGCGCGATGTGGTGGGGGGCGATATTTTTTGGTATCGCCAGTGGGGCGATGGGGTATTGATTGCACTCGGCGATTGTACCGGGCACGGTGTGCCGGGCGCCTTCATGACGCTGATTTCCACCGGCGCGCTGGAACGCGCCTGTATCGAAGTGGCGCCGGGCGACCTCGGCGGTCTGTTGCGGCGGATGCACCGGCACGTCCAGGTGACTCTGGGGCAACATTTGGAGTCCGGCGAATCGGATGACGGCATCGAACTCGGCGTCTGTTATCTGCCCCATTCGCTCGAACGGATGTCCTACGCCGGTGCGCGCTTGAGTCTGTTCCTGGTGGATGGAGACGAGGTCACGGAAGTCAGGGGCACCCGCAAGGGCTTGGGGTATCGGGGTATCGCGCATGACCAGGGATATGAGGTGCATGACATTTCCTTGCACCCCGGCCTGCGTTTTTACATGACCTCGGATGGCTTGATCGAGCAACTGAATTCCGACTTGCCGCGTCCGCGTATGTTCGGCAAGAAGCGCTTCAAGGCTTTGCTGCGCGTTCTTTCGCCAACGGCAATGACGGTGCAGGGCGACGCGGTGTGCCGGGCGTTGCTGGACCATCAAGGCGGCCAAGCGCTACGCGACGATGTTTCCGTTATTGGCTTCGAAGTGCCGCTACGTTGCGGGTGATACATTGTCAAAGGGACGGATTCGCCAAGGAATCCCCATTTATAATGGATACTGGATTTGGGATGAATAAATGGAAAAATTGTACATAGCGCCAGCCAACCGCTCGCCGGAAGTGGATTTCGACTTTTTCGCCAACGTATTTGCGTTGCGCGGCGAGTCGTATCCAGAAGATGTTTCCGAGTTTTACGGGCCGATCATCAACAGGTTGAAATCCCATCTGGAGAGTTTGCGGGACGCGAAAATCACCGTCGATTTCGATATGGTTTATTTCAACAGTTCCACGGCAAAAGTCCTGATGGGGCTTTTTGTTGCGCTGGACAAAACCGCAATTCGGAACAACGACGTCCAGATCAATTGGCATTATCGGGAAGACGATGACGGGATGCAGGAAATCGGCGAGGAGTTCGGCGAGGATCTTGAACATGTCCGTTTCGTCATGACGCCCGTGGCTGTCGGATAGGTAGAAAAATATGGAAAAAATAATTGTTCAAGCCGGCGATCGCACGCCTTACGTGGAATTCGATTTTCCTAACGGACATTTTCTGATGAAGGGCGAATCCTACCCGGAAGACGCCGCAGCCTTTTTCGGGCCGTTGTTGCAATCTTTGCGCAAATTCATCGATACGCTGGACGGCAATGCCCTGGTCATGGATATGGAAATGGTTTATTTCAACAGCAGCAGTGCCAAGGCGCTGATGAATATTTTTCGTTTGCTCGAAGATGCGGCTCAGGGTGGGGCGTCGGTCACCATCAACTGGAGATACCATGAAGACGACGACACCATGCTCGAATCCGGCGAAGATTTTGCCGAAGATTTCAAGAAGGCGGCATTCAATTTGCTCCCCATGGCGGTTTGAGGACCAACAAACATGAAAAAAGGGCCGGAACTGCCCGGCGCCAGCTTTTCACTTTTCGATACCGAAGAGCGGGTGCTGGAGGACGCGGCAACGATGGTCGGGCAGTTGGAGCAAGTTGCGCAAGGGGTGCGCGATCTGGCCGGGGAATACCGGAAAAGCTATGGTGAACAACGGCGGATGCTGCGTATCAGCGACCGTTTGCAACTGGATTTACATCAGGCCAACCAGGTGCTGGCTTCTCAGGCTATCGAGTTGAAGCGTCTAAATTCGGCGCTCGGCGAGGAGATCAGGCGGCGCGAGGAATTGGCGGAAGAGTTGCGCCAGATTGCCATTACCGACGTTCTCACCGGTCTGCATACCCGCCGCCACATTCTCGAACTGGGCAGCCTGGAGGAAAAACGCTGGCGGCGCCATGGCGGAAACCTCAGTCTCGCCTTGATCGATATCGACTACTTCAAGAAAGTCAACGATAGCTACGGTCACGCGGCGGGAGACCAGGCTCTGATAAAGTTTGCCGAAATTTGTCGGGCGGCGTCGCGCGAGATCGACTTGATTGGACGTTTCGGCGGTGAAGAATTCCTGATTATTTTTCCCGAAACCCCTCTTGGAGACGCTGGCTTGGTTGCCGAACGGCTGCGCAAGCAGGCCGAGAATGAAAGCATCGTAATACAAAATGTTGGGATAAAAATAACGGTCAGTATCGGCGTCACGGCATTGCTGGAAACCGACAAGACCCTGGAGCACGCGATATCCCGCGCGGATCAGGCGCTTTATCGTGCCAAGGGCGCCGGGCGAAATCGGGTGGAGTGTGTCGCTACCATTGGAGAAAATGAATGAACAGGAAGTTTTTGGGGGTGTTTGCGGCGGCCGTGTTGGTGATGGCCGCCTTGCCTGGCGGAATAGCGCTGGCGGGGGAAACCAAAACCTACACGGTCGGGGTCGAAGACCTCGACTATTTTCCCGTGTATGCCGTCCAGAGAGGCCAATACGTCGGTTACGCGCGCGATATCCTGGATGCCTTTGCCAAGGAGCGCGGTTATCACTTCGAGTACAAGCCGTTTCCGATTAACCGCTTGTTCGCGACTTTCTTTCAGGGCCAAGTCGATTTCAAATTTCCCGACAACCCCAATTGGCAAGGCGACATGCGGGCCGGCAAGAAAATTATCTACAGCACCCCGGTGATTGCGTATATCGACGGTACGCTGGTGCGCCCGGAACTGAAAGACGCCGGCCCTGATAAAATCCATACACTCGGGACCGTGGCGGGATTCACGCCGTGGGCATGGATGGATCAAATCAAGAGCAAACAGGTGATCCTGCGCGAGAATGCCAACTTCACCGCATTGGCCCAGCAGGTCGTCGCCAAGCGCATGGATGCCGCCTACGCCAGTGTGGCGGTGGTGAATTATCAACTCGACAACGTCCTGAAAACGCCGGGGACGCTGGTATTCAACAGCAAGCTGCCGCACAGCAAGGACAATTATTTTCTTTCTACCCTCCAACATCCCGAAGTAATTGGCGAGTTCGACGCCTGGCAAAAAAGCCATCAGGATTTCCTGCGCGGACTCAAGAAAAAATACGGTGTTGAAAAAGGGGTGAATGACTAACCGACATTTACCCATGGCAAGCGGCAAACGGCCCGATGGCCCGACGGTCAAGGTCAACAAATTTTCCCATGGACTGACTTTCAAACAGGCCACGGTAACGCTCGGCGTGGTTGTGCTGCTGGGACTGTTCGGCTATCTCGTCGAACTGTTCGTCGAATGGCAGAACGTGCGCCAGGAAGTGCGCAGCCATATGCAGCAGACCTTTGCCCTGGTCAAGGGAACGGCTGCGGAAGCCGCTTACCAACTGCATCCCGAATTGTCGCGGCAGGTTGTCGAAGGGCTGTTCGGCTACGATGCCCTGGAAAAAGCCGTGCTCAAGGATAATTTTGGGCGCGTACTGGCGGAGAAGACGCTCAGCCGCAATGGCGGCGGGGCCGGGGTGGAAATGACGCAGGGTATTTTCACGGACGTGACGCAATTCTCGCTGCCCCTCGACTATGCCATTTCCGGCAAGACCCAGGACAATGTCGGGCAACTCGACATCACCCTGTCGGCGCGGGTGGTGGCCGAAAAATTCATCGACCGGGTGGCTTTCAACGGCATCATGGCGCTAGTCCGCGACATCGCGATCAGCGTCGTGGTGGTAATGATTTTTTATTTCATGATTACCCTGCCGCTGCTGCGGCTGAGCCGCGCCATCGCGCAGGTCGATCCCGACGCACCGGGGAAATGGCCGGTTCCCCGCCTGAAAGGACACGATAACGACGAACTGGGGCTGTTGCAGATCACCTTCAATAATCTGTTGCAGGCTTTTCAGCGTGGTCTCGACCAGCGCAACCAGGCTCAGCAGGAACTGGTGCAATTGACCCTGCAACTTGAGCAGCGCGTTCAGGAGCGCACCCACGATCTCGAGGAAGCCATGGCGGCCCTGGCCGAGGAAAAGGCCGAGGCGGAGCGGGCCTTTGCGCAACTCGACCATACCCATAGCGAATTGGAAAAAGCCAACCGCCTGGTGCTGGAAAGCATCCAGTATGCACGGCGCATCCAAAGTGCCATGCTGCCTGACAAACACGCGCTGGGCGATGCGGTAAAGGATATCCACGTGTGGTGGGAGCCGTTGCATGTGGTGGGGGGCGACTATTTCTGGCTGGAGCGCTTCGGCAACAAGAGCCTGCTGCTGGTGGCCGACTGCACCGGCCACGGCGTGCCGGGGGCGTTCATTACCCTGGTGGTGGCTTCCGCATTGGATCGTGTCCTCCACGAGCACAAACAGTTCGACCCGGCGGAAATCCTTCGTGCTCTCGACGAAATGGTGCGGGTCCGCCTGCGCCAGGATCGCCCCGACAGCGAATCGGACGATGGCCTGGACGCGGCGGTGTGTCTCTGGGACAGCGATGCCCTGAGCGTCACTTTCGCCGGCGCTGGTTTACCGTTGATTTATGCCGAAGACGGAATAATCCGGGAAATTCGCGGCGGCAAAGCCAGCTTGGCCTACAGCACCAGCGGCCAGGGCCATGAATACGTCAACCATGTCATCCCGGTCAAGCCGGGAATGGCGTTCTACATGCTCACCGACGGCGTTTCCGACCACATGGGCGGCAAGCCCAAGCGCCTGCTGGGGCGCAAACGTTTGGCTGCCATCATTCAGGCGAATGCCGGCAAGCCTATGTCCGAGCAGGTCAACGCCATCCAGCAAACTCTCGATCAGTACCGGGGACAGGAACCCCGCCGCGATGACACGACCTTGTTGGGCTTCACGCCGCTTTAAGCTGATTAATGAGCAAAACGCAATTTTGAACCGAGCCGATGAGACAACTTAAGGATTATCTAGTCACGCTTTCCTTGCGCAAGCAGTTGGTGCTCGGCTTCGCCCTGACTTTTCTGGTGTCGGTGGTATTAGGCAATCTGATTATCTACACGGTCGTGCATAACACCATCGAGGCGTCCATCGAGAAGGAGTTGACCAACACCACCGACAACATCGCGAACATGGTCAAGAGTTCGGCCGATGCGTCGATCGTCAACCACCTGCGTGCGGTTGCCGAAAAAAATCAGGAAATTGTCCGGTATTTCTACGAGCAGTACCGGCAAGGGCGCTTAAGCGAAGAAGACGCCAAACGGAAAGCCGGTGAAATACTGCTTTCCCAGACCATTGGAAAAACCGGCTACATCTATTGCCTGGACAGCCGAGGGGTGCTGCAGGTGCACCCCAAGATCAGCGGCTCCGATTTGTCGAAGCATGAATTCATCCGCCGCCAGACCGTCTCCAAGGAGGGCTACCTGGAGTACGAGTGGGCGAACCCCGGCGAACGGACGCCGCGCAAGAAGGCGCTTTACATGTCCTATTTCGCGCCGTGGGACTGGATAATCTCCGCATCCTCCTATCGCGAGGAATTCAAGGAACTGTTCAACGTCAACGACTTCCGCAAGAGCATCCTGTCGATTTCCTTCGGCAAGACGGGGTATCCGTATGTGATGGACAGCAAGGGCAACCTCGTCATCCATCCCAAGCTTCAGGGGCAGAACATCCTGGACTCGAAGGATTCGAGCGGGCGGGAATTCATTAAGGAAATCTGCGCGAAAAAAGCCGGCAAGATCATCTATCCCTGGCAAAACCCTGGCGACGCCAAGCCACGGGACAAGCTGGTGATTTTCAACTACATCCCCGAGTTCGACTGGATTGTCGCGTCTTCCGGCTACCTGGAGGAGTTCAACGGGCCGCTGGCGACGATCGGTTATGCCACGCTACTCACGCTGGGGCTGGTCATCCTGCTGGTCGTGCCGATTACCTGGTACATCAGTGCGTCGATCAATCGCCCGATCCAGGGCATCATGCGCGGCTTCGCCAAGGGGGCGCAGGGAGATTATTCGAGCCGAATCGACACCACCGGCGGCGTCGAGGTCAGGCAGCTTGCCACCTACTACAACGACTTCATGGAAAAACTCACGGAGTCGAACCGCAGCCTGCTGGCCTCCGAGGAAAAATACCGGCTCCTGTTCGAGAACGCGGTCGAAGGGGTTTTTACCCTGACCCCGGACGGGAAGTTCCTCAGCGCCACGCCTTCCATGGCCAGGATGCTCGGTTATGAAAGCCGCGATCTCCTGCTGCAGGAGGTGGAGGCGCGCGGCGCCGAGGTCTACATCGAAGCGCATGACCAAGCCCGCCTGCTCGCCGAAATCGCCGGCAATGGCACCTTGACGGGCTTTGAAACCGTGTTGCGGCGGCGCGACGGCAGCACGCTCTGGGTATCGTTGAATGCGCGGGCATTTCCTGATGCCACCGGCACGATTGCCACCATCGACGGGTTCTGCAGCGACGTGACGGAAAGGAAAAAGGCCGAAGAAGCGCAATTGCGTCTCAAGGAGGAACTGGAGCGGCGCGTTGTCGAGCGGACCCATGAACTCCAGGAAACCATGGAGGCGCTTTCCATTGAAAAGGCCGAGGCGGAGCGGGCGCTGGCCGCGCTCGACAAGGCCAATCGCCTGGTATTGGAAAGCATCCAGTACGCGCGGCGTATCCAGCACGCCATGTTGCCCGACAAGCAGGCGTTGGGAGATGCAGTCGCGGAAATTTCCGTGTGGTGGGAGCCGCTGCACGTGGTGGGCGGAGATTATTTCTGGCTGGAGCGCTTCGGCTCGAAGAGCTTGTTGTTGCTGGCGGATTGCACCGGCCATGGTGTACCCGGCGCGTTCATCACCTTGTTGGTGGCATCCGCGTTGGACAATATTCTCCACGAAAAGCAGTTGCCGCCACCTTCCGCGATCCTTCAGGCGCTCGACGAACTGGTGCGTACCCGTTTGCGCCAGGATCGCCCCGACGCGACCTCCAACGATGGCCTGGATGCCGCCGTCTGTCTGTGGGACGCCGACACGCGGCAGATCACCTTTGCCGGGGCCGGGTTGCCGCTGCTGTATTGTCGCGATGGCGAGGTCGGCGAGATCCGCGGCAACCGTGCCAGCCTGGGGTATTGCATGCCTTCCAGCGAGGCGGCCTTTACCGACCATGTCGTCGAGGTGCAGCCAGGGATGACGTTTTACATGATTACCGACGGCGTGCCGGACCATATGGGGGGAGAGCCACGCCGCTTGCTCGGGCGCAAGCGCTTGGCTTCGATCATCCTCGCCAATCGGGATAAACCGGTGGCCGAGCAGGTGCAGGCCATTCAGCAAGCGCTCGACGAATACCGGGGCGAGGAGCCGCGCCGCGACGACACGACCCTGCTGGGTTTCCGGCCTATTTAAGTCACTCTCGAATCAATCAATTAAAGAGGAAGTTATGCGTTTAACTCAACATCTGCTCGCCGCCACCGCATTGTTGCTGCTGAGTGGCGGAGCCGCCGCCATGGACTGGAGCGTCAACGAATTGCAATACCAGCGCGGCAACCTCAAGGCGCCGGGATTCGCGGCGGGCGGCGGGCAGTCCATGACCGACATCGTCACCGTGCAGCACGCCAGCGGCTGGAGCATCGGCGACCTGTTCTTCTTTGTCGATTTTCTCAACGACACTCGCAAGGACGGCTTCAACGACCACGACTACTACGGGGAACTCTACGCCAACTTCAGTCTCGGCAAGATCACCGGCAAGCCGGTCGGCTTCGGCCCGGTCAAGGACATCGGCCTGATCGCCGGGATCAACAAGGGCGGCGACGCCAAGGTGCTGAAATACTTGCCGGGGGTGCGCCTGAGCTGGGATGTGCCGGGCTTCGCCTTCCTCAATACCGACTTCACCGCTTACCTCGACCACAGCGAAGGCGTTGCCAACGGCGGCGCACCCAAAGAAAACAACAGCGCCATGCTCGACATCAACTGGGCCTATCCCTTCAACGTCGGCAACCAAAGCTTCAGCATCGAAGGCCACGTCGAATACATCGGTAGCCGCACCAACGAATTCGGCGGGCCGGTCGCCGCCTGGATACTCGCCCAACCGCAATTCCGCTGGGACTTGGGCAAAGCCCTCAGCGACAAGCCCAACCACCTCTTCGTCGGGGTGGAATACCAATACTGGCGCCACAAGCTGGGTGACCGCGATACCAGCGAAAGTCGTCCGCAAGTGCTGGTGGTGTGGCGGTTCTGATAGATTGGGAATGTAGGGAAATACATGATCTTTGTTTTGTTCGCGGCGGAGAGAGTGATATGGCGGGCACGGCGGCAGGCGGCGAAACGGAAGGTAAATCGAAGCGCCATTAGGCTTCGGGGCGCTATGGCGCGCCTACCTATCCTGCCGCAAGTGCAAACGCCGCACCCGCCGCCCAGTGGTATGAAACACGGTTGCTCGACAACCTGGCGGACGCCGCCCCTGTCTTTATACAGGAAGCAAACCGGTGCTCCTCCCGCGCCTTATGCTTCGTTACCACGCGCCCCAAGGCGCGCGAAATTCATGCCGCCGATTTCAAAGGCCGGGTGGTCCATTATCAGAGAATGCCGGCTCAAGCGCCGCATGCTGCGTCTTGTCTGGTGTCCCGATTTGCTTCACCATCCCTATCCCTGAAAGAAAAGAAACCCTGCCATGAAACCCGATTTGTTCCATTTATTCCGGCGCTTGCCTGCGTTGCTGGCTGTCGTTTTCCTGCTGGCAAACCCGCCAGTGCAAGCCGCCACCACGCCCACCGCCGATTTCACTGACAACGGTGACGGCACGGTCACGCACAAGATCACCGGGCTGACCTGGAAGCGTTGCACAGAAGGGATGACCTGGACGGGATCGACTTGCGTCGGTACGGCGAAAACCTACACTTGGATACAAGCCAACGCGCTTTCCTCAAGCGGCGGCTGGCGGCTACCCACCATCGCCGAACTGGTGACTATCGTTGAGCGCGATAATGTCAGTCCCGCGATCAATACCACGATATTCCCCGCCACCACGCCTTCCTATTTCTGGTCGGCTTCGGCCTATGCCGGCAGTTCGGTTAACGCGTGGTACGTCTACTTTTACAGCGGCGACGACGACCTTGACAGCTATAGGAGCGGCAACTATGTTCGGCTTGTACGCGGCGGACAGTCTCTTGATTCTTTGTGGCTTTACACGCCGACCTCGGATTTCAGCGACAACGGCGACGGCACGGTGACGCACCAGAAAACCAGCCTGACTTGGAAGCGCTGCGCCGAAGGGCAAACCTGGAGCGGTTCGACCTGTTCCGGCACGGCGAAATCCTACACCTGGAGCGCGGCGAATGCCTTGAGCACGGGCGGGTGGCGGCTGCCCACGGTAAACGAATTGCAGACCCTGGTCGAATACTCGATTGCCTACCCAGGTCCCGCCATCAACACCACGATTTTCCCTTCCACCCCGGCATCCGAATTCTGGTCGGCTTCGGCTTATGCCAATAGTTCGGATGGCGCGTGGTACGTCGACCTTTTGTACGGTGGCGACAGCCACTACACCTACGGTAATACGAACAACAACAATGTTCGCCTTGTACGCGGTGGACAGTCTGTTGGGGCTTCTTCCACTCCCGTCAATAGTCCGCCCAGCGCTCCCATTTTCCTCTCCACGCCGAGCAGCGCGCTGGTCAACGTCGCGATAGACATCACCGTCCAGGCGGGCGTCGCACCCAAAGGTGCGCAGGTCAACGCCAATTGCAGCGCGACCAACTCCGATCATCCGGGTTCGGCGAGCGCTTCGCTTTCCGGGTTGGGGCGAGGCGGCAGGAGCGTGCAGCACAGCTTCACCTTCTACGCCACCGGCACGCAATCGATTTATTGCACCAGCTTCGATGCGAGCGGCAATGCCAGCGCGACGGCGAGCAAGACGATTACGGTGGCGGCGCAAGCTGCCACCACGCCCACCGCCGATTTCACTGACAACGGTGATGGCACGGTCACTCACAAGATCACCGGGCTGACCTGGAAGCGTTGCGCGGAAGGGATGACCTGGACGGGATCGACTTGCGTCGGTATGGCGAAAACCTACACTTGGGCACAAGCCAACGCACTTTCCACAGGCGGCGGCTGGCGGCTACCCACCATCGCCGAACTGGTGACTATCGTTGAGCGCGATAATGTCAGTCCCGCGATCAATGCCACGATATTCCCCGCCACCACGGTTTCCTATTTCTGGTCGGCTTCGGCCTATGCCGGCAATTCGGATAACACGTGGAATGTCCTCTTCGGCAATGGCAACGACAACCCCATCTATAAGATGGGCTACTGGTATGTTCGGCTTGTACGCGGCGGACAGTCTCTTGGTTCTTCGGGTCTTTACACGCCGACCTCGGATTTCAGCGACAACGGCGACGGCACGGTGACGCACCAGAAAACCGGGCTGACTTGGAAGCGTTGCGCCGAAGGGCAAACCTGGAGCGGTTCGACCTGTTCCGGCACGGCGAAATCCTACACCTGGAGCGCGGCGAATGCCTTGAGTACGGGCGGGTGGCGACTGCCCACGGTAAACGAATTGCAGACTCTGGTCGAATACTCGATTGCCTACCCAGGTCCGACCATCAACACCACGATTTTCCCTTCCACCCCCGCATCCTGTTTCTGGTCGGTTTCGGCCTATGCCGGTAGTTCCGATGACACGTGGTACGTCGACTTTGGCAATGGCAACGACCGCTCCCGCTTTAGGACGAGCAGCTTCTATGTTCGTCTTGTTCGCGGCGGACAGTCTGCTGGGGCTTCTTCCACAACGCCAACCACTACTGCAACAACCGACGCCGACCGCGTCTTCAACTGGGCGGAAAGCGTTTACCCGAAATTCTTCGCTCCCGCCAAGGCCACCACCAAGAACCTGTTCGGCTACACTTACCGCTATTACAGCGGAACCAACAGCTATTTGGGCGTGAAAGACGGATATCTTTACTACATGGATATGTTGAGCGGAACCCAATTGCTGGATGTCGGGATGATTGCCGACTACTTGCCAAAGGCACAGGCAGCAGGGTTTTAGGCATCGTGGGTGGGGAAGGGAGTGAGTGGATAAGCAGGTGGTGTTGCGGTTCAAGGGGTATAGCTTTTTCTTCTTTTCCAACGAGGAGAACCCGCCGGACCCCGCATATCCCGGTAACGCGCGGGGCGGCACGGGCAAAATTCTGGTTGGTTCCCACCGTGTCGCTGGCGTCGACTTATGATCTGGACAGCCCAGAACTGAACAAACTGGCGCGCATGGTTTTGGAAAACGCGATGTCGACAATGCCGGAGCGATGACCTTGACCAGGGGCTGCTCATCCTGCCGCGCCTTGTCTTGGGCGCGTGCGTCACCCGCTACCCCCCAACCTGAGCGAAGCGGAGCGCTAGGTATCCGATGCCCCGGTAGTTCATGTGGCGTGCAGCCTGGATTCCGCTATCGCTTCATCAGGCTACGACTGCTCAAACCATCAACGGCGGCTCATCCATCAAGGCGATCTGCTCGCGCAATTCAAGTATCCGATCCTGCCAGTAGCGCTGGGTGTTGAACCACGGAAACGCGGCGGGAAACGCCGGGTCGTGCCAGCGCCGCGCCAGCCAGGCGGCGTAGTGGATCAGGCGCAGGGTGCGCAGCGCTTCGACCAGAAACAACTTGCGCCGGTCGAAATCGTAAAAATCTTCATAACCGGCCAATAAGTCGGACATCTGTCGGGTCATGTCGGCGCGCTCGCCCGACAGCAACATCCATAAATCCTGCACTGCCGGCCCCATCCGGCTATCGTCGAAATCCACGAAATGCGGCCCGTCGGTGCTCCACAGTACGTTGCCGGGGTGGCAATCGCCGTGCAGGCGCAAGGGTCGCACTGACCCGGCCCGCTCGAAGCAGCGTTTGACGCCGTCCAGCGCCAGTTCCACCACGCTGCGATAGGGCGCTTCCAATTCGAGCGGGATGAAATGGTTGGCGAACAGGTAATCACGCGGCTCCTCGCCGAAGGTGGCGAGGTTCAGGGTAGGGCGCTCACGGAACGGTTCCAGCGCGCCGACCGCGTGGATGCGCGCGATGAAACGCCCCATCCATTCCAGGGTATCTGGGTCGTCGAGTTCCGGGGCGCGCCCGCCGCGGCGGGGAAACACCGCGAAGCGAAAACCCTTGAATTCGTGGAGGGTCGCCCCGTTTTCCAGGGCCAGCGCCGCTACCACGGGGATCTCGCGCTCCGCCAGTTCGCGGGTGTAGGCGTGTTCTTCGAGTATCGCCGCGTTGCTCCAGCGCTCAGGCCGGTAGAACTTCGCCACCAGCGGCGGGCCTTCTTCCATGCCGATCTGGTAGACGCGGTTTTCGTAGCTGTTGAGCGCGAGCAGCCGCCCATCGCTACGCAGGTTTACGCTTTCGAGTGCATCCAGGATGAAATCCGGGACCAGTGCCGCAAAGGGCGGGGTGAGTTGGTTGTCCATGAGGGCATTGTACAGGCATCGTTTCCCGGTTGCGGAGCGGCGTGGCCTAGTGCTGCGCGGGAACCCGCATCCCTTACCCGGCCCGTATCAGAACGCTTTCAAGGCAGGCACAGAGGTGGCTCCGTATAGCTGGACAGAATTTTCTGTTTCTAAAGTGTAGCCTTGCGGTTTATTGCCTACGCTGCTTTTTGCAGTTCAGGCAGGTTGTCGAAGTAGAACTCATCCGGCGTTTTGTCGT
>Ga0208371_1000053_pt1 | contig 80165 bp, 81 predicted proteins | sample SubbioCR12Aug_1A_FD_184827 | JGI IMG/M metagenome (GOLD analysis project Ga0208371, IMG submission 184827) | Serpentinite rock and fluid subsurface biosphere microbial communities from McLaughlin Reserve, California, USA - CR12Aug_1A (SPAdes) | ecosystem: Environmental > Terrestrial > Deep... | reverse complement strand
CGCCTCGCCAAGGACCGCGATCCCCACGGCGAATCGCCCTTCGTTGCGGCTCCCGCATCCTCCGCGCCGCAATGGCGGCTCAACCGCACCGACTGGTCGCTGATTTCTCCCGGCGACAAGATCCTGCCCCTCACCGCATCGGAATACCGTTTCGTCTGGCGCCTGATGGAAGCGGCCGGAGAGCCGGTTTCCAAGGAACACCTGATGATCGCGCTGGGCGGCACTCCCGACAGCTACGACTACCACCGCATCGAATCCCTGGTCAGCCGCCTGCGCAAGAAAGCCCTCGCCACCCTGGACAGCGAACTGCCGATCAAGGCCATCCAGAGCTTCGGCTTCGTCTTTTCCGACGTCTGCCACATCGTTTAGTCCACGCGGGCAACCTCTGCTCGGCGAATGCCGTGAGTATTGGTGAGAATTGGTGCGTGGCAAGCCACCCGGCGACTCCTCATAATTTCCCCATCGACTATAAAGGGAAATTCCGGGGAATCTCAACATGCTGGTGGTCAACAAGAACGAAAGAGCCTGCTGCACCTGCAACCACTGGATGGGGATGCGGGTCGTCGAAGAAAAGGGCTACGTGTATTCCCTGGAAAACCTCGAAGGTACCTGCAAGAGCATGCATCATTTGGACACCCAGATAACAATAGAACATCCCGTCACCCTTCCGAACGCTTCGTGTACCGCCTGGGAAATCTGGCCCGAAAGCGCGGCATAACACCCCAGCCATCGACCTCATTCAGGAAACGCCGGCACCCCCACACCGCCCGGCGTTTCTAGTATCATTTCCCGCTCTTTCCCAGCGAGAAGCGCCATGACCATCCTCCCCCACATCCAGCAAAATGCCCCGCGCTTCGTGGCCTTGCGTCGCGACATCCACGCCCACCCCGAAACCGCTTTCGAGGAACGGCGCACCGCCGAGCAGGTGGCGGAAGTGCTGACTTCGCTGGGGATCGAGGTGCGGCGCGGCCTGGCGGAAACCGGGGTGGTGGGAGTGATCCGCGCGGGCAGCGGCAGCCGGGCCATCGGCCTGCGCGCCGACATGGACGCCCTACCCTTGCAGGAACACAACCTGTTCCCCCATCGCTCGCGCCACGACGGGCGGATGCACGCCTGCGGTCACGACGGGCATACCGCGATGCTGCTGGCGGCGGCGGACTACCTGGCGACGACCCGCAATTTCGATGGGACGGCATACCTGATCTTCCAGCCCGCCGAGGAAGGCGGTGGCGGCGCGCGAGTGATGGTCGACCAGGGTCTGTTCGACTTATGCCCGCTGGAAGCGGTGTTCGGCATGCACAACTGGCCGGGACTGGCAGCCGGGAAATTCGCGGTAATGCCCGGCCCGGTGATGGCGTGCGCCGACCAGTTCGACATCGTGGTGCGCGGCCACGGCGCCCATGCCGCCATGCCGCACCAGGGGGCCGATCCGCTGGTGGCGGGAGCCGCGCTGGTGCAAGCCTTGCAGAGCATCGTCAGCCGCAGCCTCGACCCGCTGGATTCGGCGGTGCTCAGCGTGACGCGCTTCCACGCCGGCGACGCCTACAACATTATTCCCGAGCAAGCCTTGCTGGCCGGCACGGTGCGCGCCTTTCGTCCGGAAGTGCAGGATCAGATGGAAGCAGCCATGGAGCGGGTGTGCAACGGCGTCGCCACGACTTACGGGGTGCAGGTGACCCTCGATTACCAGCGCGGCTATCCGGCCACCGTCAATACGCCGGCACAAGCCGAATGGTGCCGCAGTGCGGCGACCAGCCTGGTGGGTGCGGAAAACGTCCACACCGACCTGCGCCCGTCGATGGGTGCGGAGGATTTTTCCTGCATGTTGCAGGTCAAGCCGGGCTGTTACGTGTGGCTGGGCAACGGCCCAGGCGAAGGCGAAGGCGGCTGCACCCTGCACAACCCCCATTACGACTTCAACGACGAAATTCTGCCGCTCGGGGCAAGCTACTGGGCGCGCCTGGTGGAGCAGGTTCTAGCCTAATCAACAAGTTGGAGCGCCGGCAGGATGCGGCGCTCCATGGTTTTACATCTTCCTGCCGTAGGCAATCCCCAGCGCGTCCTGAGACATGTAAAGGTTGGCCGTGCCGCCGCCGAAGCTGGCGGGGATGGCCGTGGCACTGCCGCTCACGGTGTTCTTGAAAGCGTGCAGGTAGCTCAGCGACACTTCGGATTGCTTGTCGAGCGCCCAGGTCGCGCCGAAAGTCACATGGTCTTCCACCACCCCCGGCGCGAGGATGTTGAGGAAGGTTTCAGAACTGGGGATAGGCTGCTTGCCGTGGTTGTAGCCGGCGCGCAAGGTCAGGTTGGCATTGAACTGGTAACTGGCACCGAGCTTGACCACCGTCATGTCCGTCCAGCCGAAGCCGGGGCCGTTGGCGGCGCCGAGCGGATTACCCAGTACCGTCATGTTGGCGATGCCGCTGCCGATCGACTTGATGCTGGAATAGTTGATGCGCACCACGTCGGCAGCCACCGTCAGTTGCGGGGTGGCCTTAAAAGCCACGCCCACGCCGTAGTTTTCCGGAATATCCATGCCGCCTTGTTCGGCGAACAAACCTTGGTACTTGTCGAGCTTGGTCATGCTGGTTTTCGACTGGTAAGTCGCACCGACCGCCAGATCCGGCGTCAACTGGCCGAGCCAGCCGATCCGCACGCCCCAGCCGGTGGCCGAGTCGGTGCCGTTGTTGGTGACGTTGCCGGGCGAGGCCGACGCCTGCCCCGGACCACTCATGGCGAACGGCCCGAGACCCTTGGCGGAAAAACGCTGGTAGGCGAAATTGAGCGACACCCCGACGCTATGGCTGGGAGTGAGCTTATAGGCGAGCGTCGGAGCAATGAACAACTGTTCCAGGTTGACCCCGGAGGAGCCGGTAGCGCCGAAACGCTCGAAGGAATTCACCTTGTAATCCGAGTTCATTCCGCCGTTGCCGTAAGCCGTGATGCCCAACGAGGTGCGCTCGTCGAGCATCTTGTTGTAGCCGAATTCGGGAATGAAGAAATCCTGTTTGTCGTTGCCGTCGTAATTCGCATCGGGATAGGCATTGCCGCGGATTTCCGAGCCGCGCGTCGGGTGAAACCAGTCCACACCGACGTCGAGGCGGCTGCCCACCTCTACCATTCCAGCGGGGTTGCTGGCCGCAGCCAGGGTATCCTGCGGCAGGGCGATGCCCACGCCACCCATGCCCTTCGACTTGATGCCGTAGCCATGGGAAAAATAGCCGTTGGTCGCCATTGAGGCGGCGGGGAAAGCGAGCAGCGCGGCGGCCAGGGCCGTGGCCGGGAGACGGTTCTTCATGGGTGATTATCCTGTTTTCGACATTATTGGGAAGCGCCGGAAATATGGCACCAAGCGGGGGATGGCTCAAGCAGGTTTTCTTTCTCCGCTTATCAGAAAAATTGATCTTTTCTGCAAGAGTGGGTATTGGAAGGGCTTAGGCAGTGGCGGTCTCGGATGGGCTATGGCCGTGCCCACCTGGCAAGTCCTACACAAGACCTGTCAAAAGTAACAGGTATTTAGGAGGGGAGGGGTTGGGTAGGATGCGGGGGGTTATTTAGTGAGATGCGGTTGGGGCTTCTTTTCAGCCCGTCTCAAGAATGTCTTTTTACGTTGGAGGTCTTCAACAATGACCGAACAACTTGCCATTACATTGGCCGCTGCAACGGTAGGTTTCGCTTCCGCAATTTTTTTCTGTATTGGTAATATCTCCAATACGTCAGAGAAAATCTTAGTTCAAGCCACGCCATTCTGGGACTTCAGCCAACCCGTGGCATTTTCATTAGCCGCTCAGAGAGCACAGTACATTGTCGGTGCGCTGCTGCTTCTAATCGCATTCGCTCTTCAAATTACGGCAACCGTAGCTTCAACAACCAATCACGCAAACCTGCCTTTATATCTGCATACTTGGCCCGCCATCGTTCTTGCTATTCTCGTTCCAACACTGCTAATCGCTTTTTCCGCTGCGCGGCTTATCTACGAACGAACCATAAGGAAAATTCTTCAATTAGAAATAATACGCCGAGAAGAAGATGAACGACTTGCAAACAACCACGGCAAGCCCGCGTAGAAAGCACTGAGATACGACGCACATCGTTCGAGAACCCCGTGGATATACGCAATTGATGCGCTTCCTTCGTCAGCACATCCTATGGCCCTGATCCACCTGGATCAGAATCGGGTTTTTCTACAGTTTCGTTAAGGCTTCATACCGATACTCATTTTTTTTGGGGGGAAATATCATGGCTGGGATTCGACTGTTTGAAGAGCAATTACGTCTCATGACACCGCACACTTACAACGCGTTGACAAAACTGGTCACGACCATGGCAGACGTTCGGAAAAATTCCGGGAAAAAAACACTCTTCGGAAAAGACAAAGGACAGGAGTCCTATTCCAAATTTCTTCACGCCCTGAAAGTCACAATGCAAGCAATGGTCTTGGACGGTGTTATTCGTGAATCAACTTCCACCGAGGACGTCGCAAAGGAACTCGAAAACAAACTCGAGAAGTTTGCAATGGCATTCCCCAATTGGCAGGATGCCTACGGATTCGCAGCGTTTTTTCTGCACGATCAAAGGGAAGACGCCATTGCAACAATGCACCGTTTGAGATCCATCCCATGACCAGAGTATTTGGCGCGATAAGCCCGCGTAGGATGCGCTGAGGCACGAAGCGCATCATTCGAGAACCCAGTGAATATACGCGAGTGATGCGCTTCCTTCGTCAGCACATCCTACGGCACTGGCAAGTAAGCAGGTAGGGAACGCCGGGGTCGGCTCTTGACATCGTTCATTTCGTTGTCATTTTCAAAAGGTTGCGATGGAAATGTACGGCAATCTGCCGTATTATTTAGCCAGGAGGACATTACCATGCCCGCAGCCATTCCCACCGCTCGGCTCGAAGCCAGGATCAGCACCGATCTGCATGCGATGCTCAAGCGCGCCGCCGAACTTCAGGGACGCACCATGACCGATTTCGTTGTGGCCGCCGTCCAGGACGCCGCCCAGCGCGCCATCGAGCAGGCCGAAGTCATCCGCCTGTCTCTGGCCGACCAGGAGTGTTTCGCACAGGCGCTGCTCTCGCCGCCGCAACCGGCGCCGGCTCTGGAACGTGCCTTTGCGCGGCGCAGCAAGCTGTTGCGCGCTGAATGAGCGATGCACCGTTCCGGCTCGCGCCGCTCGATGCCATGCACGACCGCGCCGCGTTCGACAGCGGCTCTGAGCCGCTGAACCGCTACTTGCGGGAGGTGGTCGGCCAAGACGTTCGCCGCCGCGTGGCGGCTTGTTTTGTGGCTTTGGCGGAGGGAAATCGCATCGCCGGTTACTACACCCTGGCGTCCGCAAGCGTGCTGCTGGTCGATCTCCCGGCGAGTACCGGCAAGAAGCTGCCGCGTTATCCGACCGTGCCCGCCGTTCGCATGGGCCGCTTGGCCGTCGATCAGGCGTTCAAAGGGCAGGGGCTGGGCGGCGCACTCTTGGCGGATGCGCTCGACCGGGCCGCCCGCGCAGAGATTGCCGCCTATGCCTTGCTGGTGGACGCCAAGGATGAAGCGGCCGCAGCCTTCTACCGGCATCACGGCTTCGTCGCTTTGCCTGACTCGCCGCTCAACCTGTTCCTGCCACTCGCGGCCATCCCGCCTGCTCGAAACTCGCCTCTTTCAGCGTCATGAGGTAACGATTCGGAATCGGACAAACCACGGGTTCCGGATTACGCGATTGATGCGCTTCCTTCGTCAGCACATCCGACGGCCCTCGCCGCCCAAGGCTCGGCGCGGACAACCCGACTCAACGCTTCTCCTCGATCAAGGCGCGGACCTGCCCCGCCACCGCCGGACTGTCGAAGTCCCGCCCACCCACCGCGCGTAGTGCCACGCGGCCCTGTTGGTCGATGACGAAACTGGAAGGCAGCCCCTTTACCGGCCACTTGCGGATTACCTGGCTGTCGCGGTCGAGCAGCAAGGGAAATGTCGGCGCTGGATCGAGGGTGCCGGTAAAGGCGAATACCGTGCCGTCGTCCTCGCCGACGTTCACCGCGAGGACTTCGAAACGCTCGCGCGGCAGGCTCTGGTAGAGACGCTGCAGCGACGGCATTTCGCGGCGGCAGGGCGGGCACCAGGTCGCCCAGAAATTCACCAGCACCACCTTGCCGCGCAGGTCGGCGAGGCGGAGGGGCTTGCCGTCGAGGTCTTCCAGTTTCAGTTCCGGCGCGGGTTTGCGCTCAATCAGGGAAATCAGGGACGAAGCGCTATCGCCCCCGTAACCCCGGCCCGCGACCAGCATCAGGGCCAGGCTAATTACTGCCAATGTCATTCGCACAACGCACTCCTTTCAGGGTGTTCCGGTGTTGCCGGCCATCTGTCGTCCAGCGGTAATGCAGGTCGAAACGGCTGCCGCGCGGCAGCGCGAAGGTCGTCATGCCCTGGTTCCAGTCGCCCGGTTCGAACCTTTGGGTAGAGGGGAGTTGCGACCACTCGAAGGCGATTTTCTGGGTTTCCGGCAAGCCACGCGCCGTCCATTCGCTGAGCCAGTCTTCCTTGAGCTTCATAGGGTGGCCCTTGCCGCCGGGGAGAACGGCGCGCCACGCCGCCAAATCGTAGGTCACGGCAGCCGCTGCCGACTCGTTGCGCAGGATGGTCATGAAGCCGCAAGCCGCCGCGTAGTGCTCCGCATCCGCCGCCGCAAAGTCGCGCCCCATGAAGAAGGCGCGGTTCTGGTCGGGTGTGAGTTGGGTAAGCGCCAGGGTGACGCCGCTACGGGTGGCGGTCCAGCTTTCCAAGCCGGTTTCCGGGTGGCGTTGATATGGGGTTCCATCTTCCCCGGCGTGTAGATTGCCCGCCAGCAACAAAGTCAGCAGAGCCAGAGATCGCATCACATTCATTCTTTTGCCTCAGTCACGCGGCGGTGGGCATCGAATCCCCCCTTGGCTTTCCAGCCGGTGAAGCCGTTTTGCAGGATGCGCACGTTGTCCATGCCGGCCAGGCGCAGGGCGAAACCCGCTTGGGCAGACAGGGTGCCGGTGTTGCAGTAGAGCAGCACCATCTTGTCCTGCGGCAATTCGGTGCGGCGCGCCAGCACTTGCCGCCATTCGATATTGAGCGCACCGGGGATGTGATCCTTTTGGTATTGCCCGGCATCGCGGGCGTCGATGACCACGATCTTTTTCCAGTCGGCGGCGGGAATCTGCTCGGGCAGGATGATGCCGCCGCCGTAATCGACGAAATCCAGATATTCCTCCATCGCCGTGACGGTGTCGGCGGCGGGCGATGGCATTGTCGCCAAGGCTAGGAGCGCGGCGAGGAGCAGCTTTCGAATATTTTGCATGGTTTCGAATTCTCCGCAGTTTCAACAACAATCCGCGGATGTCGCCAGGAACGCGCCACACGGCAGCTCCCGTGACATCAGCAGTTCCAGCGCATGCGCTGACCATCCGCCGCTGGCGAACGTGAGATTTCGTCGCGGCAAGTCTTGCTGCGGTCTCCGCAATTTCCCCAGACGTACCAGTAGGCGTCCCAATAGGTGCCGCGTCATACGATGATTGTTTGGATAATACGCGCAATTTTGCTTAAAACTTCAGATCGCGGAACAGAGGCCGGTTATTCATGAAAGGAACCTTCTCCGCGATGTGACAAGCCATGCAGGTCTCCCTCGCTATCATGAATTGTTTTCGCATCCGGCCATAGTCTTTCGACTTGATGACCTCATCCATTTGTTTCCATACTCCGTCGAGGAACATGCCTTCGGCATTCTGCGTGCGCTTCGGTCGCTTCATCAGGCCGGTGTTGATCGCCATCCGCACCTTGTCCCACTGGTAGTCCGCCAGTTCCCAGTTCTTGTCCTTGATGGCATCGTAGAGACGCTGGTAGCGTTCGCCGACCTCCATCATCGGTTGATCGAAACCACGCAGATATATCTCCAGTTTCTGGAACCGATCCGCATCGCTGTCGGCATCTTGCAACCAGTTGTTGGAGGCTAACGCCTTCTGTGTGGGCAACTTTATGCCATTGGGGGCGCGTATCGGATTGTCTGCGTTCGCCGCCTTCTCGTTGGCCGACTTCTCTTGCGCTTGGGCGCCCAGAGACAACACACAGAGCAGGCAAACGTATGCGAGGGGCTTCAATTTCATGGTGATCTCCTTGTATCAGTTAAAAGGTAAGTGGTGAGATGAGCGTGGTCGTGGCAGCATCGGCTGTGGTGTTAATCCTCTGACAATGGCGAAATACGCAATGGCAGGACGATGCGGAACACGCTACCCCGGCTGCTGGAAGCAGCGACCTTGACCTGCCCCCCGTGCGTCTCTACCGCCCAACGTGCAACCGCCAGCCCCAAGCCGAATCCGCCTGCGGCGCGGTCGCGGGCGGCACCGGTTCGGTAGAAGCGTTCGAATATCCGCTCCTGATGCTCGGGCGGAATGCCGGAGCCGCTATCGGCGACCTCCAGGATGGCCTCCGTATCGTTCCTGGAAGCCCGCACGACGACGCGACCTGCGGGTGGCGCATATTTGATGGCGTTGTCGAGCAGATTGATAACGGCCAAGCGCAGGATGGACGGGTTAGCCATGATCGGCACCGAGCCAGCGGTATCCAGCGTCATCTCCTGCCCCTTTTCCTCGGATAGCACCCTCAAGTGGGCGACTACCTGTTCCGCCATTTCCGCCAAATCGAGTGGGCTCGCGGTCTGAACCGCCAGACCAGTGTCGGCGCGCGTCAGCGTGAGCAAACTTTCGACCATTAGGGTCAGACGGTCGGCCTCCTCCAGCATGGAGGCGATGATCTCCCGGTAGGCTGCCTCATCATGAGATTCCCTGAGCCCTACTTCACCGACGCTGCGAATGACCGCCAACGGCGTGCGCAATTCGTGGGAGGCATCGGCGGTGAAGCGCTTCAGTTGCGCGAAGGAGTTCTCCAAGCGGGCGAACAGGTCGTTGAAGGTGGCGGCCAGTCTGCCGATCTCATCGTTCGGATTGGCGACCGGCAAGCGCGTGTCCAGCCGTTCCGCGTGGATGGCGCGCGCCTCGGCCACCATCTCGGTGATCGGTCGGAGGGCACGCCCCGCGAGCAGATAGCCGCCGACGAGAGAAACAACAATCGCCAGCGGCAGACCCAGCCCCATGACCCAGTAAAGGGTGCGCAGATCGCGCTCCCCCTGCTCTTCTGACAAGGCGGCGCGCGCGATCGCCTTCCTACCCGATATTTCGATGTCGCGCTGGAGAGCGCGCAAGCGGGTGCCATTCGCGGTGGTGAAGGAGAAATAGCCCGCCACGCGTGTTGCCTCGAAAGGCGTTATCACCGTATCCATGCCCGGCATATCGGTCTCCGGCAGACGGTATATGGTTGTGCCATCCAGACGGTGGATGTCCAGCCAGGACACGTTGCGCAGGGGTTGGTAGGCCTCGTGCTGCTCGTGGGGGGTATGCCAAGCGACCTGACCGCCGGGGTCGAGGATCAGCGAGCGTTCGACGATTTCGATCTCCTGATCCAGGCGGTGGTCGATCTCGGCCTTCAGCCTACCATGTACCAACATGGCCACGAGCACAGCGTAAGCCAGCAGCATGAGGCTCATGGCCAAGGCATAGAACACCGCCATGCGGGCGCGGATGGACAGTCTCTGCCAGCCGTTCATGGCGCCGTTTCACTCAACATGAAACCGACTCCGCGCAAAGTATGGATCAGTTTGGGCGAATCGGCGTCATCCACCTTCCTGCGCAGGCGAGCGATATGCACGTCAATCACGTTGTCCAGCGGTGTGGCGCGCCGCGACTCGCGCCACACATCCCGGGCAAGCATCTCCCTGGAGACGATCTGACCCTGATAGCGCAGCAAATATTCCAGCAGCTCGAATTCCCGCACGGTCAGTTCAACAGGCTGCTGGCCGCGCGTGACCTTGCGCGTGACAGCGTCCAGTTCGAGGTCTGCCACCTTGAAGCGCAGGATGTCCTCGGGGCGCCCGCGCCGGGTCAGCGCCCGAATGCGCGCGAGCAATTCGGGAAAAGCGAAGGGCTTGACCAAGTAGTCGTCGGCCCCCGCATCCAGGCCGAGGATGCGATCCTCGACCCGGTCGCGCGCCGAGAGGATTAGTGCTGGCGTGGTTTGTCCCTGCTGACGCATGACCGTCAAGGCTTCCAGACCGCTACGGCCCGGCAGCATGAGATCGAGGATCAGCAGGTCGAAACACCCGGAATGAATTTGGAAAAACCCATCTTCGGCACTGTGCGCCACCACGGCCTCATAGTGTTCGGATTCCAGCCCTTCCTTGAGTGCCTGGGCAAGCCTGGGTTCGTCCTCGACGATCAAGATACGCATCGCAAAACAGTTCAGATTGATTCGGCAAGCAGCTTAATAGGTCGCCAGGTAGCGGTCTACTGAAGAGTTCCTGAATTTTTGTTCAGACTTCGAGAGTCCGTCAGCAGCCGGAATTCGGTATCGTCGCGCCAGTGCCTGCGCTGGTTCTCGGACATCCAGGCGGCGTCCATCAGCCAGATTCCGCCATGCCGCGATCAGCTCTGAGGTACAACGCCGGGTCGGGACGCGTGGCGTCCGCAGCGGTGGCGTTGCAGTCGAGATAGAGCGGATGGTTCATGCCAGAGCTTCCTCCGAATTGACCGGGATGCGCCCGACGATCCTGCCCTGGCGGTAAATGCGCAATTCGCCTGGCCGGAAAGGCGCCCAATTTGCGCCGCCGGACAGCGGCTCCGTGGCGATCATGACGCTCTCGCGGGGGGTGGCCTGCTCCAGGTAATGGAGGCGGTCGTGGCCGTAGGCGATCAGGTGCTCGCCGTCCGACATGAGGAAGTTGAATTTTCCGTGCGCCGCGACCAGTTCGCTGACCGCCGCCAGGCCGGCGAACGGCGCGGCCCCGTCGGCGGCGGAATTTTCGGCGAGATGGCTCAGCAGGTGGCAGAAGGCGTATTCCGAATCGGTTTCGCCTTCGGGGCGACACACCGGTCGGTCGTTCGCCAGCTCGATTTCCACGATGTCCGGCACCAGGCCGTTGTGGGCGAAGATCCAGGTCTTGCCGCAGCAGACGCTCTGGAAGGGATGGGTGTTGCCGAGGCTGTTGACCGGCGGGAACCTCGCTTTGCGCACGTGGGCGACGACCAGATCGGAATGCAAGCTGGCGCACAACTCGGCGAACAAGGCGCTTTCGCACGCGGGCAGGGGTTCCTTGGTTAGATGGAATGCTCCGTTTTCCCGCCAGGCGATGCCCCAGCCGTCGGGGTTGTCGGCGGCCAGGCCACCGCGCCGGCGGAATTCCGTCAGGCTCTCGCGGGCCGTTACGGCGGTGCTGGCGGACATCCCGAACAGTTCGCACATGATTAATCCAGCGCCTGCTCCAGATCGGCGATCAGGTCGGCGGCGTCCTCCAGGCCGACCGAGAGGCGGATCATGGTATCCGTGATGCCGCGCCGCGCCCGCTCCTCTGCGGACAGGCCGTGGTGGGTGGTGGTGACCGGCATGGTGGCGAGGCTTTCCACGCCGCCCAGGCTGGGGGCGATGGCGAAGAGCGTGAGCTTGTCCACCGTGCGCACTGCGTCGTCGTAGCCGCCCTTGAGGTCGAGGGTAAGCATGCCGCCGTATCCCTTCATCTGCGCCTTGGCGGTCTCGTGGCCGGGGAAATCCGGCAGGCCGGGGTAGAGCACCCGCGCCACTTTCGGGTGGCTCGCCATCGCTTCGGCGACGGCCTGGGCGGTGGCGTTCTGGCGCTCCACCCGCACCGTCAGGGTGCGGATCGAGCGCATCAACTGGGCGGCGGTTTCCGGGGCGAGCGCGCTGCCCAGGTTCTTGCGCCAGTTCCATACCGCCGCCAGCAGGTGTTTCGATCCCATCAGCGCGCCCGCGGTCAGGTCGCTGTGGCCGCCCAGGTACTTGGTGGCGCTGTGCACCACGAAATCCGCGCCGAGTTCAAGCGGGCTCTGGTTCGCCGGCGAGGCGAAGGTGTTATCCACCGCCACCAGCACGCCGCGCTCGTGGGCCAGGTCGCAGATGCGGCGGATATCCAGCACCTCCAGGGTGGGGTTGGTCGGGGTTTCGAAGAACACCAGCCCCGCTCCCGCGTCGAGAAATGATTTCAAGCCGTCGAGACGGTTGCCGGCGAGGAAGTAGGTGGGGATGTTGAGTTCGCGCAGTTGCGTGGAAAGCAGCTCCATGGTGCCGCCGTAGGCGTCGCCAATGCACACGATGCCTTTGCGCCCGTGGGCGAGGAACAGCGCGGCTTCCGCCGCCATCCCGGAGCAGAACGACCATGCCGCTTCGGCGCCTTCCAGCGCGGCGAGCTTGGCTTCCAGGCTGAAGATCGTCGGGTTGAGGCCGTAGCGCGTGTACAGGCTGCCGGGTTTCCTGCCGTCCACCACGTCGAGCAGGTCGGCGGTATTGGCGAACTTGAACGTGGTGGTGGTATAGATCGGCGTGTGCGGCGAGCCGTGGGCGTCGGCCAGTTCGCCGGCATGGACGCAACGGGTGGAAAGACCGGGGGTGTGCTCGTTCATTCATGCCTCCTGTAAAAGCTTATCTTCTATGGTTTGCAGGCGTTGCAACAGGTCGGGCGCGGGATTAAAGCCCGCCAGCGCCGTAACCAAGTCGTGCGGCGAGAGAATCACCCCGTCGCCGGGTTGCAGCGCCATGCCGTTCAGCAGCAGGGAGGGAAACCCCGCGCCGTGGGCATCGCGGCAATCCGTGTAGACGATGTCCAGCGCCGCGCCGAAGCAGGATGATAGTTCCGCCGCATAGCGGGCGTAAAGCGTGCAGCGCCCGCCGGGCGGCTGCTGGGAAATAACTTGGAGGTGGAATGGCATGGCAGCGCTCTCAGTCCTTGATGAAGATATACACGTAGGCGCCCGTCAGTCCTTTTTTTACGGTGCCCGGGCCGTTACAATCATCGGCCTTCTCGGCGTGTTTTTCGTCGGGGAGCAAAACGCTGAGTTTCCTTCCGAATTGTTTGACGTAGGCGTCGGCCATTTCCAGAACCTGTTTTCCGCCATCCGTCAGTTTCCCCGGTTCGACGAGCATCTCCTTTACGGGGATCATCAGGCCGATATTGGTCTGGTCGGACATCGGACTTTTCTTGAGCGTGACCCGCTCGGTCTTGACGATGTCTTGGACCGAATGCACCCAGGCATTCGCGTCGCCCGGCGCGTCCTGCGCGGCCACGTTGAACGAAAACAGCAGACAGACTCCCGCCAGAAGATTCTTCATCTTTTTTCCCCCTTTACAGAATGCTCTTGAACAACAGATAAGTGGCGACCGCCACCAGGAACCAGCCGAACGCCCGTTTCAGGGTTTCCTGCGAAAAACGCTGCGCCAGGCGGGTGCCGGCGAAGCTGCCGGCCACGGTGACGGCGGTAAACGAGGCCATGATTCCCCAATCGACCGGCACCGCACCGAAGTAGCCGGCAAAACCGGCGTAGGACTTGGCGGCGACGATGGCCAGCGAGGTGCCCACCGCCATCTTCATCGGAATGCCGGACAGCAGCACCAGCGCCGGCACGATCAGGAAGCCGCCGCCTACTCCCACCAGACCGGTGAGCACGCCCACGCCGATACCGTGCGCGGCGATGTGGGTGAGGTTGGCGGAAATGGTTTCCTCCTCGCTCAAGGGCGGGCCGCCAGCGCCGGCGAGTTGCGCGGACGGCACTGGAACCGGCTTTCTTTGCAGCATCTTCCACGCGGCGGCATACATCACCAGGGCAAACAGGCCAAGCTGTACCGCCACCGGGGTGACCACCCCCAGGCGCGCCCCGCCGTAGGTGCCGATCACCCCGAAAAAGCCGAAAACCAGCGAGATTTTCAGATCGACATTGCCGCGCCGCCAGTTGTCCCAGGCCGAGATGCTGGCGGTGACGGCAACGATGCCCAGGCTCATGGCGATGGCCGATTTGGCCGGCACGTCGAGCAGCAGCATCAGCGCCGGCATGGCGATGATCGACCCGCCCGAGCCGAACAGGCCGAGTACGATGCCGGTGGCGGCGCCGGCGAGGATGACGAGGAGGAACATGGCATTTTCCTTTGTTATCTTGCGCTCAATTGAGCGCTTGAATGCTGAGGTTAAAAAAATCGGATGCGGAAATCCGCATCCGTCCAACCAAAATCTTGACGCAGCGGGTTAAAACACCAGCACCTTGTCCGCCCATTCCGTCCATTCCGCCAGGTGCTCCAGGGTCGAATGCTGCGCGCCGGGGATCAGTTCCTCGTTCTTGAGAGCGCGGGCTTCCATGCACATCCCGCACACCCCGATCTGCCCGCCGCGCTTGAGGATGCTGGTGGCGAAAAACTCGATGTTGTAATAGCCCTCCGGGACTTTCTGCCCGGCCTTGGCGCACAGCGCGGCGTCGCCCAACAGGAAGACGCGGATTTCGTTGCCGTCGTGCTTGGTCAGCGCCCGCGCCAGGCGAAAGCCGTTGTAGCTGCGCTCCGTGCCGTAGGGCGGGTCGTTGAGGATGAACAGGGTTTTCATGAGGCTCTCCTTCTCAAAAAATCACGCGGGGTTGAGGCGCGGGTGGGTTTCCTCGCCCCACAGCCACACCACCATGCCGGAAACCAGCATCGCCCCGGCGACGAACCAGAAACCTTCCTCGATGGCGCCGCTCCAGTGCGCCACCAAGCCCAGCGCCAGCGCGCCGATGCCGTAACCCAGGTCGCGCCAAAAGCGGTAGATGCCGATCGCCGAGCCGCGCCAGTTGGGGTGGGCGATGTCGGAAACCGCCGCCGACAGGTTGGGATAGAGCAGCGCCATGCCGAAGCCGGATATTGAAGCCGCCAGCGACCACCAGGCGACGCCCTCGCCGAGCAGCATCAGCGCCACCCCCGCGCCGCACAGCCACATCCCCCACACGATGGGCTTTTGCCGCCCGACGTGGTCGGAGAGCTTGCCGGTAAAGAACTGCGAGCCGCCCCACATGAAACCGTAGACGCCCACCACCCAGCCGATGTTGGCGAGGCTCAAGCCGTGGCGATACAGAAACACCGGGTAGAACACCCACACCAGCGCATCGACGAATTTTTCCACCAGTCCGGCCTGGCACAGCGCCGCCATGCGCTTATCGCGCCACGACATCAGGGTAAATATTTCCCAGGTGGTGGGTTGCTCGCCGATGTTGGCCGGGTAGCGCGGTTTCGGGCCGGTCGCCCGGCCTGCCTGGTGTTTGGCGCCTTCCGCCCTGGCCCACGACAGGGTGTCCTTGACCCACAGCAGGGTAAGCAGGAGGGCCGTCGCAATTACCGCGAGACCGAAGTACAGCAAGCCGTGGCGCGGCCCGAAGGCGGTCGCCAGATAGCCGGTGGCGATGCCGGCGACCGCCAGCCCGACGTAACCGGAAAATTCGTTCAAGCCGATCACCAAACCGCGCTGGTCGGGGCGGGTGAGGTCGAGCTTGGCGGTCTGGGTCATCGACCAGGTGAAGCCCTGGTTGACGCCGAGCAGTACGGTGGCGGCGACGATCCAGTTCCAGTTGGGCGCATAGAGGATCATCAGGGGAATCGGCAGCGCCGTCAGCCAACCCCACAACAGCACCTTCCGCCGTCCGACCCGCTCCGACAGGCGCCCGGCGACGAAGTTGAGGGTGCCCTTGACGAAGCCGAACGCCACCACGAAAGTCGTCAGCAACAGGAACGAACCTTTCGGCACGCCGAATTCGCTTTCGCCCAGCGCCGGCACCACGGTGCGCATCATGCCGATGGTCATGCCGACCAGGAAAACCTGGAGCAACTGGTGCGCGAACTGGGGAAAGTTATCGCGGATACCGTAGCGGTATGCGACGATTTCCTGCTGCAAGGTATGGCTCATGCTCAGGCGCCGAGGTTGGCGGCGACCATGCGTTCCATTTCCGCCGGGCGCGGCGGAATGTCGGCCAAAATATGCGCGACGAATTCGGCGCTGTCGCCGAATTGCAGGCCGGCGTTGAAGCGCCGCTCGAAGCCCACGGTCGAACTCGGCTTGCCGGAAATGCCCGCGCCGCACACGCTCCCGGAAGTATGGCCGGGGAACACCTCGACGCTGTCCGGCAGGGCCAGCAAGCGCTGGTGCAGGCTGTTGAAGAGTTGCCCGGCCCACGCCTGGCCCTGGCTGCCCAAGTCAGGCCGCCCGATGCTGCCGACGAACAGGGTGTCGCCGGTCAGCACGAACCACGGTTCAAGGCTGCGCCGCTTGTCGGATACCAGCAGGCAAATGCTGTCGGGGGTATGCCCCGGCGTGTGCAGCACCGTGACGGCGACATTGCCGACCTCGATGACGTCCTGGTCCTTGAGGGAATGAAAGGGGAACTTGACCCGCGTGGCGTTGCTTTCGTGCAGGCAGTAAAGGCCGCCGACGCGCTCCGCCAGCGCCCGTCCGCCCGAATAATGATCGGCGTGGACGTGAGTGTCGATGACGTGGGTGATTTTAACGTTCTGCTTGACCGACTCCGCGATAAACCACTCCTCGTCGCCCGCTACCGGATCGACCGCTACCGCGACACCGCACGAGCCGCAGCCGAACAGGTAGGAAAGAGTGGCCTCGCGGGTTGCCAGTTGACGGAAAAACATAATGACCTCCGTAGCGTAATTTTAATCAAAAGAACTCTTGAATTAAATTATGGACAAGCGAAGGCTCTGCGTCAATCAAAAGTTCTTTTGAGCAGGGAGAGCGAGGGGATTGTTATCGAACTAGGCGGGCGTTACGCCGCCGACGATTGTTTGGCTTTCCATTCCGGGTAGCCGTCTTCCAGGCGGCGCGCCTTGAAACCCTCTTCGCGCAGTTTGGCAACGGCTTCGAAGGCCAGCATGCAGTAAGGGCCACGGCAGTAGGCGACGATTTCCTGGGTACGCGGCAAGTCGATGAGACGTTGCGGCAAGTCGTCGAGGGGAATGTTGATGGCGCCGTCGACGTGGCCGGCATCGAATTCGCTGCTGGGGCGCACGTCGATCACGGTGACTTCACCGGCTGCGGCCATTTTCATCAACTCGTCGCGGCGCACCGGCTGGAGGTTGTCGAGGCTCTCAAAATGGGTACGGGCGATGTTTTCGACTTCCGCCAGATGGCGTTCCGCGACGCCGCGCACGGCGGCGATGACGGCGGGAATCTGGTCGTCGGAAAGGCGGTAGAAAACCTGCAGGCCATCCTTGCGCGAACGCACCATGCCGCCGTCGCGGAGGATATGCAAATGGTGGGAGGTGTTGGCCATCGACATGCCGACGGCGGTCGCCAGGATTTCCACGCTGCGCTCGCCTTGGGCGAGGGCTTCCAGTATTTCCAGGCGGTTGGCGCTGGCCAGCGATTTGGCGACGCGGGCGAATTGCTCGAAAAGACGCTTTTTGGGGGAAAGGGTGTCGTTCATTCCGATATTGTACTGGTCAATCGGAAGCGCGCCAATGCCCTGATTTTCCGCCGAGTTTTTCGAGCAGGCGGACGTCGCGGAGGATCATGCCGCGATCCACGGCCTTGCACATGTCGTAGATGGTCAGCAGGGCGACGGATGCCGCAGTCAGGGCTTCCATTTCCACCCCGGTGCGCCCTACGGTTTCGGCGGTGACCTGGCATTCGATTTCGCTGTTCTGCGCGTCGATGAGGAATTCCACGCCGACGTGGGTGAGCGCCAGGGGATGGCACAAGGGGATCAATTCGCTGGTGCGCTTGGAGGCCTGGATCGCGGCGATCCGCGCGATGCCCAGCACGTCGCCCTTTTTGGCGTCGCCGCCCTGGATCAGGCGCAGGGTCGCCGGCTGCATGGCGATTCGCCCGGCGGCACGCGCCACGCGGCGGGTTTCGCCCTTTTCCGCGACGTCCACCATGTGGGCCTGGCCGGCGGCGTTAAAGTGTGTGAATTCGCGGTTCATGCGGTGAACTTCCAGATCAAAGCAGCTATCATAGCACCATGCTGAAACTCTTCTTCATTGCCTTCCTGCTTGCGGTTCCCCAAGTCCTGGCCGATGGCCTTCCCGATCTCGGCGACGTTGCCCAGGCGGATTTTTCCCCGCAGATGGAACGCAAGCTGGGCGAAACCATCATGGCGCAAATCCGTCGCGACCAGAGCCTGCTCAACGATGCGGAACTCACCGAATACCTCAACAACCTCGGCTACCGGCTGGTGTCGGCGAGTCCCGACTCGCGCCAGGATTTCGAATTTTTCGTCATCAAGGATGCGTCGCTGAACGCCTTCGCCCTGCCCGGCGGCTACATCGGCGTGCATACCGGGCTGATCCTCGCCGCGCAAAGCGAATCGGAACTGGCAGCGGTGCTCGGTCACGAAATCGCCCACGTCACCCAACGCCACCTGGCGCGCATGATCGAGAAGGAAAAGCAGAGTATGTGGACGTCGCTGGCGGCGATTGCCGTGGCGATTCTCGCCTCGCGCTCCAATCCGCAAATGAGCAACGCCGCGATGGCCACGGCACAGGCCACCTCGATCCAGAACACCCTGAACTTCACCCGCGATCACGAACGCGAGGCCGACCGGGTGGGGCTGCAGATCATGTCTCAGGCGGGCTTCGACGCGCGCGGCGCGGAAACTTTTTTTGAGCGTTTGCAAAGGGCCACCCGTCTCTACGACAACAACGCCCCGGATTATCTGCGCACCCACCCGGTGACCAGCCAGCGGATCGCCGACATCCAGAACCGCCTGGAAGCGATTCCCTACCGGCAGACTCTCGACAGCTTCGACTTCCACCTGATGCGCGCCAAGCTGCGCGCCATGGACGGGACGCCGGCCCAGGCAGTGGCGTTTTTCGAGGACGTCCTGCGCGACCACAAGTACGCCGAAGAGGCGGCCCAGCATTACGGGCTGGCGGCAGCCCTGCTCCGCCAGCGTCAGTACGAGCGGGCGGAAGGCGAACTGGCGCGGCTCCGCAAACTCGTCCCTCCCCACCCGGCGATCGAAAGCCTGGCCGCGCAGATCAAGCTGGCGGCGGGCAAGCCCGACGCGGCGCTGGCCATCTATCGCAGCGCCATGCACGATTTTCCCGACCGCCATCCGCTAATCTACGGTTACGCCGAAGCGCTGTTGCAAACGCGCCGGCACGGCGAAGCGCTCAAGCTGCTCGCCAGCCAGGTACAGACCTATCCCAACGACGTGCGCCTCTATCGCCTTCAGGCGGAAGCCTACGCGGCTCAGGGCAAACGCCTGCTCTCGCACCAGGCGCAGGGCGAGGCTTATTACCGGGAAGGCAACCTGTCCGCCGCCATCGATCAATTGCAGATCGCCCAGAAAAGCGGCGACGGCGATTTCTACCAATTGTCGATGGTCGAAGCCCGTCTGCGCCAGTTGCGCGCCCAGGATCGCGACAACAAGGCGAAGAACGGCGGTAAATCCCAACTGGTCGAGGGGTTGAAAATTTCTCCGGCGGCCTCAAAATGAGTGACATGGTTTTCGAAACACGTAATGACAGATCAGCATAACGACGGTACCGTCCTGGAAGCGCAGCAAACCCGGCTGAAGCCCCCGCCGATGTTCAAGGTGCTGCTGCTCAACGACGATTTCACCCCGATGGAATTCGTGGTGGCCGTGTTGGAACAGCTTTTCGCCAAGAGCCGCGAGCAGGCTACCCAGATCATGCTCAAGGTCCATCTTGAAGGTGTCGGCGTATGTGGTGTTTACACCCTCGATGTCGCACAGACCAAGGTGGATCAAGTCACCGCGTTCGCGCGGGAAAATCAGCATCCGCTGCAATGCGTGATGGAGGAACAGTAAAATGATTGCGCAAGAGTTAGAGGTTTCCCTACACATGGCGTTCATCGAAGCCCGCCAGAAGCGCCACGAATTCATCACCGTGGAACACCTGTTGCTGGCGTTGCTGGATAACCCCACCGCGGCCAAGGTGCTGCGCGCCTGCGCCGCGAAAATGGACGAACTGCGCTTTAGCCTCAGCGACTTCATTGCCAATCACACCCCGGTTGTCGGCGGCGAGGCGGACGTCGACACCCAGCCCACCCTGGGCTTCCAGCGGGTGATCCAGCGCGCCATCCTGCACGTGCAGTCGTCGGGCAAGAAGGAAGTAAGCGGCGCCAACGTGCTGGTGGCGATTTTCGGCGAGAAGGATTCCCATGCCGTGTATTTCCTCACCCAGCAGGGGATTTCCCGGCTCGACGTGGTGAACTACATCTCCCACGGCATCAGCAAGATCCCCGAAAGCAAGCCGGTGTCTCCCGAAGGCGAACCAGAGTCCGAGCAGGAAGCCAGCCCGGCGAGCGCCCTGGAAAACTTCACCACCAACCTCAACAACCAGGCCGCCGCCGGCAAAATCGACCCGTTGATCGGACGCGACGGCGAGTTGGAACGGGTCATCCAGACCCTCTGTCGGCGCCGCAAGAACAATCCGCTGCTGGTCGGCGAAGCCGGCGTGGGCAAGACCGCCATCGCCGAAGGTCTGGCGCGGCGCATCGTGGAACGCGAGGTGCCCGACGTGCTGGCCGACAGCACCGTGTATTCCCTCGATATGGGCGCACTGCTGGCCGGCACCAAGTATCGCGGCGATTTCGAGCAACGCCTCAAGGCGGTGTTGAAACAGCTTACCGAAAACGAACAAGCCATCCTGTTCATCGACGAAATCCACACCCTGATCGGCGCGGGCGCCGCTTCCGGCGGCACCCTCGACGCTTCCAACCTGCTCAAGCCGGCCTTGAGCAGCGGCCAGTTGCGCTGCATCGGCGCGACCACCTACAACGAATTCCGCGGAGTATTCGAGAAGGATCATGCCCTGTCACGGCGCTTCCAGAAAATCGACGTGCCGGAACCCAGCGTGGAAGAAACCATTTCCATTCTGCGCGGCCTGAAATCGCGCTTCGAAGCTCACCACGGGGTGAAATACACCAGCGCCGCGCTGACCACCGCCGCGGAACTGTCGGCACGCTACATCAATGACCGCCACTTGCCCGACAAGGCCATCGACGTGATCGACGAAGCCGGTGCCGCGCAACGCATCCAGCCCAAGTCCAAGCAAAAGAAGACCATCACCAACAAGGAGATCGAGGAGATCATCGCCAAGATCGCCCGCATCCCGCCGAAGAACATTTCCAACGACGACCGCAGCGCCCTGAAGACCCTCGACCGCGACCTGAAGGCCGTGGTGTTCGGCCAGGACAAGGCCATCGAGGCGCTCGCCACCGCCATCAAGATGGCGCGCTCCGGGCTGGGCAGTCCCACCAAGCCGATCGGCTCGTTCCTCTTCTCCGGCCCCACCGGGGTGGGCAAGACCGAAGTGGCACGCCAGTTGGCGTACATCCTCGGCATCGAGTTGATCCGTTTCGACATGTCGGAATACATGGAGCGCCACGCCGTCTCGCGGCTGATCGGCGCGCCTCCCGGCTACGTGGGTTTCGAGCAGGGCGGCCTGTTAACCGAGCAGATCACCAAGCACCCCTACGCGGTGCTGCTCCTCGACGAAATCGAAAAAGCCCATCCCGACATCTTCAACATCCTGTTGCAGGTGATGGATCACGGTACGCTGACCGACAACAACGGGCGCAAGGCGGATTTCCGCAACGTGGCGATCATCATGACCACCAACGCCGGCGCCGAATCGCTCAACAAGTCGGGGATCGGCTTCACCCAGTCATCCCGCGCCGGCGACGAGATGGCCGACATCAAGCGGATGTTCAGCCCGGAATTCCGCAACCGCCTGGACGCCACGATTTCCTTCGCCCCGCTCGACGAAGCGGTGATCCTGCGGGTGGTCGACAAATTCCTCATCCAGCTCGAAGAGCAACTTCACGAGAAGAAAGTCGAGATCGTCTTCACCGACAAGCTGCGCGTCTACCTCGCCAAAAACGGCTTCGACCCGGCGATGGGCGCCCGCCCGATGGCGCGCCTGATCCAGGACACCATCCGCAAGGCGCTCGCCGACGAACTGCTGTTCGGCAAGCTGGCCGGCGGCGGACGGGTGACGGTGACTGTCGACGAGAGCGACAAGGTGAAGCTGGAGTTTCCCAAGGACGAGCTGCACGCCGTACCCGCCTAGGCAGATGAAACACCATAAAAAACGCCGGCTTGTGCCGGCGTTTTTTATTGCTGCTCAGGTGGCGGACTCAGATGCTTACTCTTCCGCATCCCCGTCGCCCTCGCCCTTGGGCCTGCGCTTGACGGTTTTCGGATCGCAAGTGATGGGGCGGTAGATTTCCACCCGGTCGCCGTCGGCGACGGCGGAATCCAGTTTGACGAGCTTGCTGAAAATGCCGGCCTTGGCGGTTGCCACGTCGATTTCCGGGAATTGTTTGAGGATTCCGGATTTTTCGATGGCGTCCTTGACCGTTGCACCGTCGGGCAAGTCGGCGCTGAGGTTGGCGTGGCGGGTGGTACTGGCGTAGAAGACTCCGACTTTCATGGTTTTCCCCCTTATGCCACGGCGTGGGCGCCGCCCATCTGAATTTGTTTGCCGGCCTTGAGGTCGATCATGCGCTTGGCAACCACCAGCAAACCGGTCACCAGGAAACCGCCGGGCGGCAATATCATCAACAACACGCCCATATCTTCGGGCAGCAGGCGCATTTCCATGAACTTGAAGGCCGGGCCGAGGAGCAGCGAGGCATCGGCGAACAGGGTGCCGGAACCGATGATTTCGCGGACCGCGCCGATGGCCGTCAGTGCGATGGTGAAACCGATGCCCATGAAGATGCCGTCAGCCAGCGAGGGCAACACCGGCTCCTTGGCGGCAAAAGCCTCCAAGCGGGCCAGCGGCAGGCAGTTGGAGACGATCAGCGGGATGAACAGGCCGAGCACCTTGTACAACTCGTGCATCCAGGCGTTCATGCCCAGGTCGACGACCGTCACCATCGCGGCGACGATGAGGATATACACCGGAATCCGCACTTCGGTGGTGATGTAGTTGCGGAACATCGCCACCAGCATCCCCGAGGCGGCCATCACCACCGCGGTGGCCAGCCCCATGCCAAAGCCGTTGGTGGCGCTGGTGGTCATCGCCATGGTCGGGCACATGCCGAGCAGCATGGCGAACACGCCGTTGTTGTCCCACAGCCCGTCGCGGGCGATTCTGCCGTAAGTTGCCATGATTAATTAACCTCCGTCATTTTCGCCTGGTTGGCGGCGAAGAATTCCATGCCTTCGCGGATGGCCTTGACCACGCCGCGCGGGGTGATGGTGGCACCGGCGAACTGGTCGAACTGGCCGCCGTCCTTTTTCACTTTCCATTTTTCGATGGGCGGGTTGCCCAGCGACAGGCCGGTGAAGCGCAGGATCCAGTCGCCCTTCTTGACCTCGATCTTGTCGCCCAGCCCCGGCGTTTCCTTGTGGGCCAGGACGCGCACCCCGAGCAGCTTGCCGTCGGCGGCGATGCCCATCATCAGCTTGATTTCGCCGGCGTATCCGGAACCACGAATCTCATAAGCCAGCCCGGTGACCTTGCCGTCCTTCATGGCGCGGTACACGGTGGTCTCCATGTCGTGCTCACCCTTGAGAGTAATGGCGTCCTTGATCGGGTTGTTGTCTTGCAGCTCGGCAGGCAACACCTGGGACAGCGAGTTGATCTTGTCTTCCATGGCGCGCGCGGCGATTTCCTTGGCGGTAACCATGTCCGTCAGCGCGATCAGTAGCCCGAAGCCCAGGCAGAATGCCCCGAGGATCAAGCCGTGCTTCATTGCGTTGTCTTTTTTCATCGTTCAGTCTCTCCCGAGCGGCAGCGGTGCGCCCTTGCTGGTGCGGCCGTAGGCGCGCGGACGGGTGTATTGGTCGATAATCGGGGTCAGCGAATTCATCAGCAGCACGGCGAATGCCATGCCTTCCGGATAGCCGGCGAAATTACGGATCACCCAGGTGAGCAGGCCGCAACCCACGCCGAAGATGATCTGGCCTTTCTTGGAAACCGGCGAGGTGACGTAGTCGGTGGCGATGAAGAACGCCCCCAGGACGCTCGCACCGGACAGGACATGGAACAGGCCGGGCGCGAAGCGGGCCGGATCGACGGCGTGGAACACCGCCCCCATCGCAAACAGCGAGCCTAGCACCGCGACCGGAATGTGCCAGGAAATGATGCGCTTGAAGAGCAGGAATATACCGCCCAACAGGATCAGCACCGCCGACGTCTCACCCAGGCTGCCGGCTTTGTAGCCCCAGGCCAGGTCGAGCATGTCGGGGATATGGGTCAGATCGCTGTCGCGGGAAAAGGCCTTCAATGCTTCGGAAACCGGCACGCCGCGCGACAGTTCGGTCTTCACGTAACCCAGGGCCGACGCGGCGCTCACCGAGTCGGGCACCTGTCCACCGAAAGTGATGGTAGCGGACTGGCTGATGCCCGGTGCCGACTCGGAAAGCAACGGATGCGGCAGCACCCACGCGGTCATCACCACCGGGAACGACACCAGCAGGGCGACGCGCGCCACCATGGCAGGGTTGAAGAGGTTTTGCCCGATCCCGCCGAAAGTGTGCTTGGCCAGGGCGATGGCGAATATCGCACCCAACACCCCGGTCCACCAGGGTGCCCAGGGCGGCAGGGTCATCGCCAGCAGCCAGCCGGTAAGCAGGGCCGAGCCGTCGGCGAGTGCCGGCTTGACGCGGTTCCCCGCCAGCATCAGGCAGCCGGCCTCGACCGCCAGGCAGGCGCCGATGGTGACGAGGAACAGGAATATCCCCGGCAACCCGAACAGGTACAGGTTGAACGCGGTGGCCGGCAGCAGCGCCAGAACCACGGTGAGCATGGTTTTCTGGACGGTATTGGTGCCGTGAGCGTAGGGGGCGCTAATCGGATGGGTAGGTTGGGTACTCATGCGCTTGCCTTGTCTTCAGTGGTGGAGGTGGCTGCCTGGGCCTTCTTCGCCGCCAGCATGGCCTTGCGGGCTTCGGCGGCTTTTTCCAGGCGGACGGTGCGGGCTTCGGCCAGTGTCTTGACGCGGTCGTTCTTGCGCTCCTCGCGGGCCTGGGAACTCAGCATGCCTTTGGCGTAGTTGAAGTATTGCACCAGCGGAATGTGCGACGGACACACCCAGGAGCAGGAACCGCACGAAAAGCAGTCCTGCACGCCCAGCTTGGCGGCATCGTCGAGATGGTCCTTGCGGATGAAGGCGGCCATTTCCACCGGCACCAAGCCGCACGGGCAGATGTTCACGCAGGCGCCGCAGCGGATGCACGGGCTGGCCGGGGCATCGTTGGTTTCCTCGGCGAGCAGCGCGAGGATACCCGAAGTGCCCTTAACTACCGGGACTTCCAGGCTGGGCAGGGGTTGCCCCATCATCGGGCCGCCGTTGACCAGCCGGTGCGGCGTGGTCGCAAGGCCGCCGCAAAAGGCGATCAGGTCGGAAACCATGGCGCCGATCGGCGCTTCGATGTTCTTGGGATGGCGCACCGCCTTGCCGCTCACCGTCACCACCCGGGCGATCAGGGGACGCCCGAAGCGCACCGCCTGATGCACGGCACGGGCAGTGGCGGCGTTGTGCACCACCACGCCGATTTCGGCGGTGAGGCGGCGCACCGGGGTTTCGATGCCGGTGATGGCCTGCGTCAACTGGCGCTCGGCGCCCATCGGATACTGCACCGGTACCGCAGCGACTTCCACGTTGGGAAAGGTCGCCGCGACTTTGCGCATTGCTTCGATGGCTTGCGGCTTGTTGTCCTCGATGCCGATCACCACCCGCGGCGCACCCAGGGCGTGGGCCATGATGCGCGCGCCGTCGATCACCTGGTCGGCGTATTCGCGCATCACGCGGTCGTCGCAGGTCAGGTAGGGTTCGCATTCGGCGCCGTTGATGAGCAGAATTTCGAGCTTGTGCTGGATGCCCAGGCTGAGTTTCACGGCGGACGGGAAAGTCGCGCCGCCTAAGCCCACGATGCCGGCTTGTGCGACGCGCTCGCTGATTTCCTCGCGGCTGGCGGCAAAGGGGTCGGCAATCGGCGCGGGCAGGTCGGCCCATTCATCCTTGCCGTCCGGCTCGATGACAATGGTCGGCTGCGGCAGGCCGGAAGCATGGGGAGCGGGGATCTCGGCCACCGCCTTGATGCGCCCGGAAGTCGGTGCGTGTTGCGGTGCCGACACCACGCCTTGGCTGCGCGCGATCATCTGGCCTTTCTTGACCAGGTCGCCTTCGCACACCATGGCTTCGGCGGGGGCGCCGATATGCTGTTGCAGGGGAATGAACAGCTCCGCCGGCATCGGCAGGGTCTCGATAGCCATTTCGCTGGTCAGTTCCTTGCGGTATTCGGGGTGGATACCGCCGCGGATTGGAAAAAGTTTCATGCTTGCCTCGATCAGTTTTTGCTGGGATCAGTGAATGCTGTGTTCTTCAGGCTTGTCCCAGTGCCAGCTTCCCAACGTCTCTGGAATCCTGCACATCTTGATGGCTTCGGTGGGACAGACCTTGAAACATTTGGCGCAGCCGTGGCAATCCTCGGTGATGATGGTATGCATCAGCTTGTTGGCGCCGACGATGGCATCGACCGAACATTCCTTGAGGCAGCGGGTGCAACCGATGCACAGGTCTTCGTCGATCACCGCGTATTCCGGAGCCTTTTCCTCGACTTCGGAAAAATCGGTGGTCACGCCGAGTTTTTTCGCCAGGGCTTCCACCACCGACTTGCCGCCGGGCGGGCACAAGGTCACCTGCGCTTCGCCGCGCGCCAGCGCCGCTGCCGCCTGGGCGCAGCCAACATAGCCGCATTGGCCGCATTGCGAACCGGGCAGCATGGCCTTCAACTCTTCTTCAAGGGGGTTTTCCTCCACCGCGAGAAATTTCGCCGCCGCACCGAGCAGGCCGCCCAGCACCACGCCCATTGCCGTCAAGCTACCGACAGAAATCAACATGTTTCAAACTCCTAGTTAGTGCTCATTCCGGAAAAACCCATGAACGCCAACGCCAACAGGCTGGCGACGATAAAGCCGATGGGCGGGCCGGCGAAGAGGCGCGGCACGTCGGCCAGCGCCAGGCGTTCGCGCAGGCCGGCAAACATCACCATCACCAGGCTGTAGCCCAGCGAAGAGGCGAAAGCGAACAGGGTGGCGGCGAGGAAGCCCATTTTTCCTTCCACCAGCAGCAGCGCCACGCCCAGCACCGCGCAGTTGGTGGTAATCAGCGGCAGGTAGATACCCAACATCTGGAAGAGCGGCGGGGAAACCTTTTTCACGGTCAATTCGGTGAACTGCACGGCGGCGGCAATCACCAGGATGAAGGTCACGGTACGCAGGTAGCCGAGTCCGAAAGGCTGCAGCAAGTAGGTTTCGACCGCCCAGTCGGCCATCGACGAGACGGTGATCACGAAAGTAGTCGCCAGGCCCATGCCGACGGCGGTGTCGATGCGGGTGGTCACCCCCATGAACGAGCACAGACCAAGGAAACGCGCCAGAATCACATTATTCACCAGCGCCGCGCTAACCATCAGGAGTACGTATTCTTTCATTGTTTAAACCTCTGGCTCATTCAAAAATGACAAGTAATCACGACGTCGGCACGCCGCAGGAAATGGGGGGACAACTCGCCGCGCGCATTGAGGCGGGTCGCGTTGATGCGCGCACCGACCATGCCGAGGGCCAACCCGGCGAGCATCGCCAGCATGGTGACGAGATCGCTGCCGACCAGCCACTGCGCCATGGCGCCGCAAAACAACAGGCTGACCAGCGGTATCGCATAAGCGGTCAGGGAGGCCTTGACCAGCGCCTTCTCGCTGACCCCGATCACCACCCGCTCGCCGACCCGCAGGTTGTCGCGATTGGGCAGGGAAAAACGTCGTGCTTCGAGGCGATCCGCGAGGGTGCCGATGCCGCCCTTGCCGCCACACGCCGAGGACGACGCGCAATGGCCGCAACTAGTGGTCTGTTCCGGCTCCAGCCAGGCGGTGTCACCTTCCACCGCGACCACGTGTGCGAACCCCTCCACCAAAGCGGGGGCGCCGTAGTCGGAGATGTCGTCGTAAGTTTCAGTCATCTTGTTAGGCCGTTACCGTGGCAACGATGCCTTGCGGCGTGACGTAAAGGGCTTTCAATCCACCGGCGGCGCGCAGGATTTCCTGGCGGCGCTCGATCGGGGCCATCAGCATCGCGGTGGACAGGCCGTCGGCAACCGCCCCCAGCTCGGCCACCACGGAAACGCCGAGCAACGCGGGCGCGGTACGGCCACTACGGGTGTCGATCAAATGGGTGAACTTGCCGGCCTGGTCGAACAGGGTGCCGTAGCCGCCCGAGGTGGACACGCATTGATTGACCACCTCCAAGGTGGCAACAGTGTTGGACGGACTGGCGGGATTGGCGATGCCAATGCGCCACGCCGAACCGTCGGGCTTGGCGGACAAGGCGCGCGGCTCGCCCATATCGACCAGCATCCGGTCGAACCCGTGGGCGCGCAGCACATCGGAAACACGGTCGGTGATGTAGCCTTGCGCACCGCTGTTGAGGGTCAGGCCCATTCCGGGACGGGCAAAGGCGATGCGGCGGTTGGCGGCGTCCACTTCGACGCCACGCCAGTCGACCAGGGCCAGCGCGGCAGCGATGTCTTGCTGCGCCGGGCCGGCGGGATCGGCGGAGGCGCCGGTGAAATGACTGAAATACAAGCGCCACAGCGGCTGCACGGTGGGGTCGTAGGCGCCGTCGCTGATCTTGGCGAGCGACAGGGCGCGGGTCAGTAGGTTGACGAAATCCTGCGGCGCATTTTCCAACACACCGTGGCGATTCAACGTGGAAATGGCGCTGTCGGCGCGGTACACGCTGAAAATCGCCTCAAGGCGCTTCAGTTCGTCCAGCGCCGCAGCGATTGCGGCCTGGGCTTGCGCCTCGTCGTTATGAAAGAGTTGGAGGGAAGCAGGGGCACCCAGAGCGGTGCCTTCCCAGCGCGCCATCCGGGCCTGTGCGTTCCCGATCTGCAAAAGCAGCGGCAAGCCGGCGGCAGCGGCGGCAAGAGTGATGAAGCGGCGGCGTGACAGATTGGTATGCATGGCAGGCGGTCTCAAAAAATACTCGGCTCGTTTATGAATGGCGGGTTTCGTTTAGCAATACTGATGCCAGATACTGATTTATTTAGCTCATCAATGGGTTACGTCTTTGCTGGCGTAAAGACGTCGGGTAAGGAGTCCGACAAAATGTCGGAAATCAGCGGGACTCAGGACTCACTAACAGGGCAACTATCCAAAGGTTGTTGATGATAGAAAAAAAACAGATTGCGCACAATACGCAAAAGCGATCTTGAATCTTATAGGTCATCTATTATACATGGAAATGCGTTTTTTGGGTTTTTCGTGCGCATTTTCAATTACATGGCATACTGCTTATATGGTCTTTCCGAAATAAAATGGAGAATGTCGGATGAATCAAACCGATAGTGTCATAGCGAAGATCGTCCGTGTCAACGCCGGGCGCGACCCGGAACGCCTGCGCATGAAGTACGCCAAGATGGCGAGCAGTCCGTTCGTGTTCCTGCGTGGTGCCTGCCATTTGTTTTATGACGCATTGCCCGACGTTCCGGCGTTACGCCAGGCGCCGCCCGCGTGGTGTTGCGGCGACCTGCATTTCGAGAATTTTGGCAGTTACAAAGGCGACAACCGCCAAGTCTATTTCGACATCAACGATTACGACGAAGCGGCACTGGCGCCCTGCACCTGGGATATCGTGCGCCTGCTGGTAAGCATCCGTAGCGGCGCGGAAGCGTTGCGTGCCAGCGCCGCCGAGGCGGAGCAGGTCGGCCGCGTGTGCGTTTCCCGGTACCGGGACGACCTGCTGCGCGGCAAGCCGATGTGGGTGGAGCGCGAAACCTCCAGCGGCTTGGTGAACAAACTCCTGGAATCCTTGCGCTACCAGGAGCGTGCGGCATTTCTCGACCGCCGCACCATCCGCAAGGGACATCGTCGCGAACTGAACACCGACGGCGTCAAGGCCCTGTCGGCCAGCGCGGAACAGCGCGATAAGGTCACCGCATTCATGGCGGCCTACGCCGCCAGCCAGAAAAATCCCGATTTTTTCCGCGTCCTGGACGTAGCCCGCCGCATCGCCGGAACCGGCAGCCTGGGGGTGGAACGGTATGTGGTACTGGTGGAAGGCAAAGGCGCACCGGACGGCTGTTACCTGATCGACCTCAAGGAAGCCAAGCCGTCCGCCCTGATACCGCACCTGACCGCAATGGGCATGGACCAGCCGGTCTGGGAAAGCCAAGCCGAGCGGGTGGTGACAATCCAAAAGCGCATGCAGGCGGTCGACCACGCCTTCCTCGAAGCCGTCGAACTGGACGGGGCGTCATGTATCCTCAAGGGGTTGCAGCCTTCCGAGGATCGGGTGGACATCGCCGCCTGGGGGCACAAGCTGGAGCGCCTGGAAGACGTGGTGGGACTGATGGGCAGCATCCTCGCCTGGGACCAATTGCGCGCCGCCGGGCGGGGTGGCGCGGCGTGCGCGGACGAACTCGCCGACTTCGCCGCCGGGGGAAATTGGGAAAACACACTTTTCGAAGTAGCCGGGGAAATGACCGAACTGACCCGCAACCAATGGCAAGCCTTCACAGCCGCGCGACAAGCCGGACTCCTGGAGACATGATTCAGACGGGGCTTGTGATTGCCGGCCCCTGCCCCTATATTGCCTACATCTCATTTCATGCGGAGCGCATCACCATGCGAAATTTCCTGGCGGTTCTTTTGATTGCCCTGTCCCTCAGCGGTTGCGGCTACAACACCCTGCAATCCACCGACGAGCAGATCAAGGCGGATTGGGCCGAAGTGCTCAACCAGTACCAGCGCCGCGCCGATTTGGTGCCCAACCTGGTCAACGTGGTGAAAGGCTATGCGGGCCATGAAAAGGACGTCCTCACCCAGGTCGCCGACGCGCGCGCCAGGGTCGGGTCGATCCAGGCCACCCCGGAACTGGTCAACGACGAGCAGGCTTTCGCCAAATTCCAGGCCGCCCAGAACGAGTTGAAGTCCTCCTTGTCGCGCTTGCTGGTGGTCGCGGAAAACTATCCGCAGCTGAAGGCCGACGGGGTATTCCGCGACTTGCAGGCGCAACTTGAAGGCACCGAAAACCGCATCACCGTGGCGCGCAACCGCTACATCAAGGCGGTGCAGGAATACAACGTGATCGTGCGTTCCTTCCCCTCCAACCTGACTGCGATGGCTTTCAGCTTCAAAACCAAGCCCTCCTTCACGGTGGAAAACGAAAAAGCCATCTCCACCGCCCCCAAAGTGGATTTCGGCAAATAAGCGCGGCCTGAGCCGGTGAAATCCGCTGCCTTGCGTCTGATTCTCGGCCTGTGGCTGGCCTGCTCGGCTGCCCTGGCCGGCGCCGAGGTGGCGGTGCCCGCCCTCAAGACCCGCGTCACCGACCTCACCGCCACCCTGCAGGCCAGCCAGACCGCCGCGCTGGAGCAACAACTGGCCGCGCTGGAAATCCAAAAAGGCAGCCAGGTCGCCATCCTGATTGTCCCCACCACCCAGCCGGAAACCGTCGAGCAGTACGCCCTGCGCGTCGCGGAGGCTTGGAAACTCGGGCGCAAGGGGATCGACGACGGGGCGCTGCTGCTGGTGGCGAAGAACGACCGCAAACTGCGCATCGAAGTCGGCTACGGACTGGAAGGGGCGATTCCCGACGCGGTGGCGAAACGCATCATCAGCGAAACCATCACCCCGCAGTTCAAACAGCAGCGGTTTTTCGAGGGTCTGAATGCGGGGGTCAAGCAAATCGCCGCCCTGCTTGGAGGCGAGCAACTCCCGCCTCCATCCGTCTCGACAAGGCAATCCGCCAGCGGCGATGGCGGCGGCTGGTGGATATTCCTGTTTTTCCTGGCGATGGCCGGCGCCCGCGTGCTGCGCGCGGTATTTGGGCAATTCATCGGCGCCGCCATCGTCGGCACGGCGGTCGGCGTTGCCGCCGGGCTAATCACCGCGACCTTGCTAATCGGCGTGGTCGCCGCGTTCGCCGGTTTCCTGATCGCCTTGGCGTCAGCCAGCGGATCGACCGGCTGGAGCAGCGGCGGGGGCGGCGGCTGGTCGAGCGGCGGCAGTTCCGACAGCGGGTTCAGCGGGGGCGGCGGCGACTTCGGCGGCGGCGGCGCATCGGGAGATTGGTAGGATGGACTACAAACGCATCGCAAAACACCTGGCATTCACACCGCTACACATCCGTCGGCGCTTCCCCCCCGCCGTCCTGAACAACATCGCAGGGGCCATTCGCGAATGCGAGGACAGCCACGCCGGGGAAATCCGCTTCGCCGTGGAAGGCGCGTTGCCCCTGGCCGTGCTGAAAGCCGGAAAAACCGCGCGGCAACGGGCTATCGAAGTCTTTTCCGAGTTGCGCGTCTGGGATACCGAACATAACAACGGCGTGCTGATTTACCTGCAACTGGCCGACCGCAAAGTGGAAATCGTTGCCGACCGCGGGGTACACCAACTCACCGGGAGCGCCACCTGGGAAAGCATCTGTCGCGACATGGAAAACCAGTTCCACCTGGATCGCTTCGAGGAAGGTGCCGTCGCCGGCATCCGCGCCATCGGAACCTGTCTCGCCGCGCACTACCCAGGCCATGGAGGGAAACTCAATGAACTGCCGGATCAGCCGGTGGTCCTAGGATAAGCGTGCGAGTTACCCCTTCGCCCAGCCCCTCCGAACATTGGAAAACGCATGCTGGTTTTGAAAAACACATCGCTATATAATACGCACCCCCAACCTTCCGGAGTGAGCCTCGATGCAAAGACTCATGCTTAAGTCCAAGCTGCACCGCGTCACCGTGACCCATGCCGACTTGGAGTATGAAGGGTCCTGCGCCATCGACGAGACTTTGCTGGAAGCTGCGGACATCCGCGAATACCAGCAGATCGACATCTACAACGTGACCAACGGGGAACGTTTCACCACCTACGCCATCCGCGCCCAGCGCGATTCCGGCGTCATCTCCGTCAACGGAGCGGCAGCTCATAAAGCCAATCCCGGCGACATCATCATCATCGCCAGCTACGCCATGTACAACGAGTTGGAATTGCAGAAGTTCGAACCGGACCTGGTGTACGTGGACGGCAAAAACCATATCGTGGATCGCCGCAACCAGATCCCGGTTCAGGCCGCCTGAGGAACAATCAATTGGATGAAAAACATCGCCTTGCCGGACGGCAGACGATGAAAAGCCGCGCGCTCAGTGTTCCAGCCGCTTGCCGTCGTGCAGCATGACCATGAAGCCCTCGGCGGGCACCGGCCTGCTGAAATAGAACCCTTGCAATTCATCACAGCCGTTATTCCGCAACAAGCGCAACTGTTCCTCGGTTTCCACCCCTTCGGCGATCGCCTTGAGGTTGAGGTTGTGCGCCAGGTCGATGATGACCTTGCTGATCGCCAAATCGGCGGGGTTGTCGGAAATGTCGTTGACGAATGAACGGTCGATCTTGAGCTTGTCGAGAGGGAAGCGTTTCAGGTAGCTCAACGACGAATAGCCGGTGCCGAAATCATCGATGGACAACTTCAGGTTGAGCGTTTTCATGGCACGCATGGTGTCGATCATTTGCTCGGCATTGTGCATGATCATGCTCTCGGTCAACTCGAGTTCGACATAACCCAAATCGACGCCGGTCTCCCGCCCGATGGCCGAAATGCGGCTGGACAAATTGTCCTGGCGGAACTGCACGGCAGACATGTTGACTGCCACCGTGAGCTTGTTGAAGCCCGCGTCATGCCACTCTTTGACGTGGCGGCACGCCTCTTCCAAGACCCACTCGCCGATCGGGATAATCAGCCCGGAATCTTCCGCGATGGGAATGAACGCACCGGGCGCAAGCAGCCCGAGTTCAGGATGCTGCCAACGAATCAGCGCTTCCGCACCGATGATCTCGCCAGTATGCATGTCGGCCTGGGGCTGAAAATAGAGGCGCAATTCGTGGCGCTCCAGGGCACGCCGCAAAGCATTCTCGATCATCAACGCTTCCAGGGTGCTGGCGTTCATGTCGCGTGTATAAAACTGGTAGGTATTGCGCCCAGCCTGCTTGGCACTGTAAACCGCCGAATCGGCGTTCTTCATCAAAGTCTGCTGGTCTTCGCCATCGTTGGGGTAGACGCTGATACCGATACTCAGGCTGACGCCAAGTTCCCGGTCGCCCACTGAAATCGGCGCCGCGAAGGAATCGAGGACTTTTTTCGCCACCACCGCAACATCCTGAGCGTCGTCGATGTCGGCAAGCACCACCAGGTATTCGTCGCCCCCCAGGCGCGCCACCGTATCGGCGTCGCGCACATTAGTCCGCAAACGTTCTGCCACGGCTTGCAGGACGGCATCGCCCACACCGTGACCGAGCGACTCGTTGATGTTCTTGAAGCGGTCGAGATCGAGCATCAGGATCGCCGCAGCGCGATGATTGCGCTGCGCATTGGCCAGCACCCGCGCCAGGCGGTCCTGCAACAACACCCGGTTGGGCAGATCGGTCAGCGGATCGTAGTAGGCAAGGCGTTCGATGCGCTCTTCATCGAATTTGCGCTGGGAGATATCGGTACACAGGGCGATGTAATGATTGACCTCCCCAGCCTCATCGCGCAGTACGCTGATGGTCAGCCATTGGGGGAAAATCTCCCCGTTTTTCCGGCGATTCCAGATTTCACCCTGCCAATGACCGGTCTTATTGAGGGAATCCCACATGTCACGGTAAAAAACCTGGCTTTGCCGTCCGGAATTAAGCAGGCGTGGATTCTGCCCAAGCACTTCCTCCGCCGAATAGCCGGTAATTTCCGAAAACGCCCGATTCACCGAAACGATGGTGTTATCGGCGGTGGAGATCAGGATGCCCTCGATGCTGCCGTCGAACACCTTGGCGGCAAGCTGGAGTTCACGGTTTTTCGACTCGATTTCGCGCTGCTGGATGACGTTTTTCGCAGCCTTGCGGATGGCCTCCAGCAGGGCGTCGAGATGGATGGGCTTAAGCACGTAGTGATCGATGCCCACTTCGATGGCGCTGAGGAAAAAATCCTGGTCGTTGAAAGCGGTGGTAACGATGATCGGCACATCGGGATTAAGCAATTTGATGCCCTCGGACATTTTCAGTCCGTCCATGATCGGCATCACGATGTCGGTAACGACTACGTCGGGACTTTCCTCACGGAAGAGTTCCAAGCCCTGATGACCGTTTTCGGCAACCAGCAATTTCCCCACCCGACGCGACAGGAAGACGACAAGCTGCCGCCGTATCTCGGGATCGTCCTCGACATACAGGAGCTTGAGGGTATGCAGTTGATCGCTTTGCTGAAGTGGCTCGGTCATCGACTTATCGTTATATCACAACTGGTTTTGCGGCAAAGTTCATGGCTGATGGGATTATGCCGCCATCCTCCCGCAACGGCAATGGTGCAAATGCATCCGCCTAATGGGGCTTGAAGGACAGCAGATGTTTCTCCAATTCCGGAAAATATTCGTATTCAACTTGCAAATCAATTGCCTCGTGGCGCGCCCCGCTGAAAATGCGCACCAGATGCCGTCCTGGATTGTCGATCACGAAGCGGACGCACGCCGCCTGCTCCGCCACCGAGAACTTGTTCCCATCCACTTCGCAAAAGTCATCGCTATCGCCATGGGCCTCCTCGAATGCCTCGGGAGTTTCATAGCCGAGATAATTGAGGAAAGCCTTGTTGACGTATTCGAAGTGATCGTTCTTGATAAGAACCATCAGGTCCGGCGATCTGTCGAGAACCCGATGGATCATGTTGTTTTGCGCGTCGATCAGGCGATGTTTGAGCAGTACGTCGGCACTTTTCAGCAATGCGACAATCAGCGCATTGGGATTGACCGGCTTGACCACGTATTTATCGATACCGATATCGATCGACTTGATGAAAAAGTCCGGCTCATTGTAGGCCGTAGTGAGAATCACCGGCGTATCGTAATTCTCTTCCTTGATCGCCTCGGCCATTTCCATGCCGCCCATGACGGGCATGGAAACATCCGTCACCACGATATCGGGGCGCTCTTTCAAAAAAATATCCAGGCCCTCGCGCCCGTTGGAAGCAACAAATAATTTACCGACGCGACGTTGCAGAAACTGGGAAAGCTGCTGCTGAATACCCTCGTCGTCCTCGACGTAAAGTACCGAAAGCGCCTTCAATTTCTTCACGTCATCCAGACTGGGTTGGGGCGTCATAGTAATTATCTAGTTCTCTTCAAAAAATCGTCGATATTCGCGATACGTGCTTTGTCCATCCATCCCGACGAGACCTCCCTCTTGCGGGAAAACACGATCATTCCAACCACGATTCAAAAGGTTATATTAACACGGGATGCGCCCCCTGCGAATATGCCACTGTTGTACGCGTTTCTCGCAACCAGAAACCCTACAGCCCTCAATTCTGATCCGGCCCGCAATTCAAAGCACCTACGCGATATCACAAACTTTAGGAACTGGGGAACGAAGCCCGGGGAGACGCCCACGTTTTCCCATACCTTGAAAAAACGACGCATAGCCGCAACCTCTTTTCCCAGGCATTTTTCCCTTCCGCAAAATATTTTGGAAATCATTTCCCCTGCGGACCCTTGAAATTTACCCACCCCGCCCTTATTATTTAGCACTCACAGGATGCGAGTGCTAACAACCGCATCCTGAACGATTTCTGAATGGTTATTTAAAGGAGAAATAAGCAATGAAAATTCGTCCCTTGCATGATCGCGTCATCGTCAAGCGTCTGGATGCCGAAGAGAAAACCGCTTCCGGTATCGTGATTCCCGGTTCCGCCGCCGAAAAGCCCGACCAAGGTGAAGTCATCGCCGTCGGCAACGGCAAGGTGCTGGATGACGGCAAAGTACGCGCCCTGGAAGTAAAAGTCGGCGACAAGGTATTGTTCGGCAAATACGCCGGCCAAACCGTCAAGGTCGATGGCGATGAACTGCTGGTGATGCGTGAAGAAGACATCATGGGCGTGGTTGAAGCCTAAGCTTTAAGCAAACGAACATTCGATTTCCACAGAATTCAGGAGAACCAAACATGGCAGCTAAAGACGTAAAATTTGGTGATGACGTTCGTCATCGCATGGTGGCCGGCATCAACATTCTGGCCAATGCAGTTAAAGTCACCCTCGGCCCGAAAGGCCGTAACGTCGTGCTGGAGCGCTCCTTCGGCGCCCCCACCATCACCAAGGACGGCGTGTCCGTCGCCAAGGAAATCGAACTGAAAGACAAGTTCGAAAACATGGGCGCGCAAATGGTCAAGGAAGTCGCTTCCAAGACCTCCGACGTCGCGGGCGACGGCACCACCACCGCCACCGTGCTGGCTCAGGCGATTGTCCGCGAAGGCATGAAATACGTGTCCGCCGGCATGAACCCGATGGATCTGAAACGCGGCATCGACAAGGCTGTCGAGTCCTGCATCGCCGAACTGAAGACCCTCTCCAAGCCCTGCACCACCAACAAGGAAATCGCCCAGGTCGGTTCGATCTCCGCCAACTCCGACAGCTCCATCGGCGACATCATCGCCGAAGCCATGGACAAGGTCGGCAAGGAAGGCGTGATTACCGTGGAAGACGGTTCCGGCTTGCAAAACGAACTGGAAGTCGTGGAAGGGATGCAATTCGACCGTGGCTACCTGTCCCCCTACTTCATCAACACCCCGGAACGTCAAATCGCCGCCCTGGAAAACCCCTTCGTGTTGTTGCACGACAAGAAGATTTCCAACATCCGCGATCTGCTGCCGGTACTGGAGCAAGTCGCCAAGGCCGGTCGTCCTCTGCTGATTATCGCTGAAGACGTGGACGGCGAAGCACTGGCTACCCTGGTGGTCAACAACATTCGCGGCATCCTCAAGACCGTCGCCGTCAAGGCTCCTGGTTTCGGCGACCGCCGCAAGGCCATGCTGGAAGACATCGCCATCCTCACCGGCGGCACCGTCATTGCTGAAGAAGTCGGCCTGACCCTGGAAAAAGCCACTCTGAACGACTTGGGCCAAGCCAAGCGCATCGAAGTCGCCAAGGAAGACACCACCATCATCGACGGTCACGGCGACGAAGCCAACATCAAGTCGCGCGTGGCGCAAATCCGCAAGCAGATCGAAGAAACCACCAGCGACTACGACCGCGAAAAGCTGCAAGAGCGCGTTGCCAAGCTGGCCGGTGGCGTAGCCGTCATCAAGGTGGGTGCTGCAACCGAAGTCGAGATGAAGGAAAAGAAGGCCCGCGTCGAAGACGCCCTGCACGCCACCCGTGCAGCCGTTGAAGAAGGCATTGTTCCCGGCGGCGGCGTGGCTCTGCTGCGCACCCGTGCCGCGATCGGCAAGGTCAAGGGCGACAACGCCGACCAGGAAGCCGGCATCAAAATCGTTCTGCGTTCCTTGGAAGAGCCGCTGCGCCAGATCGTCTCCAACGCCGGCGTCGAGCCGTCGGTGGTGGTCAACAAGGTTGCCGAAGGTTCCGGCAACTACGGCTTCAACGCCGCCAACGACCAGTACGGCGACATGGTGGAAATGGGCGTACTCGACCCCACCAAGGTCACCCGCTACGCACTGCAAAACGCGGCTTCCGTGGCTGGCCTGATGCTGACCACCGAATGCATGGTCGCTGAAATGCCGAAGGAAGACTCCGCCGGCGGCATGGGCGGTGGCGACATGGGTGGCATGGGCGGCATGGGCGGAATGATGTAATTCCCCCCGGCATTCCAAGCCAAGAAAAAACCCCGCTACGGCGGGGTTTTTTCTTGGCTGGTCCCGAAAGCAGGAGTCAATTCGCGGTCGAATCATAAATCTGCCCATCGTCCACAGCCATCGCCCCCTTGCCTTGGTCGTGCGGCACTCCCACCCTCACCGAGGAAGAACAAGTGCCGCCCTGACCATCGTCGGCCGTAAAGGAAACCGCATACACCCGGCCATTCCCCGTACCTGAGCGCTCCGCGCGCAACTGCGCCTGTCCTGTGCCGATACCAAGCCCATCCGGCGCCGAGTCGCCGTCTCCCAAACCATTCACCGGCTCGTCCTGAGTAATGCCGGTAATCCTGATGTTGACCGGGTTGTTATCGGGATCGGTCACGCCACGAACAGTCACCGTCGCCAGCTTGTGGTTGGGCGGCCACAACACGGCCATGCTGGGCGCCGCCTTGCCGCAATCGGGTGGCTGGTTGGGCGACTCGATGATCTGGGTGGTGTTCACCCGGTTTTCCAGTTTATTAAATGAGCAGTTATTGGTTTCGTCGAGTTCCACGACAATCTGATCGGCATCCGCGCAAGCCGCCAGATAATGTCCACCCACCGCGATACCGACCGGCATGGTGAACACCAGGTTGGTCGCCCGACTCGATTCGCCCGGCGGGAGCGCCGGCACGGCCCGTTCGCCAAGCGGCAGCGCAGCGGCGGGATCAAGGTTCTGGTTGGGAAAAATGTAATAGCGGGTCACTGAAGGCGCCGCCGCCGTACTACCGACATTTTCGGTGATATCGTTGACAAAGAAATTCCTCCCGGCCCCGCTGATCAGCACCGGCGGTGTAAAAAACGGCACGCTCAGGTCCGGGCCACCCACCCAATCCACGGTATCGCCAGCCTCCTTGGAGCACTCGCCGCAATAGTCGATACGCACCCGCAGGTTATCGATACCTTCGCGCACGCCAACATAGGACGCGCTTGCCCATCCGCCAGCATCGGTCTGAGTGTCGGCGATCTCCCCTTGATGCGGCCCGGACGCGACGTAGAAATAGGCACGCAAACCTGCCATCGGCTGGTTGCCGTTGGCAAGGTCCACCACCTTGACGGTCGCCGTATGGGTTGCTCCCAAAGAATACCCGGCTGCGCGCGGGGTGAGTCGAATGTCCGGCTCCTCGATATTGTTGCCGGTACTCTCGTCTATCGCCTTGGCATTGAAATACACCAGCGCATAGCCCTCTGACGTGCGTTGCGCGGGTGTTGCCGCGTTGATGGTGGCAAGCAATACCGCCAAGCGCTGGTGAACCAGAAAATAATCTCGCAGTTCCAATGCCGCCCGCGCATCCGCCAGTTGCGCGGTCAACGCGCTCGCCAGTGCGGCATCGGGAAACCAGCCCAACTGAACGGCCCTGGCGAGGTCCTCGCGCAACTGGTTCCAGTGGGCGAAGCTGCCGCGATCCACCCCGGAGGGAGCGAGGGTTTGTATTAGGTAGTCCAGGCTTTTGATGTGGGCTTCCTTGGCCGCGATAACCTCATCCTCATCGTCGACATCGGGATATAGCCCGAGCAGCAGGATGTCCGGGCTGACGCGGACAATCCTGATGGCCGGCAAATACGCCGAAGTCAAGGTGAACCCTCCCAAGGATCGGCCCGGCGGCAAATTGATGAAGCCTTCGGTTCTCACACTTGTCCAGCCCGCAGTGGCATGCATGGTCGCGCTGTGCGCGATCCAGCCTGGCGGCCCGTCCAGAGCGACCGGCAAAAGGGCCTGATTGGATTGCGCCAATTTGCCGAGCAAGTAGGATTTGAACGGCTCGCTTTCCGGGTTCATCGGCACGGCGGGATCGAATTGGATTCCCGATGCCGCCAAATCGAGTTGAACCTTGCGCGCATCGCCGACCGCGCCGGCAACCGTCACGTCGAGATAGATTTTTTGTGCATTTACTGAATTGGTTGCCGGGTTCGCAAACTGATAGCCGTAGATATAATCTCCGGTGGAGCTTTTCCACGATACCGAGGCCGAAACCTTGACATCCTTGAAAACCAGGGCACCCCCGTAAGCCAAGCCCGGCACGCCAAGCATTGCCGCAAACAGATGAAGGGCGAAGAATAAGTTTCTCATTTCAAGTCGATATGAATGCATGGCGGTTCTCCTGGTTGAAGGTTAGGGCATTCCGCAGCCGATGTTTCCGTAAGGCGACTTAGGCCGAGAGTGTTTTCTGCAATATCATCCAGCAAATCTTGATCTACGTAAGTCGTGCCGCCTTTATCCAGCAACGCATGACGGCTTATATCGAAACTGACCCCCACGCGATGGCTCTTATGCGAACCGCTCCAATTGCCGGAAATATCGAACCGACCGCCCTTCGGCAGGCTGAAATCCGAATAACGTAATTTCTGCGCAGTAACGCCGAAGGAAAAATACGAGCGATAGAAGCTGCCAAGAAATGCCGCCCTCAGGGTAACTTCGGACAAACCATTGAACGGGAAGGGGTGGCTGGGATCAGTCAAGTTATCCGAAGTGCACCCAGCGGTGACGCCACACCTGAGATAAAGAGATGGTGACGCGGCAAAACCAACCAATCTAGGCATTCTTACATCTGTTGTCGCGTCGAATCGAGCGGTATTGGCGTCCAGACATCGCACTTCCGGCGTTTCCACGCAGTGCCAGTAATAGGAAGAATTGGTCTGGGCAACAGGCATTTTCACGTCCGTTCTCGCCACGATCTTGCCCGCGAATTCGGGTAAGGATTGCGTAACAATGGCAACATTGTTAGCCGTTGTGCCGGAAATCTGGCCACCCGTAACGGACTGGAACTAGAGACTCCCTAAATCACGCCCTGCATTGGCGTGAGAATGCCCACCGTTGTTTTCGGTGGTGTCGGCAGGTTCCGCCAGGCCACGGATCGCGGTAGTAAACGGACAATCGAGATTTTCACCGGTTTGGACGTTGTAACATGAAACAAAGTACTTGACTTCCGCGGAAGCGGGGTTGAACCCCCTTATTTTGGACGGAAAACCTACCGCGTTCCGATAGTTCGTCCCATACGCCCAGGAAACGTCAGGCGCGAGAGACAAAGCAATGGAACAGGCCAGCAAGTGCCGATGCAACTTTCCGGTATTCATGATGACTCCCTTGAAAAATGCTGCGATGGCTGAAAAAGACATCCGCATGGGCGGCTGCCCTTTTTCCCGAGGTTGAATCTCAACCTCTTCGCCAGACTAGCAAAAAAATTCCATCGTCATAACTGTTAAAAGTAACAGGTAGACCGCGAACCGGTTGACACAAGTCAACAAAAAGTCACTTTTTTGCTCGTTCTTTGTCCAATGCATTGACTTGCCAATCTAACCACGAAGGATCACTCATAAATTTACCTGATTAGCTACATGTCTCAGCCGCGCGGATGCATGACTCGGAACAAGGGGCGGTAGCCACTGTCGCAAAGACAAGGCAGCTCAGGATAGAGGCCAGATTAAAGCGGCGATTAAAGATATTGGATTTCGGACAGAGAACAGTCAGCAGATTTACGGAAGTTGAACGCATGGTACGTTTTTCAGAACACTCAGCGCTCAAGAGGAAAATTATTACATCTATACTTGGGAAGTCATTGCTTCGAAATTTTACGGGAGCCCCCGATGATTCTTTTCCTCGATAGCGAATTTACCGGGTTGACGCAACGCGGGCCGCATCTGATTTCCATTGGACTGGTCTCGGAGGACGGCCGGTTTGAGTTTTATGCCGAGTTGCCGCCGGAAACCTACCTCAAGCAATGCGAGCCTTGGGCACAGGACAACATCCTGCCGCGCCTTGAAGGCAAACACCGAGTGATGCAACCCGCCGAACTGCGCCGGCGCCTTACCGGGTGGATCGGTACGCTGGGGGGCACGCGGTTCGTGACCGATGCGCCGGAGTTCGATTTCCCATTTTTGAGCACCCTTCTCGACCCGTGGCCGACGAATTTCGCGCGCTACCCAATCCGCTTCGACAGCCAGACCCTCGGAACAACCCATCAGGCACTGCTGGAAAGCTATCGCGCCGCCTATTACACGCCATCGAAGCCCGCTCATCACGCGCTGAACGATGCTCACGCCTTGCGCCAGATGTGGCTAATGGCAAAGCCTCTCGATGCCTTCAAACAGTGGCGCGAGGCGCTGGACAGACCAACGTAACGCCCGCCCCTTTCCGATCCCCAACCAAAGCCAGCCGCCGCGCTGGCGCTACCAACGCATGGGCCGCAAGCCAATACCATTGACATAAATCAAATTACATGGATCTTGTTTGGTTGTTTTTTGATATCATCAGCAACCGCCATTTCCTCAACCGCCCAGCCTCGAAAAAAGCACCATGACTTCGAATCTCGCCAACCTGGCGCCGCCGCGCTTGGCTCTCCCCCTGCTCTGCCTGCTATTTCAGGCGACCTGTGCTGCCGACGATTTCAAGGCGGAGGAGGTATCCCGATACACCATCGAGCAGTTGATGAATATCGAGGTGGAGGTGGTGTCGCTGGGCAAAAAATCCCAGAAACTGGAAGACACCGCTGCGGCGATACACGTCATCACCCAGGAAGACATCCGCCGTTCCGGGTTGACCAGCCTGCCGGAACTGCTTCGTCTGGCGCCGGGCTTGCAGACGGCGCGGATCGACGGAAGTACCTGGGCAGTCAGCAGCCGCGGCTTCAATGCCAAGAACAGCGACAATCTGTTGGTAATGATCGACGGGCGGATCATCCACACCCAGACCTTCACCGGCGTTTACTGGGACATGCAGGACGTGGTTCTCGAGGACATCGAGCGCATCGAGGTGGTGCGCGGGCCGGGCGGGGCGTTGTGGGGAGCGAACGCGGTGACCGGGGTGATCAACATCATCACCAAAACCGCGGCGGCGACCCAGGGCGGCCTGGTTTCCGGCGGGGCGGGCAATTTCGAGCGCCAGGGCAGCGTGCGCTATGGCGGCAAGCTCGGCGAGACCGGGAATTTCCGGGTATACGCCCGCGACATCTCCCAGGACGCTTTTCCCAGCGCATCCGGAGCAACCGGCTACGACCAGCGCCACCTCCGCAGCAGCGGTTTTCGCGCCGACTGGGCGCTTCCCGAGGGCAACAGCCTGACGGTGCAGGGCGACGCCTTCGACGGTTATTCCGACCATACCGGGACGCAGCTATCCATCGTTCCGCCATCCAGCAAGCCGATAAACTACCCCATCGAGTTCCAGGGCGGCAACCTGTTGACCCGCTGGAAGCAGGTGCGTTCGGCTGCCGAGGAATGGTCGGTGCAGTTCTATTACGATACTTACCAGCGGCGTTATTACAACCTCGGCGAACGGCGCACTACCCTGGATCTCGATTTCCAGCATCGCCTGCCGCTGGGGAACGATCACGACCTCCTGTGGGGCTTGGGATATCGGCAAATGGACGACCGTTTCGACAATACCGCGGCGGTTTCCTACAACCCGGCGAGCCGCAACGACAACGTAATCAGCGCCTTCATCCAGGACGAAATGGCGCTGGACGGCGAAGCGCTGCACCTGATCGTCGGTTCCAAGTTCGAGCATAACCACTACACCGGTTTCGAATATCAGCCCAACCTGCGCCTGCGCTGGAAGCTCGACGAGCGCCAGACCGCCTGGGCCGCGGTGTCGCGCGCGGTGCACACCCCCTCGCGCACCGACGAGGACGGGCGCATCGTGGTCGCCGCCATCCCCGGCAACAACGGGGTGACGTCGCTGCTGCGCCTGCAGGGCAATCCCGGGTTGCTCTCCGAAACCGTGTACGCCTATGAAGCCGGCTACCGGATCCGCCCCAACGAACGGGTGCAGGCGGATGTCGCGGTGTTCTACGACGAGCACCACGACATGATGACCATCGAGCCGGGTACGCCGTTCATGGAAGCGGGCCGCCTGATCCTGCCGCAGAATTTCTACAACAAGGCCAACGCCACCACCCACGGTCTGGAAGTCAGCGGCACCTGGAAACCCGCCGACCGATGGAGTTTCAAGGCCGGCTATTCGTGGCTGAAAATGCGCATCCGCCTCGACCCGGACAGCAAAGACACCTCGGTAATGCCCGGCGCGGGCGAGTCGCCGCAGAACCAGTTGCAGTTCCAGGTTTTCCACACGCCGTTCGCCAACCTCGACCTCAGCGCTTCGCTGTATTACGTCGACAGTTTGCCGGCGATGAGCATCCCCTCCTACACCCGCCTTGATCTGCGCGCCGCCTGGCGGCCCCGCCGCGACCTGGAAGTGAGCCTCACCGGACGCAACCTGCTGGATCGCGGTCATCCCGAGTTCGTCAATTCCGGCGGCCCGCGCACCACGGAATTGCCGCGCAGCGTGTTCGCCGCGGCGACCTGGCGCTTTTAGGCGGGATCATGACACCCCCGCGGAATTTCCTCGCAACCATCACCCGCATGGCGATGCTGGCGGCACTGCTCGGCGCCGCGCCGGCTGCGGCCGGCCCTAGCGAATACGAAGTGAAGACGCAATTCGTCCGCCATTTCGCGACCTTCGTCGAATGGCCGGGCGCTGCGACCACCCTGCGGCTGTGCATCCAGGGGCGCGACCTTTTCGGCACGGCGCTGGAATCGTTGCGCGGGACGCTGGTGAAGGATCGCCGCGTGGAAATCGCCACGCTGGGCGTCAAGGACGATATCCACGAATGCCAAATCCTGTTCGTTCCCACCTCGGCGGAACGCTACCTGGAGCGTATCGTCGCCCTGGCACGGGGAGCCGGCATCCTGATCGTGGGGGATACGGAAGGTTACGCCCAGCGCGGGGCGATGATAAACTTCTACCTTGAGGCGGGCAAAATCCGCTTCGAGATCAACCAGGACGCAATCCGCCAAAGCGGCCTGAAAGTCAGCTCCAAACTTCTGTCGCTGGGCAAAGCGGCGGAAAGCCGGTAGCACCGGGGTTTCCCATCTATGACGTTTTTCGAAAACCTCCCCATCAAGCGCAAGCTGATGCTGATCGGCCTCGTCACCAACGGAGTGGCGGTGGTCATCATCAGTATCGCGCTGGGCATCAGCGTATGGTCGTCGTACCGCAGCCGGGCGGTGACATCGCTGTCCATCCACGCCGGAGTGATCGCCGACAACGCCGCGCCGGCCCTGCTGTTTTCCGACGAGCAGGCCGCCAACGAGGTGCTGGGGCGGCTGCGCACCGAACCCACGGTGGTGTACGCCAGCCTGCGCGACGGCTCGGGCGGCCAGGTTGCCGCCTTCGAAGCGCCTAAGCGCCATAAAACGCCGCCGCACTTGCCGAGTCCCGACGATCCGCTGTTTTTCGAGGACCAACTGGTTTACGCCAAGAACGTCGTCCACGAAAGAAAAGTCATCGGCACGCTCTACCTGCAATCCGACCTGCGCGACATCCAGTGGGAACTGCTGCGCCAGCTTTCGATCATCGCCTCGGCGATGGCGGTATCGCTAAGTTTGGCGCTATTCCTCTTCGCCCGCTTCCAAAAGGCGATCAGCACCCCGATCAGCGACCTCGCCGAGGCGATCCGCCGCGTTACCGAGGAGCGCGACTACAGCGTCCGGGTGACGGCCCGCAGCACCAACGAATTCGGCACGCTGGCGAGCGGCTTCAACACCATGCTGACCGCCATCCGCGACCGCGAGGCGGCTCTCGCCATCCATCAGGCGGGACTGGAAGAAACCGTCAGGCAACGTACCGCCGAACTGAAAACACTCAACGAAACCCTGGAACAGCGGGTCCAGGAAGAACTGGCGAAAAACCGCGAGAAGGATCACCTGATGATCCGCCAGTCGCGCTTGGCGGCCATCGGCGAAATGATCGGCAACATCGCCCACCAGTGGCGGCAACCCATCAACGCCCTGACGCTGCTCCTCGCCAACATCAAGGACGCCTACGACTTCAACGAACTGGATGAAGCCTACCTGTACCGCTCGGTGGAAACCGGGCAAACCATCATCCAGCGGATGTCGACGACCATCGACGATTTCCGCAACTTTTTCCGTCCCAACAAGGAAAAGGCCCACTTCAGCGTCAACGAAGCGCTGGAAGATGCCCTGCGCATCATGGAGGCGGCCTTCCGCAGCAACGACATCAAGGTCGTTCTGGAAGGCGAACCGGGGGTGACGGCCTACGGCTTCCGCAACGAGTATTCGCAAGTGCTGCTCAACCTCCTCACCAATGCCAAGGAGGCCATCCAGAGCCGCAAAATGATGCCCGGCACGGTGCGCATCGCCGTCCACATGCGCGCCGGCCAATCGGAGGTGAGCGTGGAGGACAACGCCGGCGGCATCCCTCCCGACATCCTGCCGAAAATCTTCGATCCCTACTTCACCACCAAGGAAAAAGGCACCGGGATCGGGCTGTACATGTCGAAGATGATTATCGAAAACAGCATGGATGGGGTCATCGAAGTCGGCAACAGCCCAACCGGGGCGCGCTTCAGCATCGTCACCCCGGCCTGAGCGCCGCAGGCCGTCACTTGTTGCGGATGTAGCGTGCGTCGTCGAAGGTCGCCACCCATTCCGGGCTATACACCACCATCAGGGTAAGCGCGGCGCCGCTGGTGACCGCCTCCGACCAGGCCAGCAGGATGAAGTAAGGCAGGTAATGCTCGTTCATGTACGCCAGCGTGTACACCCCGGAAAAAAACAGCAGCAACGCCGAGACCGCTCCGGTCGACACCATTGCCAGCCCACCGCCGAGAAAGGCATTGGCAAACACGTAAATGAAGAAATTGTTGGGAAGCTTGGCTTCGATCAGGCGAAACAGCCCATAGCTTAAGGCAATCGGCGTCACGCCCATCACCAGTGCGTTGAGGGAATAGGCCTGCCAGCCGCTTTCGCCAGCCACGGTGATGCCGGCCAGTACCACGGCAATGGCGATCACCGCCAGTTGCGGGCCGAACATCAGGGTGGCGACCGTCGCGCCGAGCAGGTGGAAATTCAGTCCCGGACGGATGCCGGTCTTGATGCTCCACAGCGCCATCAGCGCCACGCAGGCTCCCAGCCACAAATGCTGCTGGGCCTCGTCGCGCAGCCGCGCCCACGGCGCGGTCAACACCGCCCAGCCCAGCACAAGGGCGAAAAGAAAATGCCCCGCCCAACACCAGGCGGCGGGAAGCAGGTTGTCCGGGAGATTCATGGAAACATTTTAAGCTATACTCTGGCGCTGCCAAATTGACCAATATCAGGAGGAATCCCGTGCGACTCGTACTTTTCGATCTGGACAATACCCTGCTGGCGGGCGACAGCGATTTCGAATGGGCGCAGTTTCTCATCGACCAGGGAGTGCTCGACCGAGAAGTCTACGAGGCCCGCAACCTGGAATTCTACGAGCACTACAAAGCCGGCACCCTGGACATCCATGAATTCCTCGACTTTCAGTTGAAGCCCCTGGCGCGCCATCCGCGCCCCCAACTCGACGCTTGGCACGCCGAATTCATGCGCACCCGCATTCTGCCCATCATCACCGCCAAGAGCCGCGCCCTGCTTGAAAAAGAACTGGCCGCTGCCGATCTGGTCGCCATCATCACCGCCACCAACAGCTTCGTCACCGCGCCGATTGCCCGTGAACTGGGCGTAGCGCATCTCATCGCCACCGATCCGGAGCAAGTGAACGGAGAATTCACCGGCGGCGTTGCCGGCATCCCGTGCTTCCGCGAAGGCAAGATCGCCCGTCTCGACGCCTGGCTGGCGGCGCAAGGCGTCAGCCGCGGCGACATCGCCGAAAGCCGCTTTTACAGCGATTCCCTCAATGATCTGCCGCTCCTGGAAAGCGTCACCCATCCGGTGGCGGTCGACCCCGATCCCACCTTGGCCGCCCATGCCCACAAAATGGGCTGGCCGGTCATCAGTTTGCGCTAGCCCGTGACAATTGTCAGTAGACTTTCCGCTGCCCCCCACTAGAATTCAAGATATAAGCATCTCGTTTACGTGGCAAGTCGATCACGATGAAAAGAGGTGACCATTGGGGGATTCAAAATGGCCTTCGTCGATTGGAATAGCGATTACTCGGTTCACGATGGCGAGATGGACGCGCACCACCAACGTCTATTCACCATCGTCAACGATCTGCACCACGCCATCTCTACCAAGATGGGCAAGGATGAGTTGGAAAAAATCATTGCCCGGCTCCTTGAGCATACCCAGATCCATTTCGCCGCCGAAGAGCGCCTCATGCAGGAACGCGGCTATCCTCGTTTCGCCATGCACAAGGCCGAACACGACCATTTACTCAAACAAATCGGCGAAATAAAAAACCAGTTTCACAGAGCCCATAGCGAGGGAGCCACCGACATGCTGGCCTTCCTCGTCAAGGATTGGCTGGTCGGGCATATCCTGAAATTGGACAAGGACTACGCCGGCAATCACAACTCCATCATTTCCGATAGGCCGCGACAACAAACAGGCGCCTGACAGGGAAAGCGGCACGGGCCGGTTATAATCCGGGTTTTTGCCGCCCTTCCCGATGCGCCGCCTTCTCCCTCTATCCCTGCTGATTGCCCTGTCCTGCCTGGTGCTCGGATTGGCTCTGGGCAGCGCCAGCCTGAGTCCCGGCACGGTTGCCCAGGCGCTGTTCGGCAGCGCTGACCCCATCACCGCCACCATTGTCGTGCACCTGCGCCTGCCGCGCGTACTCGCCGCATTCGGCTGCGGCGCATTGCTGGCGCTGGCCGGCACCCTGTTTCAAGCGCTGCTCCGCAATCCCCTGGCCGACCCCTACATTCTCGGAATTTCCGGCGGCGCCGCGGTAGGCGCGCTGAGCGCCATCCTGGTCGGTGTGGCTGCCGCGCTGGTCAATCTCGCCGCGCTGGGCGGCGCGCTCGGCGCGATGGCGCTGGTTTTCCTGTTGAGCAGGGGCAGCGCGGCGTGGGACATGCATCGTCTGCTGCTGACCGGAGTAGTCCTGTCGGCGGGCTTCGGCGCGCTGATCAGCCTGCTTCTCAGCCTCGCCCCGCTGATGGAAGCGCGCGGGATGCTGTTCTGGCTGATGGGCGACCTCTCCCAGGCCCAAACTCCCTGGGCGGTGTGGCTGGCCGTGCCGCTGCTGCTCGGCGTGGCGCTATACGCCGCCCCCAGCCTGGACGTGCTGACGCTGGGCGAAGCCAAGGCCCAATCGCTGGGCGTGGCGGTGCGCCCCCTGCAGGGTCTGCTGTATTTCGCCGCTTCCGCCGCCACCGCCGTCGCGGTGATGGAAGGCGGCGCCATCGGCTTCGTCGGCCTGATTGTTCCCCACGCCCTGCGCCTGGCCGGCGTCAACCGCCACCGCCACCTGCTGCTCCTCGCCGCCTTGGGCGGCGGCAGCCTGCTGGTGCTGGCGGATGCCCTGGCGCGCAGCGTCGCCGCTCCCCAGCAACTGCCGGTCGGGGTTTTGACCGCGCTGCTCGGGGTACCCGCCCTGCTGTTGCTGCTGCGCCGCCAATAACCGCTAGCCTCGACAAAATCACCGCAAGAATTTTGGTTTAAAATAGCCGCTTTCCGCCAACCACCCAGGATTCCACCATGCCCGTCAATCTCGCCCCTCCCCAACCCGACCAGCTTCTGCCCGTGAAGGGCGTTTCCCTCGGCATCGCCTGCGCCGGCATCAAAAAAGTTGCGCGCAAGGATTTGCTGGTGATCCGTCTGGGCGAAAAGGCGCGAGTTGCGGGGGTATTCACCCAGAACCGCTTTTGCGCGGCCCCGGTAATTCTCACCAAGCAGCACCTGGCGAGCGGCAAACCAGTGCGCGCGCTGCTGGTCAACACCGGCAACGCCAACGCCGGCACCGGCGAGGACGGCCTGGCGCGGGCGCACCGTACCTGCACGGCAACCGCCGCGTTGCTGAACTGCGACGCCGAACAGGTACTGCCGTTTTCCACCGGGGTAATCCTCGAAGCGCTGCCGGTGGAAAAGCTCATCGCCGGCCTGCCCGCCGCCATCGACGATCTCGCCGAGAATAACTGGAGCGACGCCGCAGAAGCCATCATGACCACCGACATCGTCCCCAAGGCGGTGTCGCAACAGGTCGTCATCGATGGCGTGACCATTACCGTCACCGGCATCGCCAAAGGCTCGGGGATGATCCACCCCAACATGGCGACCATGCTGGGATACGTGGCAACCGATGCGCCGGTCGGTCAAGCCGCCCTGGAAGCCATGGTGCGCCACGCCGCCGACCGCTCTTTCAACTGCATCACGGTGGACGGCGACACCTCCACCAACGATTCCTTCATGTTGATCGCCAGCGGCACCGCCGCCCTGGACGAAATCAGCGATAGCGAAAGCGCCGCCGGGATCATCCTGCGCGACGCTGTTACCGAAGTCGCCGCGCAACTCGCGCAGGCCATCGTCCGCGACGGCGAAGGCGCCACCAAGTTCATGACCATTCAGGTGGCAGGCGGGCAAAGCCGCGAGGAATGCCGCCAGATCGCCTACGCCATCGCCCGCTCGCCGCTGGTCAAGACCGCCTTTTTCGCCTCCGACCCCAATCTCGGGCGGATACTCGCGGCCATCGGCTATGCGGGCATCACCGATCTCGACGTGGAAAAAATCCGCTTGTACCTGGGCGACGTGCTGGTCGCGGAAAACGGCGGACGTTCGCCGAACTACCGAGAAGAACTGGGGGCGGCGGTGATGAAGGAGCCGGAAATCCGGGTGCGCGTGGAACTCCAGCGCGGCGCTGCCGAAGCCACCGTATGGACCTGCGATTTTTCTTACGACTACGTGAAGATCAATGCCGAATACCGCACTTGAGAACCTGCTGGTTCGTGCCGAAGCGCTGCTGGAGCGGCTCGACGCCGTTCTGCCGCCCGCCCGCCCCGCCGTTGATTGGGACGCCGCGATCGCCTTCCGCTGGCGGCGCCGCAACGGACGCGGCGAATTGCTGGCGGTGCGCCATCCCCACCGCATCGACCTGAAGGACCTGCACGGCGTCGATGACCAGAAAAAGCGCATCGACCGCAACACCCGCCAGTTCGTGGCGGGGAAATCCGCCAACAACGTCCTGCTCACCGGGGCACGCGGCACCGGCAAGTCGTCGCTGGTGAAAGCGGTGCTCAACCGCTATGCCGCCAAGAGCCTGCGCCTGATCGAGATCGACAAGCAGGATCTGCTCGACCTGCCGGAAATCGTCGAACTGATCGAAGGCCGCCCGGAACGCTTCATCCTGTTCTGCGACGACCTCTCCTTCGACGCCGGGGAACCGGGCTACCAGGCGCTGAAAGCCGCCCTCGACGGCTCCATCGCCGCGCCCTCGGAAAACTTGCTGATCTATGCGACCTCCAATCGCCGCCACCTGATGCCCGAATACCTGGCGGAGAACCTCGACGCGCGCAACGTCGACGGCGAAGTCCACCCCGGCGAAGCGGTGGAGGAAAAGGTTTCGCTGTCCGACCGCTTCGGCTTGTGGCTGTCGTTTTACCCGTTCAGCCAGGACGAGTACCTGGAAATCGTCGCCCTATGGCTGGCAAAATTCGGCATCAAGGATATTCACAGCATGGAAACACGCCGCGCCGCATTGCAGTGGGCACTAACCCGCGGCTCGCGGAGCGGCCGTAGCGCCTGGCAGTTCGCGCGGGATTGGGCGGGACAGAAAGTGCCCTGATTCAGGCAGTCGCCTGCGGCGCCTCGCGCCGTGAGGTTATGGGTAGGACAATAGAAATAAAGAAGCCCGGATTCCGGCCTTGCGGCCTCGATCCGGGCTTGCCCTGGCAGCCCCGCTTACGCGGGACCAGTCACAGGTTTATTAGCAGCCAGACGGCTTGACTTCAGCAGGCAGGTCGGTGGCGCAAACAGGTGCGCTGCCATCGTTAGCCATCGTGATCGAATACTTCTTGCCTTGGATTTTGGTGTTCACACCGGCAGCCTTGTAGGTAGCTTCGATCTTACAGGAAGCAGCCGTACCCGCCACAGTAACGGTAGCCACGTAGGTGCCGGTAGCGGCTGAACCGACAGGCAGTGCGCAACCGGTATCACCGGTGTCGGCAATGGCTGCTGCAACCGGGTTCTTCAGACCATCGACCAAAACCGGGCCTTCAGATGCCTGGGCCTTGGCGGTGTAGTTCTGGTAGCTGGGGATAGCCACGGCGGCCAGAATGCCGATGATGGCGACGACGATCATCAGTTCGATCAGGGTGAAACCTTGTTGTACTTTGTTCATGGTAATCTCCTAAGAGTTGGGTTGAGCTGCTAATCAAACACACTGGGGTGTTTGCAGGGTTATACGCAATCGCTGTGCCAGGTTCCATTACCCCGCAAAACCCGCCATTTTGGCAATTACCCCCCGGGAATACGCTACCCGACAGCGGCAGGATGTGACAATTTTCGTCACATCGGAAATGCCGGATCGCTGAATCAGCGCCTCCCGCTCACGCCAATCCGGCCAGCGCCAGCTCAGCAGCGCGCAGCACGGCGCGCGCCTTGTTGCACGTCTCGACCCACTCGTTGTCCGGCACGGAATCGGCGACGATGCCGGCGCCGGCCTGGACATAGAGGGTCTGGTCCTTGACCACCGCAGTGCGAATGGCAATCGCCAGGTCCATGTCGCCGTTGAAGCCCAGATAGCCCACCGCGCCGGCGTACACCCCGCGCTTGGTCGGTTCCAGTTCATCGATGATTTCCATGGCGCGTACCTTGGCGGCACCGGACACCGTGCCGGCCGGGAAGGTGGCGCGCAGCACGCCCATCGCGTCCTGGCCCTGAGCGAGGTCGCCCTCGACGTTGGAGACGATGTGCATCACGTGGGAATAGCGTTCGATCACCATGTTGTCGGTGACTTTCACCGTGCCGGTCTGCGCCACGCGGCCCAGGTCGTTGCGCCCCAGATCCATGAGCATGACGTGTTCGGAAATTTCCTTGGGATCGGCGAGCAATTCGCGGCCCAACGCTTCATCGGCCTCGCGGGTCTTGCCGCGCGGGCGGGTGCCGGCGATGGGGCGCACCGTGACGGTATCCTCTTCGAGGCGCACCAGGATTTCCGGCGACGAACCGACCACCTGGAAATCGCCCATGTCGTAATAGAACATATACGGGGAAGGATTGAGCGAACGCAGGGCGCGGTACAGCGACAACGGCGAGGCGTCGAACGGTTGGCTCATGCGTTGCGATAGCACCACCTGCATGATGTCGCCGTCGAAGATATAACGTTTGGCTTTCTCCACCGCCTGCTTGAAGGCCGCCTCGCCGAATTCCGATACCGCCTCCGCCGCGGTACCCGGCACCACCACGGGAATCTCCGCCGGGCGCCGCAGCAGGCGCTGCAATTCGTCGAGACGCGCCTGCGCCTTGTCGTAGGCATGAGCTTCATCGGGGTCGGCATAGACGATCAGGTAGAGTTTGCCGGTGAGATTGTCCACCACCGCCAGTTCTTCCGATTGCAGGAGCAGGATGTCCGGCGCGCCGATCACGTCGGGCTTGCTCACCCCAGCCAGCTTCTTTTCCACGTAACGGATGATGTCGTAGCCGAAATACCCCACCAGGCCGCCGGTAAAGCGCGGCGAGCCGGGACGTTCGGCGACCTTGAGGCGGGCGCGGTAGGCCTGGATGAAGGCCAGCGGATCATCGGTTTCGAGTTGTTCCAGCACGTCCCAATCGTTTTCCACCGTCACTTGCCGTCCGCACACGCGGATGCGGGTCTTGGCCGGCAGGCCGATGAAGGAGTAGCGGCCGAAGCGCTCGCCGCCCACCACCGATTCCAGCAAATAGGAATAAGGCCGGTTGGCCAGTTTGAGGTAAACGGAGAGGGGCGTATCGAGATCGGCGAGGGTTTCCCGCACCAGCGGGATGCGGTTGTAGCCTTGGCTGGCAAGGCTCAGGAATTCCTGTTCAGTCATTTTGTTTCACCTAAGGAAAAGTCGAAAAAACGGGCGTATCAAGTCCGGGAATGGCTAAATTGCTAGGCACACCATCGCCAGGGCCAAGCCTCGAACACGTTTCGTTTTTCCTTGAGGTTCATGATTTAAATCTTCTTGATAAGTTTCAGCGCGTCCGGCAACGCTTCGATGACCGCATCGCACACCTGTTCGCGCACGTCCTGGCCGCCATTGTAACCGTAAGGCACCAGAAAAACATGGCAGCCCGCCGCGTGGGCCGCCTGGGTATCGTTGGTCGAATCGCCGACCAGCAGCATCTCCCCCGGCTGGCAGCCGAAAAATTCGCAGGCGTGCAGCAGCGGCAGCGGGTCGGGCTTTTTCTTCGGCAAGCTGTCGCCGGACAGCACCAGCGCGAAATAATCCTTGAGGCCCATCGTCTCGATGAGCGGCGAGGTAAAAATTTCCGCCTTGTTGGTAATGCAGGCCAGCGGGAAACCCGCCTGGCGCAAGGCGTCCATCCCTTCCATCACGCCGGGATAAGGCTGAGTCTTGAGGGTCAGCACCTCGGCGTAATGTTTCTGGAAAACCGGCAGCGCCCTGGCAAACAAGGCTTCGTCCGGCTTGCCATGCATTTCGCCGGTCAGGGCGCGCTTCACCAGGTTGGCGATGCCGTTGCCGATGAACGACTGGATTTTCGCCAGATCGACCGGCGCCATGCCCAGATCGCGCAACATGCGTTGCGCCGCTTCGGCGATGTCCGGCGCGGTATCGAGCAAGGTGCCGTCGAGATCCAGCATCACCGCCTTTACGGCGAGGGGGAAATTACGGCTATTCATCAATGTCCTTTGGCTGCCCTGGCCGATTCCGCCTTGGTTTCAGCAGGCTTGGCCACTTCAGCGGGCTTGGCCTCGGCAGGTTTGGCTTCAGGCGCCTTGACCTTGGCCTCGGGTTCCGGCGCTTTCGCCGGTTCCGCTGCGGCTGCCGGCTCGCCTTCAGGCTTGGCCTCGCCTTCCGCGCCCTCCCCTTCCGCCTTTTTCTTGGGCGGCGTTTCCGGTTGGAGTATCACCGGCGGGGGCGGCGGGAAATTGGTATCGACCTTCTTGTCCTTCACGTCCTTGTCCGCCTCGTGCCACCCTTCCAGAAGCGGGGTGGGGTTGTACTTGGGGTTCTCGCGCATACACTGCTCGGGCGACTTCACCGATACCCGGCAAGCGTAGCCCATCGCCGCGGCATCCTTGGCCTTCTGGCCGGGAATTTCGAATTCGCAGCCGGCCAGCGAAACAGCGAGCAAGACCCAAGCGAGACGTTTCATGACGGAGACGCTCAGGCCTTGGCGAGTTCCGCGCGCATCGCGGCGATCACGCTATCGTAGCGGTGCGGGTCGCTGTCCTTGCCGGCACCGTAAATCGCCGAACCGGCCACGAACATGTCCACGCCGGCCTTGGCCACTTCCAGGATGTTGGCCGGGCTCACGCCGCCGTCGATTTCCAGGCTGATATCCAGGCCACGGGCATCGATCATCTGGCGCACCTTGCGGGCCTTGTCGAGCACGTAGGGAATGAATTTCTGGCCGCCGAAACCGGGGTTGACCGACATCAGCAACACCATGTCGAGCTTGTCGAGGGTGTATTCCAGGATATCCAGCGGGGTGGCCGGGTTGAACACCAAGCCGGCCTTGCAGCCGCATTCCTTGATCAGGCCGATGGTACGGTCGACGTGTTCGGACGCTTCGGGATGGAAGGTGATGTAAGTCGCGCCGGCCTTGGCGAAATCGGGGATGATGCGATCCACCGGCTTGACCATCAGGTGCACGTCGATGGGGGCGGTCACGCCATGCTTGCGCAGCGCTTCGCAGACCAGCGGGCCGATGGTCAGGTTGGGCACGTAATGGTTGTCCATCACGTCGAAATGGACGACATCGGCGCCGGCGGCGAGAACGTCATCGACTTCCTGGCCCAGCTTGGCGAAATTGGCGGACAGGATGCTCGGAGCGATACGGTAGTTCGGCATGGTGATTCCCTCGTTGTATTCTTTAGGCAAAGACCGGATTCTAACCACAAACCCCCTCAAATAACAATTTGCTTGTCAGCGCCCGCCGAGTCGGCAAAAATAGTCTCCATGGCTGAAAGCAAAAAATACCGGGTCGAAGTACAAGTGCGCACCGAGTACATCCCCGAACAATCCGACATCGCCGAAGACCGCTTCGTCTTCGCTTATCACATTGCCCTTGTCAACAGCGGCAGCGTCGCCGCCCAACTGGTCAGCCGCCACTGGATCATCAGCGACGCCAACCAGCAGATCCAGGAAGTGCGCGGACTGGGAGTGATCGGCGAACAACCGGTTTTGCAACCCGGCCAGAAGTTCGAATATTCCAGCGGCTGCGTGATCGGCAGCCCGATCGGGGCGATGCGCGGCAGCTACCAGATGGTGGCCGAGGACGGCACCCATTTCGAAGCGCCCATCGACGAATTCCCCTTGGTCATGCCGCGCGTGCTCCATTAACACCCTTTTTCGCACCACCCCATGAAAAAAACCCTGGTAACGTTATCCGCGCTGGCGCTGTCCGCTTGCGCCACCCCCCGTCTGCCGGGCAAAGCCCCACAGCCCTCGACCGCCGCCTGCGCCGCCGCGCCGGCCTGCCCCGTCTGCCCGGCGTGTCCCGGCGTTGTTCCGCCGACCGTCACCCCGCCCGCCGCCCCCGTGCTGCAGCCCGCCACCTGGGAAAGTATCAGCGGCTGGCGCGACGACGAATTAAGCCAAGCCTGGGAAGCCTTCCGGCAAAGCTGCGCAGCGCTGCAAAAAAATCCCGCCTGGCAAGAGCCCTGCAAGGCTGCGGCCAGCCTCGCCAAACCCGGCGACGAAACCCTGCGCGGCTTTTTCGAGCAGTATTTCACCCCCTACCAGGTCACCAACCCCGACGGCGGCAGCGACGGCCTCATCACCGGCTATTACGAACCCCTGCTGGCCGGTAGCCGCACCCCCAGCAAGCGTTACCCGCATCCCCTCTACGCCACCCCCGACGACCTGATTAGCGTCGACCTCGCCGGCGTCTATCCCGAACTGAAAAACCTCCGCCTGCGCGGGCGCCTGCAAGGCAACAAACTGGTGCCCTACTATTCCCGCGCCGAAATCGACGCCGGCACGGCCAGCCTGAAAGGCCGCGAACTGGTGTGGGTGGACGACGCGGTGGAACTGTTCTTTCTGCAAATCCAGGGTTCCGGGCGGGTCAAGCTGGACAACGGCGACACCCTGCGGGTCGGCTACGCCGACCAGAACGGCTACCCCTACAAATCCATCGGCAAGGCCCTGGTCGAGCGCGGCGAACTGACGTTGGACAAAGCCTCCATGCAGGGCATCAAGGAGTGGGGCAAGCAAAACCCCGACAAGCTCGCCGACCTGCTCAACTTCAACGCCAGCTACGTGTTCTTCCGCGAAATGCCCAATACCGGCAACGGCCCCTTGGGCGCATTGGGCGTGCCGCTCAGCGCCGCACGCAGCATCGCCATCGACCCGCGCAGCATCCCCCTGGGCGCCCCGGTATTCCTCGCCACCACCTGGCCCGGCAGCGGCAAGCTCCTGCAACGCCTGATGCTCGCCCAGGATACCGGCGGGGCGATCCGCGGCGCGGTGCGCGCCGACTTCTTCTGGGGTTTCGGCAAGGACGCCGGCAAACACGCCGGCAGCATGAAACAAAGCGGCAAGATGTGGGTGCTGCTGCCCAAGGGTATGCCGCTGCCCGACAAGGCGGGATAAGCCGCCGCCGTCGCAGTTCACCGCGCTGCTGCGCGGGCATGGCCCGCTCCTACTTCTTCTCCGGCTTGACCAGTTCGAAGGTCACCTTGACCAGCATCTGGCTTTTCACCAGCCGGCCGTTGCGTTGGGCGGGGATGAAGCGGGCGTTGCGGAAGGACTGTAGGGCGGCTTCGTCGAAGACGCCGGGCGGGTTGCCTTCCACCACCGCGACTTCCCGCACTGCGCCGCTATCCTCGATGAGCAGTTTCAGCACCACGTAGCCTTCGACCTTGGCGTCTGCCGCCGCATCCGGAAATTCCGGGCGGATCGGCTGAGCGGCCTGGGGATGCACGTCGACCTGTTTGGCCGTGTAATAGGTGGGGTCTTCCACCAGCGCCATGTCGAGCGCCGGCAGCAGGGTGGATTTCGGCGGGGGAGGCTGGGGGGTATCAAGTTCCGTCGCAGCCGGCTTGGAGAGGGTGCCTTGATCCCGGTCGGGGCTGCTTTCCTGCAACTCGCGCAACACCGGGCGATCCACCTGGCGCAGGGCGCGCGGCGAGTCGAGCACTACCCCGGCCACTTGCCCGGCGGGCCGGATGCGCTCGCCCAACTCGACCTGCAGGACTTTCACCTGCACCGGTGGGCGCGGCGCAGGCAGCACTTTCACCAGGAACAGCAAGGCCAGATGACAGGCGAGCGACAGCGTAACCGTCAGGATCAAGCGAGCCTGATGGGATGGAATTTCGGGAAGATCGAATCGATCGGCACGCATTTTTCGGAGTATAACGCCGCCGGCGACGATTTTTACTACCCCGCGACCGCCCATAATTTGTTAGGCTTATCGTCACAATTCCTTGACCGCCGGAGGTTCCCATGAAAGCCGCTTTCCGTTCCGCCTTGCTGGTCCTCGCCGCACTCTGTCCGCTTCTCGTCCTGGCTGACGCCGCACCGCAAAAGATCACCATCAGCGTGCCGGGTCCGCGCAACATTTCCTATTTGCCCATCGACCTGATTCCCAAGATCGGCGCGGACAAGGCGGAAGGCATCGAGGTGCAACTGCTGCACACCGGCGGCGGCGGGGTGGCGCTCTCCAACTTGATGAACCACAACACCGATTTCGCGGTGGCGGGAATGCCGGCAGCCATGTCGCTGCGCGCCAACGGCGGCAAGGTGGTGGTAATCGGGTCGGTGGACGACGCCCCGCTGTTCGTGTTCATGGTCCGCGCCGACCTGAAGAACAAGGTCAAGCGCATCGCCGACCTGAAGGGGATGGTAATCGGCGTCAACACCAGTTCGCTGTCGAGCAAGACCACTTCCCAGCAACTCGCGGAACTGGTACTCAAATCCGACGGCATCGCCACCGACATGGTGCGGGTGGTGGCGGCCGGACAAAGCTGGATGGAGCAATCCTCGCTGATGGCGAGCAAGACCGCCGACGCGATCATGGGCGACGAACCCTTTGCTTCGCGCCTCCTGGCCGAGAACAAGGTGTTTTTTCTGGCCAACCTGGCCGACCCGAAAACCAGCGAAAAAATTCCCGGCGCCAACTTCCTCCACGCCGCCCTGGAAACCCGCGAGGACGTGATCGCCGGCGACCCGCAGCGGGTGGAAAAAGTGGCCGCCATCCTGCGCCGCACCTTGCAATGGATCGCCGCTCACACCCCGGAGCAGGTCGTCGCCGCGCTGGGCTTCGAGGACAAGGAAGAACGCGACTCGATGCTCGCCAGCCTCAAGAAATATCCTCATCTGTACAGCAAGGACGGACGCCTGTCGACCCGCCAGTTGCACGAAACCGAGCGGTTCTTCCACGGCACCTCGGAAGGCAACCCGGCCGCCCAGGAGTTGAAGGTGGAAAGTATGGTGGTGGATAAGTGGGCCGGCAAAAAGGATTAGCACATGCGGCCCGAACCGTCACAGCAGAAATCCCCGCTATTGCGTCAGGCCACGCTACGCCTGATGTTTTCCCTGCTCGCCGCCTTGCTGCTGATCGGCTCGATAGGCTGGGGGTTTTATAACACCACCGAAGATCAAACCGCCGAAAACGAGATCCGCACGATTTCCAGCTTCTACGAGGGCAAGCTAGGGGAATGGGAAAACCAGTGGGAAAAGGAGGCGCTGCGCACCAAATCCCGCGTGGAATTCGCCCGCCTCCTCGAAGACCCGCAAAATCGCTGGACCAACCTGTACAGCTATCTCACCGTGCAGGGCGAGCAACAAGACTTCCAGGATGTGCTGGTCACCTCCGTCGACGACAAGGTGCTGTTCCGCTTTGGACCGGACGGTGCAAACCTCCCGGCGCTCATGCCGCACCGAGCTGCAGCCTGGTGGTATTTCGATGCGGTGCGCAACCAGCTATTCCGCGTTTACCATCAGGATATCTGGCTCGGTGCGCAAGGCATGGGACATCTGGTCTTGCTCAAGCAACTCGACAACGCCCTGTTTTTCCAGAACGCCTTTTCCCATACCGAACTGTTCCTGATCTGGCAAGGCAAGGCCATCGCCGGCTCCCTGGGCAGCGATGCGGCAGCCGCGCTCACCGACACCCGCGACGGCAGCTTTAGGAAAGGCGACAGTATTTATCACCAGCGCTGCCTGAAGTGGACCGGTGCGGAGAAGGAAGCTCCCAACCTGTTGGTACGTCACAAAACCACCAGCCTGTTCAAAACCTGGCAACTGGTGGTGGGCAGCCTGGCAACCACCTTGGCGCTGTTCGGTGCCTTGTGGGGAGGGCTGGGTTTCTGGCTGATACGCATCAGCCAGCGGGTTGCCGCGCTGGGCAAGGTTTCGTGGGAATTCGGCACGGACTACCGCTACTCCCCCGCCGTTCGCGAGTACTTGAAGCTGGCCGCCGGCGCCGACAACGACGAAATCAATCGCGTTGCCGAGTCATTCGAGCACTTGACCGTCGCCATTCTCCAACGCGACGAAGAACGCCACGCCAAGGAACATGCACTAATCGAAAGCGAAATGCGCATTCGCGAAATCACCGAATCGCTGGCGGACGGTGTTTTCGTGGTAAACCGGGACGGCATCATCTCCTTCGTCAACGCCCAGGCAGCCAAGCTGCTCGGATGGCCCGCAGAAGAACTGCTGGGATGCGACAGCCATGCCACCTTGCACCACCATCGGCCCGACGGCAACCCCATGCCCATTGAGGAATGTGTGGTCCATCAGGCGATTCTGCACGGCCAACCACTCCGCCGCGACGAAGACTTTTTCATATGCAAGGACGGCAACTCTCTGACCGTTTCCATCTCGGCCACACCAATCATCCGTAGAGGCGCCGTCACTGGCTCGGTGGTGGCTTTTCAGGACGTCAGCGAGCGGTTGGCCGCTGAGAAGGCGGTACGAGAGAGCGAAGAGCGTTTCCGCCTGCTGTTCAATAGCGGCGGCGACGCCATTTTCGTCCACGAAGCCGAAACCGAAACGACGGGGCGCTTCATCGAAGTCAACGAAATCGCCTGCCAGCGCCTGGGTTACCGCCATGAAGAGCTGCTCGGCATGACGCCGCTGGACATCAACGCCCCAGAACTTCAGTCAAGCGATGGCGAAAAAGTCGCGCGCGATCTCGAAGAAAACTGGCATTCCCTCTACGAGCGCATCCACGTCACCAAGGATGGGCGGCGCATCCCGGTGGAAATCAGCTCTCACCTATTTACCCTCAACGGCAAATCCACGGTTTTATCGGTCGCCCGCGACATCAGCGAACGCAAGAAGGCCGAAATCGAAATTGCCGAACTGCTCGACTTCAATAGCAAGATCGTCACGGAATCCACGCTGGGGATCAAGGTATTCCGCGCCTCCGGCCAGTGCATTCTGGCCAATCAGGCCAGCGCCCGCATCCTGGGCGAAAGCGTCGAAAACGTATTGCAGGAAAACTTCCGGGAGCTGCGATTCTGGGAGACTTCCGGTCTGCTTGCCGCCGCCGAGGAAGTGCTGCTCACCACTGTCCCCCAACGTAAGGAAATCCACGCCAACACCCCTGCCGGGAGGGAAGCCTGCCTGGAATACGACTTGACCACCTTTGCCAGCGCCGGTGAACCCAACCTGTTGGTACTGATCCACGACATATCCGAATTCCGCCGCGCCGAGCAAGCCCTGATCGAAGCCAAGAAGCAGGCGGAAAACGCCAACCGCGCCAAGAGCGAGTTCCTCGCCAACATGAGCCACGAAATCCGTACCCCGATGAACGCCATCATCGGCCTGTCCGATCTGGCGCTGGGCATGGAGCTGCCGCCCAAGTTGCGCGACTATTGCGCCAAGATCCACACCTCCTCGAAAGCGCTGCTGTTCATCATCAACGACATCCTCGATTATTCCAAAGTGGAAGCGGGGCGTCTGGAGCTAGACAGCGTCGAGTTTTCGCTGGAAGAAGTGCTGGAAAACGTCGCCAACCTGTTCATCGTGCGTGCCGAGGAAAAGGGGCTGGAGTTGTTTTTCGAGATCGACAGTGACGTGCCGCCGGCGTTGCTCGGCGACCCATTGCGGCTAGGCCAGGTAATGAACAACCTGGTGGGCAACGCCGTAAAATTCACCGAGCACGGCGAAATCCACATCCATGTCGAACAGGTCGCAACCCAACCGGGGCACTCCACCCTGCGCTTCGCAATACGCGACAGCGGCATCGGTATGACGCCGGAGCAGGCGGCACGCTTGTTCCAGGCCTTCGTCCAGGCGGACGGCTCGATCACCCGCAAATACGGAGGCACCGGCCTGGGGCTGACCATCAGCAAGCGCCTGGTGGAAAAAATGGGCGGTGATATTGCGGTCAGTTCCGCCCCAGGCCAAGGCAGCACCTTCACCTTCACCCTCACTTTCCCGGTTGCGCAGCACGTCCAAATCACCCGCTCGCCCGCCGATCTGCGCGGCATGCACGTACTGGTGGTGGACGACCTGGAAACCTCGCGGCGCATCCTCAACGAACTCCTCACCCAGTGGGGATTCCAGGTCAGCGAAGCGGCGAGCGGCAAGGAAGCCCTGAAGCTGCTGGAACAGTCCGACCAACAGGTGGAACTGGTGCTGCTCGACTGGAAAATGCCGGAAATGGACGGCCTCGAAGTCGCCCGACGGGTACGCGAACTCGCTGCCTCCCAAGCCATCCCGCACCTCCCGGTGGTTATCATGGTCACCGCCTACAGCCAGGAGCAATTGCTCGAACACGCCCGCGACCTGCACCTCGACGCGGTGTTGACCAAACCGGTTACCGCGTCGGGGCTATTCGACACCATCGTCCGTTTTCAGCGCGGCCCAAGCCAGGAAGAAAAAACCGAAACCGCGCAACCCGATCTATCTGAAAAGCTCGCCGCCATTCAGGGCGCCCGCATCCTGCTGGTGGAAGACAATGACATCAACCAGCAAGTGGCATTGGAATTCCTCGAACGCTCGGGCATGCTGGTAAGCATTGCGGAGAATGGCGAAGTAGCGCTGCAAGCCCTGGAAAACGACACTTTCGATGCGGTGTTGATGGATATTCATATGCCGGTGATGGACGGCCTGGAGGCCACTCGGCACATCCGCCGGGACGAGCGCTTCCGCGACCTGCCGATCATCGCCATGACCGCCGCGGTAATGACGCAAGACCGCGAAGCCTGTCGCGCCGCCGGCATGAACGACCATATCGCCAAGCCCATCCTGCCCGACGAGTTGCGCAAAATCCTGCTCCACTACATCAAGCCGCGCACTCCGGGAAAAGCTCTGAAGCGCATCCAGCCTTTAGCCCCCGAAGCCAATCTACCAGAGCAGCTTTCCGGCTTCGACCTGGACCTCGCGCTGGCATTGCTGGGCGGCGAGCGGGTGATGCTGCGCAAATTTCTCCTGCAATTCGCCGTGAAATACGCCGATGGCACCGCGCAAATCGCTCACTTGCTTCACCAGGAGCGCTTCACCGAAGCGGCTGAACTCACCCACAGCATCAAAGGCGCCGCCGCCTACCTCGGTGCGCTGGACGTGCAGCAGACTGCCGCGACCCTGGAAAAACAATTGAACAGCGGCGACTCCCCCACCGGCCTGCCCGCTTTCGAACAAGCCCTGACCGCAGCACTGATCGCCATTGGCGGATTCGTAGAATCCAGCGGTGCGAACGCCACGCCGCCCAACGCAACGGAGTGCGCCCAATGCAGCTGGCAACGCGCCGAGGAGTTGGCATGTCAATTACGCGAACTGCTGGAAGGCCACGACTTCGTGCCCCACGAACTGCTGATCGAACTCAAGGAAGCCGTGAACTGCCCGGCCTTCAAGCTCCGCCTTGATGAACTGGGCCTTCAAGTCGATAACTTCGCCTACGGCGAGGCTCTGGCAATGTTGAGAGATTTCGAGTGCCCCCAGGGACATCTCTTGAAAGACTCGTCGCCCATGCAAAATCTCGACGACAGCACATCCATGCTCTCACCAATGGAAAGCGGAAAAAGCGATGACTAATGCGATTCCCGATCCCGAAGCATTGGCGACGCCGGATTTCCAACAGCTTTTCGAAGCCAGCCCGCATCCGTACCTGGTTCTTCAGGCAGATCCCGGCTTTACCATAGTCGCCGTCAGCGATCGTTACCTGGCGGCAACCGGAACCCAGCGCTCAAGTATTCTGGGACGTGACCTATTCGAGGTTTTTCCCGACAATCCCGACGACTCGACCGCCAACGGTGTTAGCGCCCTGCGCATGTCGCTGGAACGCGTACTGCGGGACAAGGCGCAAGACACCATGGGGGTGCAGAAGTACGACATCCCGCGCGAAAAGCCCGATGACGGCTTCGAAGTCCGTTACTGGAGTCCCGTCAACACCCCCGTTTTAGGAAAGGAGGGAGGCGTTGCCTTCATCATTCACCACGTCGAAGACATCACCGATTTCGTTCTGGCGCGCGAGCACCATTCCCGGGAAGACGCCCAACGTGTAAAACAAACTCAGGATCGTGCGCAACAAATGGAGTCTGAGGTGTTGCGCCGAGCCACCGAAGTAGCAGACTCCAACCGAAAACTCAAAGCGGCAATGGAATCCCTTGAGCAACGCGCCGCAGAGCAGCGCGCCGCCGAACTCGCACGCATGAGCGAGCGGCTGGATGCCCTTAACCAAGCCAAGGCCGAACACGACGCCGGATTTTTTAACAAATTTTCCATGCCACAAACCACTGGCGGACGTTATTTGTTCGCCGTCATCATTTTCGTTATTGCCTTGGCAACACGCCTGGTAGTGCTCCCTGTTGAAGTAGGGCTGGCATTCCTCACCTTCTATCCGGCAACCGTCATCGCCGCCTTCCTGTGCGGAACCGGGCCGGGATTCCTGGTGGTGGCGCTTAGCCTGGTGGTCGGCCACTATATTTTCATGCCGCCATTCTGGTCGTTTGAACTCACCTTCAATAATCTGCCGACATTGGCAACCTTCGTCGTTTCAGGGAGCATCATCTTACTGATTGTCGACAGAATGCTGCGCGGAGTAACCCGTTCGAACGTGCTTAACCAGCAGCTCCAGGCGACCATGACGGCACTGGAACAGGACATTACCGAGCGGCGCAAAATGGAAGTCGTTCTTAAGCAAAATGCGGAACGTTTCCATCAATTGTTCGAAAGCATGAGCGGCGGTTGCGTGGTGTACGAGGCGGTCGATGGCGGCGCCGATTTTGTTTTCAGAGAGGTCAATGCCGCGGTGGAACGCATCGAGAACCTGCGCCGCGAAGACCTGATCGGGCAGCGCCTCACTGAAGCATTTCCGGGAATTCGCGAGATGGGATTGCTGGATGTCATTCAGCGCGTTTGGCAAAGCGGTACGCCGGAACACCATTCGCTAAGCTTTTATCATGATGATCGTATCGCCGGCTGGCGCGAAAACTACGTGTACCGACTGTCATCCGGTGAAATCGTGGTTATTTACGAAGATGTGACTGCCCGTAAACAGGCCGAGGAATCGCTACGACTGGCGACGAAGGCCGCCGAAGCAGCCAACCGCTCCAAGAGCGAGTTCCTCGCCAATATGAGCCATGAGATCCGCACCCCGATGAACGCCATCATCGGCTTGTCGGACCTGGCGCTGGACATGAAACTGCCGCCCAAGCTGCGCGACTATTGCGCCAAGATCCACACCTCCTCGAAAGCGCTGCTGTTCATCATCAACGACATCCTCGATTACTCGAAAATCGAAGCCGGTCGGCTGGAACTCGACAGCGTCGAATTTTCGCTGGAGGAAATGCTGGAAAACGTCGCCAACCTGTTCATCGTGCGCGCCGAGGAAAAGGGGCTGGAGCTACTCTTCCAGGTCGGCGGCACCATCCCTCCGACGTTGATCGGCGACCCCTTGCGACTAGGCCAGGTGATGAACAATCTGGTGGGTAACGCAGTGAAATTCACCGAGCACGGCGAAATTCACATCCTGATCGAGCAGATCGCTGTCGAGCAAGGCCGAACAACATTGCGCTTCGCAATACGCGACAGCGGCATCGGCATGACCCCGGAGCAGACGGCACTCCTGTTCCAGGCATTCACCCAGGCGGACGGCTCGATCACCCGCAAATACGGAGGCACCGGCCTGGGGCTGACCATCAGCAAGCGCCTGGTGGAAAAAATGGGCGGCGACATCGCGGTCAGTTCCGCTCCCGGCCAAGGCAGCACCTTCAGTTTCACGGTCACCTTCCCGGTTCCGCAGCACGCCAAAATCATCCGTTCGCCCACCGACCTGCGCGGGATGCATGTGCTGGTGGTGGACGATCTTGCCATCTCGCGACGCATCCTCAGCGAACTCCTCGCCCAGTGGGGTTTCCAGGTCAGCGAAGCAGCCAGTGGTCGGGAAGCGCTGGCCTTGCTGAAAGAAATCGGCAATACCCACAGTCAGATAGAACTGGTGCTGCTCGACTGGAAAATGCCGGAAATGGACGGCCTCGAAGTCGCCCGCCGCGTCCACCAACTCGCCGTCTCCCACGGCATTCCGCACCTGCCGGTGATTATCATGGTGACGGCTTACAGCCAGGAACAATTGTTCGAAGAAGCCCATGACGTGAAGCTGGACGCCGTGTTGAACAAGCCCGTCACCGCGTCTGGGCTGTTCGATACCATCATTCGTTTCCAGGGCGGGCAAATCCTCGAAGAAAAGCCCGAGGCCGTGCAGCCCGACCTGCGCGCCAGCCTGGACGCCATTCGCGGGGCACACATTCTGCTAGTGGAAGACAACGAAATAAACCAGCAAGTGGGACGGGAATTCCTCGAACGTTCGGGCATGCAGGTGAGCATTGCGGAGAATGGCGAGGTGGCGCTGCAAGCCCTGGAAAATGGTTCGTTCGACGCCGTGCTGATGGATCTGCAAATGCCGGTGATGGACGGCCTCGAAGCGACCCGGCGCATCCGCCGCGACGAGCGCTTCCACGACCTGCCGATCATCGCGATGACCGCGGCAGTCATGCAGCAAGACCGCGAAGCCTGTCTCGCCGTCGGCATGAACGACCACGTCGCCAAGCCCATCCTACCCAACGAATTACGTGAAACCCTGATTAAATACATCGATCCGCGCAAGTACACCCAGGCAATGACGCGTATCCCGACGATCACTGCCGAAGGAACGTTGCCGGACGAACTCCCTGGCTTCGTCTTTGAAGACGTGCTGCAACTGCTGGGCGACAACCGGGTGCTGCTCCGTAAGCTGCTCCTGCAATTCGCCGAGCAGTTCTCCGATGTTGCCGGGCAAGTCGCCAGCCTGATCGAAAATGGGAATATCCGGGATGCAGCCGAAACCCTGCACCGCGTCAAGGGAGCTGCCGCCAGTCTAGGAGCGACAGCCGTGCAACAAGCCGCTGCCGAAATGGAAGAGCAACTCGAATCCGGCGCACCGCTTGCCAGCCAGCCTGCTTTTACAAGCGCCTTGGAACTAGCGCTCTCCAGCATCGCCACCTTCGGCAAGGCAGCAGGCTGGAATATTCCCAACGAGGAAGCCAGCGCTGAAGAATGTGCCCAGTGCCGCTGGCAGCGCGCCGAAGAACTTGCCGCGCAACTGCGTGGCCAGCTGGAAGGCAACGATTTCGTACCCCACGAGTTGCTCGCCGAATTCAGGGAGGCTGTGGGCTGCCAAGCTTTCCTTGACCGACTCAAGGAACTGGAACGCCATGTCAACAATTTCGACTACGCCAATGCCCTGGCGACGCTGACGAATTTCGAGTGTGCCCAGCAACACAAACTGAAAGGCTGAGCTGACATGAAGAACAACGACCGCCCATTGATTCTCATCGTGGACGACACACCCACCAATATTCAGATTCTGGCCGAAGCCCTGCGCACGGAATACCGGGTCAAGGTAGCGACCAGCGGCAAAACTGCGCTGGAACTTGCAGACAAGCCGGAATCCCGTCCCGACCTGATCCTGCTCGACGTGATGATGCCGGAAATGGATGGATACGAAGTATGCCGCCGCCTCAAGGAAAATCCCGCCACTCACGACATCCCGGTGATCTTCGTCACCGCCAAGAGCGACGTCACCGACGAAGAGCAAGGGCTGCGCCTAGGGGCGATGGACTATATCGTCAAACCTTTCCATCTGGCCATCGTCAAAGCGCGGGTGGAGAACCACGTCAATTTGAAAATCAAAACCGATCTGCTCGAATCGCTGGCACTGATCGACGGCCTGACCGGGATTCCCAACCGGCGGCGCTTCGACGAGACTCTGGAAAGCGCGTGGAAACGCGCCCAGCGCGAGAGCACGCCACTGGCGCTGATCATGACCGACATCGACTATTTCAAACCATACAATGACAACTACGGTCATGGCGCCGGCGACCACTGCCTGAAAACCGTCGCGAAGGCGCTGCATAACTCGCTCGCTCGCCCCAACGACATGGTGGCGCGTTACGGCGGCGAAGAATTCGTCGCGGTACTGCCGGATACCGATGCGGAAGGCGCGCGCCAACTCGCCGAGCGCTGGTGCGCCGCCATCGCCGCATTAAAACTCCCGCATCGTTTTTCCGCCGTAGCGGATCACGTCACGGTCAGCGCCGGCTACGCCGCGCTCGACCCGGTGCACGGCCAGTCACCCAAAGAATTTCTGGAGATGGCCGACAAAATGCTCTACCGGGCCAAGGAACAGGGACGCAACCGGGTATGCGGGTAATTCAGTGTTGAGTGTTTGGTTTTCCTGATTAGCGCTGATTTTCAGCTATTGGTTCGGTTCTTCGTAGGAGCGGCCTTGGCCGCGATTGCGGTGCCTCTTCGTGATACCTTCTGTCGCGGGCAAGCCACGCTCCTACAGGATAAAGAGTCATTTATTTGAAACATCCGGCCAAGCTGAAGATCAGCGCTAATCAGGTTAGTTTTTGAGTGCGCTGCGCGCACGATGAGATAAGTTTCCGCCCGCAGGGCGACCAAAACCAAACACTCAAAACTAAACACTGGTTTTTCACGGTGTTGCGCTGATGAACTGGCTCACCCCTTTTTCGTGATAGGCGCTGTTGGCGCGGTAACCGGCGTGGGTGCCGTCGGCATCGCGAATAAATTCCACCACCGTACCGCCGTTCTTCTGGATCAGACTATTGGCGTTGTCGAACTGCTTGCACATCTCGGTTCCCCACTGCTCGTCCTTCTCGCCGCAATACAGGAAAAACTTGGTGCCTGCCAGCGGATTGCTTCCCAGCCTGCCGTAGGTCAGGTTGGAAAAGAACAGGTCCGGATCGGACGATGAGGTGGGTGCCACCGCCAGTGAGGTGGGAATGCCGCCGGAATGGGAGATAGTCAGATCGAAATACCGGTACCCCATGCGGTCGAGGTAAGTGGTCTCGTAGCTGACCGCCGAACCCCGGCTGAAACCCACATAGGCCACCCGCGACAGATCGTTGCCGTAGCGTTCCTTGACGTGCTGGAGAGCCTTGTGAATGATGCGGTAAACCTGGGTGGCGCTGTAATAGCTCTTGGTGCGCTGGTTCTGCCAGAGGATGCCGAGTACCGCGTAGCCGTACTTGGTGCCGAATTCGATCTCGTCCTTCAGTTCGGCGTAGGGCGTGCCGTCGGTGCCATGCACCGCCACCATGACTCGGCCCTGCTGCATGGAGGAAGGCTGCCAGTACACCGCGTAGCTTTCCTCGTCGGGCAGATTGATGACCTTCATGCCCTGCGAGGCCACCTGTGCATAATTGGTCGAGGTCTTGTAGACCCCCAGATAATCCTGGCTGGTCTCGACCAACGCCGGTTTGAATGCCTGGGTGGCGCTATAAACGGCGCCGCTCTGGGTTCCCGAAATGCCGCTCGACGAGAATGCCAGGCTCAGGTCGGCCCCCTTCAGCAATCCCTTGCCGGCAAACTGCACGGTATCGGCACTGGGTACCGAATAAGCCCCGGAATAGATTTCCAGCGCTTTGCTGCCCAAGTCCAGATCGACCAGCAATGGCGCCGCCGTGCCGTTGATCAGCAGGGTGGCGAGCATCTGGTAACGGTTGGCGGTGGAGGTCGCGTATATCCCGTCCACCCCGCTGCCCAGATAGGCGTAGGGAGAGGTGGCACTGAAAGCCGCTTTTTTGCCTCCCGCATCAAGGGTGCCGGACAGCTTGCCTTGCGCCAGGGTCGCGCTCAGCGTGCCGTTGGACGGCCAGGCCTGAGTCAGCGACACGCTGCTGTCGTCGGCCTTGCCCTGCCAAACGGCGGAGACGGAAAACTTGGCGTCTACCTGTACCGCCAGGGCGCTGCCGTCGGATTTGTTGAGTACTAGCCAGTACTCGCCGGCATCGCTCTTCCACAAACCGGCGCTACCGGCATGGGCGAGGAGGGAAACCGTCCAGAGCAGGACGGCAAGCAGGATGCGTTTCATGATCGATTGATCCTCCGTTCGGGCTGATGCCCGGATCAAGTGCAAAACGGCATCCGGGCCAAGTTCAATGAATATTGCTCAGCGGAGGAAGTGTAGCCAAAAATGGCCAGGGAGAAAAAACCGGATTACCTGAAAATGCCAACTTTGCCACTTTTCACTTTTACGAATTATTTCGGCACCGTCACAAAGCCCAGCTTGACGATCCCGGCGCGCTGCGCCGCCGCCATCACCTGGGCCACGCGCCCGTAGCGCACACTTTCATCGGCGTGGAGTTGGACATTCAAATCGGGGTTGCCCACCAGGAGTTTTTTCAGCTCATTTTCCAGCACGTCGAAGTGAATCACCCGCTGGTCGAGATAAACCGTCCCCTCGGCATTCACCGAAAGCTGCACGGTACGGGCATCCTTGATCGGATTGACCGTCTCGGTCTTGGGCAGTTTGACCTGCACCGCCTGCATCAACAGGGGCGCAGTAACGATGAACACGATCAGCAGCACCAGCATCACGTCCACCAGGGGCGTGACGTTGATTTCGCTCATCGCTTCGTTTTCGGATTGTTTGCTAAATGCCATGATTAACCCCGGTGATGAGTGATGGGTAATGGGTGATGAGAAAAAGCGGTCGCGTAGCGACCCAACCACCCATCACTCATCCCCCATTACCCATTACTCAACTTTAAAGCCGGCCTTCATCGCCAGATGCAGGAAATCGGTGGCGAAATCGTCCATCTCCGCCACGTACAAACGCATCCGGCGCAAGCCGTAATTGTAGGCGAGCACCGCCGGAATCGCGGTGGCGATGCCGATGGCGGTGGCGATCAACGCTTCGCCGATGGGACCGGCCACTACGTCGAGGCCCGCCGAACCGGTTTTGCTGATTTCCTGGAGGGCATGCATGATCCCCCACACCGTGCCGAACAGCCCGACGAACGGCGCGGTGCTGCCGATGCTGGCGAGCACCATCTGGCCGTTTTCCAGGCTGCGCTGCTCCTTCTGCACCTGCTGGCGCAGGCAGCGTTCCAGGATGTCCTTCTTGTCGCCGCTGTGCTGCAGATTCTGTTCGCCGCCTTGCATGTCGCGCAACGCCTCGAAACCGGCGCTCGCCAGACGTGCCAGCGCCCCTTCGCTCTTCTTGGCAATGCTCTCGCCGTCGCCGAGCGTGCGGGCATTCCAGAAAGCCCCGGAAAACGCGGCATTCTGCGCGGACAGTTTGTAATGTATCCAGCCTTTCATGACGATCAACGTCCACGTCGCTACGGAAAAGATCACCAGCAGCCACAAGGTGGCGTTGACGATGGCCGATGAAGAACCGAACATAATTTACCTTTCTATCAAAGCAGTGATTTTCAGTTATCCAGTTTGAACGTGAGTGGCACTTCCACCCACGCCGTTACCGCCTGGCTGCCACGCTTGGCGGGAACGAAGCGCCACTTCTTCACCGCTTCCAGCGCTGTCTGGTCGAGCATTTCGGTGCCGCTGGATTTTTTCAGTTCGACGCGCAGGCATTCGCCCTCCGCCGAAATCTCGGCGCGCACCAGCACGGTTCCCTCGATGCCGCGCCGCCGGGCCGCCAGCGGATAAGCCGGCGGCGGATTATTCAAATAGGCGGCATTGTAACGCGGCAACTCCAAAGCGGGTTCCGCCTTAGGCGCGGGCGGCGCGGGAACGGCGGGCGCCGTCGGCGCAACCGGCGCCGCCACCGGACGCGGCGTTTCGACCACCGGGGCAGCCGGCATCAGCGGTGCATCTGCCGCTTGGCTACTCAACACCGGTTGCGGTGCGGGCGGTGTTTGCAACGGCGTTTTGGCCTGCGGCTTGGGCGGCTCGGGAACCGGTGGCGGCGGGGCGGCGCGCGGCTGCTCGGGCGGCGGCAGGAGCGCCACCGTCACCTCCGGCAGCGGCAGCGGGCGCGTCGTCTCGTCCTTGAAATGGGTGTAAGCCCACCACGCGGCGACGTGCAGGGCCGATACCAGCAGGAGCGCGGGCAGCCAGTTGAAATTGGCCTGTTGTTGCGGCATTGCGATAGCGATGATTATTACGATACTCCTAGAATATCATACGTCGCAGCCCGACCAGCACCAGCACCGCCGCCGCGCCCCAGCGCAGCCAGCGCGTCAGCCAGGGCCGTTCATCCTTGAGGGTGCGGCCGAACCAGCCGAGCAGCGGGACGATCAGCAGCAGCGGCGTCAATGCCGCCCCCAGCCCGAAGGCCAGCCCGTAGCCGCCCCCTGCGAGCGCCCCGCCCGACGCGGCGCTCAGGGCCAGCAGCGAGGCCAGCGGCGCGCAGGGGGTGAGGCTCAGGGAAAAGCCCAGCAGGAAGGGCGGCATTCCCGCCCCACGCCGTGCCGCAGAGCAAGCACTGGCGCGGCGCATCGGCCAGATCAGCCAGACTCCGGCGGCGATGCTGGCACCACCGATGAAAAGCTGACCAATACCGCTGTCCAGCGTGTTGACCAGCCATCGCCCCAGCAACCCGGCGCACAGGCCGAGCAGGCTGTAGGCGGTGATCCGCCCGGCCAGGAAAATCGCGGTGTCGCGCAGGGCTTGGGCGTGACCGCCGCCGCGCCCGAGTACCCAGGTGCCCATGAAAGGCAGGCAGGTGACGGTACAGGCGGTCAGCCCCATGCTCACCCCGAGCAGCCATACCGTGACGAAGCTGATATTCCCGCCCAGCGGCACGATTTCAAACATGGGCCTCCCCGTTTTCCATGGGACGTGGCTTTAAGATGCCGTCGGGCATTTCGCTTTTCATGCGCGCTTTGTAATAGTCGCGGCGCGATTCGAAGAGGGCGAGCGGCCCCCACTTGATCTGGATCACCCCGTCGTCCGGGCAATATTCGGCGCAGCGTCCGCACAGCGTGCAGTCCTCGTGATAGGCGCGTGCGCCGTGCTCGCGGGCAATCTCGTGGATGTCCATCGGGCAGGCTTTGGCGCACACCCCGCACTTGGCGCATTTGTCGTGCTCGCGCTTCACCAGGCGCAGCGGCGACAAGCGCTGGAACACCGCGTTGAAGGAGAGCAGCGGGCAAATCCGGCAAAACGGCTGGCGCACCGCGAATGCCGCCACCAGGGTAAAGCCGATCAGGGTATTGGCAATGGCGCCCAGCACGAATTCCAGGCTACCGCTACGCAACGCCAACTGCTCGGTGCTGCCGGTAAGCAGGGTGGTGGCGATGCGCGACGGACACACCTCGCACCACGGGTTGCCCAGGCCGTGCGGGGTGACGCCCAGCCCGGTGAGGAGCGGCAAGGCCAGCACCAGGGTGAGCATCAGCAGCCATTTCACCGGGCGCACCCGCCCCACGTTGTCGGCATCGAAACGCCGCAGCGGCAGATTGAGACGCCGCCCCAGCCTGCCCAGCCATTCCTGCAAAGTGCCGAGCGGGCATACCCAGCCGCAGAAGGCCTTGCCCAGCACGAAGAAGAAAGCGAAGAAGCTGAGCAGGGTGAACAGCAGGGGGATCACCATTTGCACGGTGAACTGCTGGGCGCGCACGATGGCCTCGCCGACGCGGTGATGCAACTGGTGCTGGGTGGGGATCAGGATGCAATAGCCGCCGTTTTGCTGGTCGTAGGCACACGACAAAGCGGGCAAGGCGCTGGAAATCTTTTCGGCCATGTAAAAACCGACCAGGTTGGCGCCGTACACGGTGACCAGCAGCATGACGAGCTGCACCGCGAGGCGCAGCCGTCCAAGAGTGGGGAATAGATTTTTCAACATTTCAATTTACCTCGATATTTGTTCCCGTAGACGAGAGGGCCGCAAGAAAAGGTGGTTCCCTGTTGCCAGCACCGCGCCCCCTCTCCCCTGCCCCTCTCCCCGCGGGGAGAGGGGAATAGTGGCTCACCAACCCATTGACAAAGCGCAACTTTCTCCCCTCCCCCGTGGAGCGGGGGAGGGGCTGGGGGAGAGGGCAGCGGTGGCGAATGTCGCGACAACATTCAATTCCCTAGACCGCCTTGCGCCGCCACAGCGGCACGGCAAGCCCCATGCCCAGCGCCAGGAAGCCGACGCCCGCCCACAGGCTCTTGCCGCGTTCGGCGTCGGGCGAATAGGCGAAATTGAAAGCGGTCAGGTAGTGCTTGCCGTCCGCTTCATGCTCCGCCGCCAGCACGAAACGGCCGCGCCGCGGCCCGCGGTGAGGGTCGTCGGCCTTGCCCGGTTCCTCGGGTTTGAAGTCGTAGGGAAACAGCACCGTCACCAGGCCATCGGGGCCGCTGGTGAAGGTGCTCTTGCTGCCGAACTCGGTTTCCATGCGGACTTCCCGGTTGGCCAGCGGCTGGCCGTCGAAGCGCAGCAGGAAGCGCCATTTCTCGCTTTCCCGGTAGCTGCCGTGCTCGCGCGGCAAGGGCTGGGGGATGATCTCCAACTCGTTGCGGCGCTCCAGCAGCATTTGGGTCGGCGCTTTGCCGGGGTTGCTGAAATAGGTGGCGCTGCTCGCCACGCTGATGCGGTCGTCCTTTACTTCGCGAGCGCTCACCCAGTAGTAGTTGCCGTTCTTCGGCGACACCGGCTCGACCTTCGCGCCTTCCGGGGTCAGGTCCACGCGACGGTGGGCGCGTTCGGGCGGCCCGTCCGGGGCGTACACGTCGAGCGTGGCGGCTTCAAGGTTTTTCACGGCAAGCAGGTTCGCCCCGCGTTCCCCGCGTCCGCCCGGCGCGGCGACGATCAGCGGGTAGCGCGTCCAGTCCCGCCCCATCCGCGCACTAGGGCGCCCCGCCTGGCCCGCCTCGGCAGCGGGGCCATGGCGGTGGGCGGGCGGGGCTTCCTGGGCGGCGACGATTAGCGGCAACCCCGCCAGCAAGGCAATGCCGAGCAGCATGTCGATTTTTCTCATGGCTCAACTCCTCAGAAGGTCGCCGACACGCCGGCGGTCCAAGTGCGCGGACGGCCGACGATGATCGAGGGATCCTGGGCGTTGTAAACGCCGTCGTAGACCCCGGTAACGTAGTTGCCCTGGTCGCCGGTACCGCGCGCCGTCACCCAGTATTTGCGGTCGAAGAGATTGTCGATGCGGGCGAAGAACGACCATTTGGCGCCTTTGACCAGCGCGTCGCCCTTGATGTCGTAATTGGCGAGCAGGTTGAAGAGGGTGCGCCCCGGCTGTTTTTCCTGGTTGATTTCATCCGCCCACGCCCAGGATTTGGCGTCCATTTCCAGGCCGACCCGGAACGCCGAGCTTGGCTGCCAAGCGACGGTGCTGTTCAACTGATGCGCGGATACCCGCGGAATGTGGCGCCCGGTGTTGTTGTAGAGCGCCGACACCGGATTGGTAACGTAGGGGCTGCCGAGCGGCAGGTAGAAGGCGTCGTACTGGGTAAAGAAGGCGCTGATGTAGGTGTAGGCCATGTCCAGCGTGAATTCGCGCTTGCGGTCGCTCTTCAGGGACAGTTCGAAACCCCGGTTGCGCGCCCCGCCGATGTTGTCGTATTTGTCGATGGTCTTGCCGCCCGCGCCGTACTGGCCGAGGGTGGACATGATGAAATCCTTGCGGTCGATCTGGAAAATCGCCGCGTCGATGTCCAGTCCCACGCCGAGCAGTTCGGTCTTGTTGCGCACCCCAAACTCCAGGTTGATCGCCTGTTCGGGCTTGAGGTCGGTATTGTTCTCGGTCTTGCCGGTGGGCGACAGACTGCCGCGATACAACTGGTCGGCGGTAGGCGCGCGGAAGCCGGTGGAGAGGTTGCCGTAGAACGATACGCTGTCGCTGGCCGCATAGTTCGCCCCGCCGCGCCACGAGCTGACGTTGAACGATTTGCCGGCGTTGAAACCTTTCACCATGGCATTGATGTCGGCGTTGTAGATGCTGCCGGTGGAATAATCCAGGCCGATATTGTCGTAGCGCCCGTTGAAGGTCAGCGTCCATTGCTGGTTCGGCATGAATTTCAGTTCGCCGTAAGCGGCGTTGACGTTCTCGTCGGTGGCGTCGTTACTGAGCACCGCGCCGGTGCGGGTCACGCTGGTGCAGGTCTTTTTGCGGTAATCGTAGGTGCTGCAATAATCGACCTTGGCGGTGTTGAAGTTCTGGTAATTGTTGCGGCGCACGTCGAAGCCCGCCAGCCAGCCCAGCTTGTCCGCGCCGGAACGCCATTCGCCTTTCACCCCGCGCTGATCCTGGTGGTAATCGTTGTTGACCGTGTAGGCATTCACGTCGTTGTTGGTGGAACCGTCGAGGTTCATGCGCTGCGGCGCCGACCAGAAAATCGTGTGGTCCTTGTATTCGTAGCCGAGCAGCAGCAGGTTGCTGTTGGGCGCATAGCTGTTCGAATAAGTCAGGTTGAGCTTTTGCAGGTCCACGTCGAACTTGCGCGCATAGTCGCGCCCGATGGTGCCAGTCGGGTCGAGTTCGGCCTGGATTGAACCCTTGACGCTGCCATGCTTGTCTTTCTCACGCTGGTTTTTCTCGAAACCGAAGGTCAGGTCGCTGGTGTCGCTGAGATAAAGGTTGAAATTGCCGTTGACCGTTTCATTGCGATAACCGGACTGGTAATAGTAGTCGTCGGACTGCCGCTTGGAGATTTGCACATGCCCGCTGCCCATCTCCCCGGCCAGACCGGCGCGGGCAACTTCCTTGTTGAAACCGTAGGAGCCGGCTTCCGCGCCCAGGGTGACGCCGGCGTATTGGGCGCCGCGCTTGGTGGTGATGATCACCGCGCCGGCCAGGCCGTCGTCGCCGAACATGTAGGAGGCGCCGCCCTTGATGACCTTGATCGACTCGATGTTGTCGAGGCCGATATTGACCTTGCCGGTGCGCTCGAAAACCGGCACGCCGTCGATGACAATCGCCACCCCCGGTTTCTCACCCATGTAGCGCTGGTTCTCGATGCCGCGCAGCTTGATCTTAATCTCCTCGCCGGACGACAGGTCGGCGGTCACACCGGGAATCGCTTGCAACACCTGCATGATGTTCTCGACGTGCGCAGCGTCGATCTTCTTGCCGCTGATGACGCTGATGTTGGACGGCTCGTCGCGCTTGGATTCGAAACGATCGTCGATGGTGGTGGAGGTCACCACCACTTCCCCCAGTTTTTGCGCGCCGTCCGCCTGGGCCGTCGTACCGGCCAGCCCGGCACACAGCAGGGCAATCGCCTGGTGCAGGTGTTTTTTGCGTAAATTCATTTTTCTCCCTTTTTTATCCAATGAGTAAAAACCGGCTTTGCCGTGCAAGCCGCGTACCAGCCGGAAACCCCTTTATAATCATCGACAAGACCGGCGATCACCGCGCGCCATATGGCACAACCGTGTAATCTGGCACAGCGCAGGTTGACAGCGCTTCAGCCGCGCCGTACCGTGCCGCACTCATAGCGGAGGAACCCATGAACAAAACCGAATTCCAGTTGAACGGCGAGTACGTCGAACTGTGCAACCTGCTCAAACTCACCGGCCTCGCCAACAGCGGCGGCCACGGCAAGGCTCTGGTCGGACAGGGCGAGGTGCGCGTCGACGGCCAGCCGGAGATTCGCAAGACCGCGAAGATCCACGCCGGGCAAGTGGTCGAATGCATGGGGATGCGCATCACCGTGGTCAAGGGCAAGCACTGATGGCGCTCAAGGCCACGGTCTTCAAGGCCGAACTGGGGATCGCCGACATGGGGCGCAACTACTACGCCAGCCATTCCCTGACGCTGGCCCGCCATCCCTCCGAAACCGACGAGCGGATGATGGTGCGCCTGCTGGCTTTCGCGCTGAACGCCGACGAGGCGCTGGCCTTCGGCAAGGGGCTTTCCAGCGACGACGAACCGGCGCTGTGGCGCATCAACCTGGATGGCACCATCGCCCTGTGGATCGAGGTGGGGCTGCCCGACGAGAAGGAACTGCGCAAGGCCTGCGGGCGCGCCAAGCAGGTGGCGGTGTATCTCTACGGCGGGCGGGTGGCGGACATGTGGTGGAGCCAGAACCAGGGCAAGCTGGCACGCCTCGACAACCTCAGCGTCACCCTGCTTCCGGTCGAGGCCACCCAGGCGCTGGCGGGATTGGTGAATCGCACCATGAAGCTGGATTGCACCGTCCAGGAAGGCCAGGTATGGCTGTCCGACGGCAGCCAAACCGTGCCGGTCGAACCGGCCATCCTGCAAGCTCCGCGGTGAGCGACAACCCGTTCCGCGCCCGCTGGAGCGCCACCGGCAACAACCTGTGCCTGGGCGCCTGGGAAATCGACTACGCCGGCCGCCGCCTGGACCTCGGCAGCGAGCGCGGAGAGGCCGACATGGGGACGTTCGGCATCTTCAGTTGGATTTTTCCCGATGACGAAGACCTCGCCGAAGGCTTGGATGAAGACCAGTGGATCGCCGAAAACACCGGCTGGCTCGACCAACTGTTCGCCGCCCACGCCATCCCCTGCGACGCAGCGCACCGCCGCTGGTTCTACCAGGCCATCAACCCCCACGACTGGCGCTGCGGAAGCTGCGGGGGATGTTTGTAACGCAGAACCGGACGGCATCACCGTCAGGTGCCCTCCTCGCTCATCTTCTTCCCATAAAAAAACCGGCGCGGCCCTTGCGGGAAACGCGCCGGTTGTTTGCCCCTGTAGGAGCGCGCTTCAGCCGCGACGCGGTGTCTCACTGAGAGACATACATCGCGGCTGAAGCCGCTCCTACCAGCCTTACCTCACCGTAAACCCCTGTGCCGAGCCATCGGCATTCCGGATATAGATGCTGCCGTTATCCACCCACCATGCCGGTTTCTGGGCAACCGCAGCGGGTTTCACGAGACTCCACTGCGGCGTCAGCAGGTAGGTCATGCCGTTCACCGTGGCTTGTGCCGTGCCGTTCATGCGCGGCACCACTTTCAGGGCAGGGTCTTTGAATTCCGCACTGAAGGTCGCTTGCAGGGTGGTGTAATCGTGGAAGTCGGGGAACAACGTTTGGCTGAGTCCCGCGGCGCTGTACTGGAGATTGCCGTCGGCGCTGGCGCTGAAGGTGGCGGCGCCACTCACCGCAGCGCGAACGCCCCATTGCGGGCGGCCCACGTAGGTGGTGCCGTCTGTTCCAATAACCTGCCACGAGCCGTTCCAGCGCATTTCGCTGGTCGCTCCGGGCAGCGCTGTGGCGACGGCGGCGGCAAACCCTTGCGGGTCGGGAACGCTGGGCACGAAGGTGGTGACCAGGCCGCTGGTCGCGACTTCGACGTTGCCTTCGCTGCTGACGCTCACGCCGTCGGTACGGCTGGTGTCGACGCGGATGCGACGGCTGGGGAAGACGCTGACCTGGTCGCCGCTGAGCCCGAAGGTCAGTGCGGCCTGGGCTTTCTGACTGGCGCTGGCGTCGCCGCCGACCTGGAAGGCGAGAACTCCCTGGGCGCTCTGGCTGGGGGTGGCCGGCAAGGTGCTGGTGCCCAGCGTCTGGTTGACTACGTTAAAGATGTTCTCGTCGAGCTTGGCGCCGTTGAGGCGCAATGGGGTGCCGGTGAGGCGGGGAATGAAGGCGCTGTTGCGGTAGCCGCTTGCGGTGAATTTGGCGCCGCCCGGTACG